>Ga0302155_10000085_pt1 | contig 75371 bp, 66 predicted proteins | sample I_Bog_N3_1_FD_193508 | JGI IMG/M metagenome (GOLD analysis project Ga0302155, IMG submission 193508) | Peat permafrost microbial communities from Stordalen Mire near Abisko, Sweden - I_Bog_N3_1 | ecosystem: Environmental > Terrestrial > Soil > Wetlands > Peat | place: Sweden: Abisko, Stordalen... | reverse complement strand
ATGATTCTTGGTGCCCCGAACCGGAATTGAACCGGTACAGCCGAAGCCGAGGGATTTTCTTCACACTACGACTTTCGTCGCCAGTGACCTGTTCGTGCGCTGGACTATGCCTTCACCATTGCCATTGGCTTTAGGTGCCCGCCGTCTAGTCTCTACACCTTCCCGTTTCCGGGCTTGGCTCGGCGTTGTCGCGCGTGTATCGCTACACGCAGGGAGTTCACCGAATTTGACGGGATTCACGCTGAGGCTTTCGCGCCCAGGTGCTCAAATTTTTAAGTCCCTTGTGTCTACCAATTTCACCATCGGGGCCCTGCGAATCACTTCAAAACCAGTGTGAGCCGGCAATGAAGTCAGCAATTGTATGTGTTAGCCTCGCGGCGCGCAAGTCGTGGCCTAAGACTAAGGGGTGCGTTACGCGGGTGGCTAGGGTCAAACTGAGTCGGTTAAATAGCGCAGTGCGTCGAGGTTCCACTTGCGCGGGTCTTCATAGCCAACAATTCGGTCGCCGCCGCCAGCGCCGAACGGACGCGACAGATCAATCAGTTGCGCGGGAATATGGGTGCCGGCCTTGGTCGAAAAAAACGCCCGGACTTTGGGCTTAAGCACTTCACTTTCGTGTGGTTCGACCACCACGGCAATCCGCCCGCTTTCCAGCTTGACCAAAGTCCCCACTGGATAGATACCGACGGTGGTCATAAACGCGCGCATCAGCGCCGGATCAAAGTGGAACTTGCTCCACTCCCACATTTTTTTCAGCGCGGCGGTCGGCGGCAATGCAGTGTGGTAGCAACGATCCGAGGTAATCGCGTCGTAGACATCGGCAATCGCCGCCATGCGCGCCATGCGGCTAAGATCTTCGCCTTGTTGTGAACGAGGATAGCCACTGCCATCCATGCGCTCGTGATGGTGCAACACAATATCCAGCGGCTCCGAACCAATATCCGGCATCTGCCGCAATAAATCGTAGCCGTGTTGTGGATGCCCGCGCATCACATTGAATTCGTCTTCGCTATAACGCCCCGGCTTATTCAAAATTTCCAACGGAATTTGTACTTTACCAACATCGTGCAGCAAGCCGCCCACGCCGGCCTGGTGCAAGGTACTACGGTCGCAATTAAGGGCGTGACAGAAGCTCACCATCAAGGTACACACAGCAACCGAGTGCACCAGGGTGTAATCGTTCTGCGCCCGCACACGCAGCAGCAACAGCAAAGCACTGTCATTGCGCATCACGCTTTCAATGACGGCATTCACCAGTTCGTCGATTTGCTCAAGGTTCAGCGATTGCCCCATTTTGGCATCGCGCATCACCGAGCGAATCACGCCAGTGGCCCTGGAACGCAAGCGGCGCGCATTGGCCAATTCTTCCGCCACCGTGGTGCAGCGATAAGGCGCGTCAGTCTGCACCGCCTCCTGCATTTCTTCCATCAATTGCAGATTAACTTCGGCTTCGGTCGGCGCGTTTGCATCATCCAGACCGCGCGTGGTGTCGATATAGACTTCGTGAATCCCCGCTTCGCAAATTTTCTGAACAGCACACTCATCCGCGACCACGAATCGGTTGCGGATGAACGGATGGGACATCCAACCGGCATTCAAATTATGCAGAAACATACCCGGGCGTAAACGCTCGACGGGAATCTTCTTAATCATGGTGGCAAACGCCGTGAAAGGATGGAACGAAGCTGAGCAAGCAAACACGCCAGCGGCACTGCGCGCAAACAACTGGCACCCGAACTGCGACTTGCGCGCTCTCGTGCGCGAGCCAAACGGACAACTTACGGATGCTACCCGAATGCAGATATAAAGTTAAATAACATTATTAGCTAGCATATGCCATTAATCAAACAACCTGAAATTAAACGACAAATCAACAGTTAGCCACAATATTAACAACAACTTCTTTAATCTGAATATTCATTATGCATTAGCCATTTTTAACCACCGGAGCCCAATATTGCCAAGCTTGCGCCCGGTCGACGTCCTCATATGCCGAATCTGTATGCTAATATTTGTTCCTATATAATTTTTGTACTAACAAGCAAGGAAGCACGATGGATTGGAGTCGGGAACTGCTAACCAGCAGTCTGTGGCTTGCCAAGGTCTATGGCATCACCACCGTACTGTTTCTTTTGACCGGTTGGCTATTAGTACGCTCCACCCACTGGGGCCGCCAGTTTTGGGCACTGACCGGCGCTTATTTCGCTCCGCGACGCAGCGTCAAGCCAAGCGCCATCGTGGCGCTGGCGCTGTTTTTCACTTTGGCGGCAGTGCGCATCGACGTACTGTTCTCCACTTGGTACAACGGCATGTACACCGCCCTACAGCAGCTCAACGAGAGCGTGTTCTGGCGTGAGATGTGGGTGTTTGCGGCGCTCGCTTCGGTGCACGTGTTGCGCGTATTGCTTGAGCTCTACGTCCGTCAGGGTTTTGCGCTGCATTGGCGCACCTGGCTCAATGAACATTTGCTAACTCGCTGGCTGGACAAACAGGCCTACTACCGCACGCAGTATCTGCCACAACCGGCGGACAACCCCGATCAGCGGTTGCAACAAGACATTGCCAGCTTGGTCAGCGCCTCGCTGGAGCTGTCGCTGGACGCGGTAAACGCATTGGTTTCAATTTTTGCTTACACCATGATTCTATGGGGACTGTCAGGCATACTCAGCCTGTTTGGCTGGCAGATTCCACGGGGCATGGTCTTCGCCATTTTTGCCTATGTACTTGTCGCGACAGTATTCGCGTTTAAAATTGGTCGCCCGCTGGTGCGCCTGAATTTCCTTAGCGAACAACTCAACGCTAACTATCGTTATGCCTTGGTGCGCATGCGCGAATACGCGGAAAACGTCGCCTTCTATTGTGGCGAGCAGGTTGAGGGCGCGCTGTTGCGCAATCGTTTCGCGCAGGTGATTGCCAACGCCTGGCAGATCATTTTCCGGTCATTGAAGTTTCAGGGCTTCAATTTGGCGATTGGGCAAACCGCGATGGTATTTCCCTTCATCGTTCAGGCCAAGCGATTCTTCTCCAAGCAAATTACCTTGGGCGATATGGTACAGACCGCGCAAGCCTTCGGCACACTACATGACAATCTGTCATTCTTCCGCAATGCGTACGATACGTTTGCCGCCTACCGCGCGGTACTGAATCGTCTCAGCGGCTTCACCGACGCGATTGACAGCGCCAATGCGCTGCCGGTGCCTCAGGTGAGTCAGCAAGGCGCGCGCGTGGCACTGGAGGGGCTGACGGTGCGTCGCCCGGATGGTCGCTCGCTGCTCGACAATGTCACGCTAGAGATTGCCGCTGGCGCGCCGTTATTGATTCGCGGCCGCTCCGGCGTGGGCAAGACCACTCTATTGCGCGCCCTGGCCGGGCTCTGGCCTTATTGCGAAGGCAATATCATCCGCCCAAGTCAGCACGTCATGTTCTTGTCGCAAAAACCTTATCTGCCACTGGGTACGCTGCGCGATGCGCTGTACTACCCTGAAGCGCCGCCGGAAAACGCCGATCAGCAGGCGGAACACATTCTGCAAGAGGTGCAACTCGGCGCACTGGCCGAGCGGCTGGATGAGGTGGTCGATTGGGGGCACATTCTGTCGCTCGGCGAACAACAGCGCCTGGCTTTCGGACGTCTACTGCTGGTGCGACCGCACGCCGCGTTCCTCGACGAGGCCACCTCGGCCATGGACGAGGAGATGGAAAACCAGCTCTACAACCTACTGCGCCAGCGCCTGCCCGACATGATTCTGGTCAGCGTCGGACACCGCAGCACCTTGCGAGTGCATCACCCGCATCAATTGGAGCTCAGCGGCGGCGGACGCTGGGTGCTGGTTTAATCACTTCAGCAAAAACGCCCCGTTCCGGTCAGGAAACGGGGCGTTAATCGATCAGGCGCTCACCGGCTCGGGCCGGATAAAACCAGAATCAATAGGTGTAGAACATCTTTTGAAGTTCCGCGCTGTCATGGGTTTTGGTCAGCGCCAGCTTCAGCAGAATTCTTGCTTTTTGCGGGTTCAGTGAATCGCTGACGATCAGATCTTCCTTATCATCATTGGCCTCGCCATTGCGAGCCACGACGCCGTTACCGACGCGCGAGCTACGCACCACGATCACGCCCGCCTTACGAGCCTGGCGATATTCCGGGTACATTTGCTTCGGCACACTGCCATCACCCACGCTGGCGACAACGATCCCTTGAGCACCGGCAGCAATGTTGGCCTTCATGGCGATATCATCCATGTTTTCATAGCCGTAAACGATATCCACACGCGGCAGTGAATTCAGGTTGCCGACGTCAAACGGCGTATCAACAGTGTACTTGCGGGTCGACATGCGGTAGAAGTACGGCTTGTTGTCTTGCATGTAGCCCAAGAGCCCCAGTTCCGGTGACTTGAAGGTGTCGGTATCGGAGGTGTTAGTCTTGGTAACATCACGCGCAGCGTTAATCTGGTCGTTCATGCACACCATCACACCTTTGCCGATGGCATCCTTACTACCGGCCAGAATCACAGCGTTATACAGGTTGATCGGGCCGTCGGCGCTGATCGCGGTTGCCGGACGCATGGCGCCAATGACCACCACCGGCTTGTTGCTCTTCACAACCAAGTCGAGGAAGTACGCGGTTTCTTCAAGGGTGTCGGTGCCATGGGTAATGACGATGCCGTCAACATCCGAGCGCTGCAACAGACGGTTAACTTCTTTGGCCAGCTTGAGTTCGATGTCATCAGTCATGCTTTCGCTAGCCACCTGAGCCACCTGCTCGCCGGTGACATGCGCCACTTTCTGTAGTTCTGGAACCGCGGCGATCATTTGATCGATACCCAACTTAGCCGCGGTATAGCCCACCGTGGTCGTCGCGGTCGCCCCGGTACCGGCGATGGTGCCGCCGGTCGCCAGAATAACGACGTTTGGAAGATTATCGGCATAGGCGGAACCCAAGCACAGACCCAGTGCCAGGGTAGTCATGGTGAGCAGCGGTTTGACACTCTTAAACATTTCAACTCCATTTCGAACGCGTTGTAGGGATGAATTCTTGCTATAGCGGCAAGTTTTTTATTCAATATGAACGAACAATTTGATCAATACCGGAAGAATAGTACGCTATCCGACTCAATCAAAAATTCACGCACAGCTTAATATATTAAATAACATTACTGCTACTACACATTACATTGCACACATTATTATTAATGAGAGTGTTGCATATATTGCATATGCTCAAATTTTGCACAAACGCAATTACTTTCTCTTATGACGCCATTGCTATGAATCGCGCCACCATCAAAAATCATAAAAGGAAGACCTGACCGGTGATGACTTCCGCGATATTAATCAGCTCGGCGCAGGTTTAACACGCGGCGCAACACCAGAACGCATATAGGTCAAACTTCGACATAAAACAATTTTAAGCAATTGATATTTAACATTATTTTATTTAACGACATCATAATTGAGATGACGAAAACCAGCCTGATTCCATTTTTCAACGAAACTGACAGCCAAAATGTTGCATTGCGATATTTCATGGGGAGAGAGAAAACTATCACAGTACAATCAAATGACATTGAAATTATATTCGAACCAATTGGCCACAAAATCACTTCACATCAAGAAAAATCAGAGATCCGCACTTAATTGTTTTTTAAAATTTTCCATCGATAATTACCAACAAAACCCAAACTACATTTATGTTTTTTTTAAATTATGTTCGGCATGCCGAATATAACCACACCAATGCGTTCGGATTGCCGAATAAATTCTAATCACCCTAAACCAAAGAATGGATGGCAAGCTGTTGATTAAAACACGCATAAAAATAGACAGGCAAAAAAAGCGCCACAAGGGACGCGCTTGGAATTCATGCTGAAGATGACGACGCGCTCTTCCGCCAGTCGGATTGCAACAAACTGTGGCGCGACACCGGCTACGGTGGAGCGCGGTTCGAACGAGCGAATGGCCTGCGTACCATCCTTTAATAATTCGAATGGCTACTCATTGCATATCTCCTATCGGGGAACCTCTGAGCGGGTTCTGGATGAACTAGCATCCGATTCGGACTGAAGAACATGCCAGTAACGGGGGCCAGTACTGACGGACAACGCTGAAAAATTTCAGGCTCCAACGGCCAGGGGGAGTGCCTTCATCCGGTAGCGCGCAGTTTTATGCCAGTTAATGTTTACGACCAGACAAACCCATACCGAACGCATATATCGTTACACATTGAGAGGTATTTCCGCTCGCCTTCTCGTTTCTTTGAGTCAAATCAATAAGTTGTTGCACACTAATACTAGAATTTGATGCACTGCAACATTATTAATGAGGAATATCAGATGTCACCTGCTCAAATCAGCTTTCATCTACTGAAGCGCAACGAGTTTTTTCGATTGACTGGCAGCACCACCTGGCTACGTAAAGTGTCCGCTCATGCGGCGGAAGCACTGATCAATGGCACGGTCCAAACCCTGTTCATCCGCGCCGAACAATCGGTTCTGGTCGAAGACTAAGCGCGCGCGACGTCGGCGCCGCATAGCGCCTGAGTATCAATAAAAAGCCCTTGCCAACCGAAAGTTCGCACGGGCTTTTGATTCAAACACCGACACAGTACTGATCGCGTCTCACATCAAGCAGTCACGCCAGCCTCAGCCAGCACCCAGTCGCAGAAGGCTTTTACGGCAGGTCTGGACTCTGCCTGTGGTAAGCGCAGCAGGCTATAGCGGTATTGGCCTTCAATCGACTTACCCTCGAACAAGACGCGCAGCAAACCACGCTGCACCTTATCGCCCAGCATCGGCTCGGAGGCAATGGCGACCCCCTGACCGGCCAGGGCGGCCTCCAGGGTTAAATAGGTATGGGAAAACCAAAGCCCGGGCAGTCGCACCGGAATGGTGACGCCGCAAGCACTCAGCCAGCGGCGCCAGTCAATCTGCAACGGTACCCTCGGTTCAATTTCGTCGTGCAACAGCGGCACACGTAGCAGATCACGCGGGGTCAGCAGTTGAGGGTGGCGGCGCAGAAACATCGGACTGGCCACGGCGCGGTAGCTTTCGCCAAAGAGCGAGCTGACTTTGAGACCGGGATAGTGACCCGGTCCGAAGCGAATCGCTACATCCACCATATCGCGCGACAGATCACTGATACCCACCGCCGCCAACACTCGCACCTCCACCTGAGGCCAGGCATCGATAAACCGAGGTAAGCGCGGCATCAGCCAGCAGGTGACAAACGAAGGCATGGCGCTAACCGTAACCACTTGAGCGGCGCGGGCATCGCGCAGCAAAACCCGGGTCGACTCCGCCAAGGCATCCAAAATGGCGCCGACCGACTGCGCATAACGCCGACCGGCTTCACTCAGGCTGACACCGCGCGCGCGCCGATCGAATAAGTTCAGATCTAGCCAGGCTTCCAATTGCTTCACTTGGTGCGCTATCGCCCCGGGGCTGAGGTGCAATTCGTTACCAGCGGCAACAAAGCTTTCGTGACGCGAGGCGGCTTCGAAGGCGCGCAAGGCGGCCAAAGGCGGTAGTTCGGATCGAATAGACAATGGGCTCAAAATTTTAGGCCTTAGACCAAATTAATTACGTTTGATACCAGCATTAGGCGTGATTAGACTCAATGATATTAAATTATCATTAAAATACGATATATGTATACATCTAACAAGAACCGCCTCATAGGACCGGCGTGGGTAGCGTTATCAGCACTAGGATTTGGCAGCATGGCCCTGTTCGCGCGCATCGCTTACGCCGATGGTGTCAGCACGACATCGCTACTGGCCTGGCGCTTTTTATTGGCCTCGTTGGCCCTGGGGCCGGTCATCTGGTTGCGCGGGATTCCGCTGCCGCGCGGGCGCGATTTAGTCGGCTTTGTGGGCCTGGGGGTACTGTTTGCCGGGGTGGCTTGGGCTTACTTTCTGGCGTTGCGCTATTCCAGCAGCGGTCTAGTGGCGCTGTTGGTCTACACCTACCCGGTATTGGTCGCGCTATTGGCGGCGCTACTGGGCCTAGACCGATTTGGCCGACCGGAACGGCGCGCGCTGTTGGCGTGTTCGTTGGGCTTGGTCCTGTTGCTCGGGCGCGCCATCAGCGCCGGCCATCCACTCGGCATTGCCTTGGCGCTATTATCCGGCCTGCTGTATGCCATCTATATTTTGATCGGCAGCCGATTCGGTCGTGATACCGACCCGCTGGCCGCGGCCTGGGTGGTCCTGACCACCGCCGCCCTCTTACACTGTCTGTCAGCGACTCTCGCCGGACCAACCTGGCCGGCCAGTGCCCACGGCTGGTTAGCGCTACTGGCGCTGTCTAGCTTCAGTTCAGCGTTGGCGGTCGCGGCCTTTCTCACTGGGCTGCGCCGCGTCGGCCCCACTATGGCCTCGGTACTCTCGACGCTGGAACCGGTGGTGACGGTCGGGCTGGGCATTGGGTTTCTCGGCGAGTCCATCAGTCTGCCCAACCTGCTGGGCAGCGTCTTGGTACTGGGCGCCGCCGCCGGTCTGGCACTGGCGCGCGGGCAGCGCGCACCAACACCTGCGCTAGAGACTCAGATTGCATCCGTCAGGCACTGCGACAGGCTCGCGTGAACTTTTCTATTTCGTGGTTTCGGGCCTAGCTAAGGGACCATGAGCCATGCCAGATTGAGTGCGGGCTCCCCGTGAGCCCGCACTCAATTCATATAAGGAGAGTCCACATGAGCAGCTCTTTTTCAGACACCCCGTCACAAACGGAGAACCTGACCGGTTCGATTGAACTCACATCCACGCAGGTTCAAGACTTGCCCACCATGCTGCAGAACTTGAGAGATCTTGACCTGCACAACACGGTGGCTGTGCCCCGATGCCCCTATCCAATGGGACTCGAAGAGTCGGTCGCCAACTTCTGCATCAATCCATCGCCAGTAGAAAATTCGGCATACGACAGTCTGCAGACCTTACTCGAACCGATGCAAAACCCGCTCATTGCCTAAGTTAGCCAGCAACCCCGGCGCGGCGCCAACGCTCCCACGCAAAATCTTGCCACGGTAGAGTTGGCGCCGCGCCGTTTCCTCAAGGTTAAGCTATCCGCACTCTACTGGCCTGCGCCGAAACCGACAGCCGCGAATGCAAGCAGCCAGTAGTGGAAAGTTCGGCACACCAAAGTCTTCTGGCACGACTGGAATCACAACCAGAGAGGCTGGTCGCCTAAGAGTCAAGCGACACCAGGCGCTGTGCTGAAGCCCCCTAAGCACCGGGAAATGGAGCGACGCAGCGCTGGGGGATTTCCGCACCTGACTCAGCACTCGATGATGTTCACCGCCAGGCCGCCGCGCGAGGTTTCTTTGTACTTGACCTTCATGTCGGCGCCAGTTTCACGCATGGTGCGAATCACTTTATCGAGCGATACAAAATGATGACCATCGCCATTAAGCGCCATGCGCGCCGCGTTCAAGGCCTTGACCGAGGCCATGGCGTTGCGCTCGATGCAGGGCACCTGCACCAGACCGCCAATCGGATCACAAGTCAGACCCAGGTTATGTTCCATACCAATTTCGGCGGCATTTTCCACCTGTTCGATACTACCGCCCATCACCTCGGCCAGGGCACCCGCAGCCATGGAGCAAGCAACACCGACTTCGCCCTGACAACCGACTTCCGCCCCGGAGATTGAAGCGTTCTCTTTATAGAGCAGACCAATCGCGCCGGCGGTCAGCAAAAAGCGCACCACACCATCGTCGCTGGCGCCAGGATAAAACCGGGTGTAGTAGTGCAGCACCGCCGGCACAATTCCCGCCGCCCCATTGGTCGGCGCGGTCACCACCCGCCCGCCGGTGGCATTTTCTTCATTGACCGCCAGTGCGTAGAAACTGACCCAGTCAAGCACGGTCAGCGGATCTTTTAGCCCGGCTTCCGGACGGCTGACCAGCTTACGATACAATTCCGCCGCGCGCCGTTTAACGTGCAAGCCGCCGGGCATCACACCCTCGCGTTCGGAACCGCGACGTACACAGGCCTGCATCACATCCCAGATTGCCAATAATCCACTACGAATCTGTTCTTCACTACGCCAGGTCTTTTCGTTCTCCAGCATCAATTGGCTGATGCTCATACCGTTAGCGCGGCACAGTTCCAGCAGCTGCTTAGCGCTATGGAAGGTATAGGGCAACACGGTACTGTCGATCGCGATACGATCAGCGCCAGCGGCTTCTTCATTAACCACAAAGCCACCACCCACCGAGTAATAAATCCGACGGAACAGTTCGTTGCCCTGCTGGTCGAGCGCGGTAAAGCGCATGCCATTCGGGTGATACGGCAGGGTTTCACGCCGATAGAGAATCAAGTGCTCTTTTTCGACAAACGAAATCAGATGCTCGCCCACCAGATTGAGCTCACAGCGCGCGCGAATCTGCGCCACACGCTCGGCAACACTATCGGTGTCCACGGTATCCGGCTCTGAGCCTTCCAAGCCCAGCATAATCGCGATATCAGACCCGTGCCCGCGCCCGGTGGCGCCCAGCGAGCCAAACAGCTCGGAACGCACGACCGCGGTCGAGGCCAGTAAATCGCGGTTTCTCAGGCAGTTGGCAAACCTGTTCGCCGCGCGCATCGGCCCCACGGTATGAGAACTGGACGGCCCGATCCCCACCTTAAATAGATCGAAAACGCTGATTGCCATTTAACCCACCTTATTAGTCGTGCTGAGTATAAATATAGGACTACGCGCGGCCACCCACGGGTAGCATTGACTGAAAGACGGGTATATCGCCGGTGATAACACGACAGACAGTGCGGACAGCCACGCATTCCAAGCTGCGTATGGCCCCCTCTGTCCATTTGCCTGAGAGATTTGAGTGTCCCGTGAGCGAACACGCTTCCTTCGGCGAGGCGTTAAGCCTACTCTCCAGAGAGCTTGTCGGGTGTGGCAGTCCTTTTGCCTGAGAGTTTCTGGGGCGATACCCCTTCGGCGCCGCCCTTAGGGCAGTCTCTCCAGCCACACCACAAAAGCTGAAAGCGAATCTAGTCAGTTGCCGGCGGCTTGTCAATCCGGCGACTCGAAATTTAATCATTTTATGTTATGCTAATCAACAATATCTAAACATCATTGCCATGCAAGCTAAACAATATCGAGGGAGCCGTGAATGATCCGATACACGCCGCGTAAGCCGCATTTGACTCCCCTGCTCTTTCTCTTGCTACTGGCCTGTCCGCCGCTAACGCGCGCCGCCGATGCGCCGCCCCCCGCCCAGACCGGCGCTAGCGTGGCCAACTGCGCCGCTGCGCGCGGAGCTCGTAGCGACGCCAGCCAGCTACTACAATTGCACGATGTCGACAAGCTAAGTCGGATCCGGCTGGAAATTGTACTCAACAGCACGGTGACCCAATTAGTACAGCAGAACCTGCGCGCTCTTGACCCAGACGGCCGCCTGCAAGGCGATGCGCTGCGCGAGTTAAGCCGCACGCTGAACAGCGATATCCGGCCGAGCGTGGCGCGCGCGGTGCACGCGGTCGATCGCAAACAATTACTCACCGCCTTGACCACGCAGTTGAGCCAGCTCTCCTGTGACGATCGCACCCGTTTGCTGCAGTACTATCACAGTGCCGCCGGTCGGCGCTATTTGGTCTTCAGCGCGCAGCTAGACGCCATTTTGCTCGATGCCATCAGCCAGATCAGCCAACGTCCGTTTATCTACAGTCGTTCGCAACAGCCCGATGAAAAGCTCCAGGCACAGCGACGCGCCTTGCTATCGATGACCACCGTGGCGCGCCAGCTTGTCGCGGCCAATGCCGCGGGAACCCACCACCCCGCGGGCGCGGCCATCGGCATTGTGTCCGAGCTACTGGCGATTCAATCCAGCGTGGCGCTGGATCGACTGGCGCGACAGAATGCAGCCGACCTTCCTGGCTTTATTGCATTCCAACAGAGCCCGGCGGCACAACATGAAATCGACGCCGTATTGCAATGGAGCGTTCAAAGCTCGGCGCTATTCACGCCCGCGCTGCAACAAGCCTCGCATGAGCTCGCCGCGCATCAGGCAAAATGGCGCCAACTGGCGGCTCAGTTGCTGGCGCAGCTCCCTGTAGAGACCAAATCCGACGCCAGCCAGTAAAACCACGGCGTATGACGCCATCAGACGAAGCCGAAAACTGAGGTAAAAATACCACGGTCAGCCGTTCGCAAGACGGCTGAAATCGGCCTCAGAACGGAAGATTCATTCTTCGTTGAAAAAACATGGTCATTCCCTCGACGTGGATCTTGCATATCAGGAATTACTGGTTTAGCATCGCGCACCTATGGTTACCCACAACGCAATGAGCTCCCCCTACAACTACGCCGCCTGCGGCGTGGTGATTGCGCGCGTGGTGACCCGATTAAGTAAGCCAATGCTCATCTGACTGGGGCCAGGTTCCATCAGATGAGCGATGGAACAGTTGCGCGGGCCTTTCTCTTTATCCCGATACCACCTATTCCTTTCGTTTTCTGATGTGAAGCCACAACCGCGCGCTTTGTGCATTGCATTTGACAGCCCATCAGGCGCTGAAATTGCAATACGTGAGCGCCCTGGCCACGCGGACAGGAACACCAGTGTCATCATGTTGGTGTTGAATAGGCCACGGGAAAACTTCCGCGGTCGATTGCATGAAAGAGGTAGACGGAAAGAAACCGGCGCGTCGTCCGGCTGAATTCCAGGTTGTTCCCGGCCAGCTAATGGACGGTCTGTTTTTAATGTTGTTGGGAAGTCGTTTCATTACCGCCCTCGGACCTCGCTGGCACCCGAGTATTTGAGGCTTGTCCCAAGGCAAGCCCAACTAAAACAACTAGGAATAGATATATTATGGAAAAAAACCGGGAAACCCCTGGACTACGGCGTGAGCTCCAGGCACGCCATTTGTCCATGATCGCAATCGGGGGATCCATTGGCACAGGCTTGTTCCTGGCCTCTGGCGCGACAGTCGCATCCGCCGGCCCTGGAGGGGCACTGTTAGCGTATAGCGTGGTAGGTCTGATGGTGTATTTCTTGATGACCAGCCTGGGTGAGATGGCGGCTTACATGCCAAGCGCGGGCTCTTTCCACGTGTACGGATCGAATTTCGTTGATCCGGCGTTCGGTTTTGCGCTTGGCTGGAACTACTGGTTCAGTTGGGCCGTGACCATTGCTGTCGAACTGGCCGCCGCCGCGATCATTATGCATTACTGGTTCCCGGCTACGCCCGGTTGGATCTGGAGCGCGTCTTTTCTCGCGATCATCGTCCTGTTGAACTATTTTTCGGTCAAAGGTTTTGGCGAAGCGGAATACTGGTTCTCGCTGCTCAAAGTCATCACGATCATCGGGTTCATTATCATTGGCTTGATGATGATCATCGGCATTATGCATGGCCCGGTAGAGAACGGCATGCACGCGGGACTGGAAGTGTTTAACACCAAAGGCGGCCCATTTGTCGGCGGTCTTCCCGCCTTTGTCAGCGTCTCGATGATTGTGGGTTTTGCGTTTCAAGGCACGGAGTTGATTGGTGTCGCCGCCGGCGAAGCCAGTAACCCCAGCACTTCGATTCCGCGTGCCGCGCGTCAGATTTTCTGGCGGATCTTGATGTTCTACATGCTGTCGATACTGGTGATCAGCATGATTCTGCCGTACAACGATCCGTCGTTGCTGAAGAATGGCATGACCGATGTTGGCGCCAGCCCGTTTACTCTGGTGTTTAAGCGCGCAGGCCTGGCCGCCGCCGCCAGTCTGATCAACGCAGCCATACTGTCGGCGGTACTCTCGACCGGCAACTCGGGCATGTTTGCTTCTACGCGCATGCTCTACACCATGGCGCACAAGGGCATGGCTCCGCGTTGCTTTGGCGTCCTAACCAAACATGGCGTGCCGCGCAATGCCCTGTACGCGACCACCGCGGTTGCCGGGCTGTGCTTTTTGTCGTCGTTATTTAATAACAACGATGTGTATCTGTGGCTATTGAATGCAGCGGGGATGACGGGCTTTATCGCCTGGCTGGGGATTGCGATCTGCCACTATCGTTTCCGCCGCGCAATGCAAACGCAAGGCATCGATCTGGCCGTGCTGCCCTATCGCGCCAAGTGGTTTCCATTTGGCCCGCTGTTCGCCTTTGCCCTGTGCATGGTGATCATGCTGGGACAAGACTACACCGCGTTTACCGGCACCACAGTCGACTGGAATGGCATTATCGCCACTTATATCGGGATTCCACTGTTCCTGATTTTCTGGCTGGGCTACAAGTACAAGTACAAGACCAAGCTGGTGCCGCTGCACCTAGTTAATGTGTCAGGAACACGGGAAGAACGCGAGGGCGATGGCATCTAAGCCCGCGCCCATCCAACAAAAAGCGCAGACCATTTGGGTCTGCGCTTTTTGTTTGTCGCCATCAAGCTCACTTACACTCCGCTCTGCTCCAGCAGCAACCTTGGGTCGAACCCCAGGCGCAAACCGCCCCAATGACGACCGTCGAGATACACCGGCATGGTCAGTTCAGATAGTACTTCACCGGTATCGCGACTATACGTATGCAACAGGAAGGGCCGGGTATTGCGCGCCGACTTCAAGCCAGCGATGTCATTGAACATGCGCTTGTCACGGCTGTTGGCCAGATCGATCTCGGCATTACCGCTCAGCGGACGCGACAATGAGCTCATATGTGTCGGCGCATAGCCATTGGTATCGGTCATCACGCAAAAACGGCTGGCGGGGATATCACCGGCACATTGATCGTAAATCCGTTGCAGTGCCTGCTCGACTTGCTGGTCATACTGGGTGTGGAACTTTGCGGGCGTCACACCAGGAATCGGCCGATAGCTCTGATCACTGATATTCACCCCCTGAGCCTGAAACTCCCGTAGTCGTTGCTGCAATTCGTCACGCGCGGCATGCACGCGGTTAACCATTTGGTCATAAGGCCCCACGCCAATCACAAAGCGCGAGACCAGCTCTTGCACTTGCTCCGCGGCGCTGGACAGCTCTTCAGAAGTGGCATCGGTCAGGTCCAGACAGGTTTTAACGTTGCGGCCGAGCGAATGAATTTCGCTGACATGCTGATTGATCTGGCGATTCGCGCCCTCCAGGCCATCGAGCGTCGACACAATACTATTCAGATTGCCCGAGGTATGTTCAAAGTCGCCGATCATATCCCTGAAATGCTGTGAAGCGCGCTCCACCACTTGGCGCGCGTCTTCGGTGCCGTGGCTAATATCGTTGGTTTCAACCTCGGTATTGGCCACCAGAGACAGCATGCCTTCAATATTACTGGAGACTTCATTAGTCGCCGATTTAACCCGCTCGGACAACTTGCGCACTTCATCGGCCACGACGGCAAAACCACGTCCGGCCTCGCCAGCGCGCGCGGCCTCAATAGCCGCGTTTAACGCCAATAGGTTGGTCTGCTCGGAAATGGTTTTAATCAAATCGACAATCGATTTAATGCTAATCGATCGCTGACTCAAATCTTCAACTGTTTGATTAAAATGCCCGACTTGCTGACTGATGCCATAAATCCGTTCGGCAACCAGATTCAGCTCCTCATAGGATTGTCGCGCCACGGCCAAATTCGATGACGTGGTCTCTGAAATTTCATGCGCCTGCACCGTGACGCGCTCAATGCCGAGGGTCGATTCGCCGCTGGCGTCGCGCACGAGGGTGGCGCAAGCATCTTGCTGCCCCGCGCTGGAGAGTGACTCGTGCACATTATTGCGAGTCCGCGCCGAGTCCATGGCAATTCGTACCGACATCAGCCGCACCTGGCCAATGATCTCACGCATTTTGGTGACAAAGCGGTTGTACGATACCGACAGGTCGCGGATCTCATCAAAGGTAATGGTAGGAATATCACGCGAAAGATCACCCTCACCCGCCCCGATCTCATTGAAGATGCTGATGATTAAATTGATTGGTCGCACGATCAGAAAACGCAGATACCAGATCAGAAACACGATCAGGCACAATGAAAAAACCCAAAAGCCAGTACTCCACATCAGCACCGCGTCCAGCGATTCGGCCATCCCCTGGCGTACAGACTCACTCAGAGGCCCGGCGCGTAGCTGGCCACGAACCGAGTCCAGCTCCACATAGAGATAGGCGATTAAAATCAATTGAAATAGGCTGACAAATAAAAAGCCACAAAGCTTTTTACTGAGGCTGTTCCAAAACGTTTTCTCAACCCACTGGTAAACTCGCCAGAACCAATCCATTACGTCTCACCCATCCATGTCATTTGCCTAGCAGTGCGAGGAAATGACTATTTATATAGGCCCATTGTTACTCAAAACCAATATTTTTACCAGCACATTGTTCATAGTATAAGCAGTAATACTTATTTCATTTTAAACCATAAATCACAACAATGGTCGCTATCCTGCTGTTTTTCGGCACAAAAATATAAAACTCAACAAACACATGGAGCAGGAGCGGGAAGATACCCATTAAGGCAGGGAATGGTGATATAACAAAAATTAGAATTAATGAAATGACGTTGAACCCCGCGAGAAAATCCACGTTATCCAGATCATTTATAGCAGTAAAGAAGAGATATTCACGACAATAAAAAAGCCCCGCGCAAGCAGGGCTTTTTTATTTTCTCGTTAATGGTCGGGGTGAAAGGATTCGAACCTTCGACCCCTTGCACCCCATGCAAGTGCGCTACCGGACTGCGCCACACCCCGACACGAGAGGAAGCATTATAGTGGCAAGATCAGCTTTTGCCAATCCCCGCGTTTAAGAAATCCAGTATGGATTGCAATTCGCCACGCACCCCTTGCGCAGTAATCGGGGCACAGGCCTCGCCATCCAAGCCCAGGCGCTGACGCGCCCCTTGAATGGTAAAACCATCATCGTATAGCAGCTCTCGAATCCGCCGCACCAGCAGTACTTCATGGTGCTGATAATAACGTCGATTTCCTCGACGTTTAACCTGACGCAATTGCGAAAACTCCTGCTCCCAATAACGCAGAACATGAGTTTTTACGCCGGTCAGCTCGCTAACCTCACCAATTGTGAAATAGCGTTTTGCTGGTATCGGCGGTAATTCAGCCCTTGGTGTCGGCATGGTGCAGTTCTACCATTCCTTTGAGTTTCTGGCTTGCATGGAATGTCACCACGCGGCGCGCGGTAATCGGAATCTCTTCGCCAGTTTTCGGATTACGGCCAGGACGCTGCGGTTTGTCGCGCAACTGGAAATTACCGAAACCCGACAGCTTCACACTATCCCCGGACTCGAGAGCGGTTCGAATTTCTTCGAAAAACGCCTCGACCATGTCCTTCGCCTCCCGTTTGTTCAAGCCTACCTTGTCAAACAGCAGGTCGGCCAACTCGGCTTTGGTCAAAGTCATGACTACCCCTCAAACAACATCTATAGAAATATTACATAGCAGCCGTCAAGCTGCAACCCCATCGATCACAGTCGCAGTTCGGCACCATGGCTTGTTGCCACCGCCGCCAACATTGCGCCCACAGTCTGTTCCACTTCTTCATCGGTCAAGGTCTTGGCCGCATCCTGCAATAGCACGCTAAACGCCAGACTTTTCTTACCGGAAGCCACACCCGCGCCTCGATATACATCGAACAGAGCTACTTTTGCCACAATCGCACTGGAAGCACGCGCAAAAGTGTCAAGTATCGCGTCCGCCTCCACCGACTCGTCGACCAGCAGAGCCAAATCGCGCCGCACCGGTTGGAATTTGCTCACCGCGCGCGCATGGATGCGGTCGATTTGGGTCAAAGCCGCCAGATCAACCTCAAACAGCACTGGAGCGCTGGGTAGGTCATAGCCCTGCACCCACTCGGGATGCAATTCACCAATAAAGCCAACATTCTGACCATCCAGCCACACCTCGGCACAGCGCCCCGGATGCAAAGCCGGATGCGTGGCTTTACGGAATTGCGCGCACTTGGGATAGAACAAGGCCTCGAGATCGGCTTTGATATCGTAGAAATCCACGCGTTGAGTCTTGTCGCCCCACTGCTCAGGTAAGCGCGCGCCCCAAGCCATGGCGCCGAGCTTTTCGGGTTGCGCAATACCATCGGCACTCTTCTGGAATACTCGCGCCACTTCAAATACCCGCACCCGCGGCTGCTTACGGTTGATATTGCTGAGCAAAACGTCCAGCAAGCCCCCAGTCAAGGTCGAGCGCATCACGCTCATTTGCGCGGCAATCGGGTTGATCAGGCGGACAGGGTCATGATTGGCGGAAAAATCTCGCTCCCACCGCTCATCGACAAAGGCATAGGAAATGATCTCTTGATAATCACGCGCGGCAATCTTGCGGCGCACGCTGGAGCGCGGCGCCTCATCCTGCGGCATAGCCAGCATTTGCAAGCGCGCGCGCGGCGCATCATTCCCGATCGCGTCATAACCGTGCACGCGAGCGACTTCTTCAATCAGGTCTTCTTCAATCTGAATATCGAAGCGGAACGATGGCGCAGTGACCGCGTAGCCACCGGGTAGCTGCGCGGTATCGAAACCCAGGCGCTTGAAAATGGCGCCAATGGTCTCGGGTGTCAGCTTGGAACCCAAAACGCGGTTAACGCGCTCGGCGCGCACACGCACCACCGCTTCGCGCGGCAACTCACCCAACGCTTCTTTCACCGGACCCGCGCTACCGCCGCAGATCTCCAGAATCAATTGTGTGGCGCGCTCAATGGCGGCATGCTGCAAGCGGCTATCGACCCCACGCTCAAAACGATAGGATGAATCGGAGCCAAAGCCCAACAAGCGCGCTTTACCGGCAATCGCTTGCGGCGCGAAAAACGCGCTTTCCAGGAAAATATCCTGGCTCGTCAAGCTGACGCTGCTTTCAGCGCCGCCCATAATACCGGCAATCGCCAAGGCGCGCTGACTATCGGCAATCACCAGAAAACCGGGATCCAGCTTGACGGTCTTGTCGTTCAGACACAACAGCTCTTCGTCTTGATGCGCCATGCGCACCCGGATGCCACCTTTAATCGCTGCGGCATCGAAAGCATGCATCGGCTGCCCTTGTTCCAGCAGAATGTAATTGGTGATATCCACCACGGCGGAAATTGAACGCAAACCAGAGCGCTCCAGGCGGCGCTTCATCCAGTCTGGCGTCGGCGCCGCAGCGTTAATCCCGGTCAGCACGCGCCCCAGATAACAACCACAGGCTTGCGGCGCTTCAATGGTAATCGGCAACACAGTGTCGTGCGTCGCCATGATCGGGTGAATCGCCACCGGCTTGAGTTCCGCGCCAGTCAGGGCCGCCACTTCGCGCGCAATCCCGCGCAAAGACAGGCAGTCTGCCCGGTTTGGCGTAATTTTCAGGGTAAACAGCGCATCGTCGAGCGAAAGGTATTCGCGAATCGGCATGCCCACCTGCGCGCTCGACGGTAATAGCATCAGGCCGTCAACATCGTCGGGCACGCCCAGCTCTTTACCAGAACACAGCATGCCATTGGAGGCAACGCCACGCATTTTTGTCGGCTTGATCCGAAAATCGTTAGGCAGAATCGCCCCCGGCAGCGCGCACGGCACTTTAACGCCAACAGCCACATTCGGCGCGCCGCAAACGATCTGCACCAGTTCACCCGTACCCACATCCACCTGGGTGACACGCAGTCGATCGGCGTTTTCGTGCGGGGCGACTTCCTTGACTTCAGCCACCACAACACCACTGAACGCCGGCGCCGCAGCTTCCACCTGCTCGACCTCAAGGCCGGCCATGGTCAGTAAATACGAAAGTTCGTCACTCGTCAGAGACGGATTGACCCAGCTACGCAACCACTGTTCTGAAAATTGCATGTCTTATCCTCCGCCCGCAATCAATTAAACTGTTTGAGGAAATTGAGATCGTTCTCGAAGAACAGTCGCAGGTCGTTGACGCCATAACGCAGCATTGCAAAGCGATCCAAACCAATACCGAAGGCAAAGCCGGTGTACTTCTCGGCATCGATGCCCACGTTTTTCAAGACATTCGGATGGACCATGCCACAGCCGCCGACTTCAAGCCAGCCACGTTCGCCCAGTACATCGATCTCGGCGGAGGGTTCGGTAAACGGGAAAAACGACGGGCGGAAACGCACTTGCAGATCGTCGCGCTCGAAAAAACGGCGCAGGAAATCGATCATCACCGCCTTGAGGTCGGCAAAGCTGACACCCTCGTCAACCCACAGACCTTCCATTTGATGGAACATCGGCGAATGGGTGGCATCGGAGTCCACACGATACACCCGACCCGGCGCTACGATTTTGATCGGCGGCTTATGCTGCAGCATATAACGCACCTGAATCGGCGAGGTGTGGGTGCGCAGCACATCGCCACCTTCGACATAAAAGGTATCCTGCATCGCGCGCGCCGGATGATTTTCCGGAATATTCAAGGCCTGGAAGTTGTGGAAATCATTTTCGATTTCCGGGCCATCGGCCACGGCAAAGCCCATGGTGCGAAACAACTCGGTGACGCGCTCCAGGGTCAAAATCACCGGGTGCAAGCCACCGGTTGCCGCGCCGCGACCAGGAAGGGTCACATCCAGCGCATCGGCCTGCAATTGCAGACTGAGTTTGGCGGCATTGAGGGCGTCACGCTGAGCATTCTGCCTGGTTTCAAACGCTTGCTTGGCGGCGTTAATCTCAGCGCCAGCCTGTTTGCGCTCTTCCGCCGGCAGTTTGCCCAGTTGTTTAAGAAGTCCGGTCAGTTCGCCACTCTTGCCGAGATAGCGGGCCTTGACTTGTTCGAGTTCGATCAGGTCGGTCACCGCGTCCAGCGCAGCTAGACCCGATGCCAAAATTGCGTCGACATTATTCATGTGTCTCACACCATATTGCGTAAGAAGGCTGGCCCGACCACTTGCGCCAAGCGGTCGGGGCAGACATCTTCAAACCCGGGCGGTAAATAAAAAAAGGGAGGCGATTCGCCTCGCAATCAATGAAAAAAAGGGAGGCTATCGCCTCCCTTCTGAGCGTCTAAAGCTTAAGCGAGGCTGGCTTTCGCCTTTTCAACGATCAGGGCAAAAGCCGGCTTGTCGAACACGGCCAGATCAGCCAGGACCTTACGGTCGATTTCGATAGCGGCTTTCTTCAGACCGTTCATGAACTTGCTGTAAGGCAGACCAGATTGACGCGCGGCGGCGTTAATCCGGGTGATCCACAGTTGACGGAACTGACGCTTTTTCTGACGACGGTCACGATAAGCGTACTGTCCAGCCTTCATTACCGCCTGTTTGGCGATACGATAGACGTTTTTGCGACGGCCGCGGTAACCCTTGGCCAGAGCAATGATTTTTTTATGACGAGCGCGAGCGGTGACACCGCGTTTAACACGAGGCATAGTTCAACTCCTTAAGCGTAGGGCAGCATTGCGCGAACAGAAACCATATTGGTGGCATCTACCATGGTAGTACCGCGCAATTGGCGCTTATTCTTGGTAGTTTTCTTGGTCAAGATGTGACGTTTGAAAGCCATCGAACGCTTAACACCGCCGCCGCCCAAAACGTTGAGACGCTTTTTGGCGCTCGACTTGGTCTTCATTTTCGGCATGGAAACAACTCCTGCGATTTTTTGTATAGATTCGGCGTAGGGTGGCCCGTGAGGACTCTTGCAAACCACTACGCCACGCTTTTTTATGCGGCACGTTTTCGAGCCACAAATCAACACGGCGGTTTTCACCGCCGCGCCAAACCAATGATTATACCCGAATTATTTCTTTTTCGGGGAAATCATCATAACCATTTGTCGACCTTCGAGTCTGGGGAACTGTTCCACCACACCGACTTCGAGCAAATCGCTTTCCACACGCTTGAGCAGGGCCAGGCCAATGTCCTGGTGCGCCATCTCACGACCGCGGAAACGCAAGGTGATCTTCGCCTTGTCGCCTTCAGTCAGGAAACGAATCAGGTTGCGCAGCTTGACCTGGTAGTCCCCCTCATCAGTACCCGGGCGGAACTTGATTTCCTTGACCTGGATCTGCTTCTGCTTTTGCTTGGCTTCATGGCGCTTTTTCGACTGTTCGTACTTGAACTTGCCGTAGTCCATCAGCTTGCAAACCGGAGGCTGGGCCGTCGGAGAAATTTCGACTAGGTCGATTTCACTTTCTTCGGCTAACGCCATTGCCTCACGCAACCCCAAGATGCCGAGCTGTTCCCCTTCGACACCCACCAGGCGGACCTCACGGGCGACAATCTCGCCGTTGATCCGCGCTTCACGTTCCTGAGCTATGTCTAATCTCCTTTAACTGATTCATCAAGTTTGCCGAGCGCATTACTCAACCGGCAATTCCGCACGCAAGCGCGCCAGAAAATCGTCGAACGGCAGTTGCCCAAGATCTTCACCCCGGGCGCGCACGGCAACCAGACCGCCTGCCTTTTCCTTGTCGCCCACGATGATCTGGTATGGCAACTTTTGCAAGCTATGCTCGCGGATTTTATAGCTGATCTTCTCGTTTCTCAAGTCAAGCTCAACACGGAAGCCTTGTTTTTTCAGAGCTTCCGCCACGGAAGACGCATAATCCGCCTGTGCTTCGGTAATATTCATTACCACCACCTGCACCGGAGACAGCCACAACGGGAAAGCTCCGCCATGGTTTTCGATCAAAATACCGATAAAGCGCTCCAGCGACCCAAGGGTCGCGCGGTGCAACATCACTGGACATTTGCGCGTATTGTCTTCAGCCACATACTCCGCACCCAGACGCCCGGGCACCACCATATCCAACTGCAGCGTACCGCACTGCCAGGAACGGCCCAACGCGTCTTTGATGTGATACTCGATCTTCGGGCCGTAGAACGCACCCTCGCCCGGCAACTCTTCCCAGCTCATACCACACGCGGCCAAGGCGGAGCGCAAGCCTTCTTCGGCAGCATCCCACACCTCATCGGTGCCCGCGCGCTTTTCCGGACGCAGTGATAACTTGATCTCCACATCTTCAAAGCCGAAGTGCTGGTATACACGCAAAGTCAGCTCATTGAAAGCACGAGCCTCGGCATTGACCTGTTCTTCAGTACAGAAAATATGCCCATCGTCCTGCACAAAGCCGCGTACACGCATAATTCCATGCAGCGCGCCGGTCGGTTCATTACGATGGCAAGAACCGAATTCAGCGTAGCGCAGCGGCAGATCGCGATAAGAACGCAGGCCCTGGTTGAAAATTTGCACATGCCCGGGACAGTTCATCGGCTTAATGGCGTAATCACGCTTTTCAGACTCCGTGGTGAACATGTTTTCGCGATAATTATCCCAGTGACCAGATTTTTCCCACAAAACCCGATCCATCATCATTGGCGTACGCACTTCGCGATAGCCAGCTTGATCCAGGGTGCGGCGCATATACTGCTCAATGTTCTGCCACAGGGTCCAACCCTTGGGGTGCCAAAACACCATACCCGGAGCTTCGTCCTGCAGGTGGAACAGATCCAGATGGCGCCCAAGCTTACGGTGATCGCGCTTCTCTGCCTCTTCCAGCATGAACAGGTACTGTTCCAAATCTTCTTTTTTGGTCCAGGCGGTACCGTAAATCCGCTGCAGCATTTCATTCTTGGAGTCGCCGCGCCAGTAAGCGCCGGCCAGCTTCATCAGCTTAAACACCTTGATTTTGCCGGTGGACGGTACGTGCGGGCCACGACACAAGTCAGTAAAGTCGCCTTCACGATACAGCGACACCACCTGATCAGCGGGAATCGATTCAATGATTTCCGCCTTATAGTTCTCGCCAATCGACTTGAAATACGCCACGGCTTCGTCACGCGGCAACTCATAGCGCTCAATGGCGATATCCTGGCGCGCCAGCTCGGCCATCTTTTTCTCGATGGCCAGCAAGTCTTCCGGGGTAAACGGGCGTTTATAGCTGAAATCGTAGTAAAACCCGTTCTCGATCGCCGGCCCAATAGTCACCTGCGCCTCGGGAAACAACGTCTTGACCGCATAAGCCATCAAGTGCGAAGCGGAGTGACGCACAATATCCAGTCCGTCGGCATCGCGATCGGTCACGATCGCCAACTCAGCGTCACTCTCCAGCAAAAAAGAGGTATCGACCAACTTGCCGTCCACGCGACCGGCGAGCGCGGCGCGCGCCAGACCGGCGCCAATAGAGGCGGCAACATCGTACACCGTCACGGGAAGATCAAAAGAACGGATGGAACCGTCAGGCAGGCGAATGTCAGGCATAGCAACTCCAAATCTGGTTTAAGCGATACCGCCCAAATGCCGCGGATAAAAAAAAAGCGCGGCTTCGAGCCGCACTTTAGTTTTTCTTAAGGAACGCCGAGTGGCTCGACTAGATCGAGAAACCGGTTGTGGTAGTTCGTTCTGCCAACATGAGGCGCTCCTAGCAAATTCTTCAATACTGGTAGGCACGATTGGATTCGAACCAACGACCCCCACCATGTCAAGGTGGTGCTCTAACCAACTGAGCTACGTGCCTAACGCTGAGTGGGCGATATTACCGGCACGGCAAGCAAAAAGCAAGCCTCTCATTGCCATTACTGGCAACGAATCGCCGCGCCCTGGGGCACCGCCAGGCTACCGGGTTGATTCAAATCACTTAAATTCTTGGTATCCATCCGAGTATACCCGCGCGCGCTCAGGCAGACGTAAAAAACACTGCATTGCGGCACAGGCTGACCATCTGGCGCATCACCACTTTGATCCACATTGGCGCTGATCATGCTGCGCTCCATCTCTTGCTCACACACATAACGATCGCGCATAAACTGCTGCTCTGTGGCGCCGTTGCTACTTTGATAACGATAATAAGATGGCGCTTGCATGGAGCACGCGCCCAGCGCCACAAGAGATAACAAACACATCACGCGAGCGGCGCTCATCTTGATTCCTTTATGCTGGTTGCTCATCACTGTAGCGTAAAAATCCTGCAACTTCACCCCGCGAGGCTAGACAACACTCGATTAAGACGCGCCGCCAGCGACCATCGGGTATACTCGGGAGCTATTTTGGATAGATGACAGACCAGATCTCGACAATGCTTAAGTTTACCGTTCACAAAACATCCGGCGGCGCGCGGCGCGGCACTCTAGAACTGAACCATGGCGTAGTGGAAACCCCGGTATTCCAACCGGTGGGCACCTATGGCTCGGTCAAAGCCATGAGCCCGCTAGAACTCAACGACATCGGCGCGCAGATCATTCTGGGCAATACGTTCCATCTATGGCTGCGCCCCGGGCTCGAAGTCATCGAGCAATTCGGCGGTCTGCATCAGTTCATTGGTTGGGACAAGCCGATTCTGACCGACTCTGGCGGCTTTCAGGTATTCAGTTTGGGCGACCTGCGCAAACTGACCGAAGAAGGCTGTGCGTTTCAAAGCCCTGTCAATGGCGACCGTTGTTTCTTGTCGCCAGAAATCTCGATGAAGATTCAGCGCGTGCTGAACTCCGATATCGCGATGATTTTCGACGAATGCACCCCCTTCCCCGCCGACTACCAGACCGCCGCAAGCTCGATGCGCATGAGCTTGCGCTGGGCCGAGCGCTCGCGCCGCGCCTTTGACGATTTGAAGAACCCGAACGCCCTGTTCGGCATAGTGCAGGGGTCGATGTACAACGACCTGCGCGCCGAATCGCTTAAAGAGTTGATGAATATCGGCTTTGACGGCATGGCCATCGGAGGTCTGTCCGTCGGCGAGCCCAAGGAAGAAATGCAGCGCATGCTGGAAGTGATGCAGCCGATGCTGCCAGCCGACAAACCCCACTACCTGATGGGTGTCGGCACCCCGGAAGATCTGGTGTACGGCGTTGCCCACGGCATCGACATGTTCGACTGCGTGATGCCGACGCGCAATGCGCGCAATGGCTGGCTATTCACACAGTGGGGCGACATCAAAATCAAAAACGCGCGTCACAAAAGCGACACCAGACCACTCGATGAGTCATGCGATTGCTATGCCTGCAGCAATTTCAGCCGGGCCTACTTGCATCACTTGCATCGCGTGGGTGAAATTCTTGGCGCGCGCCTGAATACCATTCACAACCTGCATTACTATCAGCAACTGATGCGCGAAATTCGTACATCGATCGAACAAGATCGCTTCGAGGATTTCCGCAAGGAATTTGCCGAACGCCGCGCCCGTGGCACACTATGACAATGAAATGAATAACCACGAACATTGCATCACAGTTGGAAAAGCCACGTGTGGTAGCTACAATGTCCGGTTTGCGCAACACCTGTTTACTTTAGGAGTCTCAAGATGTTCCTGATTTCCGATGCATATGCTGCTGGCACCGGCACCGTTGGTGGATTCGATCTGACCAGCTTCCTGCCGATGATCGTCATCTTTGCGATGTTCTGGTTTCTGCTGGTGCGCCCGCAGCAAAAGCGCGCCAAAGAACTGAAACAAACCATCGCCGCCCTGGTCAAAGGTGACGAAGTGATCACACAAGGTGGTCTGGTTGGTCGTATCGTTAAGGTCAGCGACAACTTTATGACCCTGGAAATCGCCACTGGGGTGGAAATCCAGGTTCAACGCGCCGCGATTACCGGCAAGTTGGAAAAAGGCACGATCAAGTCCCTGTAATTCCGAAAGGAAGTCAGGGCCTGTGGCCCCGGCAACGGCACCCGCCTGGCGGGTTGCCGGCCAGGGCCAGTTAATATTTTCCGCCGAACCACTCTCATGAATCGCTACCCACTCTGGAAGTACATCGTTATCGCGGTGGCACTCGTCCTTGCGACGATTTACACGCTACCCAATTTTTACGGTGAAACACCGGCTGTTCAGGTCTCCAGCACACGCCAATCCATCCCGGTAGACACTACGGTGATGGGGCGAGTCGAGGGCGCGCTGAAAGCCGATGGCATTACGCCTGACGGCATGTTCCTGGACAACAATAGCCTCAAAGTCCGGTTCCACGACCCTGACACTCAGATCAAGGCGCGTGACGCAATCCAGCACGAACTGGGCGACAGCTACATCATCGCGCTCAACCTGCTGACCGCCTCGCCCGACTGGCTGACCCGGCTCAAGGCCTACCCGATGTTTCTGGGCCTGGACTTGCGCGGTGGCGTGCACTTCCTGCTCGAAGTCGACATGAAAGCGGCGCTGGACAAGACGCTTGAACGTTACTCCGGCGATATTCGGCGCGAACTGAAGAAGAAAGACGTGCGTTATGGTGGCGTCAAACACATCGGCAATACGCTGGAAGTGCAACTGCGCGACCCCGAAACGCTGAAGGCCGCCGAGGACGTGGTATCACGCACTCTGCCGACGCTGACGCAAACCGGCGACACCACCAGCTACAAGCTGACGCTGACGCTGACGCCGGACGAAGTCACCCGAATCCAAAGCGACGCGGTCAAGCAGAACATCACTACCCTGCATAATCGCGTCAACGAACTGGGTGTCGCCGAACCGGTGATCCAGCAGTCCGGAGCCAACCGCATTGTGGTCGAACTGCCGGGCGTGCAGGACACCGCCAAGGCCAAGGACATTCTCGGCCGTACCGACACGCTGGAAGTCCGGATGGTTGAAGACGACCAGGCCAAGGTCAACGACGCGCTGGCGGGCAATGTGCCGGTCGGCTACGAGTTGATGGACGAAGCCCAGCCGGATGGCAGCGCGCAAAAGCTGCTGGTCAAGAAAGATGTCGAGTTGACCGGCGACAACATCAACGACGCGCAACCTGGCTTCGACGAAAACGGCGCGCCAGCGGTACACATCAACCTGGACAGCACCGGCGCCGAGATTTTCCGTCAAGTGACCGCGGAAAACATCGGCAAGCGCATGGCGATGATCCTGGTTGAAAAGGGTCGTTCCGAAATCGTTACCGCACCTGTGATCCGCAGCGAAATCGGCGGCGGGCGGGTTGAAATTTCCGGCAGCATGGACCCGGCGGAAGCCAACGATGTGGCGCTGCTATTGCGCGCGGGTTCCTTGGCGGCGCCAATGACCATTGTCGAGGAACGGACCATCGGCCCAAGCCTGGGTAAGGAAAACATCGAAAAGGGCTTCCATTCGACGCTCTGGGGCTTTGCGGTCATCGCAGTGTTCATGATGATTTACTACCGCGCGTTCGGCGTGATCTCGGCGATTTCGCTCGGGGTCAATCTGTTCCTGCTGGTGGCGCTCTTATCGATGATTCAGGCCACGCTCACCCTGCCCGGCATTGCGGCGATCGCATTGTCGCTGGGGATGGCGATTGACTCCAACGTGCTGATCAACGAACGGGTACGCGAGGAAATTCGCAACGGCATGCCGCCGCACTCGGCGATCCAGGCGGGTTACGATCATGCCTGGGCGACGATTCTCGACTCGAACATCACGACCCTGATCGCCGGCCTGGCGCTGTTGATCTTTGGTTCCGGCCCGATCCGCGGCTTTGCCGTGGTGCATTGTCTGGGGATCATGACTTCGATGTTCTCCGCGGTTCTGGTGTCGCGCGGCGTGGTTAACTTGTGGTACGGCCGACGCCGCCGTCTCACTTCGCTTTCGGTATAAGGAGCTGAGACATGGAATTCTTCCGTATCAAACGCGATATTCCCTTCATGAGCTATGGCCGGCTGACCACGGCCATCTCGCTGGTGACCTTTTTGCTGGCCGTGTTCTTTCTGATCACCCGCGGGTTGAACTTCAGCGTGGAGTTCACCGGCGGGACGGTGATGGAGGTGCAATATCAGCAGGCGGCCAATCTGGCCGATATTCGCAGTCGCGTGGACACGCTAAAACTTGGCGAATCCACTATTCAGAGCCTTGGCACCTCGCGTGACGTGATGATTCGTCTGCCCAACCTGCACAACAAGTCGTCGGCCGAGCTGTCGAACGAAGTGTTGGCCGGGCTCAGCGCTGGCGGACAACACGTCGAGGTACGCAAAGTCGACTTCGTCGGCCCGCAGGTCGGCGAAGAACTGGTGCAGCACGGCCTGACCGCGATCTCGTTGGTCTGCGTCGGCATCATGCTGTATCTGGCCCTGCGGTTCGAATGGCGCTTCGCGGTATCGGCGATTATCGCCAACATGCATGACGTGGTGATCATTCTCGGTTGCTTCGCCTTCTTCCGCTGGGAGTTTTCGCTCACAGTGCTGGCGGGGGTCTTGGCGGTACTGGGGTACTCGGTCAACGAATCGGTGGTGGTGTTTGACCGGATTCGCGAAAACTTCCGCAAACCGGGGATGCGCAATCACGAGGTGACGGAAATCATCGACAACGCGATTACCGCCACCATGAGCCGTACCATCATCACCCATGGTTCAACCGAGTGCATGGTCCTGTCGATGCTGATTTTCGGCGGCCCGGCGCTGCACGGTTTCGCCACCGCGCTGACCATTGGTATTTTGTTCGGCATTTACTCTTCGGTACTGGTTGCCAGCCCGATCGTCATGTGGCTTGGCGTATCGCGTGAAAACCTGATCAAACCCCCGAAGCAGAAACAAGAAGCCGTAGTCTAAGTCCAAGCGTACTGGCCGGTTATCCGGCCAGTACGCTCTTTGGCGCCACCAGAGGAGCCTGTCGGACTTTGGAACGCAAAAGTCCGGCAGGTTCCTAACCCCAACGGATACACCCCATGCCAACCCTGACCTTCCTCATCGATTTCGTACTCCATATTGACCAGCACCTGCCGCCATTAATCGCGGCCTATGGTCCTTGGATCTACCTAGTCCTGTTCGCGATTATCTTCAGTGAAACCGGCCTGGTGGTGACACCATTCCTACCTGGCGACTCGCTGCTGTTTGTCGCCGGCACGCTGGCGGCCACCGGACAGATGAGTATCGTCGCGCTGGGAGGCACGTTGATGCTGGCGGCTTTCCTCGGCAATCTGGTCAATTATCTGATCGGCTATTTTTTCGGGTTGAAACTATTTGCCAACCCGAACTCCAAAATTTTCCGCCATGCCTATCTGGAGCGCACCCATGCCTTCTATGAAAAGCATGGAGGCCAAACGCTGATTCTGGCGCGCTTCATGCCGATCGTGCGCACCTTCGCGCCGTTTGTCGCCGGCATTGGCAAGATGTCGCTATGGCGCTTCACCAGCTACACCCTGGTTGGCAGCGTGCTATGGGTGGCCTTGTTTACCCTCGCCGGCTACGCCTTCGGCAACATCCCTGTGATCCGCCACAATCTCGAATTACTGGTACTGGGGATTATTGTTCTGTCGTTCCTCCCGGGCATTATCGGTGTGTGGCGCCATCGGGCAAAGCGCGCGCAATGAACCCGATCGCGCGCTTGCCCGACCATCTGGTCAACCAAATCGCCGCCGGCGAGGTGGTTGAGCGCCCGGCCTCGGCATTGAAGGAAATGCTGGAAAATAGCCTGGACGCCGGTGCGGATAAAATCACCGTCGACCTGGCACAAGGCGGCATCAAACTGATCCGCGTCACGGACAATGGCGCGGGGATTACCGCGGAACAACTGAGCCTGGCGCTAGACCGGCACGCCACCAGCAAGATCACTTCGCTCGACGATCTGGAACAAGTCGCCACCCTGGGGTTTCGCGGTGAAGGTTTGGCCAGTATCGCCTCGGTATCGCGTCTGACCCTGACCAGCCGACCGCACGATGCCGCGCATGCCTATCAGGTCGTCGCCATCGATGGCCGGCTGCACCCGGTCGAACCGGCGGCGCATCCCGCCGGCACCAGTGTCGAAGTCGTGGACCTGTATTTCAATACGCCGGCGCGACGCAAGTTTCTCAAGTCAGAAAACACCGAATACGCGCACTGCTGCGCGGTGTTCGAGCGTATCGCGCTCGCCGCGCCGCAAGTGGAATTCATGCTGCGCCACAACGGCAAAGTGGTCTGGCGCCTGGCGCAACACAGTCAGGCCGAACGGGTGGGGGCTCTGCTGGGTCAAGAATTTCTCGACGCAGCCCTGCCCCTAGCGCATAGCGCCGGCCCACTGACACTGAATGGCTTTGTCGCTGACCCGACCTATTCAAAATCAAGCCGCGATGCCCAATACTTCTACGTCAACGGTCGCTTTGTGCGCGAAAAAACCGCGCAGCACGCCTTGCGTCAGGCCTACCGCGACGTGCTGCACAATGATCGTCATCCGGCCTATGTACTGTTTTTGACGCTGGAATCCAGTGGCGTCGATGTCAATGTGCACCCGACCAAGATCGAAGTGCGCTTTCGCGAGTCACAGGCGATTCATCAATTTCTGTTCCATAGCATCAACAAAGCGCTGGCGGCCAGTGCCGGCGCTAATGGCGCCCCGTCGCAGCTTGACGCGGCCGAAGGCGAAACCGTCGGCCACATCGCCCCGGGATATAGCGCCACCAGCACCGGCGGTGCTGCTGCGCGCCCATCAATGGCGCACTATTCGACGCAGCAACAAATTCCACTGCATGTCGCGGCCCAGGCCACCGGGGTGTATCAAAAACTGTTTGCCGGCGTGCGCGAACAAGAACGTGGCGCCGTGATCGCTAGCGCGCCCGCGCTGACTTCGGCGCAGTTGCCAGCCGCGAGTGAAGGCATGCCGCCCCTGGGATTTGCCCTGGCGCAGTTACTCGGGGTCTACATTCTGGCCCAGGCCGAAGAAGGCCTGATCATTGTCGACATGCATGCCGCGCATGAACGCATCGTCTATGAACAACTGAAAACCGCGCTGGACCAGGATGGCATTCCGATGCAGCCGCTGTTGCTTCCGCTGTCTTTCGCCGCCGGACACCAGGAAGTCGCCGCGATTGAAGAACATGGCGCCGCATTGCAGCGCCTGGGGCTGGAACTGGCCGCGCTCTCCCCCACCCAGATCGCGGTGCGCGCGGTGCCGCTGTGGCTCAAGGACGGCAACCCGGTGGAACTGGCGCGCGCGGTGCTGGACGACATTCGTCAATTCGGACTGACGCGGGTCCTGACCGAACGGCGCAACGAGCTACTGGCCAGCATGGCTTGTCATGGCGCGGTCCGCGCCAACCGCCAGCTGACCCTGACCGAGATGAACGCCTTGCTGCGCGACATGGAAAACACCGAACGTTCCGGCCAATGCAACCACGGACGTCCGACCTGGACCCGTTTATCAATGAAACAGCTCGACGAGCTGTTTATGCGCGGACGCTAAGCAATGGCCGCCCCAATTGACATCATCACCCTGATGGGCCCGACCGCCAGCGGCAAAACCGCGCTGGCGCTCGAACTGGCGCGCCACTATCCGATTGAAATCATCAGCGTTGACTCCGCCCTAGTGTATCGCGACATGGACATTGGCAGCGCCAAGCCCAGCGCCCGCGAGCGCGCCGCCTGCCCGCACCACCTGATCGACATTATCAGCCCGCTGCAAAGCTATTCGGCGGCGCAGTTCTGCCAGGATGCCGCGCGCTTGATCGAGGATATTCATCAACGCGGCAACATCGCTCTACTGGCTGGCGGCACCATGCTCTATTACAAAGCAATGCAAGAAGGACTGTCGCAACTGCCTGAGGCCGACCCGGCGTTGCGCGCCGAAATCGACCACCAGGCGGCGCAGCAAGGCTGGCCGGCACTGCACGCGCGCCTGGCCCAGCTCGACCCGCCGACCGCCGCGCGCCTGGAACCGGGAGACGCGCAGCGGATACAACGCGCACTGGAAATCTGCCTGTTAAGTGGCCAGCCGATGTCACAGCAGATAGCCGCTGGCCGCACCCAAGTCGGCCACTGGCGCTCGCTCAACCTGGCCCTGGTGCCAGCAGAGCGCGCCTGGCTGCATCAGCGCATCGAACAACGCTTTCACCACATGCTGGCCGAAGGGTTTCTTGACGAAGTCACTCGTCTGCGCCAGCAATACCCGGAACTCACCCCCGAACTCCCCTCGATGCGTTGCGTCGGCTACCGCCAGGCCTGGGCCTATCAGGATGGCGCGGACGACTACGCCGGCTTCGTCGCCAAAGGCCTTGCCGCCACGCGCCAGCTGGCCAAACGCCAACTCACCTGGATTCGCTCGCTCGACACCGTGGCGCTCAACGCCCAGGCGCCGGATATCGCCGCGCAGGTGCTTGCCGCCTGCCACAGCTTTTTGCAAGGGCAACCCCTGCCCGACTCCCTGCCGTATTGCACCACCTACTGACACGACTCCAGCCTGACCGCGCGCAATTGGGAATTTTGGGCGTATGAATTATCGTTAGCGCCTTAAACCGATTACTTAATTATTTTAAATAATGATTAATCTGCAATAGCCGCTAGCGACAGGCTGTCTAGGCCGCTCAGGAGCCCCCATGTTCCGCCCTACCCATTTTTGCGCAAGTCTACTGCCGCTGGCCTGGCTATTGTCCGCCCCCTGCCATGCATTGATTGTCATCAGCGACGAAGAATTCATCGCGCGCGGCGGCGACCTGCGGGCGCTCGACGCCAGCCTGCCGCCAGTCTTTGCCCAACTGCGCGCGCTGAGCCTGGCCCATCCGTTTTATACCGTCGGCCTGTTGAGTGGACCCAAGGGATACTGCAGCGCCACCTGGCTCGGCGACAGCCGCGACGGACGTCGGAGCTATTTGCTCAGCGCCGCGCACTGCTTCGATGACCACTCGCGAACCATCAGCAGCTTCCGTGGCCGCTTCACCGGTTGGTCCGGGCAAGAACTGGCCAGCGGAGCGGGCCAAGTGCACATTCACCCGGATTATCTGACAAGAGCGCCAGGCGAGAGTGGTGTTCCCAACGACCTAGCGTTAATCGTACTGCCCAAAACCGCCATATTGCGCGATAGCGAGCAACAGCCTGTCGCCCCGCCCTGGCTTAACGATGAAGAACAGGAATTGGGACAGGCCGTCGAATGGGTTGGCTACGGACTCTGGGAAGTCAAACACGCCGATCGCCTGCACCGCGGCGCGCAGCCGCCTGCCGCTGAGCGCCGCGCTTGGGCACAGAGCCAGATCAGTTCGACATCCTATCAAGGACGCGCCTTGCAGAGCCGTGGCTGGCTCCAACCGCGCCAACCCTGGGCGCAGACCGCGCCCGGTGACAGCGGTAGCGCCTGGTGGCAGCAACGCAACGGCGTCTGGAGCCTGGCGGCCATCAGCTTTGGCAGTTATGACCAAACCACCACAGGAGCGCGCATCAGCCGCAAACTGCCGTGGATTCGTACGCTCTACCCTCAGGTCGCCAGTTATGCGCAGCGGATTACCCTGCGCCCGATGGCGCCGCTCAACCTGCCGGACAACTGGCATCGCCCACGGCGCGGCGCAATCGCCTATTTGGTGCCGCCGCCGGGACGAGGTCCAGTCAATTTGCTAGCGCAAGGCAGCGCCACGCAATCACAGATTAGTGTGCCGTTGGTCAGCCAGAATTTTTTCAAGGAATATCATGTCAAACTGCGCGCCAGCCACTGCGGTAATCAAGAGATCAACGATGCGCGCCCATGCAATGGTTCACCGCAACTGCGGATCAGCTACCACCGCGAGGATAATCCGACCCTGCCGCCAGGACGTTATCGCGGCGACTTTGTACTCGAAGCGCGCGGTACGCTGGATGCGGCGTATCGCCAGCCGCTGGGCTTGCGCGCCGACATCCAGGTGGATTAAACGCGAAGCGGCGCTTAGCGCAGCGCTAATCAGCGTTTTCTACAAGCGCGGGCAGGGGTAAATCTTTAAATTTGCGGCTGACTCATCTTTAGGAACGCTACCCATGCACCAGCACCATCACCCCGCCGCGCCAAGTCAGCCGCGAACGCCAGCGCGCCGGACATCCCTAGCCGATGAAGAGAACTTCCGCCTGATCACCGGCTTTAACGACATCTTCGTGGTCATCGCCTGCTTGCTGTTACTGATCGCCGCAGTCTGGCTTGCCTGGGAGGTCAAACCCTGGCTGGCTGGTATGCTGGGCGCGGCGCTGTCCTGGGGACTGGCGGAATTCTTTGTGCGCCGCCGGCGCATGGCCTTGCCAGCCATCGTGCTACTCCTGACGTTTGTCATGAGCTTCGCCCTGAGCGTGATCGCCATTGCCAATGGCGCCCAAACCTTCGATTTGAACCGTCTGCAGGATGGCGGAACCATTGGCGCTATCGGCGTGTTCTCCGCTCTGGCGGCCTGGCTGCATTGGCGCCGCTTCAAGGTACCCATCACAGTGGCAGCGGGCGCCAGCGCCCTCGCCGGCTGTGTTGCTGAACTTTTGGCCCTCTGGCTACCAGAGACCCTAGTGATGTTCACCTCCGGCGCGGGCCTGCTGGCCTGGGCGTTGTACTGGGATGCCCGCGACCCACAGCGCAAGACCCGGCGCGCGGACGTCGCTTTCTGGCTGCACATGGCGGCGGCCCCGCTGATCGTCAACCCGCTCTTTACCGTGATCGGCATTTTCGAATCCGATGCCAGTGCGGGGGTCACCCTGCTGGCGCTGGCGGTGTATCTGGTTTTAGCGATGATTTCCCTGATCATCGATCGGCGCGCACTGATGGTCTCCGCCCTGGGTTATGTGCTGTATGCCCTGATTTCGTTGATCAGCAAAGGGGACTTCAACGGCAGCAGCTTTGCGCTATGCGCGTTACTGATGGGGGGATCGCTGGTCCTGCTGGCGGCTTTTTGGCAGCAAAGCCGTGGCGCGCTGGTGCGCAGGCTGCCGGACACGCTACAAAAGTATCTGCCGCCGATGGTCAACGCCTGATCATGCAAACGGCCCCGCGTCAGAAAGCGATGGCGCGGGGCCGTTCTCCGGCAGGCAATGGCGGGTCGCTTAGCGTAAAGCGGTCAGCTTGATCTCAACCTTCCACTCCGGTTTAGCCAGACGCGCCTGCACCGTGGCGCGCGCGGGCGCCTGACCAGCGGGCACCCAGGCATCCCAGGCCAGATTCATCGCATCGTAATCCGCCAAATCTGGCAAGAAGATCGTCGCGTCCAGAATCCGGCTCTTGTCGCTGCCGAGTTCCGCCAGCAGTTTATCGATCTGAGCCAGCACATTGGCGGTCTGCGCGGTCGCATCCCCCTCTGGATTGCTGGCAACTTGACCGGCAAGAAAAATCAGACCGTTGGCAACCACAGCTTCAGACAGACGCGCGCTCGGCAAATGGCGGTAAATAGTCACTCTAGTTCCTTTGTTGATGAGGCAGACCCCTCTGATTTTACCCAGAAAGCATTGCAGAGGGGCTCTCAGCCCCTAGTTTTTTTGGTGGGCCACCCGCCCGATGGCGACCACCACCGCCTCGGCACCATCGCGAATTTGTCCCATGACTTCGCCAGCCTTATTGAACATACCCACGCTTTCGCGCGCCTGCTCCAAAATTTGCCCCATATTGCCCACCGCGGTATCGGTTTGCTTCTGGATATTCACCACCATGCTCGCAATTTCAGCCGTAGAGGATGAGGTACGCTCAGCCAGCTTGCGCACTTCGTCGGCCACGACCGCGAAGCCCCGACCGGTCTCCCCGGCGCGCGCGGCTTCGATCGCCGCGTTCAATGCCAGCAAATTGGTCTGATCGGCAATGTCTTTAATGGTCTGTACGATAGAAGAAATCTGTTGCGAGTGCTGGCCCAGCGATTGCACATTAGTGCCCGCCTGCTCAATATTTTGCGCCATGCTGCTGATTTCTTGCACGCTCGCCGCAATATTACTCACCCCTTCATTCGACCAGTTTTGGGTTTGCAACGAGGTGTTATAGGCAAACATCGCGCTATCGCGCTCTTGTTTTTGCTGCTCAACTTTGTCGCTGATTTCGGTAGCGAATTTCACCACCCCAATCACTTGCTTGTTCTGATCAAAGATCGGGTTATAACTGGCTTCAAGCCAATGTTCGCTGCCGTCCTTGCCTATCCGGCAAATTCGGCCCGAAAAATACTGGCCATTTTGCAGCGTGCGCCAAAATTGCGGATATTCACTGCTATTGGCAAAGTCTGGCGGACACAACATGCGGTGCGGCTTGCCGCGCAGATCTTCGAGGCGATAGCCGAGCGTGGCTAAAAATCGCTCGTTGGCGTTAACAATCGTGCCATCCGGGGTAAATTCAATCGTCGCCATCGAGCGGTCAATTGCCGACAACACCGCCTGATCGCGCAGCGTTGCCTGCACCCGCGCGGTGATATCGCTGGCAAACTTCACAAAGCCAGTGACCTTGCCCGTACTGTCGAGTATCGGGTTGTAAGTCGCCTCGAGCCAGACCACCTCGCCATTGGCTTTCAGGCGTTTAACCTTGCCGCTAAAAAATTCGCCGCGGCGCAATTTATCCCAAAATTGTTGATATTCAGTACTGCGGGTATATTCCGGGTCGCATAGGCGCTTATGCGGCTGCGCGCGCAACTCTTCAGCGCGATAGCCCATCAATTGCAAAAAATTGGGGTTAGCGTCACGCACATTCCCCTGCAGATCAAACTCGACACGCGCCATTGAGCGATCTATCGCTTGCAAAACTGACTGCTGCTCAGCCCATTTCTGTTCGGTTTGCGCCAAGGTCTGTTTTAGCTTTTGGTTAAACATGTGCCCCCTTTAATACTTTTGAAGATCTGATTTGAGTTTATTTAGCAAAATCGTTAGATAAAACACAATGCGAGCCGTCACCAGACGTCAATCATTGATAGCACAGAATGTGCCAACGTGAATAAATATTAGGGCCAACACCAACCAGCGACACGCGCGAACGATTCGCGCGCGCCAGGGATTTACAGCGCTGCGAATCCGCGAGCTAAATCTTGAATCAAGTCATTGGTGCCCTCGATACCCACCGACAAGCGCAGCAGATTATCGCCCAAGCCCAATTGCTCACGGCGCTCCAACGGCAACGCCGCGTGGGTCATCGTGCTCGGCTGGCATACCAGGCTTTCCACCCCGCCGAGACTTTCCGCCAAGATAAACAACTTGAGTTCGGCCAGGAAACGGCGCGTCTCGGCATCGCCACCCTTGAGATAGAACGACACCACACCGCCGAAGCCCTTCATCTGGCGCCGCGCCAACTCATGCTGCGGATGGCTTTCCAGCCCTGGGTACAGCACCCGTTCAACCGCGCTTTGGGTTTCCAGCCACCGCGCCACCGCCAGCGCATTGCTATTGTGCCGTTCCATACGCAGCGCCAGCGTGCGCAGACCGCGCACCACCAGGAAACTCGGAAACGGATCCAGCACCGCGCCCACTGAGTTATGCAAAAACGCCAGCTTCTCGGCCAACTCCGCGCGCTGATGCCCAACCACCGCCACACCCGCCACCACGTCCGAATGGCCATTCAGATATTTAGTCGCCGAATGCAAGGAAATATCGAAACCATAGGCCAAAGGTCGTTGCACCAGCGGCGTAGCAAAAGTGTTATCCGCCACTGACAGCAACTGATGGCGCTTGGCCACATCGGCCACCGCGGCCAAATCAACCAATTGGTTCAGCGGATTGGATGGCGTTTCGACCCAAATCAGACGTGTGCCCGGCACAATTGCCGCTTCCAGCGCGGCAACGTCGTCGGCGGCAACATAGGTCACAGACAGGCCGGCGCTTTGACGGCGCACACGCTCGAACAGACGGTAGGTACCGCCGTACAGATCGTTGACCGCAATAATGTGGCTATTAACCGGCAGCAAATCCAGTACCGTGGCGATCGCCGCCAAACCCGAAGGAAAGGCATAGCCCTGGGCGCCGCCTTCCAACTCGGCCACGGCGCGCTCCAGCGCCTGGCGCGTCGGATTTTGCGAGCGAGAGTACTCATAGCCGGTGTGTTCGCCCGGCGCGTACTGCCGGTAGGTCGAGGTGGCGTAAATCGGCGGGATCACCGCGCCGTACGGGTCACTGAAGGGGTCGCTCAGCGTGCCGGCGGTCACTGCCAGCGTATGAAAATCGGTCATGGTTTTCCTTTGGACTCTATGGCTGAATGGTATTTGCCTTGCCACCATTAAGCCAGAGACCCAGAAAATCCAAAATACTAATATTTGCCCACCATATAATTTTTAGGAATAAATATAACAAAAAGCGCCATGCCCCGGCAAACCAGGCACGGCGTAGAGGATGCGGACGTCAGACCAGCGCGACTTGACGCAAGTCCAGCGAGAAACGCTGCAGCGCGGCGATGCCGCTGGCTTCGGCGCGGGTGCACCAGTTCTGCAATTCTTGCAACAGTTGCTCGCGGCTTAAACTGGAACGCGCCCACAGGCAGCTCAACTCCTGACGCATGGTATAGACCGTCTTCAACGTCGGGCTATGGTCCAGAAGACGCGCCAGCTCAAGACGTTCGGCGGGCGAGGTGTCTTTTTCCTCCTGCTTCAACCAGCGCTTCATTTTGGCCGGCAGATTACGCGCGGCATAGTCCGGCAAGGCTTGACGCGCATGCGCCAGTTCATCCTGACACGCCACCACCAGTTCACGGGCAAAACGCGCCGCCAAGGCATAACGATTGGCGATAATCGCCTGCAGTCGATCAAAATCAAGCTGGCAATCGCCGCGCGCGCGCGCCAGTTTTGGCGCCACCTTACGCACCCGAGCCAAACCGATGAGCTCCAGCATGCGGATATACATCCAGCCGATATCAAACTCGAACCAGTGGTAGGACAGCTTGGCTGAAGCGCCAAAGGTGTGATGGTTGTTATGCAACTCTTCGCCACCGATCAGCAGGCCCCAAGGCAGAATATTGGTTGAGGCGTCTTCGCTTTCAAAGTTGCGATAACCCCAGTAATGACCAATGCCATTGATCACGCCGGCGGCAAACAACGGAATCCAGATCATTTGCACCGCCCAGATCGCAAGCCCGCCCCATCCGAACAACAGCATGTCCAGCACCAGCATCAGCGCAATTCCCCAGCTGTTATGCCGGTCATAGATCTGGCGCTCCAACCAGTCGTCGGGCGTGCCATGACCGTATTTGGCAATATCCTCGCGCTGGCGACACGCAATTCGATACAGCCCTGCGCCATTGAACAACACCTTCTTGATGCCAAAAATCTGCGGACTATGCGGATCGTCGCGCGTTTCGCAGCGCGCGTGGTGCTTGCGATGCACCGCGGCCCACTCCTTGGTAATCATGCCGGTGGTCAACCACAGCCAGAAGCGGAAAAAGTGACTGGGCAACGCATGCAGTTCCAACGCGCGATGCGCTTGATGGCGGTGCAGATAAATGGTGACCGCGGCGATGGTCACATGCGTCAGGCCCAAGGCCACGGCGACAATGCCCCACCAAGGCAACTGAATCAAACCATTGAATTCAAAAATATGCATTAACTGACCTCTAAACCAGGAATTCCCTTGATAAAAAACGAATTGCAGCAGCAATTAGTATAGTATTTTGCTCAAGTATAAGAGAATTCCAACGCCCTTTGCACGGTAAGTTTGCACTGCCTGTCGTTACCTGCCCCGACATGGTGTACCATAAAGACCTTGCTCCCTTCTTACTTCAGAAAAGACGCTGTGTTTCAAAAACAACGCCTGATCCTTGCTAGCGCGGCCCTGGGCGGCCTATTCGCACTGTATGGCGGTGCCTCCTACTGGGCGGGCATCAAGGCAGAGGACACGCTGCAAGAGCAGCATCGCATGCTGGCCAGCCTGGCGATCTTCAAGGTTAAATCCCATAGCTACGATCGCGGATGGTTTTCATCGCGCGAAACCACCGAGCTGGTGTTTAACCGTCGACTGACCGGTCCATACGAAAATATGCTGCCGGACAACCTGCGTCCGCTGCTCGGCTCGACGATCCGCTTCACCAATACGGTACGTCACGGCCCATTCCCCGGACTGTCCAATTTCGACCTGCGTCCCGGCAGCGCCCTGGTGACCACCCAGTTCGACATGAGCGATAGCACCAAAAAAACCCTGGCATTGTTCTTTGGCGAAAAAGAACCGATCACGGTGATCAATCGTCTGGGCTTTGGCGGTGGTGGCGAACTCAAAGTCAGTGTGCCCGCGTTCGATTACGAAGAAGCACTGTCTGGCGTCAAGGTCAAATGGCAGGGCTTTAACCTCGGTGTGAACTACCGCCAGGGTTTCAAGGAGTATCAGGCCGAGGCCGACTCCCCCGGCTTTTCGCTGGAGGCCGCCAGCAAGGGCATGGTGCACTTTGACGGGGTGACTTACATCTCCGACATGCGCCCGGGCAACACCGGCATCAAGGTCGGCAACAGTGAACTGACCGTGAACAACGTTGAGTTCAACTGGAAAGACAGCATCCCCTACAGCATCAAGCTCAACGATCTGGTTTACCTGCTGACCCGGATCCATGTCGGCGAGTTCATCAATCCGTCCGGCGAGTTCAAACCGTCGAATGTCACCCTCAAGGGGCTGCATTCACAGATTGTGACCTCGGAGCAGGATCAATTCGTCAATTCGCGCGGCCGTCTGAACTTTGACAGCTTCAGTTACAACGATCAGGTCTATGGTCCGTTACGCCTGGACATCTCGGCCAACCACCTGGATGGCGCCAGTCTGGCGCAACTGGATCAGGCAATCAGCAAGATTCCGTTTGAGGGGGTCGACCCGGCCACCTTGCGCAAGGAATACATCAGCACCATCAAGAAGTACGGCATTCCGCTCTTGGAGAACAACCCACGGCTGATGATCAACGACTTTTATCTGCGCATGCCCAATGGCGAAGCCACGCTGCGCGGTGAACTGGCGCTTAACGGCTTTAAAGAAAGCGATCTGAAGGACCCATTGCTGGTGCTCAAACGCTTCCAGGCCAATGCCCAGATCAAATTACCACGACAAACGCTGGAAAACCTGGTCGTCACCCAGGCGCGCAATCTGTTTACCGTGGATCAAAGCGCGGAAGATCAGCCCAATCTGAAGGAAATCGACGATCTGGCCAAAAGCCTGCTCGACAGCCAGCTGACGCAATGGGCCGACCAGGGCTTTATTCATGAAGACAAGGGTGAGCTCAGCACCACGCTGGACTATAAGAATGGCGAGCTACGCATCAGCGACAAGCGGGTACCGCTACCCTGGGAAGAACGCGACGACCCCAGCGGTCCCGATACCCCGGCCGCAACGCCAGCGGTCAAGTAGCGCGATGCAACGCTGGAAGCCGAATGTCACGGTCGCCACGGTGGTGGAACGCGACGGATGCTTTTTGCTGGTGAAAGAACATACCCGCCAAGGCATCCGTTACAACCAACCAGCGGGACACCTGGAACACGGCGAAACCCTGCTGGACGCCGCCCGGCGCGAAACTCTCGAAGAAAGCGGCTGGCAGGTTGAGCCCTATGCGCTGATCGGCATTTATCAGACCGAGGCGCGGCATGACGACATTACTTACCTGCGCTTCGCCTTTGCTTGCCGCGCCATCGAATACTACAGCGACCGCCCGCTCGATCAGGGCATTATCAGCGCCGACTGGTTCACCGCGCAGCAGATTGCCGAACTGAGCGCCGAGCACCGCAGCCCGGCGGTGACGCACTGTCTCAACGATTATCTGCAAGGCCAGCGCCACCCGCTCGCACTCATCCAGCACCTGCTCTAAAAACTCTCCACCCCCTCCCCCGATGTCGGCGCCACCATGGCGCGGCTTCGCGTGTCTGGCGGGTTCTGCTATCATGATCGGTTCTCAAGCTGTTCAAAGGAAGGAAGCACCCGTGACGGGTAAAAAGCGGATTGTTGTCGGCATGTCCGGCGGCGTGGACTCATCGGTAACCGCGTGGCTCTTGAAACAACAAGGCCATGAGGTGATCGGCGTATTCATGCAAAACTGGGAAGACGACGACAACGGCGAATACTGCTCAATCAAGCAAGACTCGCTGGATGCGATGAGCGTGGCCGATATTGTCGGTATCGACATGGAAATCGTCAATTTCGCCAAGGAATACAAAGACCGAGTATTTTCTTACTTCCTATCCGAATATGCGGCTGGACGCACGCCCAACCCTGATGTCTTGTGTAATGCCGAAATCAAATTCAAGGCTTTTCTCGACTTTGCCATCGGCCTGGGCGCGGATTACATCGCCACCGGCCACTATGCGCGCAAACAGGAGCGTGACGGTCTGCATTACCTGTTAAAAGCCGTGGACGAAACCAAAGATCAAAGCTACTTTCTTTACCGGCTAAACCAGTCACAACTATCACGCTCGTTATTCCCACTGGGTGACCTGCGCAAAAGCGAAGTGCGCCGACTGGCGCATGAAGCTGGACTGCCGACCGCGGCCAAGAAAGACAGCACCGGAATCTGCTTTATCGGAGAGCGGCCGTTTCGCGAGTTTCTGCAGCGTTATCTGCCGACCGAGCCGGGCGCGATGGTCACGCCTGAAGGCCGGCATGTTGGCGAACACATGGGGCTGATGTACTACACGCTGGGACAACGCAAGGGGCTGGGCATTGGCGGCCAGGGCGAGCCCTGGTTTGTCGCGGCCAAAGATATGCCGGGCAATCGGCTGATTGTGGTGCAAGGCCATGAACACCCGCTGCTGCTCAAGCACACCCTGAGCATGACCGACCTGAGCTGGACCCTGGATCAGGCTCCCACAGCGGGAAGCTATAGCGCCAAAAATCGCTACCGCATGCCTGACGCCGCCTGTACGCTGGCAACACCCAATGACGGCAACGCTGAACTCTATTTCCCCGAAGCGCAATGGGCGATCACGCCCGGACAATCGGCGGTACTGTACCAAGGCGACATTTGCCTCGGTGGCGGCGTGATTGTGTAAATTGCGCACCATGTAGGTTGGCGCTGAGCGCAGCGAATCCCAACACTGTTGGCAAAAGAAAAACCCCCAGCATTGTCGGTAACATACCGACAATGCTGGGGGTTTTTCACCTGCGCGCTCTTCATTACCCACCGTAATGCCCAGGCTTGCGGATGTTGGGGTTCACCTGCGGTTCACCCCAACCTACGGGTTAAGTCCGCAAATTCTCCAGCATCGGCAACAAATAGCGCCCGGTATGACTCACCGGACTGGCCGCCACCTGCTCCGGCGTGCCACAAGCGATAATTTGCCCGCCACCGCCACCGCCCTCCGGACCGAGATCAATCAGCCAGTCGGCGGTCTTGATCACATCCAGATTATGCTCGATCACCACCACGGTATTGCCGTTCTCGCGCAAACGATGCAGCACCTGCAGCAACAGATCGATATCGTGAAAATGCAAACCGGTGGTTGGTTCATCCAGAATATACAAAGTCCGCCCGGTATCCCGCTTGGACAGTTCCAGACCCAACTTGACGCGCTGCGCCTCGCCACCAGACAAGGTCGTGGCCGACTGACCCAAACGAATATAGCCCAGACCAACATCGCTCAGTGTCTGCAGCTTACGCGCCACGGTGGGCACCGCGCTAAAGAACTCCAGCGCCTGCTCCACCGTCATGTCCAGCACTTGGTGAATACTCTTACCCTTGTACAACACCTCCAGGGTTTCGCGGTTATAGCGCTTACTGTGGCACACATCGCACGGTACATAGATATCCGGCAAGAAGTGCATTTCCACCTTGATCATGCCATCGCCCTGACACGCCTCACAACGCCCACCCTTGACGTTGAACGAGAAACGCCCCGGGCCATAACCGCGCTCGCGCGACAGCGGCACCCCGGCAAACAACTCGCGAATCGGGGTAAACAGGCCGGTGTAGGTCGCGGGATTTGAACGCGGCGTGCGCCCAATCGGGCTTTGATCGACATTGATCACCTTGTCCAACTGTTCCAGGCCCAGAATATCCTGATAAGGCGCCGGCTCATCGCTGGCGCCATTCAAGTCGCGCGCGGCGATTTTGTAGAGCGTATCGTTAATCAGCGTCGATTTACCCGAGCCCGACACGCCGGAAATACAAACCAGCATACCCAACGGTAACTCCAGAGTCACCTCGCGCAGATTATTGCCACTGGCGCCGATCAGACGCAGCACACGCTCGGGATTAACCGGGCGCCGTTCTGATGGCATACGGATCTTGCGCCGCCCCGACAGAAACTCGCCGGTCACCGAACGCGGACTGTCGGCGATATCTTGCGGTGTGCCAGCCACCAGCACTTCGCCACCATGCACCCCGGCCCCCGGTCCCATATCCACCACGTAATCGGCGCTACGAATCGCATCTTCGTCATGTTCAACCACAATCACGCTGTTACCCAGGTCGCGCAAACGCACCAGGGTTGCCAGCAGTCTGTCGTTGTCGCGCTGATGCAGGCCGATCGACGGCTCGTCCAGCACATACATCACCCCGGTCAACCCAGAGCCGATCTGGCTTGCCAGGCGAATCCGCTGCGCCTCACCGCCGGACAGCGTGTCGGCGGCGCGCGCCAGACACAAATAATCCAGGCCGACATTGTTTAGAAACGACACCCGCTCGCGTACTTCTTTAACAATCTTTTCCGCCACCGCCTGCTTCTGGCCGGTGAACTCCACCGACTCAAAGAAATCCTCGGCCTGGCGCAGCGACATTTGATTGATATCGTGCAAGGTCCGTCCGGCCACAAACACATAGCGCGCTTCGCGCCGCAGCCGGGTGCCATGGCAATGCGGGCAACTCTGGTTATTCTGGTACTTGGCCAACTCTTCGCGCACCGCGCTAGAGTCGGTCTCGCGGTAGCGCCGCTCCAGATTGGGGATAATCCCCTCGAACGGATGGCTGCGCGTAAAGCGCGTGCCACGTTCCGACAGATAATCGAACTCGATCGAATCACGCCCCGAACCGTAGAGCACCGCGTGACGCACATCTTCTTCCAGGGACTCGAACGCTTGATCCAGATCGAATCCATAATGCGCGGCCAAACTCTGCAACATCTGGAAATAGAACTGATTTCGTCGATCCCAACCACGGATGGCGCCCGAGGCCAAACTCAAATCGGGGTGCGCTACCACGCGCCGCGGGTCGAAAAAGGTCAACTCGCCCAGGCCATCGCACTTGGGGCACGCCCCCATGGGATTGTTAAACGAGAACAAGCGCGGCTCGAGTTCCGGCAAGCTATAGGAGCACACCGGGCAGGCGAACTTAGCCGAAAACCAGTGTTCGGTTCCGCTGTCCATCTCCACCGCGATTGCGCGCCCCTCGGCATGACGCAACGCGGTTTCAAAGCTTTCCGCCAAGCGTTGCTGCATATCGGCGCGCACTTTAATCCGGTCAATCACGACTTCGACGGTATGCTTCTTGTTCTTGTCGAGCTTGGGAACATCATCGAGTTCCAACACCTCGCCGTCGACGCGCACGCGCACAAATCCCTGAGCGCGCAGCTCATCAAACAGGTCCAGGTTCTCGCCCTTGCGCCCCATAATCACCGGCGCCAGAATCATCACCCGTGACTCTTCCGGCATCGCCAGCACATGGTCGACCATTTGCGATACGGTTTGCGACGCCAGCGCCACCCCATGATCAGGGCAGTGTGGATCGCCAACGCGAGCAAACAGCAAACGCAGATAATCGTGAATTTCGGTCACCGTCCCCACGGTTGAACGCGGGTTATGACTAGTGGCCTTCTGTTCGATCGAAATCGCCGGCGACAGACCTTCGATCAGGTCGACATCAGGCTTCTCCATCAATTGCAAAAACTGGCGGGCGTAGGCGGACAACGATTCGACATAGCGACGTTGTCCCTCGGCGTATAGCGTATCAAACGCCAGCGACGACTTCCCCGAGCCGGACAGACCGGTAATCACGATCAGCCGATGACGCGGCAGGTCAAGATTTATATTCTTAAGATTGTGGGTTCTTGCGCCACGGATGCGGATGAATTCCATGCCTCGCTCACAGTGTCGGAGAACCTGATAATATACCTGAGTTGCCGATGCTAACCCACCTGCTTTATGAGTTAACGCGGTTTTGCCACTTAATAACGTTTAAACTCTTGACTACCCCGACATAATGAATCCGCTCGAACTACGTGCAAGTCTCGGCCTAGCCGGTATCTACGCCCTGCGCATGCTAGGCATGTTTTTGATTCTTCCAGTGTTTGCGCTCTACGCCAAAACCCTGCCCGGAGCCACCAGCGCAACCTGGATCGGTATCGCGCTCGGCAGCTATGGCCTGACGCAGGCACTGCTACAACTGCCGTTTGGCATGTTGTCCGATCGCATCGGGCGCAAAAAAGTCATTTACTTTGGCTTATTACTGTTTGCCGCCGGTAGTTTTGTCGCCGCGAACGCGCACGACATCGGCTGGTTGATCGCCGGGCGGGTGATTCAAGGCTCCGGCGCGATCTCGGCGGCGGTCACCGCCTTACTGGCCGACCTGACCCGCGAGCAGAACCGCACCAAGGCCATGGCCTTGATTGGCATGAGCATTGGCACCACCTTTGCTGTCAGCCTGGTACTCGGGCCGCTGTTGGCACACTGGATCGGCGTCAACGGCATCTTCGCCCTGACCGGGATCTTGACCCTGATGGCGTTAGTCGGCGTCAAATACATCATCCCCAACCCGGTGATCTCGCGCTTCCACTCCGACACCGAAACCAACACCAGCCGTCTCAAGGATGTACTGCGCGACCCGCAGCTGTTGCGCCTTAACTACGGCATCTTCACCCTGCACGCGGCGCAAATGTCGATGTTTGTGGTGATTCCGTTCGCCCTGATCACCACCGGCCACCTCGACAAAGCACACCACTGGGAGGTTTACCTGCCGGTTACCGTGGGTGGCTTTATGTTGATGGTGCCAGCGATTATCTACGGTGAAACCCGCAACAGACTGAAACAAGTTTTTGTCGGCGCCATCGCACTGATGACGCTGGCACAGCTCGGCATGGCGTACGCGCTCAGTTCGTTCTGGATGATCGTGGCCTGGCTTGGCTGCTATTTCGTGGCCTTCAACATTCTGGAAGCGACGCTGCCGTCAATCATTTCCAAGATTGCCCCGGCGGATGCCAAAGGAACCGCGATAGGCGTGTATAATACCGCCCAATCTTTCGGCCTGTTTTTAGGCGCAGCCGCGGGTGGCTTGCTCTACACACATTTCGGCAGCATCGGCGTTTTCAGCTTCACCGGAGCGATGATGTTCTCCTGGCTACTCCTGGCGCTGACCATGGTACCGCCGGATTCGGTGAAATCGATGATGTTCCATATCGGTGAAAACTGGCGTGGCAATCCGGTCGAGCTCTCAAGGCTGTTGGCCGTGCAGCGCGGCGTCAAGGAAGCCGTGGTGCTGCTGGAAGAACGCGTAGCCTACCTGAAGGTGTCCCAGAAGGACTGGGACGAAGCCTCGGTACAACAATTGATTCAGGAGACCAACTAAATGGCGTCCGTCAACAAAGTGATTCTCGTCGGCAATCTAGGCCGCGACCCGGAAATGCGCTTCATGCCATCCGGGGACGCAATTGCCACCCTGTCGATCGCCACCACCGATTCCTGGATGGACAAGGCCTCGGGCCAACGTCAGGAAAGCACGGAATGGCACCGCGTGGTGTTCTTCGGCAAAACCGCCGAAGTGGCTTCGCAGTACCTGAAAAAGGGTTCGCAAGTCTATATCGAAGGTTCGATCAAGACCCGCAAATGGCAGGATAAAGAAACCGGCCAAGACCGTTTCAGCACCGAAATCCGTGGCGACCGCATGCAAATGCTCGGTGGCAAGAGCGCCGGTGGCGGCTCCAGCGCGCCGATGGATGGTGGCGACGACTACGATTACCAACAAGGCAACACCAGCCAGAGCAGCCGTTCGGCCCCCGCGCCGCAAGCCGCTCCGGCAGCGCCGCGTCGCATGGAACCGAAACCGGCGCCCAAGCTCGACGATATCGACGACGATATTCCGTTCTGATGGTTACTAATTCGTCAGTGTAAACAACAAGAGCCAAGCTATTCATTTAGCTTGGCTTTTTCTTGTTTACATTTTCACAAGGCAAGCCCAGCATACGAGCAGACGGTGACTAACGAAAGTGTCAACAAATGGCATCTCGGCTTATCATCCGCACCATCACACTCGCCAATGGAGAGCGCCTTCCGCTGCCAGTCGAGCGTGCTTCCGGCATTCCCCTCTACAAGCCCACCCTATTTATCCTGACCGAAGTAAGACAGCGCAACCGCCACTATCCTGCACGCCCTGCATGAACTCGTGGTTCTCTTCGATTTCCTCGCCGACCATGATATCCATCGGGAAGAACGGCTAGCATCTGGACAACTCCTTTCTCTCTGGGAGATTGATGCTCTCGCTCGACGTTGCCGGAAATGTGTAGGTCAATCAGATCGTATCGACACTGACCAGGCCTCACTGCAGAAAGCGAATGTTTTGTCTCTGGACATGCGCTAGCGTCAGAACACAACACCATGTTGCGAGCGGCAGCGGCAGATGCTTGCACTACGAGACAGCGCATCGCACTGCACTGGTGCAATCCGACAACCCTTTCAGTTCAACCCAGCGTCAATGTCCGACTGTCGCAATCACGACAATTCCGCCATGACACCACATCACAACCCCGAGCCACGAAACTAAACAACTGATTTAAATTGATTATTTCCTGGTGTGGTTTTTGCTTATCTAATAGATCACCGCAGTCAACCCAATCACGATGCAGCAGAGGGCCAACCATGGACGCTGAGACACCCGACCGTTCGGCCGATCTTGAGCTGGTCACCATCTATGAGATCAGTAAAATTCTCACCTATTCGCTGGACTTTCAGCGTTCGGTGCGCGAGACATTGAATGTATTGCTGGTACATCTGGACATGAGCCACGGCTTAGTCAGCCTGCGGCAAGACGACGGCTCCATGCAGATCGTCGGAATGGCAGGCCATCCAGGCACGAATGGCGCTGTAGAGAAAATGGATGCCAAGCCAGGGATTACAGGGCAAGTAATCCGAAGCGGCTCGCCGATCGTGATCGCCGATATCACTCAAGACGGCCTCTTTCTCAACCGCACCGGGCGCGACATGGAGAAGTCCAGAGGGGTAGCGCTGATTATGGTTCCCATCAAGAATGGCAGGGAGGTCATCGGTATTCTCAGCGTCGATCGCCATCCGGATACCCCACACCCACCCAACTTCGACCGGGATGTGCGTCTGCTGACCCTGATCGCCAATCTGATCGGACAAACCCTCAAGCTACACCACGCCATCAAGGTAGAACGTGAACAATTGATTCTTGAGACTCACCGTCTGCAGAAGCAATTGCAACCCGAGTACGACGTCGAGAATGTGATTGGCCGCTCGCGGCAGATGAAAGAAGTCTTTGCCGACGTCCATCAAGCCGCGCCAGGCAATGCCACGATTCTCCTGCGAGGAGAGTCCGGCACCGGGAAGGAGGCCATTGCCCACGCCATTCATTTCTTATCGCCGCGCGCTAAAGAACCGATGGTCAAGATTAATTGCGCCGCCTTGCCAGAAACCTTGCTGGAATCCGAACTATTCGGCCATGAAAAAGGCGCATTCACCGGAGCGGCAACCGAGCGCAAGGGGCGGTTTGAAATCGTCGGCAAGGGAACCTTATTCCTAGATGAAATCGGGGACATTTCACCCGCATTTCAGGCTAAGTTGTTGCGCGTACTCCAAGAACACGAATTCGAGCGTGTCGGTGGCAACAAAACGCTCAAGGCCCAGTTCCGGCTGGTCGCGGCCACAAATCGAAATTTGGAAGAAATGGTACAAAAGGGAGAGTTCCGTGCGGATCTCTATTTCCGGCTGAACGTAGTGGCCATTTTCCTGCCACCGCTACGCGAACGTAAAGACGATATTCCGCTGCTGGTAGACTGTTTTCTCTCACGCTTTAACCACGAAAATCACCGTAACCTGGATATCGCCCCAGAAGTAATGAAAATTTTGCTGCAATGCAATTGGCCGGGGAATGTAAGAGAACTGGAAAACTGCATTGAACGCGCCGCAACGATGACGCGCGGCAACCTGATTCGTGAAACCGACATGCGTTGTCAAAAAGGGCAATGCTTTTCCTCAATACTGGAATCAGTCTCATCACGGTTTTGCCATCCGATCATCCATATCAGTGACCATCGCGGCGCGCACAGCGACCCTTCGACCGCGGAACAGGAAGCCCATCCGCTGGAGCAGGACAATGCCGGTGGTTATATCAGCGAACGCGACCGACTGATCAACGCAATGAAACAATGTGGCTGGGTTCAGGCCAAGGCAGCGCGCCTGCTTAATCTAACGCCACGCCAGATCAGCTATGCATTGAAGAAATACCATATCGACGTCAGACGTTTCTAAGCCCGCCAGCCCCCCCGTTGCCTGCCAGTTCACTGCGCGCCTGGCGAACGACGGGGGGCGCATTGCATCCAGCCACATCATCCTCGCCATGCGCTGACGACCATTGTCGGATTGCCACCGGATGTGCGCTTTGTCGCTTTCAGAACAGAACCCCACACGATCCCATCGGATCGACGGCAGAAACAAATACATCAATCTATTGATTTATATACATAATTTTATAAGCGCATAGCTGGCACATCGATTGCTCTGTATCCAGGCAAGGCCGCACATCGGGCGGCGCTCAACTTGGAGCAAAAGATGCCAGCACCAGAACCAGGACAAGCAAAAAACGGCAGGCCCCGATTGGTTATTCCCATTGCCAGCGCCGGGTCATCTGCAGCGTGCCCATCGGAGGGTTGCCATACATCGGCCGCAACGGCGCCGCTGACCGAACACATTTGGCAAAAGATCAAGGATCACCCCTGTTATAGCGTTGAAGCCCACCAGCATTTTGCCCGTATGCATGTGGCGGTTGCACCAGCCTGCAATATCCAGTGCAACTATTGCAATCGCAAGTATGACTGCTCAAATGAAAGCCGCCCCGGCGTCACCAGTGAGAAACTGACTCCCGAGCAGGCAGCCCTCAAAGTGCTGGCAGTCGCCGCTGAAATTCCACAGCTGTCGGTCGTGGGTATTGCCGGGCCGGGCGATGCGCTGGCCAACCCGGCTAACACTTTCCGGACCTTTGAGCTGCTCAGGAAGCAAATACCAGATATCAAGCTGTGTCTATCGACCAACGGACTCGCGCTACCGGATCATGTGGACACCATCAAGCATTTCAACGTGGACCACGTCACGATCACCATCAACATGGTCGACCCGGACATTGGCGCCCATATCTACCCATGGATTTTCTACCAGCACCGCCGCCACAGCGGCATCGATGCCGCGCGCATTTTGCACCAACGTCAAATGCAGGGACTGGAGCAACTGGTGGCCGCTGGCATTTTAGTCAAGGTGAACTCCGTACTGATTCCTGGCATCAACGACCGACACCTGGCGGAGGTCAATCGCGTGGTCAAGTCCAAGGGCGCTTTTCTGCACAACATCATGCCACTGATCTCCGATCCAGCTCACGGCACCCACTTTGGTCTAAGTGGTCAACGCGGGCCGAGCGCGCAAGAATTACAAGCCTTGCAAGACCAGTTGGAGGGCGGCATTCAGCTCATGCGCCATTGTCGCCAGTGCCGCGCAGACGCAGTCGGCATGCTGGGAGAAGACCGCAGTAGCGAATTCACCAGCGAAAAACTAAAGACCATCGCAATTAACTACGACCCCGCCGCGCGCGAACGTTATCGCGCCTATGTCGAACAAGAGCGGGCGGATCAACGCGCGGCCGAGCAACAGCAAGCCCAACACCATGTCGCCAGTAATCTTAAGACCTTGGTCGCGGTCGCAACCAAGGGTGGCGCGCGGATCAACCAGCACTTCGGCCACGCCGGGGAGTTTCAAATTTACGAGGTTTCCGCCAGTGGCGCGCGCTTCGTCGGTCACCGAAAAATTGACCATTACTGTGCGGGCGGTGAAGAAGAGGAGCAAGCCATGCCCTCAATTCTAAACGCGCTACAGGGTTGCACCGCCGTCTTGGTCGCCAAAATCGGGCGCTGCCCACAAAACGAATTGCGCGCTGCAGGCATCGAACCGATACAAGACTATGCGCACCAGTATATCGAAGCATCGCTACTGGCCTGGTTCCAGCAATATCTCGAGCGGCAAACCAGTGACAACGGATCACGCGTCGCCTGAATCGATCCCCCCCCTCAAACTAAGAGAGAACAACATGGCCTATAAAATTGTCACCTCCGCCTGTACCGCCTGCGGCGCCTGCGAACCGGAATGCCCAAACGTCGCCATCTATGAAAAAAGTGGAATGTTCTATATCAAACCGGACAAATGCACCGAATGCATGGGGCACTTCGACGATGCGCAATGCCTGGCCTCCTGTCCCGCCGATTGTGTGGTGATCGACAAGAGCATCGCGCGCTACCAACCCCGGGCCTGAGCAACAAGGAGCCGCACATGTGTGTCACGATTACCAAGCAAGCCGCACAATTTATCCAACGCATGGTGAAGTTTAACCAAGGCTCGGCACACGCGGGATTCCGCCTGAGCGCGCGCGCTGGCGGGTGTTCTGGCCTGGATTCATCATTTACCGTAGAGGAGCGGCCGTCACCGGGCGACACCGTGATCGAACAACAGGGGGTTCGGGTGTTTCTCACTCCAGAGTCTTGCCAGCTACTCACGGGTTACACCATCGATTTTCATGATGGAGGCTCGACACTAGGGCTGTCGTTCAACCACCCAACACAAGCGCATGTCTGCGGTTGCGGCGCCACCTCAGCCAAGGCGAGCGTAGTGACCTTTATGCGGCGCGACGGCTCAGCCCAGCCCGAAAACTGTGCATCCAAGGCGCACAACGATGGCTAGTCGCGATCAAGAAGCGGTTGAACTGAATCAGCCGCCGAATTTCGACTTTAGTGAAAAGGTGCGCGCCCGTCGCTCGGTCCGAAATGACGGCACTTATCCCGGGCGCGAGATTGGCGAAATCCTGATCCACAAAGGGGATGTCGGCTATGTCGTCAGCATAGGCACATTCTTGCAGCAGTTTTATATCTATGGCGTGGATTTTATCGCGCGCGGTTGCCTGGTCGGCATGAAGTCACGCGAACTGGAATCGCTGGAACTCATCGGAGAAGAGCATATGAAGATTACCTTGCGCAAAGACAGAAATGGCAATTTATCAGTCTATGTTCCAAAGAAGGATTTGGAACAAGATGTCATCGCCACGGAGAAAACCGGGGGATGGGGAGGCGTCATTTCCTTGGCCAATGGTTGGCGGCTGCAACTACCGGCAATGCCCGCGGATACCCCCATGCCAATCACCCTGGAAGCGAAAAGACTGGAAGAATCCTGAATGACAGATGCTCTCAATCAAATTGCGGCGGGACTCTGGTGTGGAACCCTGGCCCCCTATCTCGGGCCGGAGACGCTAAGGCTGGAATCATCCAACGCGGCGTTACCCCTGGAGCCCGAATCGCTGGCAGCCTTCCTAGTGAAACGCGTCACTGTCCCCGCGCGCATCCGGCGCAACCCCAATGCGGCGGCGCAATACATTGAGAACTTCCGACATCGTAGAACATTAAAAAACATCATGATAGAGGCATACTCCGGCGAAACCACCGCTCCACGCCTATATCAATTACTCTCCCGCTTAGGTCTGCCGCTGATTGTGGATACTGGCTACGATCAAGCGTTGCAAACCGTCCTCGAAGACCAGCACCGGGATTGGATTCAGATTCAGGGCGTCAGCCGCGCCGAAGTACGCGACAGCTGGTATCGCACTTTCGCCGCCGACGACACGCAACTGGCCTCAAGCGAACACCGTGAATGCACCACACTACTCTATAAGCCATGGGGCGGCGTACGCCCGCAAGGCCATTTTATTGTGTCGGATGCGGATTTTGTCGAGGTGCTCACCGAAATCGATATTCAAACTCCGATTCCTGACGCGGTAAAAATCCGCCGCAGTCAGTGTGGCTTTGTGTTTTTCGGCTGCCGCTTCCGCGACCAGTTAAGTCGCACCTACGCTAGACAGATTATGAAACGCTCCGCCGGGCCACACTATGCCGTACTGCCCACCGCAGAACTCACTCGTAACGAGCAACGCTTCATTGCAGAGCAAGCCATCGTCGTCATCAATCGCCCGCTGGCCGAAGTCGCCGCCGAACTGGAGTGCTTGCTGGCGGCTCAGTGCTGAACTGCGATTAAGGCGTCAGCCGCTCTCCGAGTGTCAGTAAACTGGCGACCTGATTTTCAATCTGCTGGCGCGTCGGGCGATCCAGCGCGCGCAGCCAGCGCCGCGGAATCGCCTCGACACCGTAGGCCGCGCCGGCCAGCATACCGGCCAGCGCTCCGGTGGTATCCGCGTCGCCGCCCAAATTCACGGTTTTAATCACACAGGCTTCAAAACTATCGGTACTGAAAAAGGTATGCAACACCGTTTGTGCTGTATCCACGACAAATCCGCTACAGCGCTTGGGGTAGGGGTCGAACTGAAATTCTCGTTGCGCACAGACCCATTGCGCCGCAATCGCTCCAGCCTGGAACTTACCCTCCCCTAGCAACAAAGCCTTGGTCATGTGCCCGAACGCCAGAGCCGCGGCATCGGATAGTGGATGATTGTGAGTAAAATGACATTGCTGCAAGGTTAGGCGAGCCAACGCCTCATCATCACGCAAGGTATAAAGCACCAACGGCAAATTACGCATCAACGCACCATTGCCGGCATCCCCATCATGAAACGGCGCTTGCAGCGTGCCGTCGCGTAGAAAACGGTTAATCCCGCGCCGACAGGTGTTGCCCACATCGATCGGTCGGCGCTTGAGCCAAGCACTAAAATGCTCGGCGACACAGAGCAGATCCCAGCCCCTGGCCTGCAACAGCGCAGCCCCCAGGGCCAAGCACATCTGCGTATCGTCTGTCACCTGACCCGGAGCCAAACGCAGCCACCCGCCACCGAGGATGTCACGCAGCTCACCATATTGCCGCCGAATTTCTCCCGCGGTAAGAAACTCCACCGTAGCCCCCAAAGCATCGCCGATAGCGAAACCGAGATAGGCGCCGAGAGCATGCGGCAACACACGATCGAGTGATATGCTCTGAGACATGGTCGTAACCTTTCGCCAAATGAATCGGAACGCGCCTGCGCGTGCATTCAAAAATAGGTCATTTTGACCCGATACTCTCCACCGATCACCAGATATTCACCCTCGCCCGTCAACACCGGACCCGGTAATAATCCATTGAAAAACAGAAGTTTGACTAACGGAATCCGCGCTTCAAGAATCGTATCGCCGAATTGCTCGGCCACTTCACGCTGGTCGCTGAACGAGACCAAATTATTCTGATACACCAGGGCTTCGCGCCGACCGAACCGGCGGACCAGTGCATGCTCATCAAAATCATTGACTCCACGGTACAGCGTCAGGTGGCTGCGGCCTGGCCAGCAATAATGCGCCAACATCCACTGGCAGAATTCGTATAGCAGATCGAGTTGTTGATAGATCGAATTATTGTGAAAGCGCCCCGACATCTTTTCCGTCACATAGCGCATCCAAGCTGGCGAAGGATAGTGCCCCAACTGCTGACGATGAAATGTCGGCATCAGGCCAAACCGGCTTTCCACCCAGCCCTTGAGTACCGCTCCCTGACGACTATTCGCGTCAAACCCCCATCCTTGTAGCAATTGTCGGTAACTGGCATGAAACCGCGTCCCGTCTTCCCTGCGCACTGGAGCGGAGTCGATGCCAAACACCGCCGCCATGTACTTTTGAAACGCGTCGGCGCCCTCCTCGGTGGAAGTCGAGTCATCCAACATCCGAAATAAAGCGGGGTTGGTCACGCACGCGCCGCTGATGCGCAACCGTTGCGGATGCTCATTGAAGGCGGCGCTGGCCAAGACTTCAGTCGGAATGCCGACAAAATTTGTACGATGACTAACAGTAATCAGCGAATGAATATTCATCCAGAGATGGCATGCAAAAAGCGTTCCTGCGCGCGCGCCACGAACCATACCGTCGAGGCTCAATGCCAGCTTTGCGACACCACGCCCGTGACATTTGTCGGGTTCACAACATGGGAAGTCTAAATTTAAAAAAATTAATCACATAAAAATCAACAAGTTAAAAACAAATCAAACATGGCACGCCACTTGCAATATGGCACTTATGCCGGGCATCTCCGGAACGGGTTTGTTACTACAACCATCGAAGGGAAAGAAAATGAGCGCGCTACGTCAAATTGCATTTTATGGCAAGGGCGGTATAGGAAAATCCACCACCTCCCAAAACACTCTGGCCGCGTTGGCCGAAATGGGGCAAAAAATCTTGATTGTCGGCTGTGACCCGAAGGCCGACTCCACGCGCTTGATTTTGCATGCGAAAGCCCAAGACACCGTATTGTCGCTGGCGGCCGAGGCCGGATCGGTCGAAGACCTGGAGTTGGAGGATGTACTCAAAACCGGCTACCGCGATATCCGCTGCGTTGAATCCGGCGGTCCGGAGCCCGGAGTCGGATGTGCCGGTCGAGGCGTGATTACCTCAATCAATTTTCTGGAAGAAAACGGCGCCTACGAAGGTGTGGACTATGTGTCCTACGATGTCCTGGGGGATGTGGTTTGCGGGGGGTTCGCCATGCCGATTCGCGAAAACAAAGCACAGGAAATTTACATCGTGATGTCGGGCGAAATGATGGCGATGTACGCCGCCAATAATATCGCCAAGGGCATTCTCAAATACGCAAATGCCGGTGGCGTACGGCTAGGCGGACTGATCTGCAACGAACGGCAGACCGACAAAGAGTACGAACTGGCCGATGCGCTGGCCAAAAAACTGGGAACCACCTTGATTCACTTCGTCCCACGCGACAACGTGGTGCAACACGCGGAGCTGAGACGGATGACCGTATTGGAATACGACCCAGAGTGCAAACAGGCACAAGAGTACCGCACGCTGGCGCAGAAAATCCATGCCAACAAGGGCAAGGGGGTGATCCCGACGCCAATCACCATGGACGAGTTGGAAGAGCTGTTGCTGGAATTTGGCATTATGCAAAAAGAAGACATCAACATTGTCGGCAAATCCAAGGCCGTAGCATAACCATGCTGCCCGTGACCGACGACGCGGGGCCGAAGACTGGTTCCGCCTGCGTATGCTCAATATAGGAGAAGCACATGAGTGCTGAACTCGAAGCAATCACCCGCAACCGGGAACTGATTGAAACTGTTCTAGAGGCCTACCCGGAAAAGGCGGCCAAAAAGCGCGCCAAACATCTAGGAGTCTATGAAAGCGATAAGGCTGACTGCGGCGTCAAGTCCAACGTCAAGTCGTTGCCCGGCGTCATGACCGTCCGAGGTTGCGCCTATGCCGGCTCGAAAGGCGTGGTATGGGGGCCGATCAAGGATATGGTGCATGTCTCGCATGGCCCGGTGGGATGCGGCCAATACTCCTGGGGTACACGGCGCAATTATGCTTCGGGCACCAGCGGTGTGGATAATTTCGTCGTGATGCAAATCACTTCCGACTTTCAGGAAAAGGACATTGTGTTCGGCGGAGACAAGAAGCTGAATACCGTGCTCGATGAAATCAATCAGCTGTTCCCCTTGGCGCGCGGAATCTCGATTCAGTCTGAATGCCCGATCGGCCTGATTGGCGATGACATTGAAGCCGTCGCCAAACTCAAGGGCAAAGAACATGGCAAAACCATCGTACCGGTGAGGTGCGAAGGTTTTCGCGGTGTATCGCAATCGCTCGGCCACCATCTGGCCAACGATATGGTGCGCGACTGGGTGCTGGAGAAGGCAAAACCGGTATTCGAATCCACCCCCTACGACGTGGCGATTATCGGCGACTACAACATCGGCGGCGATGCTTGGTCCTCACGAATTTTGCTGGAAGAAATCGGGCTGAGAGTCGTCGCCCAGTGGTCGGGTGACGGCACGTTGGCCGAGATGGAAAAAACCCCGCTGGCCAAGCTTAACCTGTTGCACTGCTACCGCTCGATGAATTACATCAGCCGCTACATGGAAGAAAAACATGGTGTGCCCTGGGTGGAGTACAACTTCTTCGGCCCCAGCAAGGTCGCCGAGTCACTGCGTGAAATCGCCGCGCATTTCGATGACGTCATCAAGGACAAGGCGGAACAGGTGATCGCCAAATACCAGGCGATGGTGGCGGGAGTGATCGCCAAATATAAACCCCGTCTGCAAGGTAAAAAGGTCATGTTGTACGTGGGGGGCTTACGCCCGCGCCATGTGATTGGCGCCTATGAAGATCTGGGGATGGAAGTGGTCGGCGCGGGTTATGAATTTGGTCATGACGACGACTATCAACGCACCGCGGAGGTGGTAAAAAACGGCACTCTGATCTACGACGATGCCACCGGTTTTGAGCTGGAAGCCTTTGCCGAAAAAATTCGTCCCGATCTGGTGGGTTCCGGTGTCAAGGAAAAGTACATTTTTCAGAAGATGGGCATTCCATTCCGTCAGATGCACTCTTGGGACTATTCCGGTCCATACCACGGCTATGACGGCTTTGCCATCTTCGCGCGCGATATGGACATGGCGATTAATAGTCCTGTGTGGCAGATGACCAAGGCCCCATGGAAGAAATAAACCCGCACTCCACCGCTCGCCGCTCATGAGCCGCTACGGTAACAACGCAAGCGAACCCTAATCGTTGCCCGTGCGGGGATGACCGCCAGGAACGCAAAAAGGAAATGAACATGCCTCAGTCCGCTGAAAAAGTGCTAGATCATAACGAGTTGTTCAAGCAACCCGAATACCTGGAGTTGATGGCGCGCAAAAAAGCCTTTGAAGACGGCGCCAGTGCGGAAAAAGTTCAAGAGGTGATCCACTGGAGCAAATCCTGGGAATACCGCGAACTCAACTTCAAACGCGAAGCGCTGTGCATCAATCCAGCCAAGGCTTGCCAGCCTTTGGGCGCGGTATTATGCGCCGCCGGCTTTGCCGGCACGCTGCCCTATGTGCATGGCTCGCAAGGGTGCGTAGCTTATTTCCGCTCACACTTTAACCGCCACTTCAAAGAGCCAAGCTCCTGTGTCTCCGACTCCATGACCGAAGACGCCGCTGTGTTTGGCGGTATGAACAATATTGTTGACGGCCTAGCCAATGCTCATGCCCTGTACCGGCCAAAGATGATTGCGGTCTCGACCACCTGCATGGCGGAAGTCATCGGAGACGACCTTGATGCCTTTATCAAGAACGCCAAGCTAAAAGGCTCGGTACCGGAAGATTTTCGCGTCCCGTTTGCGCACACCCCCTCCTTTGTCGGCAGCCATATTGTCGGCTACGACAATATGCTCAAAGGCGTACTGACCAATCTGTGGGACCAGCAGCAGCGACAAGAACACAACGCCATCAATATCAATGGCGGCTTTGATGGTTATTGCGTCGGCAATAATCGTGAAATCAAGCGCATGTTGGATTTGATGGCGGTGGGCTATACGCTGCTGTCTGATCCATCAGATGTCTTCGATACCCCAGCCGATGGCGAATTTCGCATGTATGACGGCGGCACCTTGATTGAAGACGGTATCGCTGCGCTCAATGCCAAAGCCACCTTTTTATTGCAAGGATTTTCCGCTGTCAAAACCGGCGAATTTATCAAGTCACAGGGTCAAGAAGTCATTGCCTTGCACGCCCCCATTGGCGTCACCGCCACAGATGCCTTTTTAATGGAGGTTGCCCGGGTCTGCAATACCGGGATTGCCCCGGAACTCGAGAAAGAGCGAGGACGACTAGTCGACGCCATTGCTGACTCACAAGCCTACCTGCATGGCAAAACCTTCTCGTTGTTCGGCGATCCGGACTTGGTTTACGGCCTGGTCACCTTCTTGCTGGAGTTGGGCGCAGAACCCAGACATATCGTCGTATCCAATAGCAACAAGGATTTCGAACGCCAGCTGACGACGCTGTTGGCGGGTAGTCCATTCGGTCAGGAAGCCCGGCTATATGCCGGCAAAGACCTATGGCACATGCGTTCGCTACTGGCCACCGAACCCAGCGATTTTCTGATTGGATCGTCGCATGGTAAGTTTTTGGAGCGCGATACCGGAGTACCACTCATCCGCATCGGCTTCCCAATCTTCGACCGCCACCATCATCACCGCTATCCGATCTGGGGCTATCAGGGCGGCCTAAATGTGCTGGTCAAGATTCTGGATAAGATTTTCGACCAGTTGGATCAAGACACTGAAGATTCCGCCAGTTTCGATCTGGTACGCTAATTAGCATCCCGCCCGGCGGGCCTCGGTCGTTCAGACTGAGGTCCGCCGGGCTTTGCACGCTTGCGCGCAGTGCGCGCGACACCAAGACCCGAACGTCCGGTTAGACCCCACAGACATCACTCGACATAGTCTCCTACATTCGTGTCGGATTCACGACAAGCACCACACATACCATCAAAACAAAAGTAATATTTTCCATTTAAATTTCAATAGGTTACAAAAAAATACTCTCTGGCATCAAATCTGCTAAGACCCTATTGCCACCTCATCACCGGACAACCGACATGAATGTTCTAAAGGGGAAAATCACCGAGATCATGGAGGAACCCGCTTGCGCTAAAAACCAGGCAAAGGACGAGAAACAGCGTAAGGCGGGGTGTAGTAAGCCTCTGACTCCCGGTGCCGCGGCTGGGGGTTGCGCCTTTGACGGCGCCAAGATCGCGCTGCAGCCAATTGTCGATGTGGCGCATTTAGTCCATGGACCGATCGCTTGCGAAGGAAACTCATGGGATTCGCGCCATACTTTTTCCTCGGGGCCACAAACCTATCGCACAGGCTTCACCACCGACATGAATGAGATGGATGTGGTGTATGGCGGCGAGAAGAAGCTGTTCCGCGCCATCGGCGAAATCATCGAGAAATATAACCCGCCAGCGGTGTTTGTCTATCAAACCTGTTTGCCGGCCATGATTGGCGACGACATCGTTGCGGTCTGCAAAATGGCGGCCCTCAAATTCAACAAGCCGGTGATCCCGGTTAACGCCCCGGGTTTCGTCGGCAGTAAAAACTTAGGCAACAAGCTGGGTGGCGAAGCCTTGCTGGATTACGTCATCGGTACGCGCGAGCCTGAAATCAGTACGCCTTATGACATCAATCTGATCGGCGAATATAACGTAGTCGGAGAGCTGTGGCAGGTCAAGCCGCTATTCGACGCACTCGGCATCCGCATCCTCGCCACCATTTCTGGCGATGGCCGCTATCACGATATTGCCTGCGCTCATCGGGCGCGCGCAGCGATCATGTTGTGCTCTCAAGCGCTAATCAATGTGGCGCGCAAAATGGAAGAACGCTACGGAATTCCATTTTTCGAAGGCAGTTTCTATGGCATTTCGGATATGTCGGACTGCCTCCGTAAGATTTGCCGGTTATTGGTGGAGCGCGGAGCGCCGGTCGAACTTATCCAACGCGCCGAGCGCTTGATTGCCAGCGAAGAACGGCAAGCCTGGGCGCAATTAGAAACCTATCGCGCGCGTCTCAAGGGCAAGCGGGTGTTGCTATTCACGGGGGGGGTGAAATCGTGGTCCATCGTATCAGCGCTCACCGAAGTCGGAATGGACATCGTTGGCACCTCGATGCGCAAGACCACGCAGGATGATCGCGCCAAGGTGCAAGCGATCATGGGTACCGATGAGCATATGTTCGACGAACTGCCGGCAAAGGAGATGTACCGCCGTTTAAAAACCGCCCAAGCCGACGTGATGCTATCGGGAGGGCGTTCGCAGTTTGTGGCGCTCAAGGCTAAAACCCCCTGGGTGGAAATTAACCAGGAACGTCACCATGCGCTGGCGGGCTATGAAGGCATTGTCAATCTGGTCGAGGAAATTGACAAGGCGCTATCCAACCCGATCTGGCAGCAGGTCCGCGCACCCGCACCCTGGGAGCGAGAAGATTGGGGCTGGGAAGATTGCTCCGCCCGGTTTACGCCCACCACGACACTTAACACTAAAGGAGAACGCGGTGGCCGAGATCCTGTTCAGTAAGAAATCCTGTTGCGTCAACCCACTCAAGATGAGCCAGCCGATGGGCGCGGCGCTCGCCTTTCTTGGCATGGATCATTGTTTGCCGATACTGCACGGATCACAGGGCTGTACCGCCTTTGGCCTAGTGCTGCTGGTTAAACATTTCAGAGAAACCATTCCGCTACAAACCACGGCGATGAGTGAAATGTCCACGATTTTGGGAGGCTTCGACAACATCGAACAAGCACTGGTGAATATTCAGCAAAAATCCGCCCCCTCCCTGGTCGGGCTGATCTCCACCGGAATCACCGAGGCCAGGGGGGACGATGTCGACAACTTTTTGAAGCTGATTCGCCAACGGCGACCCGAATTGAATGCGATGGAAATCGTGTTTGTTTCCACCCCGGATTTTTCCGGTGCATTTCAGGATGGCTGGGCGAAGGCAGTCACCACCATGATTGATCAATTGGCATTGCCGGCCAGCCAATGTCGTCCTTGGCAAGTCAATATTCTGCCAGGGTGTCACATGACTCCAGCGGATATCGAAGAGATAAAGGAAATGGTCGAGTCCTTCGGACTATATCCACTCATCCTGCCTGATCTCTCTCAATCCCTAGATGGTCATATCCCCGAAACATTCTTGCCCACCACCTTGGGCGGCGCCACGCTCCAAGATATCCGCGCCATGGGCGAATCAACGATGACCATCGCCATCGGTCAGCAGATGGCGCCGGCCGCGGCCCGTTTGCAAGAAAAGTGCGGCGTACCCTACCGCGTATTTGACCGGATCACCGGCCTCGAAGCTTGCGATCACTTTCTGGCGTTTCTATCTCAATTGTCCAATACCGACGTGACGCCAAAGTATCTGCGCCAACGCAACCAACTCGTGGACGCCATGCTGGATGGCCATTTCTATTTCGGCAAAAAACGCGTCGCCATCGCAGCCGAACCTGACCTGCTGTACACCCTGGCAAGCTGGCTCTCCGAGATGGGCGCGGACATCGTGGCGGCGGTCAGCACGACCGATGCCCCCATTCTGCGCGCGGTTCCGACCGATAAAGTCTGGATTGGCGACTTGGAAGATCTTGAGCGCGCAGCGCTTGACGCCGACCTGTTGGTCACGCACTCGCATGGGCGCCAGGCAGCGCAACGCCTCGGGATTCCGCTGTGGCGCGTCGGCTTACCGATTTTCGACCGCTTGGGTGCCGCCCATCAGCTCAGTGTCGGTTATCGCGGCACGCGGGATCTCATTTTTGATATTGGCAACCTATTAATAGAACCCCCCCATGAGCACACCGCCAGACAGCATCACCCCCCTCCCTGCGCCGACAGTACGCCTACGACGACTGTCGCTTATCTCTGATCAAAACCAGGAGGAAGTCCACATGAGCCAGCCATTGAAAGTTGCTTTTGCCAGCGAAGATCTAAAGAGCGTGGATGCCCACTTTGGCTGGGCGCGCCATATCGCGATCTACCACATTACCCCGGAGGACTCGAACTTGATGGAAGTGGTGCAATTTGAGGGCGAGCTCCAAGAAGATGGTAGCGAGAACAAGCTGACGCTCAAACTCGAAGCCATCCGTGACTGCGCCATCGTGTACGTGGCGGCGATCGGTGGCTCCGCCGCCGCGCGAGTGGTCAATTTGAAGGTGCACCCGATCAAGGTGCCTGAGCCGACACGGATCGCCGATCTCATTTCCCGTCTGCAGGAAATGCTCCGCGGCACCCCCCCTCCATGGTTGCGCAAATCACTGAACCAAGGACCAGGACTCGATTGCGATGCTTTATCGAAAGAGGATACCCCCCATGTCAGCTAGCACGGAATTTAGGGTGGCCGATTCAGTCTTTCTGACCGAGCTCGTCAAGCAGCTGCGCTCACAAGACAGTTACGGCCACTGGGAAGGAAAATCCGATGACGAGGTTCTCGCTCCCTATGTCGTCGACCGACAAGCACGACGGATGATTCCGATCATCGATGATCCGGATCCTGATGTGCTGTGGCGTCAAGAGCTGTATTACAACGCGGCGGGACTCGCCATCGAGCGTCGCACCGGCGTGATGTGCGGACCGATGATCAAAATCAGCCACGAAGGATTTGGCCGGGTCATTTTAACCGCCGGCCGATTGATTGTCCTGAATAAATACCTGCGCGATGTCCACCGTTTTGGTTTCGATTCGCTGGCCGCCATGGGCGCGCATGGAGACCAGATCGTCGAGCAAGCGGTCGCCATGATGACTCGGTTTGCACGAGTGGCCAATTACAGCCAGGACGAGGACCCATACGCTGAGATCAGTGAAGATATCGAGCAACTCAAGGCGCGGATCAAGAAACTGTCGGCGCAGAGCACCCATTGGAAAATGAACTTGCATGATTTATCAGAAGAGCTGCCGATCAACTGGGAAAACATTCTGTGTGTAGCGCAAGAAACCCATGCGGCCTATGAGTCACTGATACGAGCCAGGCAAAAACTTTCCAGTCTAACCACGTCGGTGAATGACTAAATCTCGCACCATGACAAGGATAAATCATGCCGCACTTCAGTGTGACGCTGCCCTCTGGGCGGCACTGGACTCCGAATTTCATTCAGCATATCGACCAGGAGCAATGTATTGGTTGTGGACGTTGCTTTAAGACCTGCGGCCAAGGCGTTCTGACGCTAATGGGCCGAACCGATGGCGGTACCCTGGTGCTGCTGGATGACGACGACGATGACTATGAAAAGAAAGTGATGTCGATTGCTCACCCGGAGCGCTGCGTCGGCTGCGAGTCCTGTTCGCGCAATTGCTCGAAAAAATGCATCAGCCACGCCCCTGCCGCGCGGTAGCCGCAGACCCAGAGTCCTCTTTCTAGGAGCTCAAGAACATGAAAGCCGGCGCCTATCTTGCTCTGATCGATTGCCACAGGCTTAGCACCCTGGAACGTAGCGAGGAATATGCCGATCTGCTCAGTCTGCTACGCCAATCCGCGCTCAAATCCGACTCGGTCCATCTCGAGTTGGCACAAAAAGTGGCGCTTGCTTGTATGGGAAATCATCACTTATGGCAGGATCTGGGACTTGAGGACCGGGCCACGCTCTCACTGCTGATGGAAGAGCATTTCCCGGATCTTTTCCGCGCCAACAGCGGAAAGATGCGCTGGAAAAAATTTTTTTACCAGCAACTGTGCCAACGCGCGGAGGTCCATGCCTGCCGCGCGCCGTCATGCGCAGAATGCTACAGCTACGCTGAGTGCTTTGGCAGTGAAGACGGCCAACCGTTATCGCAGCTCACCCACCAACAAATGGCGGTCTAGCGCAACACCATTGTGCGCGAGGGTCCGCAGGATAGAATAAGTTGGGCGCTACTGCTCTAGGGATAATACGCCAAGAATCACATCCGACGCGCGAAAGACCACCGCGGCCAGGTCATCGAGCACTAGGTCCGCGGACAAAGCGCTGCTCGTCAAGGCAACGGCGGTAAGCCCCCCGTTCAAATCCAGCAGGACTTCAGTCTGACCCTGCTGCTGATATAACTGACTAATGTGGCCATAGAGCAGGTTATCATCATCGTGCGGGGGGGGCGACGCCGGCCCATGCAGCAGCATGGCCGAGGCCTTGATCAGCGCAACCACTTCTTTATCTGGGCTCAGACCAAGCGACACGGTGCTGCTCCGGGTGATGCTGGAGCACAACGTTTGCCCACCAGATAAACTCAAGGTGACCCGATCCTGAATGCCACACTCGGCAATCGATTGCACCCGACAGAAAAACTGGTTGCGCGCGCTGGTTCGCACCGCGACCCGATCCAGTACGCGCAAATCATCGGCAAAATGGAGGCCAAAACGTTGTAACAGTTGCGCTTGCTCCTGGCGCATGGCGACCAGAGCCACCGCCAAACGGCGACCGCGAGGGGTCAAACACAAGCCGCCCCCCTGCCGGCCCTCATGCCACTCGGCGATGGTTTCTCCCGCCAGATTATTCATTTCCCGCGCGGCGCTACGCGCGGATAGCGCTTCGCTAGCGGACACCGGCAAAAACATCTGCGGGCTACTGATGGCTTTTTCCAGCCACAGCAGACGTTCGTGCGGGCGAGTAGTCTCCGACATCCCATGTTCCTGTAAATCTAACCGGGTTAAACGGGAGGAGTTCATACGTATGCCTCTCTATAGATTTCAGGACGATGAATCACCGGTTCATTTCAACCAAACTTGAACAAAATACCAAATCCGCCGCGCGGCCATTCCCAATCGAGATTACCCTCATCGCAGACAATGCGGCAAGTGCCGCATTCAAGACAACCATCGGTCATCAGCAACAAGCTCCCATTGCCCTCTTGGGTATAGCAGCCGGCGGGACAGCAAACCGCGCACTGTTGCTCGGCGCATTGCCGGCAGACCTCGGCATCCTTGATGGCAATATGCGCACCGGCGGTATCCACTTGATACCGATCTTGGAACAGTTTTTCTTCTATTTTCGACATGATGCACGCCTCCAGGTTATTCGATGGCACGCCAGAACTTGAACACATCGCCAATCAGGCCAAACCAGGATCGCGAGGCGAGAAAGCTTTTTTTGATGTCTCTTTCCTTGGTCTTTTTGTCCTGCCCATCCACACGGATCAGGCTCTGAGCCGCTTGCGACAGCAGATCCGGATAGGTGGTAAAAAATTGTTTATTCCGATGGAAGATCGCCGGCATACGCCGATATTTTTTTAAATCCTTCATGACAAAGCTCTGGTCCAACTTGGCCTTGTACGCTGACAGATTGGCGGCGGTAAACGGCTTACCGGCGGCCTTGAGTTCGATTAGCGTCTGCGCCGCCAACATACCGGTGGTCATCGCCAGGTTAGATCCTTCGCGGTGCAATCCATTAACAAACTGCCCGGCATCTCCGGCAATCAGCCAACCATCGCCGTAGACTTTGGGAATGGCGTGGTAGCCACCCTCCGGAATCAAGTGCGCGGCATATTCCTTCATCTCGCTATCGGCAATCAGCGGCTTAATCGACGGATGATTCTTCATTCTTTCCAGCAGTTGATATGGTGTAACCTTTTGCTGTTTAAAATCTGACAGCATGCACCCGACTCCGAGGGTAATCGACTCTTTGTTGGTATATAAAAACCCGGTTCCCATCATGCCCGCAGTAATTTTCCCGGCCATTTCAATCACCACCCCCTCGTCCACGCCGATATTAAACCGCGCCTCGATAACCTCTTGCGGCAAGAAATGGATTTCCTTAACCGCCAGCGCCACGTCCTTGGGCAGAATTTCGGGATGAAAACCGGCCTTGGTCGCCAAGCGCGAATTCACGCCATCGCATAACACCACTGCATCGGCGTAGATTTCGCCCCCCTTGCGATCGGTCAATACCCCGATGACCCGCTGACCATCCAGCAGCAGTTCGGTCACGGTGGTTTCACAGATAACCAGGGCGCCGATTTCTCGTACTTTTTGGTTGAACCACTGATCAAAATGCGCACGCAGAATGGTGTAGCGGTTGTAGGGCGGGGTATTAAAATCTTCGGAACGATAATTGGCGCCGACATAGGAGGTTTCGTCCAGAATCCATACCCGTTGTTCGATCATATGACGCTCCAGGGGCGCATCATCGCGAAAATCGGGAATGATCCGTTCAATCGCATCGGAGTAAAGAATCGCGCCTTGAACATTCTTCGAACCCGGTGTTTCACCCCGTTCGATCTGCAACACCTTGAGTCCGTTCTGTGCCAGAACATAGGCCGCTGCATTGCCCGCCATGCCAGCGCCAACCACGATCACATCAAAATTTTCAGCCATGTCAATATGTCCTTGAAACGCGGCTAACCCGCTTTGCGCCGCTGAGCCAGATGGGCGGAAAATGCTGCCGTCAAAGCTGGAAGCAATAGAACCGCATTGCCGACAATCCCGAAGTGAGCAAAGTCAAAAATCGGCGCAGCGGGATCGGAGTTAATCGCGATGATGACATCAGAGTCGCCCATGCCCACCCGGTGCTGAATCGCCCCAGAAATTCCGGCGGCAATATAAAGCTTAGGGCGTACGGTTTTCCCAGATTGACCGACCTGGCGTTCGGCCTCTAGCCAGCCGGCTTGCACCACCGGGCGCGACCCCCCGACCTCAGCACCCAGCACCTGGGCCAAATCCCACACCAATTGAAAGTTTTCCGACCTCTTTAATCCACGTCCGCCAGCAACAATAATGTTGGCAAAAGGTAGATTGGGCTGGTCACCACGCTCATCGGGGATAAATTCCAAAACTTTGGTCAAGATGCTACTTTCAATCATGCAGAACGGCACCTCGACAATCGGGCCGCTGCGTGTACTGTCGCGAGTAGGCATGGCCATGACACGCGGTCGTACCGTGGCCATTTGCGGGCGGTGACGTTGGGTCATGATGGTGCACAGTAATGAGCCACCAAAGGTCGGACGCGTCGCGGCCAGATTGCGTCCATCCGCTTCAATCGCCAGCTCGGTGCAATCCGCGGTCAAACCGGTGCCCAAAGTGGTCGCCACCGACCCACCCAAGTCACGCCCCAAAGTACTGGCACCCAACAGAACGATTTCCGGCTGCCAGTGATTCACCAAATCAGTCAACGCCCGGGTATATGGCTCGTTGCGATAGTCCTTAAGCACCTCGGACTGGGTCAAGTAACACTGATCCGCGCCAAATTGAAACGCTTCATTACAGATCGCGCGTCCATGGTCGCCCAGACCGGTCATCACCACGGCACACAGTTGTACGCCCAGTTTGTCGGCCAGTTTTCGCCCTGTGCCCAAGAGTTCCCAAGACACGGGATGAACCGCCTCGCGCTCGTTTTCGATAAACACCCAGATATGCTTGTAATGGATAAAATCCGGATTGAGTTCGACCTTTTTCTTTGCTGGTTTCTTACTTTGCTCATCCATGCTTGTCGGCTCCTGATCAGTGCGCCAGCTTATCGATTTCTTTTTCCAGCTCGGGATACTGGGTAAAGACCTTGGCCAACAATGTCACCGCGATGTTGTGCGGATCGCCATCCACTGTCTCGATGATCTCCGCGCGCTGACTACGCGCTTTCGGCGCAAACACCTTGCTCACCACCGTGGGACTACCCTTAAGACCGATACGCGCCACCTCCTCGATACCGGCCATTTCGCGATTCCAAATTTTGATGGGGTAACGTGCGGCACGAAACAGGTCATCCAGATCGCCGAAACGCAGTTGATTGGTGCCTTCCAGCATGGTGATCAAGCACGGCATGCTCGTCTTGATTCGCTGTACGCCACCTTCAGCGCGACGCTCGACAATGATCTCTCGCTGGTTTTGATCAATCGATACAATGCGCGATACATAGGTCAATAACTGGTAGTTCAAGCGCTTGGCGATCCCAGGCCCGACTTGAGCGGTATCGCCGTCAATGGTCTGCTTGCCGGTAAAAATCAGATCAACCGGCATATTGCCCATCACTTTCTGGATCGTGGCAGCCAGGGCATACGATGTAGCCAAAGTATCGGAACCGGCAAAAGCGCGATCCGAGACCAGAATCGCATCATCGGCACCATAGGATAGGCATTTGCGCAGTGCCGCTTCAGCCATCGGCGGTCCCATGCAAAGTACGGTAACGGTGCCGCCAACACGGTCTTTAAGGCGCAGCGCCTCTTCCAGAGCGAATAGATCGTAGGGATTGATGATGGCGGGCACCCCCTGACGCATGATGGTATTGCTCACAGGGTGCACCCGTATCTGCGCGGAATCAGGAACTTGTTTAATGCAAACCACGTTATGCATGACGCTCTCCATTCCCGCGATGACGCAACTCCTGCACCGAGACCCGCTGCTCTGTGCGGCGGAATACCTTGAATACTTTTTGCTCGACACCACTGGAGTGCACAAAATCTTCATACGCTTGCAGCAACAGAGCGCGGCAGCGCGCGGCCTCGGGCCAGGCTGGCGAGGGATTAATCCCCAGGCTCTCCCGCGCCAGGTACTGGTTGAAGCGCTTGAGAATATGCAAGCGCGACACGCTTACGATCCTGGGGTCATAGGCCAGCGCGAAATAGTCAAGAAACTCTTCAATACTGCAGAGCTGGCGCAAATCGTCGTTCAAGCTCGCCATGGTTGTTCCTTTTTTAACAAGGGGTCGGGCAACTAACCTTCAGGAAATAAGCCATCAACTCGCGGAAACCCGGAGCACGTTTGTTGATCATGGAAAAGTCGCGAATCTGGAGCAAAATCAGTTGCGCAAGTTCTTGATCCATTTCGATGCCCATCTGCCGATAAACCCAGATCACCGCCATGGAACCGGAATGCTTGCCCAGTACGATACGATGATCCCGTCCCAGTTCCGCTGGGTCGAAGCACTGATAGTTCTCAGGATTTTTGCTCAGTCCATCCACATGAATACCGGCCTCGTGGGTAAAAACATTGGCGCCGACAATACTTTTGTTCACTGCCACCGGTCGACCCGACGCCTGTTCCACCAAGGCGGAAATCAGCGATAGCTGCTGTAAATCCACGCCGCTATCAACGCCATATAGGTGTTTTAATCCCACCACCGATTCTTCTAGCGGGGCATTGCCCGCGCGTTCGCCCAAGCCATTCACCGTAGTATTGAGATGTGTCGCTCCGGCGCGAATCGCAGCCAGAGTATTGGCAGTCGCCAGTCCCAAATCGTCGTGCGCATGAATTTCCAGCTCAATATCGCTCGCCGCGCGCAACGCCGAGATACGACGAAAGGTCATAAAGGGATCGAGCACCCCCAAGGTGTCGGCAAAGCGAAAACGACGGGCTCCGGCCGCCTGAGCCGCCGCTAACACTTGCAGTAGAAAATCCGGATCCGCGCGTGAGGCGTCCTCGCCACCGACACACACCTCCAGGCCCGCGTCTAATGCTTGCGGCACCAGGCGCTGAATACCGGCGATGATCCAGGCACGATCTTTGTTCAATTTGTGTTTGATTTGCAGATCAGACACTGGCACCGACAAATTCACGATATCGACGCCGCATTGGCAAGCCGATTTGAGATCGGCGGCGCACATGCGGCCCCAGACCATCAGGCGCGCCGGTAGCTTTTCCGACACAAGGCTGCGAATGGCCTCGATCTCGGACACGCCCATCGCGGGAATTCCAACTTCCATTTCCGCCACGCCAGCCATCGCCAATGCCTTAGCGATGGCCAGCTTTTCCTGTGGCGTAAACGCGACCCCGGCGGTCTGCTCTCCATCGCGCAGAGTAGTATCGTTAATCGTCACACTGGTCATTTTTTGCATAGTGAGCCCTCAGTTGACTCAAGCTATGCAACAACAGTGCCAGCCCAATAATCGTTATTTTTTCTTTAATATATCAATATGTTAATAAAATACTATCGACTATGCATTGATGTCTCAAACCTGACAAATGTTGGATTTGTCAGGATCCCCCTATTGCAGAACTATCGGTACTGAACCGCCAGAATGAGTTCAACGACAGCAAACGCGGAAGCAAAGTTGGTTAGTGATCAGGCTTCCAGCTAGGTTGCCCAATAGCCTCGATCCATATCATGGATGCTGCTCTGGCAAAACCATGGCGTTTTGATGGAGCAAAGACGGGCCGAGTCGGCTTGGTTTGGACAGGCGCACGCTCGCCGTGGTATCGATATCGGTCGTGGTCAGACCCGCCTTGTCGCAGGCGAACCGCTTGCTTGCCCTGCCGGACGAGGATAACGACACTGAAGTGCCAGTCTATCTAATCTGGCCGACCGGATTACGCATGCGCCCCAAGGCCTGATACCTGATAGACATTCTGATCGAGATGGCAAAAACCGGAAGATTTGATTAAAAAGGCACAGAGCCATCCCTCCCATCGGCCGCCACCTTCGCGAACCACAACGCGAGTATGGCGGCCAGTCATTCCCCCCCCATCATGCGCAACACCAAGAGTGTTCGCCGCCGCACAGAGAACACAGAATTTGAAGGACAGAATGAATTCACTGAGCCATGGCTACCCAGCCGGTGGTTTGCGATCAACAGCCCGGGTGTTATTCATCAAGGAGATTTAAACCATGAAAATAGACAAAGCCAATAAGGACGCAGCCAAACGACCACCACTTTCCGATATCAAGACCCTACGCGAACATGCGCGCAAGCATCTCGACAAGGGGGCCGTCACGGCGGGCTATGCCGCTGACCGCGCACAGGTGCTAGAGACACTCAATGAAGCCCTGGCGACCGAACTCGTCTGTGTGCTGCGCTACAAGCGCCATTACTTCATGGCGTCGGGCATTCATGCGACACCGGTGGCGGCCGAATTCCTAGCCCATGCCACCGAGGAAATGGCCCATGCGGATCTCATCGCCCGGCGGATTATCCAGCTCCGAGGGGAACCGAACTTCTCGCCGGATGGACTGGCCAAGCGCAGCCATGCGGAATATGTCGAGGGCGACTCCCTCAAGGACATGATCAAGGAAGACCTGATTGCTGAACGTATCGCCATCGAGAGCTATCTGGAATTGATCGCCCATCTGGGTGATGCGGACCCGACAACGCGCCGCATGCTGGAGGAGATTCTCGCTAGCGAAGAAGAGCACGCCGAAGACTTGTCGTCCCTGCTCGAAGGAATGCAAGAGCACGGCTAGGTTTGCCCTGAATCCACGGGTGGACGCTTGGCAATCTGTCGATGTGGCGCCGCGTTCACAAAGCCGTTTCTGTTCGAAGTCAGGAGTCATGATGCAGATTGGCATGATCGGATTGGGACGTATGGGTTCCAGTATGACGGACCGCCTGATGCTTCGCGGGCATTCCTGCGTGGTGCATGACCGCGACGCCGCGGCCGTTGCCCGCTTGGCCGCAAAAGGGGCGGTCGCCGCGCACACCTTGCGCGAACTGATCGCCGCCTTGGCGCCCCCGCGCGCGATCTGGCTGATGGTGCCGGCCGCCATCGTCGACGACGTACTCGCCAGCCTGATACCCCTGCTCGCCCCGGGCGACACGATCATCGACGGAGGCAACTCCTACTATCACGACGACATTCGCCGCGCGACCGACTTGCGCGGCCAAGGGATTCACCATGTGGACGTCGGTACCAGCGGCGGTATTGCCGGCCTTGATCGCGGCTACTGCCTGATGATTGGTGGCGAGAATACGATCGTTCAGCACCTTGAGCCCCTGTTCGCGGCGCTAGCGCCAGGCACCGGCACGACCACGCGCACGCCGGGACGTGACAACGCGGCCAGCACCGCGGAACAGGGCTATCTGCATTGCGGCCCCAACGGGGCGGGCCATTTCGTCAAGATGGTGCACAACGGCATCGAATACGGCGTCATGGCGGCCTACGCCGAAGGCCTCAATATCTTGCGCAGCGCCAATGTCGGCCGAGCGGCGCAGGCCGCGGACGCCGAAACCACGCCGCTGCGCCAGCCGCAGTTATACCAATACGACATGAACCTGCCCGAGATCGCCGAAGTATGGCGCCGTGGCAGCGTCATCGGTTCATGGCTGCTTGATCTCACAGCAACAGCGCTGGCGGCGGATCCCGAACTAACCGGATTCCACGGACAGATTTCCGATTCGGGCGAAGGGCGCTGGACGATTCAGGCGGCGATCGACGAAGCCGTGCCGGCGCCGGTTCTCAGCGCGGCGCTTTACGCGCGCTTCAGCTCGCGGGGTGAGAATGATTTCGCCAATCGGGTACTGTCGGCGATGCGCCATGAATTTGGCGGCCACGTCGAGAAAGCCTTCGACGACCGTAGCGGCAAGACGCTGAAATGAGTGACGACGGGACATCCAGCGCGACCACATCCGCTGCGCGAGTCCGCTTCGGCATAAAGGCTGATCTTGCCGGCCCAAAGAGCAAACCAGGTTTTGACAACGCATTTCTAACCCAGCAACAGGAGATACCGCATGAGTGAGAAAACCGCCAGCGTTCATTGGGAAGGCCGTGGCAAGGACGGCCAGGGTAAGATCAGCACTGAAACCGGTGCACTGCTGCAATATCCGTACGGCTTTTCCAGCCGTTTCGCGGATGACCGGCGCGGAACCAATCCCGAGGAAATTCTGGGCGCCGCCCACGCGGCCTGCTTCACGATGGCGTTTTCGTTCGCCTGCGACAAGGCCGGGCTGGAAACGACCGATATCGACACCACGGCGAGCGTGCGCTTGTCCAAACAGGGTGACGGGTTTGTCATCGCCCGCATCGCATTGACCCTGCGGGCTACCGTTCAAAACATTGATGACGCGGCATTTCAGGAGATCGCAGCCCTGGCAAAACGCGACTGTCCACTATCGAAAGCCTTGGCCGGCGTAGCGGAGGTCACCTTGCTGGCGACGTTGAACTAGAGTCTTCAAAGACCCTGATGGTATTAGCAATTCAGGAAAATTATAAATAATGCAATCGGACTGTGCCGGCGGGTGAAATCCCGCCGATCACCGCCGCTCCATCTGTTTCCACGCCTTCACCGAGCCAGTCTCTGTTCGTGCGAATCTTTGATTCGCTCAGTGAAAGGACGGGGATTCCTACGGCGCTATGCGCTGAACCGCATAGTCGCTTCAGTGGGTTCCTGGCCCGACGCCCTGACTTCAGGCGAAGTCTCGGCACAGGCTAACCGGGCGTGTCCCGCCCTTTGTACATTGATCGCGCCGACCACATCGGCGTTGTTCTCGTAGCCACACTCGACACACTCAAACCGCGCCTGTGTCTGGCGATTATCTGCCGAGACATGACCGCAGGCCGGGCAAGTTCGGCTGGTATTCTTCGGCGGCACAGCAATGAGATGGCCTCCTCGCCACGCCAGCTTGTAGTCCAGCTGACGGCGAAACTCGAACCAACCTTGATCGAGGATGGCTTTGTTCAGGCCAGACTTGGCCCGAACCTGTTTTCCCGGCGGCTCGACACTGCCTGCTGCCGACTTGGACATGTTCCGCACTTTCAAATCCTCGATACATACAATCGCGTGGTTTTGGCTGATTGTTGTCGTGGCTTTGTGCAGGTAGTCGCGGCGGGCATTGCCGATGCGGGAGTGAATACGCTGGACTCGGGCTTTCGCCTTCTTCCAGTTGTGGCTGAATTGGGTTTTGCGGCTCATGGCACGCTG
>Ga0302155_10000084_pt1 | contig 75675 bp, 75 predicted proteins | sample I_Bog_N3_1_FD_193508 | JGI IMG/M metagenome (GOLD analysis project Ga0302155, IMG submission 193508) | Peat permafrost microbial communities from Stordalen Mire near Abisko, Sweden - I_Bog_N3_1 | ecosystem: Environmental > Terrestrial > Soil > Wetlands > Peat | place: Sweden: Abisko, Stordalen... | reverse complement strand
GAGCCCGTGGCCGAGGTGATCATTCCCGAACTGGCCGACGAGGTTGAAGAACGTGCGCCGGAACCGGTGGCCGAGGTGATCATTCCCGAGCTGGTCGACGAGGTTGAAGAACGTGCGCCGGAACCGGTGGCCGAGGTGATCATTCCCGAGCTGGTCGACGAGGTTGAAGAACGCGCGCCGGAACCGGTGGCTGAGGTGATCATTCCCGAGCTGGCCGAGGTGGTTGAAGAGTTTGCTCCGGAGCTTGTCGCCGAAGTACCGCTTCCAGCGCTGGACGACGTGGCTGAAGAGTTTGCGCCGGAGCCTGTCGCCGAAGTGCCGCTTCCTGTGCTGGACAAAGTGGCTGAAGAGCGCGCCCCCGAGCCCGTGGCTGAAGTTGTGGCGCCAGAACCCCCCGCCGAACTGAGCATTGCTCCTTATGCGAGCGACGCATTATTTGAGCCAGCGCCGGGGGGGGGGGATGATCTGGCTAACGCCATTCCCTTTCAGACGATTTCACTGGATAGTCTGCCGCGTGGTGTGTTGGGCGGCGGCAGTGGCCTGGTGGCGCCACCCGCGCCAGTGTTGGCGCCCAATATGGAAGATTTGATTCGCGCGGCGGAAGTCACCTTAGCAGAGGAATTACGCGCGCAGGCGCAGTTGCGCGCCGAACAAGAGGCCGCGATGGCTGCCGCCGCATTGCAGGCGATCGCAGCGGCGCCAGCGCAGGTCGCTAGCGCGCCGCTCGAGCCAGTCGTGGTGGCGTCCAGCGCCGTACCGGAAGCGGCCGTACCAGAAGCGCCAGTAACGCCGCCGCTGATTGTGAGTCAGGAGCCACTAGAGGTCGCCGCGCCCGCTTTGCCGATGACCGAGCACCGTCCGGTGGAGATCATCAACGTCGCTGGTCTGGTTTCCTCCGGGCCCGTTCCCACTACGTTGCCTCCATTGCGCAAGTCTTATGTGACTTTGGTGGACGAGTCGATGTTGATTGACTCCCTCTATCACAAAATCTTGCCGCGCATGAAGGTTGAACTGTCGCTGTGGTTGCAGGATGCGTTGGATAGTCAGGCCAAAATCATGCTGTCCGGTGTTATGCATCAGCTCAAAGAAGACTACGAAATGCTGTTTAGCGAAACGCTGCGCGACAGTCTGCGTCAAGCGATTGCCGAAATGGGCCGCGAAGACCGGGGAGATCGCTTCTAATGGGCCATCGTTTATCGCGTATCGTGACGCGTACCGGTGACGACGGAACGACCGGCTTGGGCGATGGCAGCCGAGTCGACAAAGACTCCTTGCGTATTCATGCCTTGGGTGAAGTCGATGAACTCAATTGCGTGCTGGGTTTGTTATTGGCGGAGCCTCCCCCCGCCGATATTAGCGACTGGCTCTCTGGCGTGCAGCATGATTTGTTCGACCTGGGCTCAGAGTTGGCGGTGCCGGGCTTCGAGGCGTTGAAACTGTCGCGTGTCGCGGCGCTAGAGACCCAGCTTGAGGCGATGAACAGCCCGTTGCCAATGCTCAAAGAGTTCATTCTGCCCGGCGGCACGCGCGTGGCGGCGCTGGCGCATCAGGCGCGCGCGGTGTGTCGCCGCGCAGAACGCGCTTTGGTCTCTTTGGCGCGCGCCGATTCTGTATCGACCGTGGCGCGTCAATATCTCAATCGTCTGTCGGATGCCCTGTTTGTGCTGGCGCGCCACCTCAACCGGCTAGAGCAAGTGGCCGATGTTCAATGGCAACCCCGTCGTGTGGATCAGTCAGAATAACGGGTTTCATGCGTTACTCACTGCTTGCCGTCATGCCGCTCGCGCAGCGGGATGATGTGCTTTGCGCGCCAATCCCAAGGTTCCATACTGGTGACTCGATCGAGGAAACCGCAATGTGTAGTGATAAATATACCGTCGAAACCGTTAGCTCAATTCACGCCTGGACACCCAAACTGTTCAGTTTGCGCACCACCCGCAGCCCGGCTTTTCGTTTCAAGGCCGGGCAATTCGCGCGCATTGGTGTGCGCAAGGGTGAAAAAATTGTGTGGCGCGCGTACTCCATGGTGTCCGCCAGCTATGACGACTATCTTGAATTTTTTTCGATTGCGGTGCCCGGTGGCGAATTTACTTCCGAATTGGCGAAAATCCAGGTCGGTGCCGCCTTGCTGGTGGATAAAACCGCCTTTGGTTTTTTGACCCTGGATCGTTTTCAGACGGGCAAGGATTTGTGGCTGTTAGCCACAGGCACGGGGGTGGCGCCATTTCTTTCGATGTTGCAAGAGCCCGAGCTCTGGCAACAGTACGAGAATGTGGTGTTGGTCTATAGCGTGCGCACCGCGGATGAATTGGTTTATCAGGAGAAGATCGATGCGCTGCGCCAGCACCCGATGTTTGGCGCGCAGGCCGCGCGCGCGCTGCATTATGTGCCGGTGGTGACGCGCGCGCCGTCGGAAGGCGCGTTAACGCGGCGGATTACCACGCTGATTGAGGATGGAGGGCTAGAGGCCGCGGTCGGTTTGAAGATTGATCCGGCACGCGCGCGTCTGATGCTGTGCGGCAATCCGCAAATGGTCAGCGATACGCGTCAGATCTTGCAGTCCCGCGGCCTGAGTTTGTCGCGTCTTTCGGCGCCCGGGCACCTGGCGCTAGAGCAGTTTTGGTAATGAGGGTGCTTCGCGCGCCAGCCCCAGCGCGGAGGCGATGGCGCTGGCCTGAGCCGAGAACGTCAGTTGCGCTGTGCCATGCCAGTTGGCCAAGGCTTGCAGCGCGCGCGATAAGTCATCTCCCAGACGTTGGCTGACGCGAACCCCGGGTTCCAGATACAGCGCTTTGATCTCGAATATCCCCTGCGCGCGGTGCGCCTTGGCATCCAGCCGGCCCACCAGGCGACCCCGGCTGAGAATCGGCAGAACGAAGTAACCGAAGCGTCGCTGCGCGGCCGGGGTATAGCACTCGATACGATAATCAAAATCGAATAGTTCAGCGACGCGGCGTCGATCCCAGACCACCGGATCGAACGGTGACAGTATTCGGGTTGCCCCGGCATGCAGACGACCTTCCTCTGCGAGCTGAATCTGCGCGCCCAGGCTGTGATGGACATAAGTCTGGGCGGTCCAGCCTTCTACCCGCGCGGGAATCAACACGCCCGCATCCGCCAGTTGCGCCAGTGCCGCCGCGTAATCCGCGCGTCCTTGCCGGTAATAGTCCGCGACCCAAGACGCTTTGACGATGCCAAGCGCGCGACAGCTGCGCTCCAATAAGCGTTCGGTGACCTGTTGTTTGGAGGGCAGATCACGCGCGTCGTCCCAGTGCGGCAGTACGCGGTCACGCAAATCGTAGACCCGTTGGAATTGGTGGCGGCGCGCGACCATCAGGTGGCCTTGGGTAAACAAGGCTTCCAGATGCTTTTTTTCAGGTTTCCAATCCCACCAGCCATTGCTCTTTCCTGGAGCGCGCGCAAAATCCGCCGCGCGAACCGGGCCATGATGCTCAACATGTTGCAATAGCGCGGTGACTTCATCGCGATGTTGTTCTAACCAATTCTGGGGGTCTTTCCAGCCCATGCCACTCGGGTCGAGCATGCGATGACGCAATAGACCGTAATCTTCAATTGGCACAAAACAGGCTTCGTGGGCCCAGTACTCATATAATTCGCCGCGCTCGAGGCAGGCATCAAGCCAGGTGGTGGGGTAGGGGCCGATGCGACTGAACAAGACCAGATAGGGGCTGCGCGCGACCACATTGATGCTGTCAATTTGTAACAGCGCCATGCGATGGATCGCCGCCAATAGATCCTCGGGACGCGCCAGGCGTCGCGGGGCGTTGAGCAGGCCTTGCGCCGCCAAATGCAGGCGGCGCGCCATGTTGAGTGATAAGTGAATGGTGGCCATTGCGTGATTTTGATCTGAGAACTTAAAGCGTTTTTAGCCAGACCAGCAGTCGCTCTGCCACACGTTGCCAGTGGGTGTCCATCATCATCATATGCGCCATGTGCGGCATGATTTCGGCGGTCACATCCAGCCGCTGCGCGGTGGCGACCACGTCCGCGGGCGCGATCAGCCGGTCTTCGGCCGCGCCAAGCACCAGGGCGTTAACCGGGTGCAGAGGGCGCACCGCCAGAGGGTGTACCAGCGCCATATCCATGACTGCGCGCTGGCTTTCCGGCTGACACTGACGGATGGTGGCTTCCAGCGCCTCATCGTCGACGTCATCGGAGAATAACAGTCCGCGTAATTCAACATAGTCCGGGTCGTAATGGCCATGCTGGTACAAATTCAACTTCATAAACAACTCCGGCGCCTGTGTCATCATGCGCAAGCTCGGGGTGGCCATGCCAGATGGCGGCGATGATGCCAGAAAAGCGGCGCCGGGCAGGGAGGCGTGACTCAGGTACTGCTGGATCACGTAGCCGCCCATCGAGTGCCCGATCATCACCGGAGTGGATTTGATCTGTTTGACCGCCGCCACCAGATTGCGCCGGTAGTCTTCGATGCTGATCGCAGACAGATAATTGCGTCCCTCGCTGCCGGCATGGCCCTCCAGGCTCAATGCCCAGCAGTTGTAGCCCCGCTCGGCGAACCAGGGCATGAAACGATATTGCCAGCACCAGGCGCCACAGAAGGCGCCATGGACGAATAAAAGCGCCGGCGCGTCCAGCGCCGGCGCTTTCGCGCTTTGATGCAGTAGTTCGAGATGAGGGGTCACAGAATTTCGGCCGCGTGGTCTGCCAGGCGAGAACGTTCGCCGCGTTGCAAGGTGATATGTCCGGAATGTTCCCAACCTTTGAAGCGGTCAACCACATAGGTCAGACCGGAACTGCCCTCAGTCAGATACGGCGTATCGATTTGCGAGATGTTGCCCAGACAAACCACCTTGGTGCCGGGTCCGGCGCGGGTGATCAGGGTTTTCATCTGCTTGGGCGTCAGGTTCTGCGCTTCATCGATAATCAGATACTTGTTGAGGAACGTGCGGCCGCGCATAAAGTTAAGACTCTTCACCTTGATGCGCGAGCGGATCAGGTCGCGGGTTGCCGCGCGGCCCCAGTCGCCGCCATCATCGTCACTCTTGTTGAGGACGTCGAGGTTGTCTTCCAATGCGCCCATCCACGGCGCCATCTTTTCTTCTTCGGTGCCCGGCAAGAAACCGATGTCCTCGCCGACCGGTACGGTGACCCGGGTCATGATGATTTCACTGTAGATTTTTTGCTCCAGGGTCATGGCAAGACCGGCGGCCAGTGTCAGCAGGGTCTTGCCGGTGCCGGCCTGTCCGAGCAGGGTGATGAAGTCGATTTCCGGGTTCATCAGCAGGTTGAGGGCAAAATTCTGCTCGCGGTTGCGCGCGGTGATGCCCCAAACATTGTTCTTCTGGTGCGAGTAATCTTTAAGGGTTTCAAATACCGCGACCTTACCGTCCAGACTGATTACACTGGCCTGCAGCGGCGACTCGCCCTCTTGCCACAGCATTTGATTGACGTGCAGTCCCGGCACATCGGGGCCCTTGACCTGGTAATAGCTGCGGCCTTTGTCTTGCCAGGACTTCAAGTCCTTGCCATTGCGATCCCAGAAGGTTGAGTCGATTTCACGCGTGCCGCTATACAGCAGGTCAGTGTCTTCCAGTACTTTGTCATTGAAGTAATCTTCGGCATCCAGTCCCAATGCGCGGGCTTTGATGCGCATATTGATGTCTTTGGACACCAGGATCACCGGCCGGTCCGGGTACATGTCCTTGAGCGCGGAGACGATACCGAGAATTTGATTGTCGGCCTTGCCTACTGGCAACGAGGCGGGTAATACCGAGTGAATTGCCTGGGTTTGCAGAATCAGTTTACCGGTAGCCGCGTCCTTGCTCGGTCCCTTGAGTGGAATCCCGGCCTCGATGTGCTGCTCAACCCCGCTGACAATTTCATCGAGAAAGCGGCTGGCCTGGCGCCCGTTGCGCGCGACTTCGGACATGCCCTTCTTGTGATCGTCCAGTTCTTCCAGGGTGATGATGGGGATGAACACATCGTGCTCTTCAAAGCGAAATAAGCAGGTGGGATCGTGCAGCAGCACGTTGGTGTCCAGAACAAACAATTTGACGACTTTGTTTTTTTTGCGGCTGGCCATGATTGAATCCCCTTATGAGCAGGTGGTGTCTATCGGACTGCGCTTACATCGATTGAATCGTTGCCAACACTTCATCCGCATGGCCGGCGACTTTGACACCGCGCCATTCGCGCGCGATGTTGCCATCCGCCCCGATGATGAACGTGCTGCGTTCTATACCCTGAACCTCTTTGCCATACATCTTTTTCGTTTTAATCACATTGAATAGCCTGCAAACAGTTTCCTCCGAATCTGACAGTAGTTCAAATGGCAATGCAAACTTAGCCTTGAAGTTCTCGTGCGACTTCAGGCTGTCGCGCGAAATACCCACGACCTCGGCTCCGGCGGCGCGCAAGGTCGGATACAGATCGCGAAACGCCATGCTTTCATTGGTGCAGCCCGGGGTATTGTCTTTCGGATAAAAATAAATAATGAGCGGCTTGGGGGCCTGGGCCAGGTCGAAGACCAAGCCTGATGTCGCGGGAAGAGAGAAATCGGGGCAAAGCGGTTCAGACATATAAAACTCCTCTGAAGAAGCAACCGTATCAGTCTGTGTGGGTTTGCCATTGCAGCCTAACGCGGTTGTGTTACGGTCTGTCTGTCATGAGCCTTACTTCAGATTAGCATGAAGTCGGTCAGAAAAATTACTCAGGCGCGCGCCGCAGCAGAACCAATAGCGCGCCGCCGCCACTGGTCTCACAAAATGCCAGGACATCGGGGTGGTGGCTAAGCCAGGCGCGTGTCATGCGCTTCAATACCGGATCACCTTTGGAGCCGATGCCCTTGCCGTGAATCACCCGCACGCAATGGCCGCGTGGTCGCGCCCGGTGCAGAAACACCGCCAGATGATCTTGCGCCTCCATCCGCGTCAGCCCGTGCAAGTCGATTTCGGCGCACACCGGCCAGTGTCCGGCGCTCAGTCGCTTTAATGTGGCCTTTTGCATGCCGCTGCGACTGAATGAGGTCAAGGTTTCACTGGGTTCGAACCAGCCAATCTGATGCTCGGGGGGCTGGCACTCGCCGTTGGGGGATCTCCGGCGCGGATGCGGGCTCGCTGGCGGACAGGGGAAATAGGCGCGTCGACCCTCCTTCAGCGGTGTGACATCGCGAAATAAGGATTTGAAGTCGACGTCGGGGTTGGCTTCGGCCGGGGCCCCCGGGCGCACAGCGACCGGGGCGCTTTGCGCCACCGATCGTTTTAGCGCCTGAAGCGCGGCCTTATGCGCTTTCAAGATTTATTTCAGTTGATCCAGATAACGTTCAGCGTCGAGCGCGGCCTGGCAGCCCGTGGCGGCGCTGGTGACGGCCTGGCGGTAAATGTGATCTTGCACATCGCCGGCGGCGAACACACCGGCCTGGCTGGTCGCGGTCGCATTGCCGGCGTTGCCGCTCTTGGTGATCAAATAGCCCGAGCTATCCATCTCCAGTTGGCCTTTGAAGATGTCGGTATTTGGCTGGTGGCCAATGGCGATAAAGACGCCGGTGAATGGCAAGTCTTCGGTGCTGCCATCTGTGGTGGATTTAAGGCGCGCGCCGGTTACTCCACTGGCATCGCCTAATACTTCATCCAGTACAGCGTTCAGCTTCAGGGTGATTTTGCCCTCGGCCTGGCGCGCGTGCAGCTTGTCCAGCATGATTTTTTCCGCGCGGAAGCCTTCGCGACGGTGAATCAGCGTGACATGGCGCGCGATGTTCGCCAGATACAAGGCTTCTTCGACCGCGGTATTGCCACCGCCGACCACCGCGACATCCTGGTTGCGATAGAAAAACCCGTCGCAGGTGGCGCAGCCCGAAACCCCGCGACCCTTGAAGGCCTCTTCTGATGGCAGGCCCAGGTATTTTGCCGAAGCGCCGGTGGCGATGATCAGCGCATCGCAGGTATAGGTTCCCTCATCACCAACTAGACGGATGGGTTTTTCTGATAGAAAGGTGCTGTGAATATGATCGAAAATCATTTCAGTGCCGAAACGCTCGGCGTGCTTCTGAAAGCGTTCCATCAGCTCAGGACCTTGAACGCCGTCGGCGTCGGCTGGCCAGTTATCGACGTCGGTCGTGGTCATTAGCTGACCACCTTGAGCCAGACCGGTAATCATCACTGGCTTGAGATTGGCGCGGGCGGCGTAAACCGCCGCGGTATAGCCCGCCGGACCTGAACCAAGGATCAATAGGGGGCTGTGTCGGGTTTCACTCATCATGATGCTCCTGTTGCGCGTATTTTATGGTCTGGCCATTTTAGCCGTCTGTTCCCGGCAGGATACAGCGACTACTTTATGACGAAAATGGTTTATTTGTTATTTGCATGTTGGGGCGGCATCCTTGATAGTCAAGATATCGCAATATTGTTCAATTACTGTGATTTGGTGGCGGTTTTTAGATTTTGTAAGCATATGATGTATTAGCTTTTCTTGCTGTTTGTAGTAACATAGGCCACAATAAATCCAGGGAGCTCGCTTGCCGGAAAGGACATTGACATGCTGGGTGCCGTGGGGTCGTACACCTACTCTTCATTCACTTCGGCGGTAGACGCGGGTGAAAGCGCAATCAGCGCGGTGGGCAGCTTTATTGCTGACTATCCGGTGGTTGCGGTGGTGGCGACGTTGGGTGCCTATGAATTGTTCGGCGGTTCGAGCTCGAGTGGCAATCCCGACCATCTGGGGCAGAATGTCGATACCAAGGCGTGAGCCTGGATTTCATACGGATTCGTGTTTATTTGTGTAGGTTGGTGGTGAACCGAAGGTGAGCCCCAACTAGAGTCCTGGCGGATACGGGTAATGTTGGGGTTCGCGTTGCTCACCGCTAACCTACGTAATAATAATTATCTCTCAAGGACGCGGCGTGTGCGGCGCATGGAAAGGATCTTAACGTGCTGGGTGCGGTAGGTACCGTGGGGTCTGAAATTTTCGACGCCGCCAAGGGAATGGTAAGTTCAGTTGGCAGTTTTGTCGCCGACTATCCGCTCGTCGCGGCGGCGGCGGCCTTTGGCGCCTATGAGATCTTTGGTGGCTCGGATTCGAGTAATAATCCTTCGCATTTGGGGCAGAATGTAGATACCAAAGCGTAAGCGTTGGCAGATCAATAAAAAACCCGGAACCCACTGGTCCGGGTTTTTTTGATGGTGCGCCAGGCGGGGCGCACTGAGCCTCTAGGCGCCGGGCGGTAGCAGCGTTTGGATGTCGTGGATCATCAGTAGTAGTTGCTTGTACGCGGCGGGCGACTGGGCAAAGCCATAGGACTGATAAAAGCGCGCGGCTTTCTCATTAATCGGCTGGGTCAACAAGGCTTCGACGCCCACTTGCTCGGCAATGGCCGCGGTGCGTCGCACCGATTCCAATAGCATGGCGCTGCCCAGACCCTTGGCCTGATAGAGCTTGTCAACCGCCAGCCGGGTCAAGAGCACGACCGGAACCGGGAAGCTGTCGCGATGCAGGTGGCCGCGCGGCATCTCCAGTGAGTCGATTTGTCCCACGCTCAGGCTGAAATAGGCGACGACGCGTTGTTGCGCGCAAACGACGAAGGTTTTGGCCAGCCCTTGCAGTTGTGACTGTCGCGCCCGTTGCATCAGCCATTCATTCAAGGCCAGTCGGCCACAGTCGAATTGATGAATCGTGTGCTCTGGCAGTAGCGCTTGCGGGGCGTGCAACGCCGAATTCCCTCCCCAGGGCGACTGAATGCTCATTAGCTGACGCAGTTCCTGGTTGGTTTGGGGTGGGCGCGCTTGCAAGGCCAGCAGCTTCTGGCGCTCATGACCGGATACGATGAAATGGCGCTGATCTAGAATCGCCAACTCAGCGGCACTGCATGCGCTATTGAGAATGTAGTCCGTCAGTGACAGGTTGCTGACCTGTGCCGCGCGCTTGAGTAGCACTTCCTGCTCCGCGCTGGTGCTGATTTTGTGTTGAGAGGCTTTGTTAAGCCAGTTCAAAGGGTGTAGTTGCATGGTTTTGCTTCCCCCTGTTCGCGTTGGGCGCAAAGTAGGCAGGTGCCGTCACTGGGTAACGACGCGCTTCTAGCCGACAGGCGGCTAGGGCGCATAGTGTAGCGCAATAGTGAGGGGTGTAACACAGCGATGATCAGCGTCGAGGAGGGGACTTTTTCCCGGCACGAATTAGGCTAGGGTTGAGACCTGCTGAGTGTTGCTGCCCGCCGATTGCAGCAAGGTTTGATTGGCTTCATATTGCTGTGCGGGGGTGACCGGTGGCGGGCTGGGTTGACGGGTGTTTTCCGCCTGCTGCGCCGCGCGGTTGGCCTCGGCCGCGGCGGTTGCCTGTTGCAGGTTTTGTTCGGCCTGAGCCTGTAAGCGCGCTTGCAACGCCGCCGCTTGGTTTGCCAGCTCTTGGTCGCTAGTGTGGTGTATTTTTTCTGGCGCGATGGTGACTGGAGCTTCGCTCTGGTTGGTCGCGTCGCTGTTTTGCCCGCGGATCTGTGAAATATTACTGGCCTGCACCGCTGTTAGTTGTTGCTGGAGTTCGGCTTCAACCCGGATGGTATTTTGATTTTGTTGAATTGCAACGGTGGCCGTGGCCACCGCGCCGGCCTCGGGGTTGTCTGTGGCATCCTGCGCGCGGCGACGATTAACCTGCTCCGGCGGTTGTGGCTGGATGGTTTGCGGTGAAGCAGACGAGATGCTGGAAATGCTCATGACAATGTCCCGGGCAATGCTCTCATTGTATTGTAGACCATTTGCCCGGAAATCGCGCTTTTAAGGTAGTAAGACCAGCGTTAGCATGCGTTCAGCCAGTTCATCGACACTGAGTTCCCCTTCTTCGCTATACCACTGTACTGACCAGTGCAGGCTGCCCAGCAGGGTGCGCCGCAGTAAGCGAGTGTCCGATTTGACCATGCCGGCACTGGCGGCTTGGTCTAGTACCTGTTGCCATAACGTTTCATAGCGGTCGCGCAGAACGATCAACTCGGGGCGCGCGGCGGCGCTGACACTGCGCCACTCGTACAGCATCACTTCCAGCGCGGCCTGGTTCTCCCCTAGTAGCGAGTTCAAATGAACATGAAACAGGGCGGCGAGCTTGGCGCGCAAGTTGTTCGCCGCCGCCAGCGCGCATTCCAGTTGCTCGGTGGTGCGCGTAATTCCCAGCGCCATGACCGCGACCAAAATCTCCTCTTTGCTGCGGAAGTGATAAAACAGGCTGCCGGACTGCAGGCCGACGGCATTGCCCAGATCGCGTACCGTGGTCCTTTCGTATCCTTGGTCGCGAAACAGGCTGGCGGCGGCCAGTACCAGTTCCATGCGCCGATTGCTGGGGTCTTGCGGGCTATTCATCTTGTTTCTTTAGCAGGGTGGGGAGCAGCTTGACTGCGGCCTGCCAGGCGCGTTGCGGTTCGAGCTTCTCCAGGCAATCGGTGTGGCCGAAGGGGCAATTACGCTCGAAACAGGGGCTGCAATCCAGGCCTAGCGACAGGATGACCGCGCGCGTTGACAGCGGCGGCGTAAAGTCCGGGCTTGACGAGCCATAGAGCGCGACCAGTGGTTTATCTAGCGCGGCGGCAACATGCATTAAGCCCGAGTCGTTGCAAATGGCGATATCCGCCAGACCCAGCAGGTCTATGGCCTGGTCGAGTCCGGTGGTGCCGCATAGGTTAACCGCCCCCCCCCCGCTCAAGCGCTCGATTTCCGCGCCGATCTGTGCGTCCTTGTTGGAGCCGAACAACCACACGCTAAACCCCGCCGCCGCGAAATGTCGTGCCAGTTCAGCAAAGTGGCGTGCCGGCCAACGCTTGGCCGGACCATATTCAGCCCCGGGGCAGAAAGCGGCGATCGGGCGCGAGGTGTCGAGTTGCATGCTGGCCAGCGTGTGCTGCTGGTGCTCGGCATTGACTTGCAATCGCGGATGGGTGATTTCGGGCGCCTGCGGGCTTTGAGCGCGAGGTTGCGCCAGCGCGCAGAAGCGCTGCACCATCATTGGCAGCAGGTTTTCATCGAGTTCGCGCGCATCGTTTAATAATCCATAGCGCGACTCGCCGACAAAACCGGTGCGTAGTGGAATTCCGGCAAAAAACGGCACCAGCGCCGACTTGATCGAGTTGGGTAGTACGATGGTTTGGTCGAAGTGTTCGCGGCGCAGCGCGCGCGCGGTTTTCCAGCGCTGCCAGAGGTTGAGCGCGCCGTGCCCAAAGGGATTTAGGTGCGAACGAGCGACTTCTGGCATGCGCGCCAACAGCGGCAAGGTCCATTGCGGCGCGAACACATGCAATTCCAAATCGTCATGGATCTCGTGCAGCCGGCGGTAAAGTGGCTGGGCCATAACACTGTCGCCCACCCAGGAGGGGGCGATGACCAGGATTTTTTTCATTAAAGGCTAATCTTAAAACGAACAAGATGCGGCAGAGCCGCACCAGGCTGTTGACCAACCCTTGCTCGCGTAGCGAGCGCTCCCTCTCAGGGAGAGGGCGGGGGTTGTGAGAACAGATGGACAGGCAGTGAAATCAGTCAGTTGGTCCTAAGGCCCGGCTTTGCCGGGTCTTCCGAAATCACGACAAACCACCATTTTAAACAGCCTGATGCGGCAGAGCCGCACCTCTTAATCGTTACCGTTCTCGGTTTAGTGGTGTCCACCGGCTTTGCCGCCAACCAGTCGGTAACGGGTCGAGCAATATGGACAGCGTGCTTCGCCGTCGTGGCCAATGGTCAAAAACACCCGGGGATGAGCATTCCATTTGGTCATGTCCGGCATTGGGCACTGCAACGGCAAATCCTTGTCGCTGATTTCAATCAGGCGCTGGGTGTTGGGTTTGAGTTCTGACATAAGAGCCTGCTCCTTTACTTGACGTAGGTCAGCCAGTGTTGATGGGCGGGGTCCCGGCCTTCGACGCAGGCGAAGTAGCGACTCTGAATCTCGGTGGTAATCGGCCCGCGCACCCCGGTGCCGATCTGGCGGTTATCCAGTTCGCGTATCGGTGTGACTTCGGCCGCGGTACCGGTAAAGAAGGCTTCTTCCGCGCTATACACTTCGTCGCGCGTGATGCGTTTTTCGATCAGGGTCAGGCCCATCTCGGCGGCAATGGTCAAGACCGTGTCGCGGGTAATGCCTTCCAGCGCCGAGGTCAGGTCCGGGGTATACAACTTGCCGTTTCTGACGATGAAGACATTTTCGCCCGAGCCCTCGGCCACATAGCCGTCGACGTCGAGCAGCAGTGCTTCATCGTAGCCGTCGCGCGTGGCTTCGGTATTGGCCAGAATCGAGTTCATGTAATTGCCGTTGGCCTTGGCCTTGCACATGGTGACGTTCACATGATGGCGCGAGAAGGACGAGGTTTTGACGCGGATGCCTTTTTCCATGCCTTCTTCGCCCAGATAGGCGCCCCAGGGCCAGGCGGCAACAATGATTTGCACGTCGTCGGCCGGCGGCGCCACACCCAGCTTGCCCGAACCATAGAAGGCCATGGGTCGGAAATAGCACGACTTCAGTTGGTTGGCCTTGACCACTTCGTGGTGGGCATGATTGATTTCGTCTTTGCTGAACGGCAGCTTGATACCCAAAATATGGGCCGAGCGGAACAGGCGGTCGGTGTGGTCTTGCAGGCGGAAAATTGCCGGACCTTGCGCGGTTTCATACGCGCGCACACCTTCGAAGACCCCCATGCCGTAATGCAGGGTGTGAGTCAATACGTGGGTAGTGGCCGAGCGCCAGTCCACCAGTTCTCCGTTGTACCAGATAAATCCGTCTCGATCTGCCATCGACATGGTCTTGGTTTCTCCGTTCAATATTATTTTGTCGTTTGATTATAACGCTGCCACTTGCGTTGTGAATGCGACGATAGATAAAAATTCAAGCGCTCGTTCTACGTTGCGATTGCGCGGGCAATAGAATCCGCTTCATCTTGTGAAAAGATACTGCCACAGCGCCTGTGCCTGGCGGTAGTGCTCCTCAAGCTCAGGCGTCACCTCGGTGCGGTAAAGTTCGTTTAGCCGCGCCGCGTGTTGCAGTCGACGGTAATGGCGATACGCTTTGCGCGCGTGTTGCGCCAACTCTGGCGGGATCAGCCCCGCTGTGGCGGCTTCGGCCAACAGCGCGATGGTGCCGGTGTTGGCGCAGAACTGCGGCAGGTGGTGCGCATGGGCCAGAATCAGGTATTGCACCATGAACTCGATATCCACCAGCCCACCGCGCGCATGTTTAACATCGCCGAGATCGGCCGGGTGGGTTTCCAGCATGCGCGCGCGCATATTGCATACTTCATCCGCCAGGGTCGCCGGGTCGCGTTGCCGGGTAAGGATCGCAAGGCGCGCGGCTTCAAAGCGCGTGCCCACCACGCGCTCGCCCGCGACAAAGCGCGCGCGCGTCAACGCTTGGTGTTCCCAGACCCAGGCTTGATTTTGCTGGTAGTTCTCGAAGGCCTGCACGCTGCTGACCATCAGTCCGCTAGAGCCATTAGGGCGCAAGCGCAGGTCGATGTCGTACAGTACGCCCGCCGCGGTGCTACTGGTCATCCAGGTCACCATTTTGCGCGCCAGGCGCGAATACAGCTCGGGAGCGTCGGGATGAGGGTCTTCGTAGAGCAAGATGAGATCCAGGTCCGATGCGTAGCCCAGCTCCTTGCCGCCTAGCTTGCCGTAGCCGATCACCGCAAAGCGCGGAACCGCCAGGTGCCGATTGGGAATGTCGAGCCAGGCGTGGCGCAGGGTGGCGTCGATCACCCGGTCGGCCAAGCGAGACAGTTCGTCGGACAGTGCTTCCACTGTCCACATGCCGGCCAGGTCCTGGGCCACCAGTCGGAAGGCTTGCGCGTGCTGGAAGTGGCGCAGGGCGTCCATTTTGGCTTCAACATCGTCATGGCAGGCCAGCAGTTGTTCTTCTAATTGTGCCGCAAGCGAAGGCCAATCCGGGCTGCCATACAGGACCCGGGCGTCCAGTAGCTCATCCAGCAAGATGGGGTGGCGCGTCAGGTAGGTCGATACCCAGGCGCTGGCCGAGGATAGCGAAGCCAGGCGCTGTAACGTTTGTGGGTATTCGGTCAATAGCGCCAGATAGGGCGCGCGGCGGCTGATGGCTTCCATGAGCGTGACGATGCGCGCCAGAGTGGCATCCGGGTTGGTGAAGTGACTGGAGACCTCGATCAGCGGCGGAATCAGGGCGTCGAATTTTTTTCGATTGGCCAGCGCCATTTGCTGGTAACGCTGACTGGAGGCCAGCCCTTTTAATAGTCGGGTCACATCCTCCGGGTGTTGGTAGCCCAGTTCGACGAGTGGTGCGCTGATGTCCGTCTCGGCGATGTCGCGCCATAGCTCGGCCAGTGGATGGTCGGGGGAGGTTTCGGTGGGCAGGAAAAACACCTGTTCAAAATGGCGCGTGACATGGCGCCGATGTTGCTGCAATTCGGACAGAAAGGCATCCAGGCTGGCGTGATTCATGCTCCCCGCCAGGCGTTCGAGCGCCTCGACGGCTTCCGGCAGAATTTGCGTTTGTTGGTCGTCCACGTATTGCAGTCGATGCTCCAGATTGCGCAAAAACGTGTAGGCCCGCTGCAGCTCGTCGACCGCGCTGGGTTCTAGTAAGCGCAGTTCGCCCAGGCGAGTCAGGGTTTCTCTGGTGCCGCGCAGTTGCAAACTTTTTTCCCGACCGCCCCGAATCAGTTGGAAGACTTGGGCGATGAACTCGATTTCACGGATGCCGCCCGGCCCGAGTTTGATGTTATCCGCCAGATCGCGGCGCGCCACTTCGCGGCGAATTTGACTCGATAGCTCGCGCATCGCGCCGTAGGCGTTGTAGTCCAGATATTTACGGTAAACAAAGGGACGCACCAACTGCGCCAGTCCCTCGGTGTCACCGGTCAGTGCGCGCGCCTTGGTCCAGGCATAGCGCTCCCATTCGCGCCCCTGGGTCAGTAAATAATTCTCCAGCGCGCTAAAGCTCATCACCAACGGGCCCGAGTCGCCATAGGGGCGCAGACGCATGTCGACGCGAAATACTTGTCCGTCTTCGGTGACATCATTGAGTAGCGCGATCAGTTTCTTGCCGACCTGAGTGAAGTATTCATGATTGCTGATGCTGCGCGCACCGTCGGTGTTGCCACCTTCCGGGTAAATAAAAATCAGGTCGATATCCGATGAGGCATTCAGCTCCGCGCCCCCCAGCTTACCCATGCCGATAACAATCAGGCTCTGTGGCTCTGCGCTGTCCTCGCCAATCGGATTGCCGTAGTGCGCCAGCGGCGCGCTGGCGACGGGTAGCGCGGTGCGCACCGCAAACTCGGCCAGGCCGGTGATAGTGGCTAGCACCTCGGGCAAGTCGGCGCGTTGGGCGATATCGCGGGTGATCATGCGCGCCATCACCGCGCGTCGCAGGGCGCGCAACACCGGGCTCAGGCTCTCGGGGGTGGTCAACGTGGACCAGGGCGCGAACGAGGCCATCTGCTCGGGAGTGAACGGGGTGCCCAACTGTTGTTCGAGGCGTTGCTCCTCCTCTGGGCGCGCGGCCAGCAGGCGCGATAAATAAAAGGAAAACCGCTTACTTTTGGCGATGGCGCTGGACGCGTTTGATGGCATAATGTCTCCGAATGGCTGGACTATTCTGATCCCCCCCTCATTGTACTGGTTTGTCCCTCTTGGAAAAGCTTCTTAGCGGTTTACGCAGGCTCCCGGTGATTCACAGCCTGAAATGGTTGCTGAAGGTGCTGGCATGGGTGTTTGGAGTGGCCACTTTGGCGATCTCCATCGCCTTCTTGTTGTTTACTTTTCTGGTGTTGCCGCGCCTGGATCATTACCGTGGCGCGCTTGAACACCAGTTAAGCCAAATTGTGGGGCGTCAGGTATCGATCGGGCGTTTGTCGGGGCAATGGGATGGCGTGGCGCCGCTGCTGGAATTGTCACGTCTGTCGATTGCCAATCCGAGCGGCGCGGCGCTGACGCTGGACCGGGTGGAGGTCAAACCTTCCTGGTTGAGCGTGCTGTCATTGTCCCCGCGCATGGCGCTGATTGCCCTCAAGGGCCCCTCGATTGATCTGCGTCGCGGTCGCGATGGGCTGTTCTACTTGAATGGTTTTGCCACCAACAGCAGTGGCGGCCAGGGCAATCTGGGTAATTTGCTACTGCGCCAGACGCTGATCAGCGTGACCGATGCTCGCATTTCCTGGCAAGACGAATATCTCGGCTTGCCGCGCCTGGTGCTGGATCATGGGCAACTGGAGCTGGGGAACGGTCTGTTTGGGCATACGATCAAACTGTCGGGTCGTCCGCCCGCCACCGTGGGCAACAGTATTGAGGTTGCCGGACGCTGGCATGGAGACGACACGCGCGATTGGGCGAATTGGAGCGGCACGCTGAGCTCCCAACTCAATGGCGCGCGCATCAATGCCTGGAGTAAATACCTGCAGTCGTTTGGGCTATTGCGTACCGGGGAGGGTGACGGCAGTATCGATCTGTCGTTTAGCGATGGCCATATCAATAGCCTGCAGGCCGATGTCCGACTGAGAAATGCCGCCTACACCCTGCCGGGCGCGGGCGAACTGACTGTGCCGATTTTAGGCGGACAACTGTCTCTGGAACGTGGCCTCAATGGTTACCAGGTGGACGCGACTCATCTGACTCTGTTGAGCGCGAGCGGGCCGGTGTTTGATAATTCGAGCATTCGCGGGGTGTGGAATAGTGGCGCCGACGGCGGCGGCAATCTGAGCGTGGATAATGTCAATCTCGCGCCACTTGGGCCGTTCTTGCATGCCTTTGGTATCGATCGCAATCCACTGTTCGAACATTTTTCCCCTACCGGGCAATTGAACAATCTCACCTTGACCTGGAAAGGCGTCATCGAGTCTCCCAGTCAATACCGCATCGAGAGCGCGTTCCGCCAACTGGCGTGGAAGCCTTTTGGCGCGGTACCCGGGGTGGAGGGGGTGGATGGGCGCGCCAACTTTGATCAGTCTGGCGGGCGTTTGGTGCTGACTCAGGCGCGCGTCATCAATATGCCGCATGTTTTCCCCAAACCGCTGACGTTCTCCTCGCTAGCGGCGGATATCGTCTGGACCAGTTCGCGCCAGGGCATGACGGTCGATTTCAAGCAGATGAAGTTCGCTAACCGTGATCTCAGTGGTTGGCTCAGCGGGAGTTATCGTTATCATGGCGTCGGCGCGGGGCAGGTCGATCTCAAGGCGGGGATTTCTCCGGTCGCCGCGACGCGCGTGGTGGATTATCTGCCGTACCAGGCCGGAAGCGACACCCTGCACTGGCTGAGCGCGGCCTTGCGTTCCGGGTCGCTGGAAAATACCACGATGACTTTGTCTGGAGATCTCGACCGGTTCCCCTTTAAAGATGGTAACGGCGGCGAATTTCTGGTGGGCGGTGATGTGCGTCGCGGGGTGCTGAGCTATGGTAAAGCTTGGCCGACGATAGACGACATCAGTGCCCGTCTGCAATTTCATAATCAGCGCATGGATATTGAGTCGTCACGCGCCAGCACGCTGGGCGTGCCGCTGTCCGCGGTTAAGGTGGTGATTCCCGATTTGAGCGCGCCACAAGTGATGTTATTGGTCAATGGTCAGGCGGCGGGGGACTTGCCGGATATGTTGCGCTTTACCGGCAAAAGCCCGGTCGATGGCTGGTTGTCGGGCTTTACCTCAACGATTCGCGCCAAAGGGGCGGCGCAACTCAAGCTGGGCCTGTTGATCCCCCTTTCCGGGCCCAGTCCGATCCGGGTCAATGGCGTGGTGCATTTTACCGGTAACCAAGTCGAGTTAAGCTCCTTGCCCTTGCCCCCTCTGGAAGCGGTAACTGGCGACTTCGGGTTTACCGAGCGTGGCGTGGTCAGCCAGGGGGTGCGCTTTAAAGCTTTTGGTGGCGATTTCGTCCTGACGGCGGATACCGATAGTGCCGCGCGCATGCGTTTCGCTGTTGACGGACAGGCCGACAGCGCCAAAGTGGCGGCGGCCTATGTCTCTGCCCTGGCGCCTTATCTGTCCGGTGTTTCGCACTATCACGCGCGTTTCGCTCTGCGTAATGGGCTGGAAAGTTTACAAGTCGGTTCTGACCTGATTGGCACGGACCTGTCCGCGCCCGCGCCATTAGCTAAGGCTTCAACCGCGGCTTTACCGCTGAATTTAACCTTGCTGCCCGCCGCGCGCTCGAGCGATGCCGGACTGCGTCTGAATTTCTCTCTGGGGAGTCAGGCCGCGGGGCGCGCGCGTCTAGGGGGGCGTGGCGAACTGCAAGCGCTGGAAGTCGCCATCGGCCGTAGTCTCGGGGCTCTGCCCTCCGAGGGCTTGCTGATCAAATTAGCGGTGCCCAAGCTGGATCTGGAATCCTGGTACGACTGGAGCAAGCGCGCGAGCGCGCCTGCCTCCCCCGGCTTGCCGCTTGCGCTTGAACTGGCGACGCCTGATCTGTACTGGGGTAGCTACCACCTGAGTAACGCCAGTGTGCATATTGGGCACATGCCGCAGGATAGCAACTGGCATGCCGAGATTGATGCCGCTCAGCTTAAAGGCGAGCTGGATTACTCCTCCCAAGGGCGCGGCATGATTCAGGCGCGCTTGCCCTTGCTGGTGGTCGATTTGCCAGCGATGCGTTCGCTGGCGGGACCGGAACTTGCCCGGCAGCAGGTTCAATCATTGCCAGCGATGGATGCGCATATCGGCAATCTGGTTTATCAAGGTCATTCACTGGGCAAGCTGGAGATGCATGCTAGCTATGTCAACCAGGACTGGTTGCTCGATCCGGTGCGCCTGACCATGCCGGAAGGCAGTCTTAACGCGACGGTGAGGGTGCTGGGGGCGGGCTCGGTACAGAGTCGGTTCTCGGTGGAGGCCAGCGATGTGGGTAAAATGCTGGAACGCGTAGGCTCCATGGATACCTTCCGTAAAGGAGAAGGCAAGGTGACGGGCGAATTATCCTGGCCTGGGCGCCTGGAGGATTTTGACTTTGCCCGCGCCAGCGGCGTGGCTGACATGGACCTAAGCAATGGACGTTTTGCCCAGATTCACCCTGGCGTGGCGCGTCTGCTCGGGGTGTTGAGTTTGCAGTCGTTATCGCGCCGTATCCACCTCGATTTTACCGATGTGTTTAGCGATGGTTTTGCTTTTGATACATTGAAAGGCAGCGCAAGTATTAATCAAGGTATATTTAAATCGGATAACGTATTGATGAAGGGGCCGGCTGCCGAGGTGCATATCCAGGGCCTGGTCAATCTGGCGGCGGAAACCCAGCAATTGCAAGTCCATGTTGAGCCTCATCTGGCTGAAAGCGTGGCGTTGGTCACGGGCGCCGCGTTGATTAATCCGGTGATCGGCGTAGCGGCGCTAGCGGCGCAAAAAGTCCTGCAAGATCCGGTCGGCCGGATCTTCTCGGTGGATTACCTGGTCAGTGGGACCTTGTCCGACCCGATTGTCACTAAAGTGAGTCCGTTAAAGAGTCAACCCATGCGAAAGGTTCGTCCATGAGAGCGAAATTTATCGCGGCGGCAGTGCAGATGGTGTCCGGCACCGATTGGCGTGACAACTTGCGCCAAGCCTCGGCGCTGGTGGCCGAGGCGGTGGAGCGGGGGGCTAGTCTGGTGTTGCTGCCGGAGTATTTTTGCCTGATGGGGCAACATGAACAGGATAAGCTGGCCTTGGCCGAAGCCCCCGGTCAGGGGCCGCTGCAACAGGCGCTGGCCGAGCTGGCCGCGCGCCACCAGATCTGGCTGGCCGCCGGCACCGTGCCATTGAGTTGTCCGGAGCCGGGCAAGGTGTACAACACCACCTTTTTATATGACCCCAGTGGCATTGAGCGCGCGCGCTACGACAAAATCCATCTGTTTGGGTTTTCCGGCCTGGGCGAGAGCTATTGTGAAGCCAATACCATTGCCGCCGGCCATCAGCCGATCAAGGTGAGCACCGAACTGGCGGAGATGGCCTTCGGGATTTGCTATGACCTGCGCTTCCCCGAACTCTGGCGTCAACTGACGCCGTTTGATCTGTTGTTGTTGCCCGCGGCGTTTACCGCGACCACCGGGCAGGCGCACTGGGAAGTCCTGTTGCGCGCGCGCGCGATTGAAAATCAATGCTATGTGATTGCCAGCGCGCAAGGTGGCGTGCATCAAAACGGGCGCGCCACGCATGGACATTCAATGATTATCGATCCATGGGGTCGAATTTTGGCCGAACTTCCCGCTGGAGCGGGGGTGGTGCTGGCGGAAATTGATACTAACCTGATTCAATCGGTGCGCGCGCGTTTACCCGCGCTGGCGCACCGGGTACTGAAATGAGAGAAACCAACATGCAAGACGCCTTCACGATTGCCGAGCAACAGCTACTGGCACCCGCCGGCCTGGACGAACATCAGCTGGAAGCGACTTTCGCACGTATGGCGCGGCGCGATATCGACTATGCCGATCTGTACTTTCAATACATCCGCAACGAAGGTTGGAGTCTGGAAGAGGGTATCGTCAAATCGGGCAGCTTCAACATTGAGCAAGGCGTGGGTATTCGCGCCGTCAGTGGCGAAAAAACCGCGTTTGCCTATTCTGACGAAATCAGTAGCGAATCGCTGATGCATGCCGCTGATGCGGTGCGCGCCATCGGCAGCCAAGACGGTCGGGTCGCCGTTACGCCGCGTGTGCGCAATCAGGCCCGCGCGCTGTATCCGGCGATTGATCCTTGCGCCAGCCTGGAGGCGGCGGTCAAAGTGGCCTTGCTGGAGAAAGTTGAAAAATTGGCGCGCGCGATTGATCCGCGCGTGATTCAAGTGATGGCGGGGCTCGCCGCTGAATACGACGTGATCTACCTGGCGCGTCATGATGGCGTGCGCGCCGCTGATGTGCGCCCCTTGGTGCGCTTGTCGGTGTTTGTCATCGCCGAGCAAAACGGGCGACGCGAACAGGGTTCAAGTGGCGGCGGCGGGCGCTGCGATCTCAGCTATTTCACTGACGAACTGATCGAGCGCTACGTGCGTCAGGCTGTGGCTCAAGCACTGACCAATCTCGATTCGCGCCCGGCTCCGGCCGGTCAGATGACCGTGGTGCTCGGGCCGGGCTGGCCTGGTGTGTTGTTGCATGAAGCCATTGGCCATGGACTGGAAGGCGATTTCAATCGCAAGGGGACCTCGGCCTTTAGCGGGCGTTTGGGTGAGCGCGTCGCCGCGCCTGGCGTAACCGTGGTCGACGATGGCACCCTGAGCGCGCGCCGCGGTTCGCTGGCGATCGACGACGAAGGCAATGCCACGCAATGCAACACCTTGATCGAAGACGGCATCCTGAAATGCTATATGCAGGATGCGTTGAATGCGCGCTTGATGAATTGCGCGCCCACCGGCAATGGACGGCGCGAGTCCTATGCCAGCATCCCGCTGCCACGCATGACCAATACCTACATGCTGGCGGGGAATCGCGATGCGCAAGAAATCATTGCCTCGGTCAAAGATGGTCTGTATGCCGCCAACTTTGGCGGCGGGCAGGTGGATATTACCAACGGAAAATTTGTCTTTTCCGCCTCGGAAGCCTGGCGGATTGAAAATGGCAAACTCAGCTATCCGGTCAAAGGGGCAACCCTGATCGGTAGTGGCCCCGAAGTGCTGAACTATGTATCGATGATCGGTAACGATCTGGAGTTGGATCAGGGCGTGGGTATCTGCGGTAAGGAAGGGCAGAGCATTCCGGTCGGCGTGGGTCAGCCGACCTTGCGTATCGATGGCGGTCTGACCGTGGGCGGAACCGGCGGCTAAGAGCCCGTTGGATTTAGGGACAGGCGGCGCGCATCGACTCGTTCATGTCGCTGAGCGCCGCGTCGATGATCGCGCGTTCAGCGCGCCCATCGGCGACCAGCTGCCTTAGAATTTCGGCAATGGCCTCGGGCGGCAAACCCGCGCGATACGGGCGGTCTTGCGCCAGCGCTTGAAAAATATCGGCCACGCGCAGAATGCGCGCTTCCAGCGGCAAGGTATCGCCGTAAATATGAAATGGGTAGCCGTTGCCGTTTGGCTCTTCATGGTGATAGGCCGCCCAATGCGCGATTTCTTCGAACCCTTTGATTTGATGCAGAATCTGAAAGGTTTCGAAGCTGTGGGCATTGATGATTTTGCGTTCGCGCTCGTCCAGCGTACCGGGTTTTTCCAAAACTTCGTCCGGCACCCGCAGTTTGCCCAGGTCGTGCAGCAATGCGGCGATTTCCAGTTTGTCGCATTGGGTGGCATCGACACCCATACGCTCGGCAATCAGGCGCGCCAAGCGCGCGACACCGAATGAGTGCTGCCCGGTAAACGCGCTTTTGGCATCGACAATTTGCGAAAAAATCGTGGCCAGCTGTTTGATTTGCGCCAGGGATGCGTCGCAGGGCATTCCCTGACTCAGCATGTCTTGCAATGCCCCTTGAATCCCGCGCGGTTCCAGCTGCAGCCAGAACGCCTCGGTGCTCGATGCGCGTAAAAATGCGCTCACCAACTGCGGCGCAAAATAGCTGCCGCTGCAGTCTTGAATTTTTTGCCGAATCGCTGTGGTATGGAGCAACAGTTCGCCGCCCACATAGTAGGGTGCGGCCTGCGCATCGACTCGGTCCACCAAGTAGACCAAGTTGGCCTGCTGTGCGACTTGGCTGCTGATGTCTGGCGTGTGCAGCAAGTGTTGCCAACGGGTGTGGTGATAGCGCACCGGTTCGGCCAGGGCCTCCAGCGGAGTAAAGTTGCGCAACAGGGCGTAGCCGATCTCGCAATGTTGCTGCGCCCCCGCCCAATCGAACTCGGTGACCAAATGATTGTGAGAGCGGGTGGACGATACCCCGACATCGTGCAGCATGCCTAAATCGAACATAAAAGTGATGGCATCATCACTCCAGCCTAAAGTACGGGCGCAGGCCGCCGCCATGATTCCAACCCGTTTTCCATGGGCTACATCATCGATCCCGACCAGATCCAGTGCGTCCGAAAGGGCATAAATCACTTGGCGCAGATCGACATGCACCAATGTCGTCGATGGGAAGTTGGGGGCGGAATCGAGTTTCATGGTACCCAGGCCTTATGCAGTAAAGGTTGTCTAAGCAATCTAGGTAAAAGTTTTGCTAAGTGATAGTTTAGTCCGTATCCATTACCCCGTCATTTTGTTCGCCGCGCGAATGAAGAGCCATCAGGAGCCCGCTATGACTGACCTTACCGCCTTTCCCGTCACGCAAAAGTGGCCGGCACGCCACCCGGAACGCATCCAGTTATATTCCTTGCCGACGCCCAATGGTGTGAAGGTCTCCATCATGCTGGAAGAAATTGGTCTGCCCTACGAGGCGCATTTGGTCAGTTTTGATACCCAAGACCAAATGTCGCCCGAGTTTCTGGCGCTGAATCCAAATAATAAAATTCCGGCGATTCTGGATCCCAAAGGTCCGGATGGTCAGGCACTGCCATTGTTCGAGTCTGGCGCGATTTTGATTTATCTGGCAGACAAGAGCGGGCAGTTGCTGGCGCGCGCGGGTGCGGGGCGTTATGAAACCATTCAATGGCTGATGTTTCAGATGGGTGGTATTGGTCCGATGTTTGGCCAGCTAGGGTTTTTCAGTAAATTCGCCGGTAAGGATTTTGAAGATAAACGCCCGCGCGACCGTTATGCCGCCGAAGCGCGTCGTCTGCTCTGCGTGCTGGATCAGCGTCTGACGGGGCGTGCTTGGGTGATGGGCGACGACTATAGCATTGCCGATATTGCGATTTTCCCCTGGGTGCGCGCCCTGATCGAGTTTTATGGCGCTGGCGACCTGGTGGGGATGGCGGACTTTGCGCACGTGCTGCGCGTACTCGAAGCGTTTTGCGCCCGTCCGGCGGTGCAAAACGGGTTAAAGGTCCCTCCGCGCGACTGAGTGTCCGCTATCCGCCGATATCTCGATCTCTTGCTGTCACCTGATTCCGTATCTTTGCTGTTTGCGCGCGCCCTGACACGCCTTGATGTGTCAGGGCGCGCGGTCGTTGCCCTGGGCGCGAATCGGGTGGCTAACCCGGCTGGCCTTGGCGTTTCTCTCGTTCTAAGGACCCTCTGAACAAGTTATTTACGCCACAAATAACTTGTTCAGAGGGTCCCTAGATTCACTTGACTGGAATATTCAATACCTCATTTATCGTATGGATTTCGCATGCATATCGCCTGAAGATGTCTATGTCATCATTTGATGGCATAAATATTCAATAGTTAGGAGAAACAAATGGCGATTGCATGGATTACCGAAGTTAGAAACTGCAGTACCTCGGCCACATTGCGGATTTGTGCCATGGATGATGGGCGCCATCCTGAATTGAATAATGTGACTTACTACAAGGACGATTGGATGCTGGTGTCGCCGACGGCCAATTCAAGTTCGCCTCGTACGATTAAACCGAGCAATCTTGCCGTGCCTTGGAGTTATGGCGGCAAGCAACGATTGGTCATGAGAGTTTCGTGTGACGGTATCGAAAAAACGCTGTCGGCCGAGGTGCGCGGTGAAAACGGCTGGGATTATCTGGTGATTCGCGATGAAGCGCTGAATATTATTACTCAGACGGAGATTGGCTCACTGGGCGATGCTCCCGGAGTTAATCATTCACACTGGGCCTTGGTCTTGCATGAGGATGGAAAACTGGAATGGCATCTGTTTGAGCGCCAAGGACTGCGTCGTGATGATTTGCTCAATATCGTCAGCAGCGTTGGTAATTTCTATCTCGACTTGTTTATCAAGGTTAGAGATTCGCTCCCGGAACTCATTAGCATCGCCGCCACGCTGTAATGATATGTCCATCGGCTCTTGAATTCGCTTGCTAGTATCTATCTGGAGATTGAAATGAAACGAAATCAATTTTTGATATCGACGATCGCGGCGCTCAGTATTGTTTCGATGCAGTTTTATTCTTCCCTGGCGTATGCCGCTCCAAGCTCAACCTGTGTTCGTTTGGCCAGTAATGCGGCTAAAGGGCTTTGGGTCGTGCTTAAGCCTGGTGTGCAATTGGCCGTGCTTGGGGAGGGATTTCATTATATGTGTAAAAGGAATTCCGGGTTTTTTAAAGGAACTGACTATGTGATTAATGGCCAAGTGGTGGGCCAGAGTATTAGCGGGAGCGTAGTCATTAAAAGCAAGGACTGCGGTTGTGAGAACTAACTGAGTTGCCAGCGAGGGGATTTATTTGACTTCAGTTGCATAAGGAAAAAATGGCTTGCATCACACATTTTCTTTCGCATGGCTGCCGTCGTCGCCCGCTGTCTGTATTGGGAATGAGTGTGCTGATTTTGCATTCGCCCTGCTGCTATTTTTCCTGATCAGAATGATCAACACCATGTCTATGGTGAATGATTGCATCATCCTAGAGGCCTGCTTGTCCATGATGGCGTTTAGTCTAAGTCATCATGGGCAAGTTTTTATTTGTAGCTGTTGGCTCTCCTTGTCAGCCGCGTGCCGCGCGCGGATTTAATTACTCCGCGCCAAGGGGAAATTCTTGAATTGTTGGCGCAAGGTGGATCGTGCAAACATATCGCGCGCCAATTGGGTATTAGTCATGAAACCGTTCGTAAACATCTCAGCATGGTGCGAACCAATTTAGGACTAAGACGCGCGACCGAACTGGTGAATTACTGGTTGCAATACCATCACCCGGATGACGGTTTTCCCACTGCGCGCGGTCATGAATTGTCCTTGTTGACGCAACGTGAATATCAAGTTGCGTCGCTGTTAGCCAAGGGATATGCCGCCAAAGAAATTGCCAGAATATTAAGCATTGCTCCCGGCACAGTGGCGAAACACCGTGAAAATCTGTTGCGCAAACTCAATCTGCACCGGGTCAGCGAGTTGCCGCTGCGGCTCTATCGTGTCCCTGACGATGGAACCGCCTCGGGCTAATCCGCTAGCGCCAAGCTGGCGAGTGGGCGTTTGAGGTGTTCACACAAGACTTCGACCACCAGCGCGTGGTCCTGACGCTGCGGCAGGCCCGAAACGGTGATACTGCCGATGCACAGCCCGCCGCGCAGCAGAATCGGAAAACTACCGCCATGGGTGGCGAAGTCTTGGGCGGCGACGCCAATCGAGGCTTCCAGCGCGCGTCCTTGGTGCTCGAGCGCCAAACCTTTGGCATAGGAGCTGGTGTGAAAGCGTTCAACCGTATTGCGCTTGCGCCGGATCCAGTCTTGGTTACTCGGCGTGGCGCCCGGCATGGCGTAATAAAACAGCGTGTGGCCATTGATGCGGATTTCAATCGCCACGGGCGCCTGGCGCGCCAGCGCCAGTTGCTGCAGGCGGCTGCCCAGTTGCCAGGCATCGCTGGCGTCGAACTGGTCGAAACGCAGTTGTTGTTCTTGCTCGGCAATCTTTTGTAGATCGGTATCGATGCTCATCGTCACTTTCTCACTGCGGAGTAAACGGGAGGGTGCGTCCCTGACGCGCGCTATCCAGCGCGCCCTCGATCACTGCCATCACTTGAATCGCTTGCTCTGGCGTGACCGGGTTGGCCTTGCTGTCGCGAATCGCGGCACCGATTGCCTGATAGTACTCACGGTAGTCGCCGCGCTGGTTTGGTACGAGGCTGATGTGCTCGACGTCCGCGCTCTGGGTGAACAACTGACCCGGTAGCGGGTCTTCGCCCCAGTGGGCGCAGCCAGGGAGTTTGCCCAGTTTGAGCTCGGCCTCTTGCGTGTCCAGCCCCTGTTTGCGGTAACTGCCCGCTGTGCCATGCAACAGAAAGCGCGGCGTGCCGCCGCTGACCAGACAACTACCATGCAAAATCACGCGTAACCCGGCATAACCCAAGACCACATGAAAATAGTCATTGGTTTCGGCGTCAGCGCGCAGTATCGCCAGATCGGCCTGTATGGTTTGTGGCGCGCCAAATAGCTGTAATGCCTGATCAACCAGGTGGGGTCCCAGGTCAAACCATAAGCCGGTTGCAACGCCGGCCTGCTCGCGCCAGCGTTGTTTGACCTGGGGGCGAAAACGATCGAAATGGCTTTCGAACTCGACGATCTGCCCGAGACGGCCTTGTGCGATTAAATCTTTGAGTGTGAGAAAATCCGCGTCCCAGCGCCGATTGTGAAATACCGAGAGGACGCGCTGAGACTGGAAGGCCAATTGCGCCAGTTGTTCGGCCTCGGCCAGCGTGGCGGTGAAGGGTTTATCGATGACCACGTGCTTGCCGGCCAGTAAGGCCCGATGCGCCAAGGGAAAATGGCTGTCATTCGGAGTGGCAATCACCACCAGGTCGAGCTCTGGGTCGGCCAAGAGCGCGTCAATCTGATCAAAAGCCTTGGTTTGCGGCCAATCCACTCGCACTTGCTCGGGCTTGCTTGAATAAATCGCGGCGAGGCGCAGACCCGGGGTGTGCGCCAACAAAGGCGCATGGAAAGTCCGTCCAGCGTAGCCATATCCAATCAGTGCTGCATTCAGTACCTGCATGTCTGCGTTCTCCTGGGTCGAGATAAGCGCAAGAATGCACTACAGGTGTAGTGCTGTCCATCGCCCGGCCTGCGCTTGTCTGGTCAAGGCAGGCCAGAAATTTTGCTAATCGGCTTAGTTTCACTCAAATGCTGTCTTTATCCTCTCTTGGCTGGATATTTGGCATGACTATTAAAATGTTATAACGTAACATTTCGCGTGCTGCGTGACTTCGGTGGCATCAGAAATTCAATTACAAGGAAATACGTTCATGAGTTGCGCTGTTACTCCCGATCGGCGCTTGCCGGTCACCGTACTATCTGGTTATCTCGGCGCCGGCAAGACGACCTTGCTCAATCATGTGCTCAATAACCGCGAGGGCAAGCGGGTTGCGGTGATTGTAAACGACATGTCTGAAGTCAATATCGACGCGCGGCTAATCCGCGAGGGGGGCGCTCAGTTGTCACGGGGTGAAGAACGCCTGGTGGAACTGAGTAATGGCTGCATCTGCTGTACGCTGCGCGAAGACTTGTTAATCGAAATTCGCAAGCTGGCCCTGGAAGACCGTTTTGACTACCTATTGATTGAGTCGACCGGGATTGCCGAGCCGCTGCCGGTGGCTGAAACCTTTACTTTTTGCGATGACACCGGCGCGAGTCTGAACGATATCGCCCGGCTGGATACCATGGTCACCGTGGTCGATGCCTTTAATTTTCTGCGCGACTACCGCAGTGAGGATTTGCTCGGCGAACGTGGCGAGACCATGAACGAGGAGGATGACCGTTCGGTGGTCGATCTATTGGTTGAACAGGTGGAATTTTGCGATGTGATTGTACTGAACAAGACCGACTTGGTGTCCAGCGAGGATCTGAACGCTCTGGAAGGGATGCTGCAAGCGCTTAATCCTCGTGCCCGCATCGCGCGCGGCACCTTTGGCCAGGTGGCGCTGGATCAACTGCTCAATACCCATTTGTTTGATTTCGAGGCGGCGTCCAATGCGCCCGGCTGGCTGGCGACACTGCGTGGCGAACATGTGCCCGAGAGTGAGGTTTATGGCATCAAGAGTTTTGTTTATCGCGCGCGCCGACCGTTTCATCCACGGCGCTGGTGGGATTTGATGCAGCTCGAATGGCCGGGGGTGGTGCGCTCCAAGGGCTTCTTTTGGCTGGCGACCCGGCCTGACTTCGTCGGTAGCTGGTCGCGGGCCGGAGAAGTTTCGCGCCACGGTGCCGCCGGCATCTGGTGGGCCGCGGTGCCAGAGACCGAGTGGCCCAGTGATGCTGACGCGCGCTCGGCGATCAAAGAACAGTGGGACCCGATGTTCGGTGACCGTCTGCAGGAAATCGTACTCATCGGCATTGGCATGGATCAAGCCGCGCTAACCGCGGCGCTGGACGCCTGTTTGCAGGACGATGCGCAAGACGGGGCTATGCCGTTGGATGACCCGTTTCCGGTTTGGCTCGTGGGAGAATAAGTCTGGCCATGAGTGTGTTCTTGTGAATCCAATGACATTGGGTAATAAATACTAAAGGTGTCATTGGCTTCAGACGGTTCGTTTGAGTTGGCGGCGTAGCCGGGAACCTGAATGGTTCGTTTCATTGGAGGATAGGTTGTCATGCGGTCCAACTTTGAATCCAAAATTCTTTTCGCGTTTGGCGCGGCGGTTGTGGTGGTTGCCTTGCTTTCCAATCTGACGTGGACGGTGGCCGATGAGGCCAACCATGCCGGGGAGAGGGTGTCTCACACGCATGAAATTCTGAATAATCTGGCGCGTGTCCGTGGCGATACGCTGCAAATTGAACTGGCGACCCAGAGTTTTCGCTTGAGCGGCAACTCCGCGCTTCTGATTGAGCGCGATGCCGCGATTACCCAGCGCGAAACCACCTTGCAGCGTATCCGACTGCTCACCGCTAACAATCCCCTGCAGCAGCAACGCTGGACGCGATTACGCGCGGTGATTGACCAACGGCTGGCGTTATCGCGGCGTATCGAAATGGCGCGCAAAACCCAGGGTGAGGCCGCGGCCGGCGCGCTAGCACCCCCGGCCACCCTGCAAACCACCCGTGCTCAGGTCTATCAGTTGCTTGATCAGATGGATGAAACCGAACGTCAGCTATTGGCGCAACGTCAGGTCGAATTTACCCAGAGTCAGCGCAGTATGATCGGATTTGGCGGCTTGGTGGCGCTGCTGCTCGTGATCTTGTTGGCCGCCGCCTATCTGCTGATTCGGCGCCAGTTGCGACAAACCGAACGTAGTCAGCACGCGCTGGCGGCCAGTGAGGAAGATCTGTCGACCACGCTGCTTTCGATTGGGGACGCGGTACTGGCCACTGACGCCATGGGATGTGTGACGCGGATGAATCCGGTGGCCGAACGGCTTACCGGTTGGTCTATCGACCAGGCGCGTGGGCGACCGGTGCAAGACGTGTTTCGCATCATCCACGAGTTGACCGGAGAACCCGCCGAAGCGCCGATTGCCGCGGTGCTGGCGTCCGGCCAGGTGCAGGGATTGGCCAACCATACTTCCTTGCTGGCCCGCGATGGCCGCGTGTATCCGATTGCCGACAGCGCCGCGCCGATTTGTGACAGCGAGGGACGGATGCACGGTGTGGTTTTGGTGTTTCGCGATGTCACTAAAGAGCGTCAGGCCGAGCGGGTCATTCGAGAGCAGAATGCGTTGCTTGAGCAGCGTGTGAACGAGCGCACGACGCAGTGGCGAGAAAGTGTGGAGCACCTGCGCAGTATCATCAGCGCGGTGCCGGCGCTGATTGCCTTCGTGAACGCTGAGCGCCGCTATGTCTATGTCAACGAGCAGTATCGTGTCCGTTTTGCTGTGCAGCGGGAAGATATTACCGGCTGTTCTGTGCTCGAAATTCTTGGGGCTGAACGTTATGCCATCGCGGAACCCATGATTGACCTGGTTCTACAGGGCCAGCCGCAGAGTTATGACTGGGAGCCATTTCCCGATATTTGGCAGACCATTCGCTATCAGCCCAAAATTCGATCCGATCAGCAAGTGGAAGGCTATTACGTGCTGGGGACCGATATTACCGAGCGCAAATTGGCGGAAGAGCGGATTCAGATGCTGAACCAGGAGCTGGGGCAGCGGGTGCGTGAATTGGAACACGTCAGCCGGGCGTTGCGCACCTTGAGCGCGGGAAATCGCGCCATGCTACGCGCCACGGATGAGCCGGCCTTGTTGGAAAATATGTGCGCCGCCATTGTTGAAACCGGTGGCTATGGCATGGCTGTGGTCTGGTATCGAGTCGAAGGAACAGACCGGCTGCTGGCCGTTGCGCAAAGCGGGTGCGCCGAGGGGGCTAGCGCGCTGGAAGCACGGCTTGGCGGACTGGAGCGCGATACCATCGCCTTTGCCATGCGCAGCGGGCAGGTTCAACTGGCGCGTGATTTGCCGGACTGGCTCGGCGACAGTGTGTCGCCGACCACTGACCACTCTTGCCTGGCCTGTCCTTTGTGGGTCAACGGGCAGGTGATCGGCGCGCTGGTGATTTACGACCGGCTGTCCGATGCCTTCGACGCGGATGAAGTTCCGCTGTTGACCGAATCCAGCGATGACTTGGCCTTTGGCATCAGTACCTTGCGCAACCGCGTCGAGCGGGCCAAGACGCAGACGGCCATTCACTACCAGGCCCGGCACGATGCGCTGACCGGCTTGCCCAATGAAACCGCGCTGCTGGAAGCGCTGGCCGCTCAAATCAAATCCAGCCGGGGCCAATCTTGCTTTGCCATGCTGCAACTGAATATCGAACGTCTGAGTGAAATCAATGATGCGCTGGGTTTCAGTCATGGCGACCAGATTTTGTGTGAGTTCGGCCAACGTCTACGTGACAGTGTTCCGGAGTCCGCGCTGGTGGTGCGGTTGCGCGGTGATGAATTTGCCTTGCTGTTGCCGGGCTGCGATGCCCAGACCGCGTTGGCCTGTTGCGATAGCGGGGAGTGAGCCCGGTCAAACAAACTAAAACGGATTTGCGGCGTTTGCTGCAGCGGTAGAAAAGTCTCCCCTGAGTCGAAGCACAGTGCGCTGGTACCATCCGGCAAGCGGGTGGCTTGCGGTCCCTGCAGGCACAGGCCATCCGCGCGACGTACAAACGGTTGTTCGAGCGCGGTCTGGCTGCGGTTTACGATGTAGTAGGCCCAGGGCAGGGAACGGGCATCGAACTGTATTTGCCACAGAGCGGTGGGCATAGCCGCCGCCAGGTCGTCGGGATAGAGGCAGATTTGCCCCTGTGTGGTTTGATCCATCAATGGCCGCAGCCGATGCGCGCTACAGCCTGGAGCGTTGTTATGCTGGCATTGGCGGCTGGAAAAATCAGGCAGGTTGCATTGCCCCGCTGGTAATTCCGTGACGGCAGCCAACCGGGCCGGGTCAATGCTCAGGCGCAAGCGTAGCGGTGCATCCCCCAGCGCCGATGCAAGGGCGGCCAGCACCTGGGGGCCATCGCTGTTCTGGTTGGCTAGCAGGGCGAAGCCGTCCGGTTGGGCATACAGGCCGATGCCGAAGCGATGTAACAGGGCGCGTGTGCCGGCGTCAGCGGTTATGCTGAGATCGGGTAGCCGGCCATCGCCATACCAGCCATGGCTGATGCGCAGCTGGCACAGGCTGGCGCTCACCGACCGACCTCCAGTCCGATATCCGTCGTAGCGGCCGCGACTTCGGAAATCTGGTCGGCGTCGATGGTGATGTGGCGAATTTTGTACAGTACCGATGGCAGATAATGGGCGCCCAGAGCGCTCCACATTTCGAAGGTCTTGGTTTCCGAAGAGTTTTCCACTTCGAACTGCAAGGCGGTCAGCCCTGGCGGCATCTGCGGATATTCAACCGGTAGCATGGCCGGCCGAGCCTGGAAAAAAAGCAGGGTTTCCGTGAGTATTTTCAGCGCTTCGGGGTAGTCGTCGAAGTTGGCCGACATCAGGACGTGGAGATTGAAGCGCTGGACGGGGTGCTTGCGTACCGGTTCGGTGGGTTGTGCGCTGTAAAAGTTTTTGCTGGTTTCATACTCCAGCATCACCAAGGTCATGACCAGGCGATTCTGGGTTTTTTGTAGCGGGTTGCTGTCGTTACTGCCCAGATGATTGAGTGTCACGAGGGTGTCACTCAGCCCCATGCGGCGGCGGAGGTGCGCGTCCAGCAGATCCCTGACGAACAGCAATGCTTTATCTAGCATTTCCCCTCCGAGTATGTCACGTGCATTATCTATGCTATCGGTATTATGGGCGCTGTCAACGGGTGTGATTGAGTGCTGCTCGTAAGCTATTGATTATTGGTGATTGATTTGAGAATCATTCTATGGATTGTTGTATAAACTGTCATTACTTGCACGATTGCCTGACAAAGCTTGTAAGTGGATGGTGCATTTGTTGTGTCTGGCTAATCATTCCGAGCGATGGGTTTATTTCCGTTACATCGCTTTAAACGTCAGCGCCACTGAATTAATGCAATAGCGTTCGCCTGTCGGAGCCGGGCCATCGTCGAATATGTGGCCCAGGTGCGCGTCGCACTGGGCGCAGCGAACTTCGGTGCGCAGCATGCCGTGCGAGCGGTCTTCTACGCGCTTGATGCTGTCGGGCTCGGCGGCTTGCCAAAAACTGGGCCAGCCGCAACCGGCGTCGAATTTGGTGTCAGCGTGAAATAGCAGGCTGCCGCAGCAGATGCACTGATAGTCGCCGGCTTGATTGCGTTGGTAGTGCTCGCCGGAAAACGGCGCTTCGGTCGCGCCCTGGCGCGTGACGCGGTAAGCTTCTGGGCTGAGTTGCGCGCGCCAGGCTTGATCGGTTTGTTTCATTGCAGCTCATCCAATCCTTCTGTGATTAAATGCGACTGATCCGCCCAGCGTTCCATGCGCCACTGGTCATTGCAGTGGCTGATCCAATTGAGCGCGGCGTTGGGAATTGGAAAGTCGCGTGGTTGAGTCAGTGGCACTTGATTGGCCAGCCGATAGGCAATGTCCAATACCCCGCCATGGCTGACCACCAGCAGGGTCTGACCCGGGTGGCGTTGTGCGGCCGTACGGAAAAATTCTTCTACTCGCTGACTGAAACGGTTCAGGCTTTCACCTTGCTGCGGGGCATAGGCCGGGTCGCGCGATTTAAAACGGCGGTAATCTTCCGGCATGCTTAGCTCCGCCTCGGGGTAGGTCATTCCTTGGAAATGACCAAAATGACGCTCGCGCAATGCCTTGGTGGTGATGGAACTCCAGCCGTTGAGCAGGGTAATGGCTTGCGCGGTTTGGCGCGTGCGGGTCAAATCGCTGACATAGAACGCATCAAAACGCTGGCCCGCTTGCGCGAGCGCCTGTCCCAGGCAATGCGCCTGCCTGAGTCCTGTGCTATTGAGTTCAGTGTTTAACTGTCCTTGCAAACGATGCTCGGTATTCCAGTCGGTTTCCCCGTGGCGCACTAGGCAGAAGCGCGTCAGTGTGGTCGGCATATTGGTGTTTCCCTGTTGCGGGTGGAGCGGCTTAAATAATGCCCACGCCGGAAATGTCGCGAGCCAGATTAGCAGCGTAATTATCGGTCATGGCGCCGACAAAATCCAAAATCCGCATATAGGCTTGATATAAATTATCCGCGAGTGGGCTACCTGGCTCCATCAGTCCCAGCGCCAGGGTTTCTCTGGGACTGAGTTGCGCCCTTCCGCGCGTATGAAGGGCGTAGGTTGCGGGCACCAATGCGTCGAGCAAGAGCGCGATGCAGGGGTAAGACGCGAGCTCGGTCACCAGCTTGGTGCGGTGACGGTAGACCTTGTTGCTGGCGAGTTCTTTGGCCTGAATCAGTGTGTCCTGAATCGCCGGCTGGCACATGTTGATCAGGTCCTTGGCCGGGAAGGTTCCCGTCAGGAACGAGTCGTGATGCAGCATGAACTTTTCCGCGATCTCGCTGACGCAGCGCCCGACGGCAATCCCGCGCAACATCGCGCATTTTTGTCGAATATCGTCGGTAGCCCATACCCGCTCATATTCGGCAAAGCTGGCAAACAGGGTTTCAAATTCCTTCACGTCGAGGATGCCGATCTCTACCGCGTCTTCCAGGTCCAGAATGGCGTAGCAAATATCGTCGGCGGCTTCCATTAAGTATGAAAGAGGATGTCGCGCCCAGCAGTGCGGATTAAATCGAATCAGTCCCAGCTCATCGGCGACGCGCTCGAAGTAGGGCAGTTCGGCACGATAGATGTTGAATTTGTCGCGCTGCAAAGCCTGTTCGGCATCCGAGGTCCATGGGTATTTGATCAGGGCCCCCAGTGCGGCCGAGGTGAGACGCATCCCCCCTTCGTTGGCATACATTTCCAGTGTCGAAACCATGCGTAGGCTGTGGGCGTTGCCTTCGTAGGTTTGAATGTCACGGCGTTCTTCTGGCGAGAGTGGCGCTAGTAGTTCGGCGTGCGCGCTCTGGCGGAACCAATCGCGCATCGCATCCTCGCCGGTATGGCCAAACGGGGGGTTGCCAATGTCATGCGCCAGGCAGGCAACCTGGACCACGGCGCCAATGTCATGCGGGGTATAGCCGGCGGGTAGATGTTGGGCGTGCTGCAACATCATTCCGACACGGTTGCCCAGGCTGCGTCCAACACTGGCGACTTCAACGCTGTGCGTCAGGCGGTTGTGTGTGTGGTCGTGGCGCGCCAGTGGGTGGACCTGGGTTTTACGGCCGAGGCGGCGAAATGCACTGGAAAACACCAATCGGTCATGATCGATATGAAAATCGGTACGTAGCCCCGGGCCGCCCTCATCGGTTGCGGGGGTGCGAGTTTCTTTGACTGTGCCGTGATTAACCTTGAAGCGCCGTGTGGAAAGCAGGCGCTGCCATTGCATGCGCGCAGGATGTGTCATGGGCTGCCGTGATGAAGACAAGATACCTGATGATAGCAGTTTGCCGCATGGGGGTGACGGGGTGTTCCTTCTGGAGGGCAAAACAAAACCGCCCGCAACGCGGTTGCAGGCGGTTGGACAGAAAGGGCGCCGAGAGTTCTTTACTACCGCCTCGCCGGACCGATTTCAGTCGTAAACATGAGCCGAATTACAGCGGCTGAATGTTGGAGGCTTGCTTGCCCTTAGGTCCCATGGTCACTTCGAAGCTGACCTTTTGGCCTTCGGCCAGGGTCTTGAAGCCATTCGACTTGATTTGGGAGAAGTGTGCGAATACGTCTTCGCCGCCTTCGTCCGGGGTAATGAAGCCGAAGCCTTTAGCGTCGTTGAACCACTTAACGGTACCAGTTGCCATGTGTGTTTCCCAAATATAAGAAAATTAAATCAATGCACGACAATCAAGGGAAATGGCGAACTGTGGTACAGACTTGCGTCACTTACGACAACCATATCTTCGACTTGAAAATCCTGCAGGAAAGGATAATGCATAAGCTTTTGCGTGGGCGCAAGTATTTTTTTAAAAATTGCGAATCCTGTTGCATTGATGGCTCTGTCATGGGTTTTCCATCAGGATTGGCGGGCGGGATGGCCATTTCTTTGATGTGTTTTACCTCTAATTAATTATGCCTTGGTAGAAAAATATCTGTTTCATATGTTTTAAGGCTATAGCTTAAATTGCTACTCATTATGATAGAGTAGAACGAATGCATAGTTGGAGTGGTTAATGAGCCAGAGTCAAGCGCAGGTTGTTATCGAGGATGATGAAAGTTTCCAGGATTTCCGCGACGCACTTTCCGACTATGCGCCCAAAATTGAACTATTAGTCGCCGCGTTACGCCTTCGGCCCGATGACCCGGGGCGGATCGCTGATCTGTTCCGCACTTTTCATAATATAAAAGGCGACGCAAGTTTATGTAGGTTGGGTTTTTTAGTGCCGTTTGTCCATGCGTCGGAAACTTTGCTGGCGCGTGTGCGGGCTGGTGAAGTTCCTTTTTCCCCATTGTTGGCCGATGTATTGCTGTTAGCGATGGACCGGCTACAGTTGGCCATCGATCAGATTGCCAATCGTGAACCGATGGGAGACCTGCATCTTCCAGAATTTACCAGCGGCCTCGAAGCGATGCATACCCTGTCGGCTCCAGCATTAAACACGGCCTGCCAGCGTCTGATCGGCGCGTTGACCGGTGTTGGCGTGCATCAGCAAGATGAAGATGCCGCACCTGAGGTCGAGTCCATTGTCCAGGCGCGTCCAGCTGATCTGGCCTATTTTCGTCAATTAGCCTTGCAGTTGGAACTGAGATCGCCACTCTTTTCCGGGCGGACCGAGCGTAATCTCAAGTTGGCCTTACTGACCAATCAATTCGCGGGTGGTTGGGTGGATAATGACCAGCTATGCGCCGCCATGTATCTTCATGATGTGGGTATGATGTTTTTGCCCGAGACCTTGTGGGTGGGGGGGGCGCAGTTGAGCGAACAGGGGCGCGCGCAGATGTGTGAGCATGTGGCTTGGGCCGCGGGTCTGTTGCAGCGCATGCCCGGCTGGGAAGAGGCGGCGCGCATGGTCTTGCAGCATCATGAAAAACCGGATGGCACTGGCTATCCGCATCATCTGTCCGCCACGGAAATCGTTCCAGGCGCCAAAATTATTGCCTTGGTGGATGCGTTTGAAGCCGTTATGGTCAAACATGGTTCGCGCGGCCAAGTGCGATCGTTATTGCGCGCGGTGGCCGAAGTGAATGCCGCCGAGCAGCAATTCGATAGCGCTTGGGTCGAACCGTTTAACCGGGCAATTCGTCAAATGCTCTCAGCTCAAACATGAATCTCGCGCGCGCCGTCTTCGGTCGAGCGCGGCGCGATGACTTTCAATAGCTGTATTCTGGGTCCCTGCATGCGTTTGATCACCAGATCGAAGTGCTCGAACGCGATGCGCTCGCCTTCTTTGGGCAAACGACCCAGTCTCTCCATAATTAAGCCGCCAACCGAGTCGACGCTCAATTCCGGCAATTCGATCCCCAGCGCGCGCTTGAGTGAAAACAGGCTCATCGACCCTTTGCCCAGTAGCGTGCCGTCATCTTGACGGTGCCAGTTGCCGCCGTCGCGGCGGAATTCGTCACGAATTTCGCCCACCATCGCGCCAAGCAGATTATCAATGGTCAAGAATCCCTCGGGATGCTCCCCGGGGTAGCCAACCAGGGCGAAATGCGATCCCCCTTGGCGAAATCGCTGGAACAGATCAGGCACCAGCGTGTCCGGGGGCACAATCAGTGCTTTACGGGCAATGGTGGAAAAGTCCACGCCATGTGGGCTGGTTGGAAAGATATCTTTAAAGTGCACCATGCCCAGCAAGGTTTCGCCATCGTCGGCAAACAAGGGGTAGCGACTGAAACGCGTTCGTTCAATCAGCTCAAGATTGCTTTGCGGTGTCTGAGCGCTGGATAGATACACCATCTCGTGCGCGGGACGCATGAGTTCGGCAACTGTCAGATGTTCCAGATCCTGCGCCGGCAGAAATAGCGAATGCTGTTGTGACTCGTCGCGTATGCGGTGCCGGGATTTGGATTTGCGCTTCTTGGGCGCGTTCAGATGTAGCCAGGACGCGAGAAGTTGATGGATGCGCCGTTTGGGGTGTCCTGCGACCAAAGGGTAGCGCTGAATACTGCGGGGGTTGGGGCTAGGCGCGCGCGGCGCCGAATCGGGCTCTGGGTCGTTCATTGGGGGTTCCGTTGGCTAATATCCTTATTATTTCAAACTATAGGCTCAGGCTCAAGAGGAATACGGACTCAACCGGTGTTCGGGTCTAGATAATCATTGGCCGATAGAGGCCGTGGCGCCATGGCGCCGGCCATGTATAATGCCAGGCAACAGCATATCAGGAATTACTAAACGACTATGTCGTTGGTCAAGGAGTCTGTCGGGCTTTGGAGTTCGCGGCGGCAAAAGCGGCTACTCGGCCCAGAATCCGCCGACTTCTTGGCCAATAGAACAACTATTGGTCTGTGAATCCGGCGAATTTTGGTCTGTCGCATCGATTTTTTCGCTTTCGCGCCCCAAAGCCCGACAGGCTCCTAGGCCCTTAGAGGCAATATGGTTTTGCAAAATGACTCCCCCCGTGTGCAGGTGCTTGAAGGCCGTGTGTATTTCGACCCCCTGCGCCGGCAGCTTTATACGTCACTCGCGCAAGTCGAGCTCAAAGAGCATGAGGCGCGTCTGTTAAGCGCGCTATTGAGTGGTGTGCAGGATAAACGGAAAATTATCGAGATTCTTTGGGAGTCTCGAGGTGTGATTGTTACTGAAAATAATTATTACAAGGTGGTCAAGGGATTAAGAAATGCCTTTGACGCGATCGGATTGCCCAGCGAGCTGCTTAAAACCATGCCGCGTGTCGGATTAGCCTATGTTGGGCACGCCGCCGAGCAGGTTGCTGATGCTGAGCCGGTTCTTGCTACGTGCCAAGAGGCCCCGGAGGCTCCGGTGGTGGTTGCCGTTGCGAGTGAGAGTGGCGTAGCGTGGTCCGCGCGTGCTTATTCTGGGCTGTTGCTGTTGCTGATTGCGCTCTTTGCCAGCTGGTGCGCGTACATGCTATTGCAGTCCGATAATGGTTTTCGCCTGCTGGGGAGCCAAGATGGCATTAAAGTCTATGTATACAAAGACCCGGGAATGCCCGTTGGCGATATCCTGTCGCGTTACCGTCGCTTTGCCGTGGAGCAACCCACTACGCGTTATCTATATTATCGCGAAGTCGGCAAGAACTACATCATCTTGGCATGTCCAACTGCGTTGCCGGATGGGGCGGAATCATGCGTTTCCTTGATGCAAAAAAATATCTAATTATTCTGATGCTGGAAGTCTTATTAGCAATCACCTTGTGGTGGGCCAATCCGGCGGGGGCGCGTGTGCCCGCGCCGAAAAATCCTTGTCTGGCCAACCTGGTGATCACCGATGCGCATGGCAACCCTCATCAATTAAGTGGTCATATGATGGTGTTTCCTGCAAGCGCGCAGTGGATTTTTAATTTGAGCTGGACCGATAAACACTCGCTGCAGGTGATGCATCGGCAGCTGGATGTCAAATTTCAAGATCTGGGGCAGGGCCGGTATAAATATGTGACCCAGGGAGTTGAGCGCTATCGCGACGATACTTCGGCGGATGTTGCTACCCTGTTTCCAATGCTGCAACCGGGCAATTCCGGATCGATCACTTTTACCCCGGTATCGGATCGCCTGTTCAATGTACAAATCAACGAAGACTTTCAGTTCTACTGCACCGAACAATAATCACTAGTGCATAGGGAGCGGAGGCTTTTGTCATGCATCAGGAGAAAAACCTGGGCCCGAATCGCTGGTCGTTGCCAAGTGCCGTTGATACGGGTGATTCTCGTTGTGGAGTAGTAAATCCCTGAGTGATGCGTTGAAATCAGGGATTAAGCTGCTTATTCAGAAATATTCAGAAATATTCATCTGATTTTCCCTGGCGATTCAGACTTAGTGTGAGCAGTATTTTCTGTAGTCGGTAAGATGGTCTTCATCGAATCCGGCAGCTACTAACGCCAGGTTCTGAGGTAAACCATGGAGTCGTCATTGTTAAGACGCCCAGGTTGCGCGCATTTCGCCTGACACCCTTCGCTTAATGTAGGTTCTAACCGTCCGCGTCGGGGTAGTCGCGTACGGAAAGATTCGGGGCGAAATGCGCGCAACCTGGGCGTCTTGTTGTGTTGTTCTAGCGGGTACTACAGTTGCTCTCTGGCGACTGACGACCGACTAGGGTTCTGGCGCTAAACGGTTGGTCTTGATTTTCAGTCTGTATGGTAATTTTCGTGGCGTCGGCTGGTGTTTGATAGTCGCCCCATGCATTTAATCGCCACAGATTCGGCGCCGAGGCGCCGCCAAATTTTTTATCCCAGCAGTAGGGTGAAGTATCTCCGTGCAGGAGTAACACCGGAAGTTTGCGGAACGAATCCCTGGGATAAAAATTCATTGCCAATTGCCTGATCTGACGCCGAAAAGTAAAAAAGGCATCACAGTCACTGCGCTGTTCGCGATCGCAGGCGCGTGTCGACTTGCTCTCGGTGACATCGGCTTGGGTTGCGACCACTAGCGCGCGCGTTGCTTTTTTTTGCTTGCTCAAACGTCTGATCTAGCCAAACACGATTCGCCTGGTCGCGCGCATCGACCATCGCCAGCGCCAGTTGTGGGTCATCGAGCAAAATCTGTTGGCGACCATTGTTGGTGCCCACCAGATGAATCGTGGCAAACATCGTGTCCCCCACCATCCAGCGCGCGTTTTCAGGGAAATTGTCTTGTCGCGCATAGGCCCAGTCAGCGGGTGGCTGTGGCGCGTTGGCATAAAACAGGCGTCGAATCAAATCCAGACGGTTTAACTCTGATAAAGGGTGCACAATCCCGCGTCGATCGCAATCAGTCCACTCGTTGTCTCCCGGGGTGTAGAACACCCGGCCGGGAAGCAGGTTGAGAATGGCGTCGCGCCTTTCTCTGAGCAGTGCGTCGCTGCAGTCGGACTTCCCGCTTTTTAAATCACCATAGTGGATGACGAATGGCGGTGCGTCGGCCCGTATCGCCTGACTGATTGGACCACTGAACGCGGCGGCTTCGCCGCTGGAGTAAGGCGTGTCGCCAATGGCTATGAAACTTAAGGGTTGAGCGGCTGCGCTTGTGGCGGTTGAGATGCTACTGAAGAGTGCGGCATTGAGAAAGCGTCGCGCCCCTGGTGACGTCAAATTCATCATGATTCTCCCGTGATCGGTAGTTCACTGTTGAACTTGGCGTACTTTACCGTATGTGTTTGATTCGCGCAGGGGGTGACGGTTGGCGTGGCCAACGCCGGAAGACCTTATGGTATTCCGGCCGGCGTCTGCTTACTTGAGAACAAACAATGTGCGCAGATGGCGCGCGACGCCAGCGTCGTGGTGACTACCGATACGTTTGACATGTGGCAACAGCGCCGCCAGCCGAGGGTGCGCGTTTTCCATTAAGCGCGGGTGGCCGGCGGTTTGTAACAGCTCAAGATCATTTTGGCCATCGCCAAACGCCAGACAGTGCTCGGGTGAAATGTCCAGGCGTTGCAGTATCATGCTCAGTGCTGAACCTTTAGATACCCCGGGAGCCATGACTTCCAGGCAATTCTCCGCCGAGAACACAATGGTGATGTCGGCGCCGAAACGCGCTTGTAGGCTAGCTTCGATTTGTAATAGATGAGACTGAGCGGCTACGTATAGCACTTTGGCCACACCCTCTCCCGAATGATGCGCCAAATCGCAAACCTGATATTGAAACCCCGAATCCTGATGCATTGCCAAAATCCTTTCACATGGCTGGTCGATCAGCCATGTGTCATCAAGATAAAAATTTAACAGGGTGCCCGCCGCGAACTCCGCTTGCGCCACTTGGCGCACAATTGCGGGGTCAATGTTGCGTTGGTAGATCAGGCTGTTGTCCGGGGCGTGAACTCGGGCGCCATTCGATGTAATCAAATGGGCGGGAATGCCCAGCGTCTCGCGAATGCCGACGACGTCGCGAAAATGGCGGCCGGTGGCGATCACCAACTCCACCCCTGATGCTGAAAGTTGCTGCAGGGTATCCGCGGTATAGGGCGTCACCATATGCTGACTATCCAGCAGGGTGCCATCAAGGTCTGAAGCAATGAGTTGGTACACTTAGGGGGATTCGCTAGGAAACTGGATACAGAATTATAGCGCGTGGCCGGTTTTGGGTCTATCTCATGACTTCTGAAAACCGGCTGTGGTCGCTTGCAATATGTGTAGTAATTGATTGAATTTAAATGGTTTGCTTAGAAAGTCATCCATGCCTGCCGCCAGGCAGCGCTGGCGATCATCTTCATACGCATTAGCGGTGAGGGCCACAATGCGTGGCGCCGTGCTCAGGTTTCTCTTAATCATTTGTGTGGCTTCTATGCCATCCATTTCCGGCATCTGGATATCCATCAAAATTAATTGATAAGGCCGCTTTAGCGCCATGCGTACCGCTTGCCAGCCATTTTCCGCCAAGTCTGCCTGCTGTCCGGCGCGCGCCAACATCATGCGGATCAGTTTTTGGTTCATCGGGTTGTCTTCCGCCACCAGAATGCGTAGCGGACCAATGTCGATTGGAGCGCTGACCAACGTGAGATCTGTGCTTGGCGCTGGTGCCAGGGGTAAATCCAGGTAAAAGCTGAAGGTGGACCCATGGCCAACTTGGCTGCGTACTTTGATCTCCCCGCGAAACGCCTTGATCAACTGCAGGCAGATCGCAAGTCCAAGGCCGCTACCACCGTAGCGCCGGGTGGTTGACGGGTCTTGCTGTGTGAATCGGTCAAACAGGCGTGGAATGCTTCCCGTGTCAATGCCGATGCCAGTATCAGTCAAAGCGATGAAAAGACGCACCCGCTGTTCGTCCAAAGCTTCGTGATGCAGCGCCAAGGTAATGCCGCCATGCCAGGTGAATTTGATCGCGTTCGATAGCAGATTGGAGACGATTTGACATAAACGCACGCTATCCCCGATCAATGCGGGCGGCAAGTTATTACTTAACTCAGCCGTGAGCGTCAGGCCGCGGGAGTCAGCCAGTGGGCGATGCCGCGTCACCAGGGTTTCCATTGCTTGGCGCACCGAGAATGGCCGTTGTTCTAGTTCGAGCATGCCAGCTTCAATTTTTGAAAAGTCGAGAATTTCATTAATCAGCGCTAGTAGCACCGCGCTGCTGGTGTTCAGACTGCCGACCATCTCGTGCTGATCTTGATCGAGCGGGCTGTCGCGTAATAACTCCGACATACCGAGAATCGCATTTAACGGGGTGCGAATTTCGTGACTCATGGTCGCCAGAAAATGGCTTTTAGCCTTGGTTGCGGCTTCGGCATTCTGTAAAGCTTCGATCAGTTGACCCGTGCGCTCTTGTACTTTGGCCTCCAGTCCCTCTGATAGTTGGCAGAGTGCGCAATTGGCGCCGGTTAGTTGAGCCACCGTGGCATGGAGGTGATTGCGCATCTGGCCGATATCCGCCAGGACACTGCTGCGGTCGCCCTTGACGAGTAGAATCGGCGTGCTCAGCGAGCCCTGCGCGATCAGGCGCAGTACCGACTGAACGTAGAAGGGCTCGCCGCCGAGTTGCTCCTTGATCGATAGATACAACAGCCTGAATGACAACGCCAGAACCAGTAGGCAAAAAATTGCGCTGCCCGCATAGAGATTACGCTGTTGTGACAGTTGTTGGATACGCTGCTGCAGCGCCTGATTCAGGTGGGTATAAACCAGTTGGTAGAACGCCTGAAGCGGACTTTGGTTGTGCGAATGCGTGTACGACAACTCCGTGCGCACACCATGCTCTATCAGATTGTTTAGGTTGTCGACATGGCGCAGGATGTCGCTGCGCAATGTCGCATAGCGGGCATTGAACTGTGGGGCCAATTGCGGGAAACGGGCCTGGATTTGAGCCACATTGACCGTCAGGCGCCACTGTAGCTGATCAAGCATCAAAGTGCGCAGCTCAATAGCGCGGCGCTGTTGCTTAAAGTTGGGGACGATCGACGCCTGTGCCCAGAGGGCGCTGCTTTCTCCATCCAGTGCCTGTAATCGCGGCAATGTGCTGCATATGTTTTCCGCCAGATAGAAGCTGTTTGCGTACGGCGCCCGCATTAGATGAAATTGATGGCATACCTGGTTTATTAAATTGAGTAGCAACTGGGTGGTCTGGTTATGCACGGCGTGAATGCGCTCGGGATCATTGCTGGCGTGCGCGCCCAGTGATTGCAGCGCCAGGGTGACTTGGCGCAATGCCGGGTCGAACTGGTGGAATTTCTCTATAGGTGCGGCGATCGCCAGGGTGATCTGCCATTGCTGACGCAATCGTTGCAGGGCCATCTGTACTCGCGCGCGGTGTGGCGGGAGATGCAGGGTGTCGAGCATGCGGAGATGGCGATAGAGCGCCAGACGAAACAGGGTTTCGCTTAACGGTTGCAACAACTGCATACCGCGTAATTCGCACGCCGAATCATAGGCGGCTTTCTGGTTGCTGCGGTATAGGCCAAAAGTCAGGGTGCTCAACACCATGGCGAACACCAGACCGATCAACGCGAAACGTTTGAGGTAGCTCCAGTGGTGCATTTTGTGAGCGAGTGCGCGCAACATTTTAGGTCCATATTGAAAATGGAGAGTACGAAGAGGCGGGTATTTCAGTGCCCGCTGTACTAATTAACATGATTCGTCGGTGATTGATATGCGGCGCGGTATCTATATAAATATGAAATATTTATATGGCAAGGCGTCCTAGCAAGCGGGGAGAGTGAGACATTGCAGTGTTTTTGGCTTGGATCGTTGTATTTATCAACTATTTGTTGGACGTGAAAGTTGGCGCGCGAGCGGTGCTGTGCGTCAATGGGCTCAAGTCGCAGGCTAATGCCCCCAGTCGCGCCAGTTTGGCTTCTTGTGCCTGATTCCAAGGGACCGCGCAGGATAGGCGCAGGCAGTGTCGATAAGCGCCGCGCGCCGAGAATAAGGGCCCTGGCGCGATGCTGATGTCTTCTTGTTTTGCGCGATGAAACAGGGCGACGCTGTCAAAGGCGGGCTCCAGTTCCAGCCAGAGAACAAATCCGCCTTGTGGTCGGGTCACGCGCGTGTGCGCAGGGAAATAACGGGCTACGCCATCAATTACGGCATCGATGTGTAACGCCAGCTGTCGGCGAAATTGGCGCATGTGGCGCGCGTAACCGCCGTTGGCCAGAAATTGGGCCAATACCGCTTGATGAATTCGCGGTGTTGAATGGCTGCCGATGTACTTTTGCATTTCCACCTGGGCGCGATAACGCCCGGCTTCGATCCAGCCAACGCGCAGGCCCGGCGCCACATTTTTAGTCAGCGACGAGCAATAGAGAATATTTCCGCAATCGTCGTAGGCCTTAATTGGACGTGGCCGATGCTTGCCGAAGTAAAATTCGCCATAAACATCATCCTCGATCAATGGAATCTGGCGGCTGGCCAAGAGTTGCGCCACACGCTGCTTGGCGTGCTCCGGCATCAGCGCGCCTAGCGGGTTGGAAAAATTGGCGCTCAAAATCACGGCTTGTACCGCGCCGTTGCGCGTGGCGAGTTCCAGTGCTTCGACCGAAATACCGGTTTCCCAGTCGGTAGGGATTTCGATGACACGCAATCCCAAGGTCTTTAAGCACGATAACAGGGCGAAATACGTGGGTGACTCCACCGCCACCACATCGCCCGGCTGGGTCAGTGCGCGTAACGCCAGGTTTAGCGCTTCGATCGTGCCCTGCGTGACCACCAGATTTTCCGGCTCCAAATGTCCGCCCCATTCCAACGCTTTGCGCACGATTTGACGCTTAAACTCCTCATCGCCTCCAGGGCAACCGTAATCGGACAGCATTTCTGGGTGGTGGCGAATACAACTGGCCATCAACTTCTGGATTTGGGCGATCGGCAGTAAATCCGGATGGGGGCTCGCGCTGCGAAAGCCGGTGATGCCGTGCTCCGGGCGCTCGTGTATGTAGCTCCAAAGTAGTGGATCAACCGCGATTTCCGCTGGAGCGCTGGCCGGCATGCTGGGTTTGTGTGGCGCTTGGCGTCGCACAAAATAGCCCGACTGTGGGCGCGCTTCGACTAGCGCCTGATCTTCCAGTACACGAAATGCTTCTTGCACGGTACTCAGGCTTAAGCCGCGCTGCGTGCTGAGCGCGCGCAATGAGGTTAGCCGTTCCCCGCCTTGCAGTATGCCGTTGGCGATCTGCGTGGCGATTTCATCGGCCAGTTGGCGGTAGAGGGGGCGTGACATGTCCATGTGAATATCATAAAGCATGTGGAGGCGACGCATAGGGACAGTTTGGGGATTAGCCAACCGGTACAGTTGTGTTTTTGACCCGGCTGTCATGCCCCAAATAGTATCCCGCTGTGTCTACTGTGGGTATATGCGTATCGGATAGTCTATGTTGGTCCCCCCGCACAGGAGTCACGCAAATGGAACACTATGATCTTGCCCGTAATGGCCTGCAGGTTTTTGATGGCGCGAAGGCGCGCCGACTCCGCTGTGAGCGGGGTCGTGTGTGGTTGACGTTTTCTGGTGTCGACGTGGTGCTGGGGGCGGGTGAATCCTGGCTGCAGCCGCGGCAAAGCGGCGAGCGCCTGGTGATTCAGGCGTTGGAAGGAACGGCGCGCTTTAGTCTGTGCGTGCGCCGGTCAGTTTTATCCAACTGGGCGCATGTCCTGCTTCAAATCCAATTTAGGTAAGGCTTTGCGCGTGTATCGTTGTTTGTTGCAAGAATGGAGACGTGTCAAATTTGTTGTATTAAGCAACTAATTTGACGCGCTAATTGTCGCGCTTCTCAGGGTTAAACCAGGCCTAAATCCACTGGTGCCACGTTTGGGAATATCCGCTGCAATTGGCTGGGACTTAGCCCATATAAGCGCGCGAACAGGCCACCCAGCACGGCGCGATAATCGTTCAAAACCGGATAGTCGCGATTCTGTAATAGCGTGGCTTGGCTGACGGTGACTTGCTCTCCTACCACTCGGCCACCCGCCAGTTTTCCGCCGAGGACCCAATGCACCGACCCATGGCCATGGTCGGTGCCGTGGTTGCCATTTTCGCGCAGAGTGCGGCCAAATTCGCTAAGTACCACTATCACTGTGTTTTGCCACGCCGGGCCGATTTCCTCGGCGAACGCCGCCAGACCCCGGCCGAGTTCGTCAAAGCGGCCCGCCAGATAGCCATTAGCGCCGCCTTGGTTGACATGGGTGTCCCAGCCGCCGACATCCAGAAACCCCAGGCGGACCTGATCTTTCATTAATAGCGCAATTCGCCGCGCTTCTAGTTCGAAACCCTTGGCGCTGATGGCATTGCGACCAGCGCTGGCATCCATGCCGTCAAGCACCGTGTTTAGTACACTGTCGCGCACTTCGAATCCCTGCTGTACCTGTGGCCCGAGCGCGTGCCCCTGATACATGGTCTGGATGATGCCACGTTCGCGCACATCGATTCCGGGGCGGTTGGCCTGACGTAGCGCCATATTCGGAATTTGCACCGAGCCGCGCATGCATAGTGGCAATTGGTCTGTGAAGGCCATGGCGGGTACCGCGCCGAGTTGCGCGGCCAGGCGGTTAAGAAAGCCCGAGTTGTAATCGCGCCGTCCGCCCAGTGGTTGCCCCATTTCAATGCTGTCTTGAGTTTCGAAATGACTGCGGGTGAGATCGTCGGTGCCGGCGAATGGCACAAAGGCTAACTGGCGAACTTGGTACAGGGGTAAGAGCGAGGTTTCCAGCGCCGGATGCAGACCCCAGTCGCCATCCAGCGCTAGCGCGCACTGCGCGCCGCTTGCCGGTTTACCGATCGCCAGTGTTGGGCGCGCCGTATAGTAAAAATCACTGCTATACGGCACCAGTAAATGAGCGGCATCGTAGCCACCGCGCAAAAATACCAGCAGAAAACGGCTTTCTCCCGCGTTGGGCGCCGCCCACACCCGGCTCGTCATGCCTGCGAGCGGGAGCAGACAGAGTGATTTAAGCAGATCACGGCGCAGCATGCTTACTCCCGAATGTAATGAGGGTCGAGCAACTAGTCATACATGAATTCCGGCGCGCACAGTAAAAAGGTATTCCACTCGGCGCGCGTCGCTGCCTGAGCCAGCGCGTCACGTGTGCTCGCGGCCAAAGGAGTGTAGCGGTAGAAGGTCGAAAGTCGTAAATCCGGCCGGGCGAGCTTGGCGGGTAGCGAGCCATCCGCAGCCTTGAACCAGGCATTGTTACCGGCGGCGATTTGTCGGGCGACTTCGAAGCGGGTGATTATCTGTCCGCCGCTAGCCCAGGCGGTGGAAGCGAGTGCATAACCATCCGGCGTCAGATGTCCATATAGCGGTTCGCCCAGGCGGTTGAGCCAGTTCAGCGCGGCATCGGTGTTGAGTACGGTTTGACCCTCGCTGCTCGCCGCGAGCGCCGAAAGCACATAGTGCATCGGGTCCTTGAAGCGCCGGCCGAGCGAAGCATTAAACTCCGGCGCGTGGAACAGGGTGTTGAGCACGCTGGAAATTTGGCCATCGGTCGCCAGATAGGTCGCGCTCATGCGCGCGATCAAGGCCGGGGAGGGGGTGTCTCCCACAAAATATCGCGCCAGTTTTCGACTGATAAACCGGGCGGTCGCGGGCTGGCGCGCCAGAATATCCAGGGCCTGGTCCGCTTCAGCCAGGCCCTGGCCATGAATTGTGTGGCCAAGAAACTGTTTGTCGCCATAGTCATGACGCTCTGGGTTGAACTCGAAACCGGCGGCTGAGACATACTGCGACGCCAGTGCGGGGCGCATCTTTGGCATCCACTGATTGCGGCTGATGCCCAGTCCGGTCAATATCCGCGCCAGTTCTTGCACGTCATGCTGGCTATAACCCCCATCCACGCCCAGCGTATGCAGTTCCATCAATTCGCGCGCATAGTTTTCGTTGATGTGCCCGCGCGCGTTTTGGGCGTTATCCAGGTAGCGCAGCATGGCCGGGTGATGGGCGCTGATGCCCAGCAGGTCGCGAAATCGCCCAAGTGCGTGCGAACGAAGTTGATCCTCGTAATCCGCCACCATCACGCGCAGATCGTCCTTATCCTGATAGACCGAAAAATGGTTGAGCCAAAACCAGGCCATTTGTTCCTGCAAGCCATTTTGCGAGTACAAGTCGCGCAGCAAGGATCGGCTGGCGGCTTCGCGCGCATAGCCATTCAACGCTTGTTGGTAGGCCTGACGCGCCGCTTGTCGCTGTGCGCCCTCCGGCAGGGCGTCGATGGCGCGATACTGATTTTGGCTTTGTTGCAACAGGACGGACAGGGGGTGCTGGCTGATGTTCATCGCTGCAATGCGCGCGGCCACCGCGGCGGGTAATTTGGCATCCGTGTCGGGGTGCAGCTGCCGCCAGAGATAGCGCTCGCTGCCGTTATCTTTCAGTAGCGTCAGACTCGCACTGTCAGCACTCCAGCTCAGTCGCTCGACCAAGGGGAGGGGGTGTGTCGGTGGCGGACTCTTGGTCGGCATCTCCGCGCAGGCGCCGAGCAGTAGCAAGACCCAGGCGCGAGACATTAAATTGAAATCACCGGCTTTGAAGCGCATGACATGGGCTCCTGAGGGCGCGTCAATCAATACGGCGTATGGGGAGCAACTGTTCGCGTTGGCTCAGGCAGTCGCTGTCGCCGGCTTGGTATTCACGACAGATGAAGGGGCGGCGCTCATAAATGGTACAGAGCATGGTGGCGCGATCCAGCGCCGCGCACCAGCCGTCGTCCAGACGATGCATCACCCAACCGCCCCACTGATCTTGGGTTGTGAATTTCGATGGCGGCTCATCGTCGCCCATCAGCATGACTTCTAGTTGGCAACAACAGGCTTTGCAACTGGCACAAGTCACTATCGGCGGGTTGTCGTTCAAGGGGGTTGGCTTCATGCGGCTATTGTCCCATAGCCGGGGGGTAAGCGCGGCGCAAGTTTTAGATCCCTAGGGTCCTTAGTTCGCACTGGTTTTATATTGGCTGGATTCGATAATGCGACAAAACACTTCCATGACTTCTGGGTGATGCTTTTCTTCGGTTTCACGATGCAAGACCGTCATTATTTCCCTGTGGGTTTTGGCGGGGTGATATTGGCGGGTCATGGCCATGGCGTCATAGCTATCGGCGATCGAAATAATACGCGAACACAGGGGGATCTGATCTGTGGCTAGCCCGTCTGGGTAGCCGTGGCCATCAAAATGCTCGTGATGGTGCCGAATGATGCGCGCGACCTGCGGCGCCTCGGGCAGCTCGGTTGCGGTAATGATCTCCTCGCCCATGCAGGAGTGGCGCTTCATGGTGTCCCATTCGTCGTCATTTAATGCGGATGGTTTTTTGAGAATCTGATCGGGAATGCCGATTTTGCCAATGTCATGAAAGGCCGCGGCGAATTTCAGAATCGTCAGTTCCCGCTCGGATAAACTATAAGCGATGCCAATTGCTTCGGATAAGCCAAGCACCCGCTCCGAATGCATGCGGGTTAATGAGTCGCGCAAACCCAGCGCCACCGATAAAGCCTTGGTGTACCGAAGGAGTGTGGCGTAGACCGGTTCAGCTGCTTGGGACATGGGCACTCCTGATGGGGGCTTGGGTGGTCTTATCCTTATTATATTGATATTATACGTTGCATATATGTTTCGTATAACAGGTAATCATTGTGGGAATCGTTAAAATCTCCGAGCCAATGCATGAAAATCTGCGCGTCGCCAGCGCCGCCCTGAGTCGATCAATCAACGCTCAAGCTGAGCATTGGCTGCGTATCGGCATGCTTTCAGAGTTGTATCCCGAACTTCGTTATAGCGATATCTGCCAATTATTGATTCGCGCCGAGTCGGTGCCCGGCGCGCGGACGATGTCCGATTTGTCCGGTCTGGCACCGGAGGCGGCATAATGCGTGGTCAGGTAGTGATTCGTTCTGAGCAAGAAATAGAGATGGCGCGTCGCGCCGGCCGCCTGGCGGCGGATGTCCTTCTGATGATTGCCGAGCATGTGAAGCCCGGTGTTACGACCGAAGCGCTAGATAAACTGTGTCACGACTATATCGTTGGTCATCAGCGAGCGATTGCCGCCAATGTGGGTTATCACGGCTATCCCAAGACGGTGTGCACCTCGGTGAATCATGTGATCTGCCATGGCATTCCCAATGATACGCGGCTCAAAAATGGCGATATCGTCAATATCGATGTCGCGCTGATCAAGGATGGCTGGTTTGGTGATACCAGCCGCATGTATTTCGTTGGCGAGCCGAGCCCGCCCGCGCGTCATTTGGTCAACACCAGTTATGCGGCGATGTGCGCCGGTATCCGCCAGGTTCGTCCGGGCGCGACGCTGGGCGATGTGGGCCACGCGATTCAGAGCGTGACCGAGAACGCCGGCTTTAGCGTGGTGCGCGAATATTGCGGCCATGGCATTGGCACGGTGTATCACGATGAACCTCAGGTATTGCACTATGGCCGCCGTGGCGCCGGGCTGACACTCAAACCGGGCATGATCTTTACTATTGAGCCGATGATCAATGCCGGTCTGGCGGCGACTCGGCAGTTGGCCGATGGCTGGACGGTGGTGACTAAAGACCGATCGCTCTCGGCGCAGTGGGAACATATGGTGGTGGTGACCGACGAGGGTTATGAGGTACTGACGCCGTGGCCGGAGGGTTATGGCGATTATCCCGCGATCTAATCGGGTTGCGGGGGAATTAAGAAACCGGCTATTGCATCAGAGGCCTTAATGACAATAAATTAAGGCTAACCTGATTGCTCATCGGAATTTACTATGACTGATGCCCCGTTTCGCATGGTGTTCGCGGTTTACACGGGTATGACCCAGCTAGATTTTACCGGGCCCTATCAATTTATGCTGCGGATGCCGCACAGTGAATCCATCGTGGCCAGTTCGAGGGGCGGCGCGGTCCACTCCGATGGGCTAGTGTTTGCCGATACCCAGCGCTTGGCGGAGATTTCCGCCTGCGATCTGATCTGCGTGCCGGGTGGCGCCGCTTCCACGCGCATGGCGTTGGACCCGGAGTATCTAGACCAGGTCAAGCGTTTAGCGAGTGGCGCGCGTTATATCACCTCGGTGTGCACCGGATCGCTGATTCTGGGCGCGGCGGGTCTGCTCCAAGGTAAACGCGCCACCTGTCATTGGGCCTATCGCGATTTACTGCCGCTGTTTGGCGCGATTGCGGATGATCGTCGAGTGGTGCGCGACGGCAATGTGATTACCGGTGGTGGCGTGACCGCCGGCATTGATTTTGCCTTGACGGTGCTGGCCGAGGTGGCGGGAGCGGCGGTAGCGCAAGAGGTTCAGCTTGGATTGGAATACGCGCCGGCGCCGCCGTTTGATTGCGGTACGCCGGATAGCGCCTCCGATGAACTGATTGCGAGCTATCGCGCCAAAATGGCCTCTTTGGCCGCCGCGCGCCGGCTTGAGGCTGAGCAGTCGGCCGCGCGCCTAGCCGCCTGTCGGACTTAACCCCAATCGGCTGCTAGGTTAAGCGCGCTCGCTCGCCCATTGTCCGGGTTCGAGGTCCTCGTCCGGCAAAACACGGTTACGCCCCGCGTGCTTCGCGCTGTAAAGCGCGCGGTCGGCGCGCATGCATAGGTGCTCGAAACGCTCTCCGGGTCGCCAACTAGCCGCGCCGATACTGATGCTGTAATTACAGCAGCCAAAGGCGCCACTGACCGGTTGACGCTGTGCCATGTCACGCAGACGTTCCGCCAACCGCAGTGCTTGCGCCGTGTCGGTGTTTGGCAGGAGTAGCGCAAACTCCTCGCCCCCAATCCGCCCCAGCGCGTCATCCTCGCGCAAATGAGCACGCACCACGCCGGCAAACGCGCGCAATACCGCATCGCCGCCGGCATGCCCGTACGTGTCGTTGACCCGCTTGAAATGATCGAGATCAATGATGAGTAGCGACAGGGGCAAGGTGCTTTGCTCTGCCTGAGTGATTCGAATCTGTGCTAGATGTTCGATGTGCTGGCGCGAGAACGCCGCGGTTAAGTGGTCATGATTGGCCGCCATCCGGGTTTCGGCCAAGAGTGCGGCGTGCACCATCAGTAATCCCGCCATACTCAACACCGGCATAATCGCCGCGCCGATTGACAGTAAAGCTACATTCCAGCCGTTGGCCAGCATCAAATCATGCGGCGCTGGCGTTAACGAGAGAAACCAGAGTCCGCGCGCGGCTTGCGACAAGGCAAAGAGCAGCGCCAGCGCCGCGGTGAGCCTGTAACTCGCGCGATGGCGTGTGACGGGACGATGGCGGAGTAATAAAACGGCCGTTGCCACGCACATGAGCGCGCTAAACAGTGATACCGCCACTACGCGCAGTGCCAGATTGTCGCTCTGATAGCGCCAGAAGCAGAGCGCCAGGCACAACAGCGCGCAGCCGGCGAATAGTCGCGGCCAATGCGGCGTCTGACCAAGAAAGCGCGCGCAGCCGGCGTAATAGCACGCCAACGAAGCCGCGAGTAGCGTATTGGCAACGACAATCGAAATCCAGTCAGGAATCAAGCCGCGTAAACCGAGTAGTGGCAAGTAAATCACCACGGCAAGATTCGCCGCGATCCACTCGGCGACTCCAGGCCGCCCACTCTGCAATAGCGCGCCGAGCACCGGCAACAGCGCGCAGCTGAGCAAGACGGTGGTGCAGAAGATCGGGGCTAGAGCCGGCATGGTGTCGCGCTTTGTGGTGTTTGTGGATGATCAACAATGCATGAACCCCCGCGAGGCGGGCGGGTGGTGGCGTATTATCTATCGATATCAAGATAAATGTCGCGCTTAATAGTATATTGTCATTAAATGACGTGGGCGCAATGCAACGTTTTGGGCCGCTATCTTTCCGTAATGGGGCTAAAAATTAGCCAACAACGGCAGCAATCGGGCAAAATGGCGCGATGAAACTTTTTCAGCAATTCCTGCGTTTTGCCGCCGTTGGCGCGTCGGGAACCGCCATTCAATATTCCGTGCTGTGGCTAGGGGCCGATATCTTGGGCTTCAATGCCGCCGCGTGTTCCGGCGCCGGCTATATTGCCGGTTCGGTGTCGAATTATTTTCTCAATTATCTACTGACCTTTGCCAGCAACCAGTCACACGCTGAAGCCGCCAGTAAGTATTTTACCCTGCTGGCTTGTGGCTGGTGCATCAATACCGGTTGCATGTGGGTGCTGGTGCAGCACCAGTCCTGGAATCATTGGCTGGCGCAAATCGTCGCTACCAGCATCGGTTTGATCTGGAACTTTACCGGCAGCCGCTTCTGGGCCTTCCGCCCGCAGCCGGCCTAAGTCTTTACCGACAACGGCCGCACTTCGCGTTATCGCCGCCGTTCCATCGTCGTCATCCTCGCCGCTGCGCGCGCTGGGCCCCCAGGGCCAGGCTTACGTCTGATTCGCTATGCTGTTTGCGTTTTCGCTGTGCATGCGCCAAGCTTAATGGCATGGTGGCGCTAAAAAGGGTTTGGACTGCTTGAATGCGCGCCCCGAGTCCCGAGTGAGTCAACCGTATGCCACACAAAGATGAAAACCCGATGAGTTCCTTGTTGACCCGTATTGGTGATGGCCTGCTAGCCAAGGTCCTGGCCTCTGAGTGTAAAAAAGCCGGCGTAACGCGCGTCACCACCCATCTACCTTTTGGCAAGATCGAATCGCTGCAGCGCGCCAACGCCTCAGGGGCGACCGGCGAGGCGATTGTGCTGTTGCATGGCGTGACGGCGGATAACACCGCGTGGCTGAAGTTTGCTAAGGTTTTTCGCAGTCCGTTGCGGGTGTTGATACCCGACCTGGCTGGGCATGGCCATAGCGTGGTCGACCTGGCGTTGGACTATGGCATCGCCGCGCAAAGCGAACGGTTGAAGCTTTGGCTGACCCGGCAAGGGGTAACGCGCGCGCATCTGATTGGTAATTCCATGGGCGGGGCGATCGCGCTGCATCTGGCGGCGTCGAACCCGCAGCTGGTGGCGTCCATGGTGTTAATCGACGCGGGTGGGGTGGCGTGCACTCCAAGTTGGTTGCAACAGCAATTCGCACGCACCGGCGTCAGCCCGATGATAGAAATCAATTCGGCGGGCGACTATCGCGCCATGATGCATATTGGGATGGCGGCGCCACCATATATCCCCGGGATTATCGTGTCGGCATTGGCGCGCGCCGTGGTTAGACGCCACGCGATCAACCAGAAAATTGTCCAGGACGTCGTGCGCGATTTGGACCAAACGGCGTCGCTGACGCGGATTAGCGCGCCGGTGCAGATTATCTGGGGCGCCGAAGACCGTGTGTTGCACGTCGACAATGCCGCGTTTTTGCATCAACAGTTGCGTAATAGCCGGGTACTGGTGATGCCGGATATCGGCCATATGCCAATGATCGAAGCACCTAAAGCGGTGGCGGAGGCCTGTATGGGGTTTCTGGCGGATTTCTCGATGGCGCGCTCGGCGTAACTAGGCTGGATGAGCGGCGGGCGGGTTGCGCTGTGTGGGTCGACAGGGAGATGTCATGGGGCTCTGGATCAAATGCGTGTTAGGCGGATGTCTGGTGGCGTGGTTGTGCGTCGGTGGCGCGGCATCATTGACCCGCTCGCTGCCCTGGGATGGACCGGCCAGTGGTCCCGTGCGTCAGCCGGGTAAAAAAATCACCTTTATCTCGCAAGATTTTCGCAACGGCGGAATCAGCGCCGCCTATCGCGGTTTTTTTACCGCGGCGCGCCAGTTGGGGTGGGCGGTCAGTTTGCTCAATGGCGAGGGCGACACCGCCACCATTCGCGGCGCCTTGATCACCGCGATCCAGCAACACCAGGATGCCATCGTGCTCGGCGGCTTCGATCCCTCGGCCTTTAGCGACGAGCTTGCCCGCGCGCGTCAGGCGAAAATCGTATTGATCGGCTGGCACGCGGCGGCCGAGCCGGGACCGACGCCGGATTTGTTTGTCAATGTTGCCACTCATTCCGCCGCCGTCGCCACGCTGGCGGCGCAATATGCCATCGGTAGTGGCAATGGTGGCGGAAAAATTGGGGTGATTATTTTCACCGACCAGCGCTTTGCGGTGGCCAGCGCCAAAGCGCAACGCATGGCGCAAATTGTCCACTATTGCCGCCGATGTCAGCTGTTGGCGGTTGAAAATGTGGCTATCCCCGATGCCGGCACCATCGTTCCGCAGATCGTGCCCAGATTGAATCGTCTCTATGGCAAGCAATGGACACGCACGCTGGCGATTAATGATGTGTATTTTGATGCCATCAATGTGCCGCTCAGACTGATTCATCGTGGCGATATTCTCAACGTTTCGGCGGGCGACGGCTCAGACATTGCGTTGAGCCGGATTAAATCCGGCAAGTCACAACAAATCGCCACTGTGGCCGAACCCGCCGGGCTGCAAGGCTGGCAAATGGCCGATGAACTGAACCGCGCCTTTGCCGGCCAGCCACCCAGCGGCTACGTCAGCCAACCGATTCTGGTGACCACCGGCTTGCTGCGGCATATTGACGGCGCCCCGATTGATGGCGATATCCCGTATCGCGAAGCCTATGGCGCAATCTGGCGGGGTGGGCATGCGCAGTAACTTGCCCGCCTAGAACTCGGGGGTGGTTAGTGACCCGGAGCGGATACGTGTCCAACCTGATATCGCTGGCTGGTGGCGGTGGATTCCGGCGGCATGTCTGACCATAGCTGCAGGCGCAGCAAGTTCCATTCGCTGGGATCGAACGCCACGAGTGAAGCCAGTGCGCCGTGACAGGCTATGTCGTCGCGCGCTTGTTGGCTTGATTTCCCGCGTAATGTGTCGAGCGCGCTATAGGATGGTATGCGTGTGATGCTGCGCGTGGCATAACGCGCCTCTCTCACTCGGGCTGGACCCACCACCTCCCAGATTGGCCAGATTCGCACCGTGGGCCAACCAAAGGCTTGAGTTAGCGCGCGAAAGCCCGGTCCGGCCAAAAACTGATTGAGTCCCTCGCTATTGCGCCAAACATAGAAAGGCGCGTAGAGATTTTCTGGGGTGACTGATGTTGCCGTGGCGCTGTCACTCCACAGGTAGGCTTTAAAATTCAGATCGGGGAAATCATCCATCAGGTGGCCGTAGAGGTCAATGCGCTGGCGAATGATCTCCATGTCGTAGTCCGCGGGCAGCGTGAAGCTGTATTGCATGGCTAACATTCTATTTCTCCCCTTCATTCGTTCTGACTCCGAGAGAGGCTGCCTGTTCCAGCATGCTGGCGCGACCCTCGCCGAACGACCAGTCTTCCGCTTCGGTCGTGCTGATGACCACCATGACATCCTGTGGTCGAATTCCCGGCGCTTGTTGCAGCAGCTCGGCCAGGTGGCGATAAAACGCCCGCTTGGTGTCGGTCGAGCGTCTCCGTCCGGCGCTAATGGCGATGAGTACATAGTCCTGGCTGCGTGGCCCGGACAGATAGTCCGGGTCATAAATCAAAGTCTCCGGCGCAAGCTGCTCGTTTGGAGTGGATTATTCTGCAACATCTGGAGTCGCACTTGTTTGCGCATACCCTCTAGCGACCCTGGTTCAAGGCTTTGCCGTCGTTGCAAGTCACGTATTCGGACTGTTGCACGATCGACATATTTGGTGTGTATGGTGGACCTTGGGTGCGTTGCCAATCTGGCGCGCGCGTTGACCGCTTACCGGGGAATCTATGACTAGTCATTGTTTCGTACCCGCCAAGGGCCGAATCTCCTGCATTATCTGCGCTTTCAATGAGGCCGCGAGAATCGGGGCGGTGCTGGAGGCGGTCAGTGGCCACCCACTGTTGGCCGAGGTGATCGTGGTTGATGATGGTTCCAGTGATGCGACCGCAGAAATTGTGCGTGGTTTTCCCTCCGTAAAATTGATTTCCTACCATGAGAACCGAGGGAAAAGTTTTGCCATGGCCACCGGTATCGCCGTGGCTCAATCCGATCTGTTGATGCTGCTGGACGCCGATCTCAGCGGATTGACGGTCGAGCATGTTAGCGCGCTGGCGGCGCCAGTATTGAGCGGCGCGGCGGATATCAGTCTGAGTTTGCGCCAGAACAGTCTGTTGCTGTTTCGCGCCATCGGGCTGGATTTCGTCTCGGGTGAGCGGGTGCTTAAAAAAGAGTTACTCAGCGCGGCGCTCGAGCAGATGCATCGTTTGCCGCGATTTGGTATCGAGGTGTTTATGAATCGCCGTATTATCGAACGCCAACTGTCGATTGCCGTTACCCGCTGGCCTCAGGTGACGCAGGCGCGTAAAAGCGAAAAAATCGGCTACTGGAAAGGCGTGCGCGCCGAATGGCGCATGCTGGCAGACCTGTTGCACACCGCCTATCCGTTAGAGTTGATCTCTCAGCAGTATCACCTGTGTTCCTTATGCGCTAATCCACCCCGAATGAGTTTCCAGCGCTGGCGCAAAAGCCGGCAGGCGGCTTGATGCACTCTAAAAAAGAAAACCCGGCGTGGGGCCTAATGCGGTTCACTTAAGCGGAGTGAGCGGCGTTTTGTTTGATCGTCCGCACGGGGTTCATCCCAACACTCCGTATCAATGACGTCCCAGTTCGCGACGGAGAAGGCAAGAGCTTCCTCTCCTTTGAACTTTGCAAGGCGTCGAGAGCCCCCCCGTTGGGCCGCCCGGCCCATGGGAGAGAGACTCCTGTGTCGCTGATCGGGCTAATAAACCCATCGCTGGCCTAATCTTGAAAAAACCGAATGCCGAAAAGAAAATGCCGCTCACTTTGTTAAGTGAACGGCATTACGGCGTGGGCCGGGGTTTGGTGGCTCTAACTCGGGCAGACTTACAGCGCCCAGCTCACATGGGTTTGCACCTGGAAGTCCAGCGCCATCATCACGCTCAGCGAAGTGATGGTAATGATCGAAAACAAAAACACCTGGCGCGCCCAGGCGCTTTCGTCCGTACTGTGCCGATAGCCGCCAAGCGCCATCTTCAGCCACCACAAGCTGGTCGCGCACGCCACCGCCAGATAGCCATAGCCCACATAGCCACCAAGCGCCAGCATCACCGTTGCCACGGTGAAGGCCAGGATATATAGCACGATCTGCCGCTTGGCGCTCGAAATGCCCTTGACCACCGGTAAGACCGGAATCCGCGCGGCTTCATAGTCCTTGAAGCGGTAAATCGCGATGGCGTAGGAGTGGGGCATCTGCCACAGGCTGAACATCAGCAGCAAGATTGCCGCGCCCATGTCGAAGCGACCGGTGACCGCGCAATAACCGGCAACCGGCGGCACCGCGCCCGAAAGGCTTCCGACTAACGTGCCATACACCGAGTGGCGCTTCATATAGAGGCTGTACACCCCGACATAGATCGCAAACCCGCCCAAGGCAAAGGCGAACGCCAGTGGAGTCGTCAAGTGCCACAGGGTGGTAAAGCCCACGAAACCCAGCACTAGACCATGCGCCAGCGCCGCGCGGCAGCTCATGGCGCCGGTGACCAGCACTCGCTGCTTGGTGCGCGCCATTTTGGCGTCAATATCACGATCGATGCAGTTGTTCAGCGCGCAACCGGACGCCACGACCAGCGACAGGCCGATCAACGTCGCCGCCAGCCGCGACCAGTCCACCCGACCCTGGGCCGCCAGCAGAAAGCCGCCGGCGGTCGAGATCAGGTTGCCAAAGATGATGCCCGGCTTGGTGACCAGGAAATAACGCTTGAGTTTCAAGCTGGCCTCGCTTAGCGCATCATCAGCGTGTCGGCGCTGGTGATAATCCACACCGACAGACCCACCAGCATCACGATGACCATGGCGGTGAATAGGAAGGTGAAGGTGTTGAGTCGGCCTTCTTGCGTGAAATTCAGGTGCAAGAAGTACTTGAGATGAACCACGATCTGGATCACGGCAAACGCCACGATGCCGATGAGCGTGATCTGGCGGTTGAATTCTCCACCCATCACCAGCCAGAACGGAATCGCGGTCAAAATCACCGACAGAATAAAGCCGACCGCATAGGTTTTTACGCTGCCGTGACTGGCGGCCTGTGCATGAGCGTGACTCATTACATGGCTCCTTTCAGATAGACCACGGTAAAGACGCAGATCCAGACAATATCCAGAAAGTGCCAGAACAGGCTCAGGCAGTTCAGTCGTGTCATGACCCGCGGGTTCAAGCCGGTCTTGGCGGCTTCGAACATCAGCACCGCCATCCAGCACAGGCCGGCGGTAACATGCAAACCATGCAGACCCACCAGACCGAAGAACGCCGAGAGAAAGGCGCTGGTGCTCGGGCCGTGACCTTCGCTGATCAGGTGGTGAAACTCGTTGAGCTCCATGCCGATAAAGACCGCGCCGAATACAAAGGTGATGGCCAGCCAGCCCAGCACCGCCACCTTCTTGCCCTGGTTGCCGCCGATGACGGCAAAGCCGTAGGTAATGCTCGACAGCAACAGCGCTGCGGTTTCCAGTAAGACATAGCGCAGGTCGAAAATGTCCTTGCCGCTGACGCTGCCCGCAGTGTTGCGATACAGCACCGCATAAGACGCAAACGCGGTTGCGAACAAAATGCAGTCGGTCATCAGGTAAATCCAAAAGCCCAGCAGGGTTTGCGAACCGCTGTCGTGGTGCTCGTGTTCAGCTGGCGCGTGGCGCGCCTGTTCTACATAAGTCGTCATTTTGCTTGCCCTTACACGGTGATGCCGGGTTTGCGGCCGCTGTGCTTCTTGTCGGATCCGCGTTCGCTGTAATTGTCGACATCGATGCCCATTTGCTCGTAACGCAGGCGTTCGATCTGTTCGATTTCTTCCGGTTGTACGTAATAGTCGATATCGTTATCAAAGGCGCGAACCAGTGTGCTGATGACAATGCCGATCAGGCCGACAATCGCCATCCACCAGATATGCCAGATCAGCGCAAAACCCAGCACGGTGGTGAAGCCGCCGATGGCAACGCCGACTGCGGTGTTTTTTGGCATGTGAATCGGCTGATACTGCTTAGGCACCACGTAGGCCAGGCCCTTTTCCTTCATATCGGTGAAGGCGTCGATATCCGCCACCTGCGGCAATACGGCAAAGTTGTAGAACGGTGGCGGTGACGAAGTCGACCACTCCAGAGTGTGACCATTCCACGGGTCGCCGCTCAGGTCGCGCAGTTGTTTGCGATCGCGAATGCTGACCGCCAATTGCAGCAACTGGCAGGCAATGCCGCAGGCAATTAGTGCGGCGCCGACGCAGGCCAGGTAAAGCCAAGGGTTCCACGCCGGGTTGTTGGTGTGGTTGAGGCGACGGGTCATGCCCATAAAGCCCAGGACATACAGTGGCATAAACGCCACATAGAAGCCGGTCAGCCAGAACCAGAAGGCCGCCTTGCCCAGGCCGACCTTCAACTTGAAGCCGAAGGCCTTGGGGAACCAGTAAGCAAAGCCGGCCAGATAACCGAACACCGCGCCGCCGATAATCGTGTTATGGAAGTGAGCGATCAGAAACAGACTGTTGTGCAACACAAAGTCCGCGCCGGGCACCGCCAACAATACGCCGGTCATGCCGCCGATCGAGAAGGTCACCATAAAACCCAGAGTCCACAGTACTGGCGGGGTAAAGCGCAAACGACCGCGATAAATGGTGAACAGCCAGTTGAACAGTTTGACCCCGGTGGGGATCGAAATCACCATAGTGGCGATACCGAAGAAGGCGTTGACGTTGGCGCCGGAACCCATGGTAAAGAAGTGGTGCAGCCAAACGACAAAGCCCAGTACCGAGATCACGCCACTGGCGATGATCATCGAGGTGTGACCGAACAGGCGCTTGCCGGTAAAGGTCGAGATGACTTCGGAGAATACGCCGAACGCGGGCAGAACCAGAATGTAAACCTCGGGGTGACCCCAGGCCCAGAACAGGTTCAGGTACATCATGGCGTTGCCGCCGCCGTCGCTGGTGAAAAAGTGGAAGTCCATGTAGCGGTCTAGCGCCAGCATGGCCAATGCGCCGGTCAGAATCGGAAACGAAGCGGCGATCAGTACATTGGCCCAGGTGCAGGTCCAGGTGAAGATCGGCATTTGCATCAGCTTCATGCCCGGGGCGCGCATTTTGAAAACCGTGACCAGAAAGTTAATCGCGGTCAGCGTGGTACCGATACCCGATATCTGCAACGCCCAAATGTAGTAATCCATGCCGACGTCCGGGCTGAAGCCCAACTCGGACAGCGGAGGGTAGGCGACCCAGCCGGTGCGGGCGAAGTTGCCGACACCGAGCGACAGATTGACCAGAATCACCGCCGAAGTCAGTAGCCAGAAACTCAATGAGTTGAGAAACGGAAACGCCACGTCGCGCGCGCCAATTTGCAGCGGCACCACAATGTTCATCAGACCGGTCATAAACGGCATCGCCATGAAAATGATCATGATCACGCCGTGCGCGGTAAAAATTTGATCGTAGTGCTCTGGCGGGAAAATACCGGTGTGGCCATTGGTGGCCAGCGCCAGCTGGGTGCGCATCATCAGCGCGTCGGCAAAGCCGCGCAGCAACATGACCATGGCGACGGCAATGTACATCACCCCGATTTTTTTATGGTCGACCGAAGTCAGCCACTCTTTCCACAAATAACCCCATTTGCCGAACTTGGTGATCAGCGCCAGCACCACCAGGCCGAGCAGACCCGCGCCGGATAGCGTGGCCATAATGATCGGCTCGTGAAACGGAATCGCGTCAAGCGAGAGTTTTCCTAATAGCATAAATCGTTACTCCTTGATGACCTGGGGTGCGCACAGGCTCTTGGTCAGCGCCGCTAGCTTGAGGTCGGCATCGCTCAGCGCCAGCGAAGTGCGGGCAGCCATAGTTTTGCCGACGATCGCGTCGAACAGTCGCGGGGTTGCCGCGCTGTAATAGCTCACGGGATTGTTTTCACTCTGAACCGATAGTTGGCGATATGCCGCTGCGTTCAGCGGTGTGCCCGTGGCGCGTACGCGGGCGACCCATGCGTCGAATTCAGCCGGGGTTGCGGTGGCAATCGCGTTGAACTTCATGCCGGAAAAGCCCGCTCCGCTGTAGTTCGCAGAGAAGCCCTTGTAGCTGCCCGCTTCGTTGGCAATCAGGTGCAACTGGGTCTGCATGCCGGCCATGGCGTAGATTTGCCCGCCGAGTTGCGGGATGAAGAATGAATTCATCACCGTGTCGGAGGTGATTCTGAAATTCACCGGGACATTGGCTGGGAAGGCGATCTGATTGACCGTGGCGATGTTCAGTTCAGGGTAGATGAACAGCCATTTCCAATTCATCGACACCACTTCGATAGTGACCGGTTTTTGGTTTGAATCGAGCGGGCGATAGGGGTCGAGCTTGTGGGTGGTGTGCCAGGTCAAAACCGCCAGAAAGGCGACGATGCAGCACGGAATCAGCCAAACCACGGCTTCAATCTTGTTGGAGTGCGCCCATTTGGGGGTGTAGGTGGCGTTGGTGTTGCTCGCGCGATACTTCCACGCGAAAACCAGTGTCAGAACGATCACCGGTACAACCACCAGTAACATTAACGCAGTGGCCGTGATAATCAGGGATTTTTCATCTGCGCCAACCTGGCCCTTGGGGTCAAGAATGCCGCCTTGGCATCCTGATAGCAGGGTCAATGCCAGAAAAAAAACGCCCCGCAACAGGCCTGAGAGTCTAAGGTTTCTCATCTCAACGACTTTACGAGTTAATAAATCATTAGCGCGCGACCGCCAAGCCTGGGTCTGCCTGGCTTGATGTGTGGCGCGAGGTGCCGGGTTGTTTAAATCACAACCCAGCAAAAACGGTTTGCCGGTCGCGCGCTGGAGTGAGAATCACAACGCATGGCGGTGGCATGGGCGGGGGGGTGATTTTATAAGAGGTATCTTTTATGCCTGATTGGAAGCCTACTACCCCATGCCCATTGCATCCAGTTCGGGTGTCGTATTTAATACAACCTGGGCAGGGTTTTCAAGGGCAAGCGGTTGCTACATAGCCTTAAAAAGCCAAAATGTAATAAATATATTGATGTTGATCAATGCTTGTTATTTTCAATAAGCGTATACGCGAGAACGACTTAGCGCCGTTTTTGCGTGTGCCGCGCCGTGCTTTTGGTCAGTTGCAAATAGTTACAAAATTATTTTTCAAAGTGTTGCGCTGCGGTAAGCGGCTGTAGGTTGATGGCGCGGGTGATGTTTGGCGCGTTACCGCATGAGTGCTAACGGGGTGCGGTGGTTTGCGCGGGGGTGGACTGGGCGGTCCGCGCCACCCCCGGTCGTCCTCGCCGCAGTGCGCCGAGGACGACAAGCTTAGGTCGAGTTAGCTGGCGTCCCGGGCTTGTCTTCTGGCGCCGGGGCAAACCAGGCGTTCGCGGCGGATATGGTACATTTCCAGATCTTCACGGATGAAGAATGGCATTTCCCATGGGTTTTTGTCGATGAAGGCCTGACGGATGTCTTCGAACAGCGCGCTGCCGTTAGGGACGATCGACGCCTGACCCTCAATAATCGTGTAGTTCCATTCGATCGCGCGCTCAAAGGTGAATGTGGCGCGTTCATCCATGACAAAAAAGCAATGCGGGTCGCGTTTCAACTGCTGCGACTTGAAGGTTTCCGGGAAGGTAATCAGAAACACATCGTCGTTCTGGCTGGAGAGAAACGCCAGCACCGTAGTGTGTGGCTGCTCTTGCGCCATGGTGATCAGAATACCGACTTTGTTTTCGCGATCCCGTCCTTCGATTGGCGGCATGCAGGTTAAGGCTGTCAGCGGCACCGCTTGTGACACGCGCGGGTCGCGCGGGTAGTCGTAGCCTGGCTCCCGTAGATTCTCTACCGCGCTAAAGCCATGCAATAACATGCATTCGCGTGGTTCCAGTAGCGCCCAGTCATCTTCAATACTGATCACCCGGCCTTTGTACGAGGCGCGATAAACGCGAATCGAGGAGTCGAATTCATCAACCCCGGTACGATTGTCGAGGTGGATGGTCGCCAGATCGCCAGGTTGCAACGCATGCCCTTGCGGGAAAAATAGACGCAAGTGATTGTCGTGTTGCGGGTACACACCGCAGATGTGGATGACAATTTCTTGCCCTTGGTAGCTGGCCAATACGCCGAGGATCTGCTTGCCGAGATAGGTGACTAGGCTCATGGGGCTGTCCTTTGGTTGGAATATTCTCATCATAATCACAGATCGGCGCGATAGATACGCTATTGGCTCACTCCGTGGCCAGGTGGTGGATCCGTGCGGCGCGATGCGCCGTGGTATGTTCGGCGGCGACCCGCGCGCGCGCGGTGCGCGCCATGCCGCGCAGGCGTGGGTCGCCACGGCGCAGGGCGGCGTGGATATCAGCGCAGACATCGATCACGTGCAACAAATCAGTACCGATATAGTGCTCCCCATCAATAAAACCGAGGGCGGCGAGTCGCGCGCCGAGTGAGTTGCGTTCGGCAATCAAGAGACCGCCCGCCGCCATGGTTTCAAAGACCTTGGCAACCAGATAACCGAAGATCGAGCCACACACCAGTGCCGCCGGATGACCGGCCAGAATCGAGGCGTACTGCGCGCGCGCCACGCGCCGCAGTGCTTCGGGGTTGGCGTCAATGCGGTTGGCCTGGTCGCCGGGGTAGCGCGGGTAGCCGGGGTGATCAATGGGGTTGCAGACCGTGGCGGGCAGATTGTCGTAACAGAATTGGCGAAACGGGTAGGGCCAGGTTCTGGCGCCGGACAGCAGGATTCGATCATCGCCCGGGGACTGGCTGGGTTGAAAGTATGAAGCCGCCGCGTGTGGCAGCCAATGAATTTTATGCTGGGGGACTTCGGGATACCACTCGATGAGCTTATCAGGGTAGGTGGCCAGAATCAGATCGGCCCAACCATACGCCCGCAGCCGTCGTTGGCGCCGCGCCACGGTTAAATAATGCACATCGTCACAAAACACCATGCGCCGCGTGGCGCCCATTGATGCCGAGCGTGAGGCGAGCAAACTCGGATGGCGCTCGAACAGCTCGTAGGCTTCCCATAGCAGAGCGCTGCGCGCATTGGAGATGGCGCGCAGAATAGCGGCATCGTCGTCCTCGCCAATCACCCACTGGTTCCAGCCACGGGCCACCAGGCCTTGTTGGATTTCGTAAAACTCGAGCGAAATATAGCTTTCCCATCCGGCGGGCACGCAAAGCACCAGTTCTCCTGGCTCGGCGGTTAACGCGGTTTGGTCTAGGGTTTTTTGCATGGTGGTGGCGCTCCAGACTTAAAGATGGCCGGCTCTCGGGCTGTGTCTGGTAGCGACCATGATATTGGCGCTTGGTTTTTGCCTATTGGCGTTTTCGCGCGGTGAATCAGCCGGAACGACACGCTCTCGGGGCAGGTTCTCGGTTGCGCGGCGGTTAATCACCAGACCGCCGCCAAGCCGCGGTGTAATAGACCAATACTGTGCAGACGCCACACGTGGCCATGACGGAAATCAAGGGTTGAGCTGATCCATCGTTCAATAGGGTGACCGCCACGCCGCTCAAGGCGCCAATCGCTAACAGCATGGTTCCCATCAGCGCCGAGGCCGCGCCGGCTCGGTGCGCCTGGTTGATCAAGGCCAGCGCCGCCGCGTTGGGCGCTATGAATCCGATGCTGGCGAGAAACAGAAACGAGCCGGTTAGCATAACCGCCAGACTGGGCGGGGTCGGGATACTGATCGCCGCCAGCCCCAGTCCGGCGGGAAGCCAGATGGCGCGCGCGATAATGCGTTCAAGCGCGAATTGGTGAATCAATAGCGTATTGATCCGGGCGGCGAGGATCATTCCCAGCGAATTGGCGGTGAAGATCAAACTGTAATGCTGGGGCGTCAGTCCATACCGATCGATGAACACAAAGGATGAATCCGTAATGTACGCATACATGCCGCCCTGAATCAGGCCATTGCAAACGGTGTAGGAAACAAATTGCCGATCTTGGAGCACGCCGAGATAGGCTCGCCACACATGGGACCAAGAGAACCCGGCGGCGCGGTTGGCGCGCAGGGTTTCTTGCATGCCCCAATGAATGGCGATCAGACAGCGCGCGCCAAAGAGCGCCAAGCCCGCGTACAAGGGCGGTTTCCTGCCAAGGTGGTCGCTGAGCGGCCCGTAGACGAGCTGGCCCAGCACCAGACCCAGAAGATAACTGACCAGCGAGAGTTGCACTCCCGACTCCCCCGCGCCAAACTCGCGCGCCATGGCGGGCGCGCCCGGCAGGTACATATCAATCGACAATGGGCCGATTGCGCACAGCGCGCCCAGTAGATAAAGCCAAGCGTGGTTTTTCATCGGTGCGACTACTTAAACCGAGCGCCGGTGATGTTTTGTACCGACTGAATGCATCGCTGGCGCAACGCTGGGCCGGTTTCTTCGTTGAGCGGGGCGATAAGGTCCCAATTCCCATGGAGGTCTTCGCCGCTGACCAGTCACATATATGCCGGTCGCATCGGCGGTGCGACTTCGGGAGCCATGTAGCGAGTGACTAATCCGATTCGAGCCTCCGCGCTCCGGTTCGGTCCGGATGCGTGGCATAGCAAGGGGTGATGAATGGAAAACTCTCCAGCGGCGAGATTGACTGGGAGCACATGGCTTTCCTCCATCTGCGCTTGGACCTCTTGCGCGCGCGTCAGCATATTGAATGCGCAAGGGCGCTCTTCATGAGGTAACAGCCGGGTATGAGTGCCCGGCAGAACGCGCATGCCCCCGTTGGTTTCGTTAGCCGGCGTCAGCGCCAGCCAGGTTGTGACCAGTGGAATCGTGCGCAAGTCGTCATATCGATGCCGCCAATAATACAAATCCTGATGCCAGGAAAAGAAATGCTCGGTTTGCGGCGCCTTGGCGTTGAATTCGCTGACCCATACAAGAATGTTTGGGCCGATCAGGCCGCGGACCGCCTCGATGATCGCGGGATGAGAGACCAGTTGTGCTATCCATGGGTAAACCAAATGGCCGAATACCCGCTGTTCGCCGTCGATGACGGTCTTGCCCGGCGCGCAGAGCTGTAGATAATCGAGTCGCGCTTGCCACGCCTCTAGCGGGGACAGGGCGGTCATGGGGGCGATAATGCCGTGCCGGCGATAGTCGTTAACTAAAGCGTTGGGGTTCATGCGCGAGCTCCCTGATTGCAATATCGGTGGATCTCGGCGGCTCTTACCGCCGTCGTGTGCTGGGCGTTGACCTTGCGCGCGGCATTGTCGGCCATGCGCGCCCAATTGGGATCTCCGCGCAAGAATGCGTCGCGCACCTTGACGGTGTCTTCGATCAGATGCGACAGATCGGTGCCAACGTAATGCTCGCCTTCGATAAAACCGAGCAATGCCAAGCGTTGCGCGAGCGATGAGCGTTCAGCGATCACCAGACAGCGGGAGGCCATGCCTTCAAACACCTTGGCCACTAAGTAACCAAAGATCGAACCGCACACCAGCATTGCCGGATGGCTGTTCAGTAACGCGGCATACTGCTCGCGGGCGCGCTGCTGGAAGGCCTGTGGATCGGCGCGCGCGGCGTTTACCCGGTCGCCGGGGTAGCCCGGATAGCCGGGGTGATCGACCACTTCACAGACCGAACCGGGAAGTTTGGCCTGGCAGAACTGGCGAAATGGATATGCCCAGGATCGCGACCCGGAGAGTAGAACCCGGTTGGACGAAGGCATGGCGGCGGGACGGAAACAGGTGGCGGCGGCATGCGGCGACCAGTGGATTTTTTGCGCGGCGACTTCGGGGAACCATTGCCTGAGCTTATCGGGATAGGTCGACAAGATCAGATCCGCCCAGTCAAAAGCGCGCAAGCGCTGTTGGCGGCGCGCGCTAGTGAAGTAGTGCACGTCATCGCAAAATACAATGCGCCGGGGTGGTCCCGCGTTGGTTGGGTTCAGTGCGGCGGCATTGCGCTCCAAGAGTTCATACGCCTCCCAAAGCAACGCCGCGCGCGCGCGCGCGCGCTGAATCGCCGTGACTAGCGCGGCATCCTCCATCTCGTCGATCACCAGCTTGGTCCAGCCATGGGCCACCAGGCCTTGGTGCAATTCATAAAACTCGAGCGAAATATAGCTTTCCCATCCGGCGGGCACGCAAAGCACCAGTTCTCCTGGCTCGGCGCTGGGCGGGGTGGGTTCAAGGGGTTCTTGCATGGTGATGGCGCTCCAGACTCAGGGTTGGCCGCCTCTCGGGCGGTGTCTGGTAGCGACCATAGCGCTGGTGCTTGGTTTGCGACTGTCTGCGCTTTCGCGCGGTAAATCTGTGGGTGCTAGTGGCAGGAAAACCCCTCGCTGGATCTATTCGGCCGATTCATCGTGTTAGCGCCGCTCCTGCTCGCGCTCCAGGCTGGCGAGCAGTTCGCTCAATCGTTGATTCAGCCCTTGCTGGCTGCGCGCGCTCAGGTCTTGCAGCAAGGCCTGCTCATTGGCGACATGCGCGCTCACCGCCGCATCGATCAGCGCGCACCAATGGCTGGGTTACGGCTATCTGTGCCTGTTTGGCGCGCTATTGGCCTATTTGCTGTGGTTTCGCGGCATTGCGCGGCTGTCTCCGGTATCGGTCTCATCGCTGGGGCTGTTTAGTCAGTTGACCGCCGTGGTGTTGGGCTGGGTGTTGCTGGGGCAGACCCTGTCTGCGCTATCCCTGCTGGGCTTCTTTACCGTGCTCGCTAGTGTGCTGACGGTGCAGTTGGCGACGCGGGCGCCAGCCGCGATTGCGCGGCAAGCGGCTATCCCGGTCGAACTCGCCTGTCAAACGGCGGTCGGCTCAGGCCAAGACCCGCGCCGGGGCTAAACCACGGCGATGAATTCGCAGCACCGTGATGGCGGCGATCAGGCATAAACCGCCCGACATCATGGTGGCTACCGTGTAGCTGCCCAGGCTGTTGCGGATCATGCCGCCCGCCAGGGCCGCCGTGGCGGCGCCCAGTTGGTGGCCGGCCACCACCCAACCGAAGACGATGGGCGCGTCTTGCTTGCCGAACACATCGTTGGTCAGTCGTACCGTGGGAGGGACGGTTGCCACCCAATCCAGTCCATAGAACAGCGCGAACAACGGCAATCCGAAGTAGGTCAAGCCGAAGGCGTAAGGCAGAAAGATCAGCGCCAGTCCGCGCAGACCGTAATACCAGAACAGCAACACGCGACTATTCAGTCGGTCCGACATCCAGCCCGACAGAGTGGTGCCGACCAGGTCCAGCGCGCCCATGGCGGCTAGAATGCTGGCGCTGTGGACCTCATCAATACCGTGGTCGCCGCACATGGCGATGAAATGGGTGCCGATATAGCCATTGGTGCTGGCGCCGCAGACGAAGAAACTGAAGAACAGTAACCAGAAGTCGCGTACCTTCATGGCGCGCCCCAGCGTTCCAAAGGCCACCACGATCGGATTTTTTCGGTTGTCACCCGTGAATCGCGGCGCTTCTCGCGGCTCGCCATACAGCGGCAAGTCGAGCGTGGCCGGTCGTTCGGGCAGTAGCAGATAGACCAATGGCAAAATCACCAGCGCCGCGCCGCCCACCGTCAGCACCACCTGGCGCCAACCGTAGTATTCAACGATGGCGGCTAACAGCGGCAGGAAGACCAGTTGGCCGGTGGCTGAACTGGCGGTGAGAATCCCCATGGCCAGGCCACGCCGCTGGCTAAACCAGCGATTGACCACGGTGGCGCCCAGTGTCATGGCGGTGACGCCGCTGGTGGCGCCGACGATCACACCCCAGATCAACGACATCTGCCAGCTGTGGCGCATCCGGCTTGATAAGCCAATGGCGAGGGCCATGATCGTGAGCGCGCACAGCACCGTGCGGCGCAAGCCAAAACGCTGCATGGCGGCGGCGGAGAACGGCCCCATCAGGCCAAACAAGGCCAGATTGATCGACAGCGCGAGTGAAATTGTCGCCCGGCTCCAGCCAAAACTCTGTTCCAGCGGCAGCATCAATACGCTGGGGGTGGCGCGCGCGCCGGCGGTGATCAACATCACTAGAAAGGTGACTCCCAGGGCGATCCAGGCGTAATGAAATCGGCCCCTGGCCCAATTGGCGATGCTTTGCATGCGCGTTCTCCCATAGTGTTATGCTTGTTGTTACTGTTTGGTAACATTAGATTGCGATGGTATGTACTAAGCGGTAACATGTCAACCGCAATCAGGAGAATTCACATGAGCAGTGAGATGGATGTCGTCGCTAAACCCTGCCGTCAGGTAGTGTCGGGCGCAGAGGCGCAGGCGCGAATACTAGAGGCGGTGGACGAGCTGTTCTATCGTGACGGCGCGCGCGCGGTGAGCGTGGACGAAGTGGTCAAGCGCGCGGGGGTCAATAAGATGAGCGTGTACCGCCAGTTCAAATCCAAGGACGATCTACTGCTGCACTATTTGACGCGCCGTGATGAGAAGTGCTGGGAGTATTTTTGCGCCAGTCTGGCGCTGCGCCCGGCACAGCCGCGCGCGCAACTGCGGCAGCTGTTTAGCGACCTGGCGGGTCGCATCGCGCGACCCGGCTATCGCGGTTGCCCGTTCGTGAATATCGCGGCGGAATTTCCAGATCCTGCTCACCCGGTTCGACGCATGGTGGCGCGCAACAAAGCGCAACTGCTGGCGCGGCTACTTGAATTGGCGCGCCAGTTGGGCGCGCGCGATGCGCAAACCCTGGCCAATGGTCTGGCATTGTTGTTTGAGGGTGCCTACGCCGCCAGTCAGACCTATGAGCCCGGCCACCCGCTGTTGGCCGCATTGCCTCAGGTGGCCGAGGCCATGCTGGATGCGGCTTGCGCATCAACCCCAGGAGAAGATCAATGACCACCACGACGCTAGCGCAACGCTGTTTTTGGGCCGGTAGCGATGCCGCCATGTGTGACTACCACGATAGCGAATGGGGTGTGCCGCAGCGCGATAGCCGCATGCTGTGGGAAATGCTGATGCTGGAAGGATTTCAAGCCGGACTGGCCTGGATCACCGTGCTGCGCAAGCGACCGGCGTTTCGCCTGGCGTTTGCCGGCTTCGACCCGGCGCAGGTGGCGCAGTTTGGCGCGGACGAGGTTCTGCGCCTGATGACCGACCCCGGTATTATTCGCTCCAAGGCCAAAATCGAGGCCACCATACGCGGGGCGCGAATCTACTGTGACATGCAACAGCGCGGCGAAAGCTTTAGCGACTTCTGCTGGTCGTTTACCGACGGCAAGGTGCTGCTGGGCGATGGCCGTACGCGCTTGGCGAGTTCGCCGCTGTCGGAACAAATCTCCAAGGAACTGAAGCGCCGTGGATTTAAATTTGTCGGCCCGGTGATTGTGTATGCCTGGATGCAGGCAGTGGGCATCATCAATGATCACGAACTGGAATGTGACCGTCGGGAACCGATTCGAAGAGGGTGATTTCACACTTAAAAATCAACATTTATGCGGTTTTTATGAGCCCTAAGTTATGGTTGAACCTCTAGGGGGCCGGCGAATATCGCCGGTCGGGGACGCTGTGGTGCTCATCGTTGTGGTGGAAGCATGTTATTGGTGATTGGCTTTATGATCGCTGCCTATTTGGTCGAGTTTCTGATTGAGTGCTGGCAACGGTACCGCCGCTCGGCGATCGATACGCAATGGAAACGCTCCGCCCGTCTCAATATTCCTGGAGCGGATCATCTGGTTGGACTCAATGCCGCGCTGTTGCGCCAATTCGATCTACCCGCGGAACGGGTGCTGGATGTCTGCGTGATCCATGGGCCGCTTAACCGGCAAGACATCACCCCCAAGGTGATGGACATGCTGAAAAAACTCTACGAGAAGGGCCAGGCCCTCGGGCTCGACACCCGTGAGCTGGTTTTTGGTCAGCGCGGTCTGGCCGCCGGCGAAGGGCTCTATCTGATCAGCCTCGGCGCGCGCCCCGACCTGCGTTGCGTGGCGATTCTGGCGCAGTCTCAATCCCTGTCATAGCGAGTAGTCCATATGCGCACTCTTCAAGTGCGCCCTGCGCCTGTAGGAAATTCTGAAAATATAGCTGGAATGTCGAACGCTTTGACTGACTCGCCCCGCGTTCATTCTCACTCCCAGGCCTTCATTCAAGCTTGTTGTAATGCGCGAGTGCTTTCAAGCACCTCGATGAGGAAGTCCATGGCCGCCCGAATCGGCGGCGAGCGTTTCAAATCGCGATGCACCACCAGCCATATTTCCCTGGAAAAACCTTCGCCATCAACCGCCAGTCGTTGAAGTCCCTCATCGGCGTCGCCAATAAAACAGGGCAGTCCGGCGACGCCGACCCCGGCGCGGGCGGCGGCGTAATGGCCGGTAATATCGCTAATTTCACAAACGATGGTGCGTTCGCCGGCGATACGTCGTAGCCACTGCTGTTGGGGCATGTTGTTGAACTGCTCGTCGTAGGTAATAAACGCCCAGGCCGAGGGGCTGCGCAGGTGTTCATAGTCGCGGCTGGCGTACAGCGCGAATGACATCGTCCCCAGCTTGCGCGCCACACTGCTGGGTTCTTCCGGCCGAACCAGCCTGATTGCCAGATCAGCCTCGCGGCGGCTCAGTGAAACGCTTTGCGCTTGTCCTAATACCGACAATTGGAGCCCCGGATGTCGTTGGTGGAATGCCCTCAACTGTTTCACGAGAAAATGACTGACGAGCACGGGCGGAGCGCTGAGGGTGACCTTGCCCTCCAAGGGAGACTGTTCGGCGCGTATCGCCCGTTCAATGTCGAAGGCGTTCGCTTCCATCCGCGCAGCGAGTTTGAAGATGTGTTGTCCGGTTGCGGTCAAGCGGCACGCGCGTGGCAGGCGATCCACCAGTTGAGTTTGCAGACGGTTCTCCAGCGCCGCCAGGCGCCGGCTGACGGTGGCGTGATCCACCTTTAATACCCGCGCGGCCCCAGACAGAGTGCCGGTCTGTGCAACGGCCAGAAAATGCCGTAAGTCTTCCCAATCGAACATCTGTGCGTTTTCTCAAGGTTGATGTGCGTTTTTTCTGAATTTACGCACATAAGACAATAGCCTAACCTCTGACTAATGTCATGTTCTTAAGGCTTATCGATGAAAAATCATACCTCTCTCTCTGATCGGCGGCGCCGCTACACGCTAGTCGCGGCAAGCCTCGGCTTCGTGCTGGTGTTGCTGGATGTCAGCGTGGTTAATGTGGCGCTGGAGTCGTTGCGTGTCGGCTTCGATACCGATGTGGCTGGCCTGCAATGGGTGGTCAACGCCTATACATTGGTCTTCGCCGCCTTGTTGCTGAGCACCGGCGCGCTGGGCGATCGACTTGGCGCCAAGCGGGTGTTTATGGCGGGGTTTGCCGTGTTTACCCTGGCTTCGCTTGGGTGCGGCTTGGCCACCAGCCTTGGCGCGCTGATTACCGCGCGCATTGTGCAAGGGTTCGGAGCCGCCATGCTGGTTCCCACCTCTCTGTCGCTTTTGCAGCAGGCATTTCCCGATCCCGTGGCTCGCAGTCGAGCCGTTGGCTGGTGGGGCGCCGCCGGCGGGATCGCGCTGGCGGCAGGCCCGGTACTGGGCGGCCTGTTGGTCACGCAGATCGGCTGGCGCAGTATTTTCCTCATCAATCTGCCGATTGGCCTGCTAGGCCTGTGGCTGACTCGGCGCAATGCGCCCGCTGGGCTCGCGCGACCAAGTAAAGGTTTCGACATGTCAGGTCAATGCATGGCCATCCTGGCCCTGGGTAGCCTGACCGCGGCGCTGACTGAAGCCAGCCGCCTGGGTTGGCGGCATCCATTGGTATTGGGGGGGCTGGTGCTTTTCGCTCTGGCTGGCGGTCTGTTCCTCTGGCTGGAATCTCGCAGTCCCCACCCGATGTTGCCGCTAGCGTTGTTCCGTCATTCGACGTTCTCGGTTGCTTCGATCGCCGGCCTGATTGTCAACTTCGCCTATTACGGACTGGTATTCGTGTTTAGCCTGTTCTTCCAATCCATCCAGCACTTTTCGCCGCGGCAGACCGGGTTGGCGTTTTTGCCGATGACCGCGATCCTTATGGTCATGAACATTGTCGCCGGCCACTTGATCATGCGCTTGGGGGCGCGGCGCATCATGGTCGCCGGGCTCATCATGGCGGCGGTTGGCTACCTGCTCTTGCTGCCCGTCACTGCGGAGG
>Ga0302155_10000083_pt1 | contig 76158 bp, 53 predicted proteins | sample I_Bog_N3_1_FD_193508 | JGI IMG/M metagenome (GOLD analysis project Ga0302155, IMG submission 193508) | Peat permafrost microbial communities from Stordalen Mire near Abisko, Sweden - I_Bog_N3_1 | ecosystem: Environmental > Terrestrial > Soil > Wetlands > Peat | place: Sweden: Abisko, Stordalen... | reverse complement strand
GTCATGGTTATTTTCCTGCCTGAATTCCTTCAACCAGACGATGCTACCTGGCTCGACGGCCAGTGTCTGGATTTCAATTTCGTATATGTCACCTCTGTTTCGAGCCAGAGACATTCCGGAAAACACTTTCTTATCGAAGGTCAACTTCACTGTGCCTGAGAGATAACTAAAGTCGCTCATCTCGAAAACATGCAGAGGCGAAGCCTGTACAGGCCCATGCTCGTTTGCGGCGGGCTTGCATGACATCCCGGGGGCGCAACCAAGACTAGTTCCGGACTCTTTCTCTTCTAATGTATTCGCGCCGAATACGATGCGCCCGTCCCGCTCAATCGTTGCAGTGACTACTGGCTCACCTTTTTCATTGTTGAGGTCGATTCGGTAAGGCCTTCCCCGCACAAAGACAGCGGATATTTTCAGCCTCGAGTTACCATCCGTGATGCGGCTTTTCAGTTGATGACGGCAGACAATCTTTCCTTTAGAGCCATCCATCTTGAGGAATTCATCTTGTCCCCAAACATACTGGCCGGAGTCAAGGTCGTCGTCCCAGTCAAAGTTCTGCGAAAAGATGACTCCGGTCATCTGGGGACGAGACGATGCGGAAATGCTTCTTTCGGCCAGCCTCTCGGATTCTTGTGCTTGCGCAGGATTTCCTGGCAATATCGACTGAATTCCACAAGCCGCCAGAGTCAATAGAATTAATTGCCCTGTGATGAACTTCATAGTCTCCCCGCGCGAGGTCAGCGTCTTCCCTTTACCCAGTCCATGCTGAAACGCGCAAAGGTCAACTTCTCCGCAGGGTATGCATTCCCGCGCTCGTAGAAAACTCCAATGCTTCCGTCGCTAAGCTGAATTACCGTCGAGTAAGAAGAAGGGCCCGGATTGAGGAGCCGCGCTACTGGCCAGGTCTGGCCGCCATCGTAACTCAGTTTCACGGTCAGGTTCTCACGCTGAGTGCTGGCTGCATTCGTGAAGATCAGTACATCCGTGGAGCCTAGGCGATAGCGCGTAATTCCGGCGTTGCAACTGGGATCGATCAGCGCCGCATCGTGAGTCACGGAATCGAAGGTCGCACCGCCATCGTGCGAAAACGCAATGGCGCGGCTCTTTCCATTTCGCATATTTTGCAGGATAACGCCGTTCTTCAACTCCACATTGTGACTCTCGTCCGTGCCTGTGCCGATGAGCTCTCCCGTCTTCCAAGTCTCGCCGTGATCGTCGCTATAAGCATTGAGCGAATGAATGACACCCTTTTCGTCCCTGACAACCAACGGCACGAGAAAGCGTCCTGTGCTAGTTTGAATATCTGTTCCAGATGTCGCAAACAACGCTTGCCAGATGGGTTTCTTCAACTGGGCAGTCAGGTCAACCGGCATGGACCAGTTCGCACCGTCGTCGTCGCTATGCATGGCACGAACTTGCAGGGTCGTCGGCCCGGTGGCAGATCCCGGCACGGCATTCCAGAAGCCGATTCCCGGCGGCCCATAAGTAAAGAAGCACCAGACACGCCCATTGGAACGATCCTGCAACAAAGAGGCATCCCCGACGCCGCCTTCTTTGACTTCCTGGATGGTCCGCGTCGGCTCCCAGTCTTCACCACGATTGGAACTCCGCCGCATCACCAGCGAGATATGGCCAGGCAAATCACGCGCACTGTCGTGGCGTGCATCCCCAATAGCGATAAGAGTACCTTTGGCAGTCTCGATGAGTGCGGGAATGCGATAAGTGTTCACGCCATTCTCACCCTGGTGAAAGAGGTCGCGCTGCATCAATTGGGTTTGGCCCCACGACAATGCAGAAATAGGCAAAGGGATAATAAGCAAAACTGTGAGTAGTTTTGTTCTGTATTTCATGTCTTCAGTATCTCCTGTTCCTTCATCTGCTGCTCAATTGAGATCCCTTTTCTAGTTGGCAAGATAATTCAACCGTGGCATAACAGGCTTTCAGGTTACCTGCCAAGAGTACCTGCCGTGTCCTTGAGGCCGTCATATATTCCATAGTCGACAATGACAAGCTTCGCGGCGCCATAATGTATGGAAGTGGGGCTGGTTCCCGAGCAAGTTGAGTGATATTAAGAGGCCATGGGGCGGCCAACCTGATTCTGTTTTATAGAAAGGAACGGCAGGTGGCGCGGCGAAGTCGCCGCGCCACCTGCCAAACACCTTCCTTACCAGGCCAGTCGCAATCCAAGTCTTATATTGCGTTGATCCTGCTGACAGCTGCTGGTTGTCATAAAGGTTGAAGGAGTACTCACGTTGGCATTTGGTGCGTTGAAGTGTGGCGTGTTGGAGATGTTAAATGCTTCCGCGCGGAACTGCAGCTGCATGTTCTCCCTGATGGTAACTGCGCGGAAGAGGCTTGTGTCCAGATTCACCCAGTGAGGAGCGTAAAGATTGTCCCTGCCTCCAGTTCCAAAGCGCGCCGTGGTCACCGCGGCAAAGTTCGCGGGATTGTAGAGGTACTCTCCTGGACGTGATCCTGTGCTCTTCTGCGGGTGCGCGACGAGCTGATCCGCAGTCTGCGTGTTATCAGGAGCGTTCAGCGAAGTAGCCGAAGCTGTGACAGTGAAGGGTTGCCCGGAACGCGCCGAGAAGATGGAATTCGACTCCCATCCGCCCAACACCTTGGAACCCAATCCGTGGTTGAGGTACTTCTTTCCCTTGCCAAATGGCAGATCGTAGGTAGCTGCAAGCTGCGTGTTCTGCGGAATATCAAATCCGGAGGCAGCGCGGTTTTTCGAAATATAGCCAGGCACGTTGAAGATTAGCTGAGCCCACCCGTCAGCGTCGGTGTAATCGATCGCCCTCGAGTAGGTGTATGCGCCCTTCAGAGTCAGCCCATCGCCCACGTGGCGCTCGATCGAGACTTGCAGCGCATGGTAGTCCGCGGTGTATCTTCCGTTCCACGCCCAAGTGATGGCTGTACGGCCTGCGGTGGGTGTTCCGGCGACATTGAGAAGCTGACCGGCTGTGCCACCGCCTATGACGCCGGAGTTCACATCGAGATCCACGAGTTGGTGAATCATCTGCGTTCCAACATAGGCTACACTTGTCAGGATGTGCCCTGGCAGATCGCGCTGCACCACCAGGTTCCACGATTCCGCGTATCCCCGCTTGATCATGTTGCCGTCGATATAGCGCTCCTGGGCCGTCAAGGGGAGAGTCAGTTCAGACTTCGTCAGGTCGGGCGCCGTAGCCGTGGGAATTCCGTTCGCAAACAATCCTTCCGGCGTATAGGAGTTGGCACCGGTGTAGGTGGAACCAACAGACAACGGATACCAGCCGAGCAGCGGCCTGGCCAGTGGCATCGGGTCAAAGCTGATGCCGTAACCCGCACGGAGTACGGTCTTGTCGTTGAGCTTGTAGGAAGCTCCCAGGCGCGGCGCAAACAGCTTGTGGCTGGTGCCGATGCCAAGGCCGCTGGGATTTCCTCCCACGCCGCCCAGCGACACTATGTTGGTTGCCGGGTTGTATTCTTCAATGCCGCCACGTCCGGAGCGCGTCATCATCGGATACAGTTCCCAGCGAACGCCTAGGGAAAGAGTCAACTTCTGCGACAACTGCCAGCGATCCTGGGCAAAGGCGCCAAATTCGTAGTCGTACGCGGTGAACGTCTCGTACTCAAGCTGTTCTTTGACGGTCTGCGGCAGTCCCAGCAGGAATGCGGCATAGGAGTTGTATTGATTCTGCGACGGGCCGCCTTTCATGCCGGTGACGCCTTCGGTAAAGTTGAACTGACCTTGCGGTCCGCCGCCGCCGCTGATGGCCGTGAAGAAATCCATGTGATGGCGAAGTCCCTCAAAACCAAAACGGAGATCGTGCTTACCCTTCGTCCAGCCGAGATTCTGCGAGAAGTTATAGGACTCCTGGTGGTAGAGATAGGGCCGCGAGTCAACGTCGCCGCCATACTGGGAATAGCCGGTAATGATGAACTGCGGCGCGCCACTGTTGAGGATATTGTCATTCCCGCCGTTGGTGCCGGGGATCTCCAGCGTGGTCATGGGAATGGACTGACCGTAACCAAAGCCGGTCACGTCGTCCCCCATGCGGATGTAGCCAAAAGTGCCATCCCAAATCAGCGACCTTTTCAGCGTTCTCGTGAACCCGATATCCGCAACCTGCGTCACACCATTCGACACGCCGATATATCCCGAGCAGAGAGGCACGCCGCCCGCCGCACCCAGGCCCGGCATACATAAAGAATTCGATCCCATATAGGTGTACTTCAGCCAGAGGGACTCGTTTTCGTTCCGGTTGTAGTTCACCTTGGAATCAAAGGCCTGCCGATTGAGCGACTGCGATCCGGAATTCGTGTAATTGCTTGCCGTCGCGCCCGCCGCGCCCGAGTTGGGCTCGGGAATCAGCGCTTGAATCTTCGCGGCGATCGGGTTGATCGAGGGGAGGGTGTTGTCGAGAAACGCCGTCCGGCCCGTTCCATCCGCGTTTCCAGTGGTCGGATCGTAGATGGTCGTCGTATAGGCACTGAAGTTTCCCGCACGCTGATCGTCCGTGGGTACGGTCATGACCGCGGTAACACCCTGCCGCTCCTTGGTCATCTCCCAGCTCTGGAAGAAAAAGAGCTTGTTCCTGATGATTGGTCCGCCGATGGTCGCGCCATCAATATTGATGTTGGTCAATGGCTTGGCGGCGGGGCTCAGGTTATAGAAATTCCTGGCTTCGATTTTGGAGTTGGCGTTAAACGCAAATACCGAGCCGTGCAGCTTGTTGGTGCCAGACTTGGTGATGACGCTGGTGACCACGCCGCCTGCCATGCCTTGTTCAGCATTGAAGTCGTTGGTGGAGATGTTGACCGTCTCGATGGATTCGGCCGGTGGCACATATGCCGCGTGGTCAGGCAGCCACAGGTATACGCTCTGGATGCCGTCAATGCGCGTATCGTTGTTGTTGTTGCTGATTCCATTGACATTTGTGTCGAAAGAACGCTCTGGAGTTGTCTGGAGTGAGTTCGCTATGACTCCCGGAGTGGCTCCAGGAACCAGGTTGATTAATGTCTGAAAGTTACGGTAGTGGCCCAGAGGCAGACTGACCACATTCTCGGCACTGAGATCGACATGAAGATCCGTCTGATCGGTCTGTAGCTCCTGCGCAGCAGCTGCAACTGTGACGGTTTCTGTCGCCTGGCCAAGTGTCATGGTGATGTCTTCTCGGCGAGCGGTATTTGGAGTAATCGTGATTCCCAACCGCTTATATGCTTTGAAGCCATTCATGGTGACAGTCAACTCATATTGGCCGCCTTCCAAATCTGGCTTCGTGTATACGCCGTCGGAGTTCGTTGTGGTGGTCACGACCTGCGCCGTACCCACATTTGTGATGGTCACCGTAGCCCTCGGTATGACCGCACCACTGGTATCTTGCACATTCCCTGTCAGCGACCCATAGAGAACCTGGGCCTGCAACGGGTGAAATACCAACGAAAAGAGAAAGAGTGTCATCCCCGCAAAAAGTGTCCGCAACGGGACGTTACATTTGCGCATTGGTCAAGCCTCCTAAGCAACAATATCCGAACGGGATATTATTGATAATCGATACTGTACGCCGATTCTTCTTGGGCTGTCAATAATATTTTATTTGTGTTTGGCGCTTTTATGTCCCTTTTTGAATCTCCGCCCATGACCCCATTCATTACGTTCTGTAGTGTTTTATTAACTATATATAAAATTAATAATTTACGCGCTATTTCACCTGCGACTTAATAGCCTGAAAGCGATGGTCTTCCTGAATTTCCGCCAGGACATAGTTTTTCCCAAAATGCCGTAGAACCGACAAATAACGTTGTGCTTTCCGTTGACGTGCGAAGGCCTAACCAGCTCCAGACACTTTTGTAACAACGTGTTTCGAGCTTGTGAGGCCTTTCGCATCTACCGTTCGTGAGTTCCTTCCAGTTAAAACTGGTAACGCAAAGCAAACTGCATGATGCGAGGCGCCGCGGTACCTGTGATCACGCCGAAGGTCGAAGGCGACTCCATATTGACGCTTGGCGCACTCCATTGAGTGTGGTTAAGCACGTTGTACATTTCCCAGCGGAATTCCACGCTTTGATTCTCATACACATTGGTATCCTTGAAGAGTTGGAAATCCGAGTCGACAATTGGCGGCGCAGTTAAGACGTTGCGCCCGGAGTTTCCAATCAGTCCGGAAACGCCGCCCGCAGGAATCACTTGAAATGCAGTGACATCATAAAACTCTTGCATGCTTCTTGTTCCACGTGGCCGGTTTCCGTTCCCAATCCTGTTCGGGCGCGCGATACACGCTGTTGCGCATATCCCCTCGCGTGAAAGGTTCATTGTCGGGGTCTGGGGAAGACCAGTTTGCAGTTGCGTAATACCGCGAACTCCCCAACCACTCACCACCTTGTTTGTCAGATTGTTCGCGTTTCCTAGTAACAGTTGCCCTTGACCCATCGGTAACTGATAGGAATATGATCCTGCAAATCGCTGTTTTGAATTAAAGTCCGACGGGCCCTTCGCTGTGGCACGGTTGAAGGGATTGGACCATTGCGGAGACTGCTCCTCCTCTGAGCCGTTATCCAGGGACTTCGAGTATGTGTAGGCGAGCGAATAGGCCAACCCCTTCCAGGCTGCCTGCTTCAATGTGACGACGCCGCCATGATAAGAAGCCGCACCCCAAGTGTCGAAATACTGAATTCTGGCGTATTGCGGATAAGGAAGCAGGGCCTGAACGTTGCCTGGGCCGGGCGCGCGGAAATCGGCATTGTCAAAACCGAAAAGATGTACGTCATGGCTGCCCTGATACATCACTTGCAGATTAAGAGTGCTGGTCAGCATCCTTTCGACGTTCAGGTTCCACTCCTGAATTACGCCGTACGGCAGGTTACGGGATAGAAGTGGGAAAACGGTCAGGCCCGCTCCTACCAGACTTGCTTCTGCGGTCTTTGTTCCTTCCGGATTCCAGCTATAGTTGGGCGTGGTGGCACTCGCGGTCCAAGTCGGCCGCAAGGTGTCAGGAGCGAAGTCGTTGGAGGATGCCAAATTTGAAATCTCCGGGGCGGCATAGTAGATTCCGACACCTCCACGAACCACTGTCTTTGTTCCTAGTGCGTAGGCGAATCCAAATCTAGGGCCAAGGTTATCCGTATCGGTGTCATATGGTGACACGTGGGTCGTAGTGGTTACGAGCACGTCCGGACGATAGGTTTGCGAGAACGCGAGAATATCCGGCAAATCGGTGCATTGGCTCGAAGCAATCTCGGTGGCCAGCCCGTTCTGTATAGTCATCCCCAGACCGCAATGGTCGGATTGTTTTGTCGCGGTTTCAATATCATACCGCAGGCCAAGATTAAGAGTCAGGTCCTTGGAAATCTTCCAGTCGTCCTGCACATAGCCGGCCGCATACTCCACCCAGTTATTCCAATTAGTGGCTCGCGCCGTCTTGCCTACCGAGGAAGCGTATCCAAGGAGATAGTCGGCGAAATCATTCCCGGTGTAGTCATTGGTAAATGCCCAACTCCCGTTGGCTCCGGTGTAGAACATGTCGGTCTGTGTCCGCTGAATGTCCGCGCCGATTTTAATGGTGTGCTTGCCATGCTCCCATACAAGGCTTTCAGTCAGTTGATATTGGTTCATTGTGACGAAATTCGGAGTTACGTCGCTGGGGGCGAGGATTCCAGAAATGGAGATATTCGGCGCTGCCCAGAAGAGCGGTTTTGTAGCGGACAAGGTATTCGTAATTCCCGATGTGGTGACGAAGTCCTGGCGGCCAGAATTCAGCGTTGAGAGCCCGTTATGGTAGCGCGTGTAGTTGAGGCCCGCGCTGTTCACGAGAGTGGGACGGAAGATGTGATTCCACGCCGCGCCCATCCCTTGCGATTTCATCGCAATGATCGCTCCACCAGAGAAAGCGGGAAGTGGCAGAGTAGGAGGCGTCGCGGTTGCCTCCTGGTCGTAAATGTAGCGGCCAAGGAACGTGTCTTTGGGGCCCATGTTAAAATCCAGACGCCCTATTCCGGAGTTGTACGTGAGATGTCCGCTGGGCACATTGTTAAAGATCCAGTTGTACCCACTCTGTCCCGTAACATTGGGGTCTGGGAACAGCTGGAGCAGGTTTGCGGAAATCGTGCTGAAGCGAGTCTTAGGAATCGTATTGCTCGGAAATGGAGTGTTTCCGTTTGCCGGGTCAACGATGGTGGAAGGAAAGATACCTTGCTTTTCCGCAACGGTGGGGACCATTCCTACGGGTGGATTCCCTGTGGATGCCTGCTTAAGGCCTTCGTAGTTTGCGAAGAAAAAGAGCTTCTCATGGAGAATGGGGCCGCCCATTTCTCCGCCAAACTGATTGCGTTTGAGAGGGCTCTTCTTTGAAGAGAAAAAGGGTTTCGAGTCGAAGAGGTCGTTGCGAATGAACTCATAGACCCCCCCGTGATAGTTATTATTGCCGCCCCGCGTAACAACATTAACGACCACACCGCCGCCGCGCCCAAATTCGGCCGGCGCCAATCCAGTCTGGACGACGAATTGACCAATGGAGTCGACAGGAGGCGAGATTGCGAAACCGTTGCGGCTGGTTTCGCGATTATTGAAACCGTCAAGTTGATAATTATTCTGGTCTGGCCTCTGACCGGCAGACGCTGGAACTGAAGTGTTGCGGGGGATTACGGTAGAGCGAAAATCGCTGGTCGCTGGCGTCGACGCAGGAGCAAGGAATATCAACTGCATAAACTGGCGCACATTCAGCGGCAGACTGCTGGTTTGCGCGCCATCGATAACCGTTCCGGCTTGCGAGGATTCAGTATCGAGTTGCACCTCTGCTGCATTCACATTTACGGTCTGAGAGGTGGCGCCCACTGGCAAGGAAAAATCCACCACATGGGTCGAGAGAATGTCTACCCGAACATTGTCGGATTGCTGGGTCTTAAATCCGTCTTTCTGGGCGCTGACCGAATAAACTCCAACGGGCACAAGGGTGAATTGATATTCCCCCGCATCGTTGCTCTGTGCGCTCCTGTTGAGGCCCGTGGCAGTCGAGAAGACACGCACATTCGCGTTCGGCAGCACCGCCCCTGAGGCGTCGTTTACAACCCCGGAGATTGTGCCCGTTGTATTCTGAGCACTGACAAGTGGAATTAACGTGCAGAAGCAAAACAGCACCAGAGCAAGCAGGCATGCTTTTCGAATGCTTGCCAGGATACTCCCGCAAGAGAATGCGGGTGGATGAGCGTTCTCGATTTGACTCTTCAGAGCAATACGCGCACGGTGCGAGTAACAAGTTAGCGAGAAGCGAGCTTCCGTCTTCTCGGCATGATTTGCCTGTGATTGGACACTGAGTTTCCGCATCAATTAAGCCTCCTGTCAATAATTCCCGAGTCAGATATTATTGATAATCGATACGATATGAGGAACTCGTAATTTTTGTCAATAAATTTTTTGTTGTGAAAATTGAATTTGCTGGCCGCGACTTCGCCGTCAATAGTCCGTCACTACCCGCGATGCTTGGCGTATTATCAATTAAATCATTAGTTTGCGCCGCTTTCTCTTGGACAAATGTACTACTACAACATGTGGTCGATTGGGGAACTCCACCAGGGACCCTCCGAATTCAATCCACATAGTGGGATTTCACGTCTCCGATCGTCGGGCCTGGCTCGGGCAATCACATACCCCGGTTCCCTAAGTGATGTGAAGGCTGCTTTGTCCAGCCCGAATATTGCAGGCGACTCAGTCAACGACGCTGGCAGGAATAAACGATTCGGGGTCGAGATGCTCCCGAAGGCTTTCAGCAATCCTCTCGGGCTTGCCGCTTTCCAGAGCTTTCAATAAATTATCGTGAGACACAATGGCCAGCTTTTCCCCTGCTGCGCGGCGCTGATGGCCTATGAATGCATACACCGAGACGCAGATCCTGTCCAGTGTGTTCACCAGCAGGGGATTGCCTGAAGCCTTCCATATGGTCTTGTGAAACTTGAGATCGGCTTCCGCGGTGAGGATGTGATCTTTGGTCCGGACAGCCTTCTGTATATCAGCGAGCCTCTGCTGGAGCTCATGCTCGATCTCCGGAGTCATTTTCTTGGACGCCAAACGAAACGCAAGCTCCTCCAGGTGAATCCGCACTTCGAGCAAATTCACCATGTCAGCACGGGACAGCTTTGTAACATAAGTTCCCTTATCTTCAATCCGAACTACTAATCCAATATTCTGAAGGCGCAGCAAAGCCTCTCGAACGGGAACCTGGCTTACATTCAATTCTTTGGCAAGATGGGCTTCTCTGAGTGGAGTCCCAGGAGGCAGCTCCCGATTGAATATTGCCGTATGCAACCGATTGAAGACTTCGGTGGACTTGCTAATGCTGCGAATTGGAGACATCTTGCTCATTGGTACACCGTGATTGTATCGGACACGATTGGAAGATTCAACAATTTTGCACGGCAAGCGGTGCTGCAAATGATTAATCCCAAAAGACATGCTGAGGGGTAGCGCAGGCGGCATCTTGCCAGACTGCGGCTCAAACTGTGGCACTCAGACCAGACATTCCGCCCAGGTCTCTCCATGCTGAACTGCGCGCCCATACTCGGCCAGACGCTCAAGAAAGCCTCTCAAAGACAAGGGCTCCCGCGCCTTGAACTCCTGTGTGATGCCCTGAAGCAGCAAGCTCGATTTGCGGCTTCCGCTTTTCTCCAAAATGAAGGATGCCAGTCACGCACTTCTCGACCTCGCGGATGAACTCTCTCTGCCCTTCAACCAAGCCGCCGGAGATAACCAAGGCCTGGGGATCGAAGAGATTGAAGATATTCGCAATCCCTTCGGCTAGATAACCTCCCAAAATCGCATAAGCCTTGCGTGCCGTCGGATCTCCCGCAATTGCGAGGCGGCTGATCTGGAATGCGCGTCCAGCATTGTCCCGCACCGATGCATCCATCACACCGCCCAGATCCTCATATTCCTGCAGCAAGGCAGCGGTGGACACATAGGCTTCCAGGCATCCTTTGCGTCCGCAGTTACAGGAACGGCCATCGATGCGAATCGTCTGGTGGCCCACTGTGCCAGCAAGGCCATGCTGCCCCAGCAGAAGCTTGCCGTTGCATACAATGCCGCCTCCAACACCGGTTCCGATAGTGATTGCCACAAAGTCCGTAAAGCTGCGGCCAAGACCATAATGCAGCTCAGCCAAGACCGCGGCATGTGCGTCGTTGATCACATACGTCGGTAGATGAAAGCGTTCTTCGGCAACTTGACGCAAATTAAAGCCGGCCCAGTTGGGCAGATTGCTGGTCGCGGCAAAAACCGTACCATCCTCTGTGTTGATTGCACCGGCACTGGCGATGCCAAGGCCGCAAGGTTCTATTCCTTGCGCACTTGCTTGCGCAACCACTTTGCCTATCACTTCGAGAAGGCTCGCCTTTACTGCATCCCTGCCCTGGTCAGCGCGTGTCGCCACCTTCTCTGTCATGGTGATTTGTCCATCGCCGCTCACTAGGCCAGCTTTGATGGAGGTACCGCCAAGATCAACGCCAATAGCAGGCGCGCGCTCAGCCCAGGGCTGCATAGCACGGACAAAGCCCGCCGTAATCTCGCCAGGGCGGGTAATGGCAGAGCCAACCACCACACACCATGCTCCGTTGTCCACGGCGCGTCTGGCCTGGCTCGGAGTTGAGATATGGCCTTCGGCGATGATCGGCACGGAAACGCTTCGCGCCATCTCGGCAAGCAGAGGCCAGTTGAAGGAGTGAATCCCGCGCGTGTAATCGGTATAGCCATTGAGGGTGGGTCCAACGAAATCCGCGCCCGCGCCGACAGCGGCAATCGCTTCATCGAGAGTGGCCACGTCGGCCATGATGGGAAGATACAGCTCCGCGTGAATGCGCCCAACCAGTTCCTGCCATGGATCCCCAGCCGGCCAACTCCGATCGGTGCAATCCAGCGCGATGATCGATGCCCCAGCCGCTGCCAGGGCTTGCGCCGCCTCGAAATCCGGAGTAATCCGGTACACCCCGTTCATAAATCGCTTTTGAATTCCGATGATTGGGACGTCGCTATCCCGGCGAATCGCCGCGATGTGTTCCGCGCTGTTGATGCGAAGGCCGGCCGCGCCCCCTTGCAGTGCCGCCAAAGCCATCCGCCGAATGGCATCCGTATCTTCCAGCGGGTCGCCCGGCCACGCCTGGCAGGAGACAATCAGTTTTCGGCGAAGTTGTTCTTGAATCGAAAGCATCATTCGCACAGCCTCATCTAATCCATGCTGAGAAATCCGTCCCGAAACGAGAATCGGCTTCTCCCTGCTCCTTGGGACACCATCCATGCAATCAAACAGCCCGGGCGCATTGGAAGACCATCTAATCAGCAATTATTGATAATATACCATCGACAGGCTGTCAATATCTGTGCTCTCGCTTAGGACGGCTTCCCATTTGCGCAGCGGCTGGATTCGCCTCTTGGCCTGGATCTAATCTCGTTCAGTTGGCAGCCGCTTCATTGTTGAAAAGTCATGACCTACGCGCCTGTTTGCGGAAATAACATCAGAATTGACCTGGCACACTGAAGCAAGGTGGAAACAGTCTTTTCTTTTCCGAATTCATTTCTCAATGGCCTCATGGCGCGGTTGCTCAGGATTCTTTGGTTCCCGTGACGAGAGCCAGGCCGGGAACCCCAGTTACCCCCAAGCGGGTAACACTCAGAATGACCAGGCACACCGCACCGGCGATCATACACAAGGCGGATATTTCTATCGCTACAGCAAGTCCAACGCTGTCCTTGAGCATGCCGGCCACTAACGCCATCACCCCTCCGCACACACAGGAAGTAAAGTTGAAAATCCCATATGCAGTGGCCCGCAACTCGGCTGGGATAATCTGGCAGAGCACTGGCATCAGGTTGCAATCGAAGAATCCGCGCCCAACGCCAAAGCACACAAGGCAAGGCACGAGAATCCACCACGACGAGGTACTGCCAACCAGCAACAGAGCAGGTCCGGCGATCATCAGCCCGATTGCCTGCGTCCAGCCGCGCGCCCGCCGGTTTGTGCGCGTCCACCCGTCAGCCAACCAACCGCCACCCAGAATTCCGGCAAAGGAAGCCACCTGGATATAGAAGGTGGATGAGAATCCCGCCGATGTCAAACTGAGACGATAGCGTTCAAACAAAAACAGGGCCAGCCAGGCATAGATACACCAGAATGCAATCGCAGCAAAGCAGTTCGCCAATACCAGTATTAGAAACGCTCCGTTGGAGGCAAGCTCTCTAATTGCTTTTGTGAAGGGAAGCATGGGAGATTCGCTTGTCTTGCCCCGCTTAGGCCTCGGAGAATCCTTCAGCGCCACAAACAATATGGAAAAATAGAAGACGCCTCCGGCCCCAAGCACATAGAACACTCCGTGCCATCCGTAGTGCTGTCCGATCCACCCTCCGCCTACTCCGCCCAGAGCGACCCCTGCATATAGGCCACTCTGGTGCAGACCGATGGCGCGTGATCGCGTGGCTTCACCATGGTAGTCGGCGATAAGAGCTAATGCCGCCGGCAGATAACACGCCTCGCTTACTCCCATCAGCGCCTGCGCCGACAGAACCTGCAAGTACGTGTGAGACAGCCCCAGGAGAAATGTCACGACCGACCAGATTCCGAAACTGGCCAGAATCACCTTGCGCCTGTTGAATCGGTCCGCCAAATATCCGCCGAATGGACTGACGACCCCATAAACCCACAGGAACACCGTTCCCAGCATGCCCAGCTGCACGTTCGTCACATGCAGGTCTGAGCGCAGCAGGGGAAATATTGAGAAAATTACCTGCCGGTCTACGTAATTCAGGGCCGCCACTACCCAGAGAAGTGCCACCACTACCCACGGTAGATTGATTTGTTCAGCGTCATTTAGAACTCACCGGCGATCCCAACAGCTTACTTCCAAGTTCAGTGGTAAGCACCCTGGCACGCAAATCGTCCTGTTCCGTCAGAGTAAGTTCGCGCCGCGGCAGGATACAACTGCCACAGTCGATTCCCGTCCACAGAAGGATTTGCTTGATGACCGGATGTATCGGGTAGGCGAGCAGAACCTGTATGAATTCATTAATCTTGTTCTGCATGCGGCGCGCTTCCTCCCACTCGCCGGCCAGAACATGCTTATGAAGCGCAACAAAGCTGTCGGGAATCAGGTTGTACGTGCTCCCGATCCCACCACTCCCGCCCATGATGAGCCCCGAGATCAACATCTCGTCGCTGCCAACGAACACCACTGCCCCAGTCTGCCGGATAGCCCACAGGCGATAGAAGTCGGAGTCGGTAAACTTGAGACCAATCACGTTGGGAATTGAACACAGATCCAGCACTTGTTCTGTCGTGCGTATGGCCGCAGATAGCGATGGAAAATAGTAGATCAGGAGAGGCAGATCAGATGCTTCGGCGATCGCCGTGTAATAACTCTTAACTTCCTCAAATGAGTAGTTCCCTACCGGCGGAAGACTGCTTACAAAATGCGCGCCTGCCTGGGCCGCATGCTTTGTCAGGGCAACAGCCGTATCGGTTGTGGGCGTTCCCACATGAACAATAACTTTGGCGCCGGGCGGCGAGCATCGAACTGCGCACTCCGCGGCTGTCTGTCTGTCAGCGAGTGACAGTTGAAAGCCTTCGCCGGTTTGTCCGCACACGTAGACACCCTGGACTCCCGCTCGATAGACACGCTCAAGCAACTGCTCGTAAGGCTTTACCTGAAATTCCCCGGCCAAATTGACCGGAGTTACCAGTGCCGGGAAAATCCCTCGAAGTTCCTTCATTTTACACACCACTCCTTCTTGATTACCTGTCAAAACGCAGTTCTAAAACTTTGTTTGAACGGCTCCCTGGCCGGTCTTCGCCACCAGGCACGACAATCCTTCCGTCCTTCCAAACAGCGCTACCGGTCGTCACCAATCCCAGTGGCAACTGTCCTGCGGATGCCCATGCATTGTCGCTCGGGCTGTAGCGCTCTACGGTGCGACTGAATCCAGGATGCAACTCTCCAGGCGAAAGCGCCACGCCAGCCATGCTGCCGTCATCCCCGCCGAGCAGCAGTACATTGCCATCTTCATCGCATTCTGCTGGGGCCGCAACCGAGGCGGCGGGCAAATCCGGCAAGCGTTTCCATCCAGACATCGGGCTATAGCTCCAAGCTTCCCGCGAATAATGTCGAATGAGGCTTCCATCTGTCGCTCGAGAGAGCGTGGCGCCGCCTAAAATGTAAAGAGTGTCCTGGCACCCCGCCGCAGCGGCAAGAATCCGTCCAGGACCAGGCATTGAAGTTTCATGCTGCCAGTTGGACCCCGGACGCTCCTCGGCATCGATACTCAGACTCCACAACTGAGCTCCCGCCAAACTGTCTTTTGATTCCTGGCCGCCATAAACATAGATCCGCCCGCCCGCCATCGCCATTGAGAAATTAGCAACTGAGGCAGGCAGGTCTGGCCATAAAGTCAACTGAAAGCTCGACCCGTGCTTGCCGAGGGCCCAAACGCTTCGAGACACTACGGCCTCTCCCTGACCACCCGCAAACAATAGAGTGCGCTTTAAGGATGCCGCCCCCCCATACGCCAACGGCTTCGGCAGACGCGCAACCTGCTGCCAGTGCGTTTCGTCTGGCCCTAACGCTAAAATACCGTCGTCAAAGACTTTCGTGCCGCCTTGGCTTGGAGGCGCAGTCCACCGGGACCCACCCGCAACCACCAGTGTGCCACTGACAGTTCCTACGAACTGCCCCGCAATCGCGTGGGGAAGCGAGGGCAGTTCGATCACCTGCGCGTCTACAGCACTCAAGGCAAGCGCGGTGCCCAACACAGCGATTTTCATCATGGCGCTCCAGTTAGTATTATTGATAATATAATATTCTCGACATGTCAAGGAGCTTGGCGTTTTTTGGATACAGGTACTCAAAATAGGCCCGAAGGCGGCTGAAACGTTCAGTATTCAGCCGTTGCGTAGCTTTATCTGTGCATATGCTGAAAACTTGGCCGATCATATCGCGTTGAAGAGGTGATTGTGAAGTTTCAGCAGGTTTTCCATTCGACCTGAACGAGGGAAGCTGGTTGTGATGAGCAATGCAGTTTTCCAGGAGAGATCGAATGGACTATCACCAGAATGCCCGACTGACGGTTTATAGTCGAGAGCAAATTGTCAAAATGGTCGTGGAGCGGGGTTGCACGCGGAAGGCGGCTGCAGCCGCCTTCTATGTGAGCGATACGACTGCGGCCAAGTGGGTACGCCGTTACCGGGACCGGAGCCGGCCTCATAGACCTGAGTTCCCGTCCGCACCGCTCGCTACGCAAAACTTCATCTTCTTTATTAGAACGAGAACCTCAACGCGAGTTGAACCACTCTTGGATTAGTGCTCATCGCAAAGATTCTCCCAAAGGTAGCGGTACCGTAGGCATTGTTCGGACCGGCAAAATTCGGGTGGTTGAGAGTATTGAAGAAGTCCGCCCGAAGCTGTACGCTGGCGCCTTCCTTCGGCCAATGCACACGCTGGTTCTTGCTGATTGAGAGATCGACGTCGGCCTGGTCCGGCTCCCGCAGTATGCCGTTGGGCGTGTTCCCAAAACCCGTGCCAATATCGCCAAAACCGTCGGTACCGATCACTGCCGGGGCCTGGAAGCAACCGGTGTTGATGTAGTTGTGTGTGCTCACTCTGTGACTGATCGATCCTGGAGTCGATACCTGCTTGGCGTTGCAACCCGGAGCGTAGCTCGGCCGATCGCCGGGAATACCGTAGGCGTTGTAGATGTTGTTGTAGCTGATGCCCGCCTGCTGGCCGTCCTGGATCACAGTAGCAGTTGCGATACTCCACCCACCCAGCGTGTTTGCCAGCAGAAGATGAGATTTCGCCGGGTTTGGGAGAAGATAGTACGCAGACAGTACAAACCGCTGCGGACGGACATTGTAATCTGGTCCGTATCCAGACTCGTGAGCGCGCAGAGCGGTCTGATCGCCGGATGGTCCGAATTCGTTCGACCCCGTGGTAAAACCTGGTACGGGGCTCAACAATCGCTCCCAAGTATAGGCTGCCTGGTACTGGAAGCTATGTTTGAATTTCTGCGTTAGTGATGCTTGCAGAGCGCTGTACCAAGCCTCGCCATCGGTGTTGAAGTAATACATCGTGTTCGCTGTCCACCCGAGATAGGGTTTGCGAGCGTTGACGTTCGCCGAGGTATTTGTGGTCTGGCCGCGAATCGGGTCTGTGGCAGAGGCTAGAGGCGCCTGGTTCATCGACCTGCCCAGCACTGAGTGCAAGTCGCGTGCTCCGGCGTACGCAACGTCTAAAACGGCGCCGCCCGGAAGTCTGGATTGCAGGCCAAGACTATAGTGATAGGTTGTCGGAGGACGCCAACCCATTCCCAGCGCAGCCAGGGTGGTTTCGGTTGTGTCGGTGTAAGGCGTAAATACAGGGAAGGTCGGAGCAGTCGGGAATGGCTGGGCGTTGGTTGCGGCCACGTCATTCGTTAAGGTCCTGACATCCCATAGGCCGGTGGGAGCTTCTGCGGCCAGCAGCAGATTCATCTGGCCCTCGGTCGTAGTGTGATACATGCCGATTCCACCACGAAGAACAAACCGATCCGCAGAGTGGGGCAGCGACCAGGCAAACCCCACACGCGGATTCCATGTATTCTGGCCGTCGCCATTGAACCCGAATGTGTTCTTCCCCTGTATCACTCCTGTGGGGACAGCGGGGCCTTGGTAATTGGAGTTAACCACGTAGCCGTCGAAACTGCCCGCCCCAGGATTGGGATTGATCTTGGACACATCCACGTTGCCCCCGCCATTGGCAGACCCGAGGTCGCCGATACGCTCCCAGCGGAAGCCCAAGTTGAGCGTGAGACGCTTCGCCAATAGGTAGTCGTCTTGAATGAAGCCGTTGGCCTGCTTGTATCGCCAGTCGCGCTTGAAGTCCCCAATGCCCTCGTACGACTCGTAGATATTGCTGTATCCATATAGGTTACCCTGCCCCAGCAGAAAATCCGCCCAGGACAGATAAAGCACGTAGGCCTCGAAGTCAAATTTTTTCATATTGTCCCTGCCGGAGGTGAAGCCACCGCCGAAGGTGAACTGGTGCTTTCCCTTGACCCAGGACAACGTGTCAGTGAATTCGTACTCTTCCTGCAAAAAGGCCAACGCCGAAGTAGTGCCCGTCTGGAAACCATCGCTTATCATCCAGAGATTGGGGTAAGCATCATCCTGTGCCGGAACGTTCATTCCCAAGCTCGAGAAGGTAAACGCATTGCCGTAGGTCTGGTCCGAGGTCGACCTATGGAAACCGACCAGGAATTGGTTCACCAGGCGGGGGCTCAGGGTGTAGGTGTCTCCGATCGAGGCCACATCGAAGCGCTCTGGCTGATTGAGCGGAAATCCTTCGGTCTCGTATAAAGTGGTCCACTGCACGTTGCTGAGCGCACCAAAATAGCGAGCCGCGATCTTGTTGCGGTCGGATTTCAGGTAGTCGCCGTTTACCATCCATTGGTTTTCATTGAAAAAGCCCGGCTGGCGAATATATGCTGTGCCCTCGGTATCAATAGCGCCATAGTTGGAAGTGTTGACACCGGTAGTGTCGATACTCGAAGGTGTCGGCACCAGGTATTGACCGTTAGGCAGCTTTGCCTGGAGCAGATTTAAGGCCTGAGAAGAGATATTTGAGCCATCTGCGGCGACCGCGTCCCAACTGCCAAGATAACCCCCAGGGTCAGTAGCCATAGCCGCTCCAATTCCCGCTGGCGACCGGTCGTTCGTAAACGGAGGGAGATACTCTAATTTATGGTTCGATGGGTCGGTTTCATTGTATTGCTTAGTGCCCTGATAGGAGCCAAAGAGCAAAACCTTGTCCTTGACCAACGGACCACCTGCGGTAAAACCAAATTGATTCTGGCGCAGAATGCCACGCGGCTCGCCTGAATTCTTCGTGAACCAGTCATTGGCGTTGAGATCTTCGTTCCGGAAATACTCGAACATCGTTGCGTGGTAGTCGTTGGTGCCGCTTTTCGTAATGACATTGACGTTGGCCCCGGCATTGCGCCCCGTCGTGGCATCAAATAGGGTCGTCTGCACTTTGAATTCCTGGATGGCGTCGGGACTGGGAGCTGGAATTCCCGAAGAGTAAATCCATGAACCCTGTATGTCGTTGATCGTAAGGCCGTTCATTTCAAAGTTGTTGTCAGTCGAAGTGGCTCCCTGGCTCATGATACTTCCGCCTCCGGGATTCGCGTCTTGGCTGCCACCGCCTCTTCCGATATTCCCCGCGTTGTTGACCTCTTGGGAAACGCCTGCGTTCAAGCCGATAACCTGCGTAAAATTACGCGAAACCAAAGGCAGGCTTTCAAGCATCTCGGAATCCGTCACGCGCCCCAATTCACTCGATTCGGTCTGCAACTCTACACTTACAGAAGCCACGGTGACCGTTTCCGTCACCTCGCCCGTTTGCAATGGCATATTCTGCACCGTTGTTTCCGCAACGATCACCGGCACGTCGGGCGATAGGCCAGCCTTAAAACCCTGTTTGGTGGCTTCGAGCTTGTATTGCCCTGGCGGAAGCAGGGACACAAGATACAGTCCATGGTCGTTGGTTTGCGTGGTTCGCGTGTAGCCTGTGGCCACACCCGTAACCGTAACCTGGGCGCCCCTTACCACTGCACCGGTGGGGTCTGTGATCGTGCCGCTGATCGCGCCTGTTCCACCCGTCTGCGCGTCTAGCAGCCCGCAGGCTGTAATTAGTGCGCATGAGACGAACGCCACCCATGCGCGGCGGTAGGACGAGACAACTTGTTTGCGAGCGGGTTGCATATGTCGGGAGTAACGCATCTGTTTTCTCCTCTTCGAATCTGGCCTTTCCGAATCTGGCCTCTCCGAATCTGGTCTCGGAAAAGAATTCACGTATAGTAAGAAAACGAATGCAGAACTCGACAGGTCCTGAGCAGACATTTTCATGTCATTTACCGACACCCACACCATCAAAAGAAATTTCGGAGGGAGAGCATGAAGAGGCAAGGCCAGGAACAAGCCACGAGCACAAAGACGAAAGCAGCAAGCGTGAAAAGCCCTTCGAGAATGGCGCGCTTAGAGTCTCCTTATATGCTTTGTGTACACAGAGATTCACCTATAAGGTTCGTCACTCACCTTGCGCGCCGCGGCCGTCGCCGCTCATCGGGGACTCGCCCGTCACTGTTTACATTGCGCCTGCTGAGCTGGGAGTTTGGGCGAATATAACCCGACATTCCAATTCCATGCGATTTCTCCACTAACTCGCCGCCGGCAAACAGTTTCTTCATCGAACTCGTACATCCCGGGCAAGAGATGATCTGACGGCTGTGGAGCTTCCTTGAATGCCATATAGGAGCCGGTCGGTCCGAACGGCGGCCAATCCGGCTCGTTTGCGGCTTCTGGTCGGCCCGTGCGTGCAAACGAACTCCAATAGCCGATCATGGCGTTGGAAAGCCTCGTCTCCACTGGCGCCGCCGGGATTTTCGGCCAATGCGGCGGCGTACCATCGAACGTGCCGAAGACAAAGGGCAATTCGCTGGCGTGGAAACCGTGCAAACCGGCAGCGTCGGCGGCCGGGTACCCGTGATCAAAAAAGTAGAGGAAAGACGGCTGGCCCAGTGCGGTTTGTTTTCTAACGAGCCGCTGCGCCGTCCACCCGTACAGGGCGTCTCGCGTCGTAGCCAACACGCTCTCCTGCATGTTGGCGCTTGGATAGAGCCGCAAAAATTCATCAGCCAGGTCGCCATAACGGTCGCGAATTGTGCTTTCGTACGCGTCCGCATTTGCGGGTGGTTGCGGAGCGAGTACCCTCAACGAACGAATTTCCCCGCTATTAAAGCCCGCGAGTATTGGTACAGGCGCCTGTTCGCCTCTTTCGAAAACATCGACCAGTTGGCGTGGCAACACATGGCCGTCGATCGTGCCCCATGGTGCATACCCCGCCGTCGGCGCGGCAACAGTCAGCGCGCCCGCGTCCGCCGCTCGCATTGCTTCGATATTTGGTGCGTGCAGGGCGGCAGCGAGCTTTACACCGCTTTCCTCGGCGGAAGCTGAGCCGAAGCTGTGCTGCTTCAGCTCTGGCGTAGAGATCATGTACGCGCTTTCGGCAATTGCCTTGGAGAAGAGACCTCGAGCACCAGGCGCTGTCAGCAAATACATAACGCTAAGTCCGCCCGCGGATTCTCCTGCGATGGTCACGTTGGAAGGATCGCCGCCGAAAGCGCTAATGTTGCGCCTGACCCATTTGAGAGCCTCGATCTGATCGAGCAAGCCATAATTGCCGGATATGCCAAGCGCCGACTCTCGGCTGAGTTCCGGATGCGCGAGCCAACCGAATACACCCAGCCGATAGTTGATGGAGACGACGAGAATGCCCCGCTCGGCAAGTCGTTTGCCATCGTACAAAGCCTCCCTGCCCGAACCCGAAACGAGAGCGCCTCCGTGTATCCAGAAGAAGACGGGGGCGTTGCGTGCTTCGGTGGGAACCCAGATATTCAGCGTTAGGCAGTCCTCCTTCATAGGCGCTGGATCCCAGGCGTAGATACTGGCGGGTGGGCTTGAAGGCTGGAAGCATACGGGTCCAAAATCGGTGGCTTTCTTGATGCCCGTCCACCGCGGCACGGAACTGGGCGGTCTCCAGCGCGCTGAACCCGTGGGAGGCAAGGCATAAGGAATGCCCTTGAAAACGCGCAGTGGGCCTTCCATCTGGCCTTCTATCAAACCGGCAGGAGCGTTCACGACTGGACCGTTTTTGTCATGGGATGGAGTGGAGATAGTTGTAACCTGTTGAGCGAAATTCGAAGGCGCCAAAACAACGCACGCGGCCGCGACTGACCAGGCTACCAAGCGACGAAGTAAGATCATCGGATTGTTCCTCCAACTGTACGGCTTTCATTTCTAAGCACACGAGCCAAGGCCAGAAACAGCAACACCGCTACAACATACAATGACGCGAGCATGTAAAGTGCGATCTGCAATGACTGATGAGGATGGCTTGCGTGGAAATAGTCGCTGGCCGCGCCCACGAAAGTGGGGCCTAGGCCGAGACCGATCAGATTCATGATCAGCAGAAGTAGCGCGCCTGACATGACGCGCTGGTCTGGCCGCACTTCCTCCTGCACCAGGGTAACTGCCGATGTCAGATAGAAATAATTCAGAAACATCGTGCCCGCAAGGAAGAGCAATGCGAGACGCCAGGAGGGAGCCCAGACAAATGCGAGATAAAAGGGGAGGGCGAGAGCAAGCGAGGCCGCGGGCACCAGGGCATAGGCCTGTTTCGAGCGCCGCGTGAACCGGTCGATCGCGCGCCCGGAGGCGAGCATACTCCCGCCCATTCCGATTGCAACAACCAACGCGTAATATACGGCGACCTGCTTCAGCGTCATCCCTTTTTCGCGCATGAGAAAGAGGACTGCGAAATTGAGCTGACCGTAGGTGACGAATTGGGTGGCGCCGCTGGCCAGTGCAACAAGCACGAGAGATGGCCGCGAAATGAACATCGCCAGCGTCTGTCGGAATCCTGTTTTGCTCGCGGTCACCTCGTCCGAAATGCGATCCAGCCCGCCGCGACGGGGCTCAGGCACCAGAAAGAGGATGCCGATCACTGCGAAAAGACCGACGGAGCCGAGCGAGACAAATGCATAGCGCCAATTGAAAGCAGCAGCGATGGAAGCGCCGAAGGCGATTCCCAGCGCCGCGCCGATCGGCGGTCCCAAGTTATAGAGTCCCAGCGCTCTACCGCGACGGCCCGGCGGAAAATAGTCGGAGATGATCGAGTAGGAGGGCGGAACGCCGCCTGCTTCGCCGAAGCCGACCGTCATGTATGCGATGGCAAACTGCAGATAGGTAGCTGCGCCTCCGCAGCACATCGTTGCCACACTCCAAATAGCGCACGCTACTGCCAGAACTTTTGACCTGTTTGTCTTGTCGGCGAGCCACCCCACAGGAATTGAGATGCAGCAATAAAAAAGCGCGAAATAGAGGCCGCCAATCCGTCCAAGCTGACCATCCGAGATGTGCAGGCTATCCTGGATCGGCTTCGCAAGAATGCCTGGCAACTGCCGGGACAGAAAATTCAGCACATACACCGCGCACAGCATCGCAAGCGCGATCCAGGCGCGCGAGCCGGGTGCGGGAGGTTGCGGCGATGACGGTTCACCGGCCTGCCCATGCGGTCCAATCGGAGATGCGGATGTATTTACTTCCATTCTCACCTGCCCTGCATCAGAGAACCTCAAACAAGCCTGCCGCGCCCATGCCGCCGCCCACGCACATGGTCACAACAACGTATCGTACTCCCCGTCGCCGCCCCTCAATCAACGCATGAGCTGTCAGGCGGTTACCAGACATGCCATAAGGATGACCGATGGAGATCGCGCCGCCGTCGACGTTGAAGCGATCATTGGGAATACCGAGCCGGTCGCGGCAATAGACCACTTGTACCGCGAAAGCTTCATTCAGTTCCCAGAGCCCGATGTCGTCTATTTTGAGATCAAAGCGTTTCAGGAGCTTGGGGACTGCGAAAACCGGCCCGATTCCCATCTCGTCAGGCTCTGTGCCAACAACGGCCATGCCACAATAGCGACCGAGTGGCTCAAGGCCACGGGCAGCGGCCAGCTTTGCCTCCATCACCACGCAGGCGGAGGCGCCATCCGATAACTGGCTCGCGTTGCCGGCGGTAATAACGCCGTCTTGCCGCACCGGCTTGAGCGAGGCGAGGCCTTCCATGGTCGTGTCAGGCCGGTTTCCTTCGTCGCGCTTCAGCACCACCTCTTGCATCGAAGTCTCGCCGGTAGTCTTATCGGTCACCGACTTGATCGTCTTTACAGGGATGATTTCCGCGTCGAAGCGGCCGGCTGCCTGAGCTTCGGCCGTTCGAAGCTGCGACTGAAACGCATACTCATCTTGCTGCTCGCGCGAAACGCCGTACCGGCGAGCGACAACTTCAGCCGTGTCGATCATCGGCATGTAAATGTCCGGATGAAGCGTAAGCAGCTCAGGGTCGGAACCGAGACGGAGTTCAGTCGTCTGCACCATTGAGATGGAATCCATGCCGCCGGCCACGACGATGTCCATTCGGTCCATGACGATTTGTTTCGACGCCATGGAGATACTCATCAGACCCGACGAACACTGTCTGTCAACGGTCTGCCCGGCAACTGAGATCGGAAACCCGGCGGCCAATGCGGCCGTTCGTCCAATCGTATGCTGCAGACCCTGAGGCAACGCCGACCCAACGATGCAATCCTCGATCTCATAGGGCTCAACATTTGCGCGCGCCACCGCGGCGCGAATGGCGTGAGCGGCCAGGGTTGGCGCAGGGGCAGCGTTGAATGCACCCTTGTATGCGCGGCCTATAGGAGTCCGCGCTACGGAAACAATGACTGCATCACGGCTCATGTCGCGCACCTTTCGTCTCCGGCGAGACATCGCCAGCCCCTGTCAACTCGGCCTCGTTAGCGAGTTAGAGATAATCGCCATCCACACTGATCGCCTGCCCAGTAATATTTCGTCCGGCTGGCGAACACAAGAAGAGACACGTGAGCGCCACGTCGTCCCCAGTCACCATCCGGTGGAGGGAAATCCTCTTGAGGTATTCTTCCCGCATCGCCTTCTCTTCGATGCCTTCCAGCTTGGCGCGAGCAATGATTACGCCATCCATCCTTGGTCCTTCGACAATGCCGGGCAGCACTGCGTTCACCCTGATGTCATCGGGGCCGAGTTCGATGGCGAGCGATTTGGCGATTCCCACGATGGCCCATTTTGTCGCTACGTACGGCGTGCGCCACGGAATGCCCATCTTACCGGCAACAGACGAGATGCAGATAATGTTGGCGGGCTTAGACGCCCGCAGTATCGGTACAGCATGATGCAGACAGCGGTACTGGCCATTCAGGTTTACTTCGATTGTGCGCTTCCACTCATGTTCTGTGATCTTATCCACCCCAGCTGTCGGGCCGGCAATGCCGGCACAATTAACCAGAACATCAAGTCCACTGAATTTCTTCTGCTGAATTTCGAAAAGCTTTGCGACCTGCGCCTCATCAGCCACATCGGCGTGAGTCGCCTGGCAGGATGGGAAGCCCTTCTGAAATGCGGCCAGCGCAGCGTCGTCGATATCGCAGACGTGAATTTTGGCGCCCGTTTCCGCGAATGCGGATGCAATGGCAGCTCCAATACCGGAGGCGCCTGCAGTTACCAGAACCCGCAATCCTGGCGGGGGATAGAGTCGATCTTGGAACGTCATTCTTGACTCACCTTTCATTGAACTTCTTTTCTATGACGCGATACCACGCAAAGCAATCAGGCGAAATGAGTATTCTCCGCGCCCTTCAGTTCCAACATCTCCCTCACTTCCGACGGTGTGGCGATTTCAAAGGAGAGCTCTTCAAGAATGCGGCGGATCTTCTTGACCTGCTCGGCGTTACTCGTCGCCTTGATGCCAGGGCCAAGATAGAGGTTGTCTTCCAGCCCCACTCGCACATTTGCGCCCAGAATGGCTCCCATGGTCAGAAGAGCCATCTGGTGGCGTCCTGCGCCCAGCATCGAAAGGTGATAAGCATCGCGTCCGAATAAGCGGTCCGCCGTGGATCGCATCACGAAGAGATTTTCCGGGTCCGGGCCAAGCCCGCCGAGGATTCCGAATACAGCCTGAATGAAGAACGGCGGCTTGATGATGCCGCGGTCGACAAAGTGAGCGAGATTGTAAAGATGCCCCACGTCGTAGCACTCGAGCTCGAATCGAGTGCCGCTTTCACCAAGAGTCGCAAGAATGTATTCAATGTCCGCGAAGGTATTCTTGAAGACACAATCTTTCATGCCCTCGACCTTCGGCTTCTCCCAGTCATAACGCCAGTTCGTGATCCGCTCGGCTACAGGATGAATGGAAAAATTCATTGATCCCATGTTCAGCGAACACATCTCGGGTTTGGCTTGCAGAGGATAAGCGAGTCGTTGCTCGATCTTCATATCGGAACTGCCGCCAGTCGTGATATTGATGATCGCGCTTGTACGTTTTGCCAGAACAGAACAAATCTTCCGGAAGTGCGCCGGATCTCCCGTGGGCCTGCCATCCTCGCCGTTTCTGGCGTGGAGATGGAGAATTGCGGCCCCAGCCTCGGCCGCCTCAACGGCGCTTTCAACGATCTGCGATGGAGTGATGGGAAGATACTCCGACATGGTTGGAGTGTGGACAGAACCAGTAATAGCGCAGGAAATGATGATTTTGCGATTGCTTTTTGCCATCTTCGGTCTCGGTTGGATTAATAACGAAACAATCATAGGAAGTGAAAGACAATACACGACAGGTTTCGAGCGGACATTTTCATGTCGTTTTCAGACACCGCGGGAAAGATGTAGTACGGGCAAATGAAGGTCTGCGCTTAAGACCGATAATGCGCCGGCGTGCTGCCGGTCCATCTGCGGAACGCATGACGAAAGTTCGTAGCCTCGCTGAATCCCACAAGCTCTGAAATGTCCTCGATACTCAATCTCGTAGAACGGAGATACTCCCTTGCGAGGTTGCAGCGGACATCATCGAGAATTTGAGTAAAAGAAGTCCCCTCGGCGTGAAGCTTTCGATTGAGCGTTCGCACAGTTGTGAAGATCTGCTTGGCTACACACTCCATGCTTGGCGAATGTCCAGGCGTAGACGCGATGATCTGATAGATCTCACCGCCGACACCGGTCGAAGTCTTTACCTCACCAAGAATGCGATCGCAGGTATCCCGCAGGATCTTCGAAGTAAGACCGTGTGCCAGGCGCGGCTTCGCGGAGAGAATCGATTTCGGATAGACGAGTTCAGACATCGGCTGACCGAAGCGTACGTCACAGCCGAGATAGCGCTTGTAAAGATCGGCGTGGTCTGGAGCGGGATACGAAAGCGAGGCGCGAACAGGAAGGTACGAGTCGTTTTCGATCACGGCTCTCAGATGCGTCGAGAGCTGGGTCAGTTGCTGCTCCATGAGAAAACGCAGCAACGAGTCTGGATGCGTGATTGGTGCATTCATCGGGAAAATCCATGATGCGTAATCGCCCTCTTCGCGCCATGATACGGAAAGAAGCGGCGTCGCCAGCCGGTGGTATTTCACAGCCACCTGGAAGTACTCGCGAATCGTAGGGCTGCATACCAGGGCAAATCCATACATCCCATAGGCCGACAGCGGAATTCGGCTGCCCGTACTAAAAGGGGTCTCGGGGGTTTTCGACAACTGGAGCGCATTGCAGCATACCGTGATGTACTGGCGAACGGAGGTGAGAGTGTCAGGATCCGAAAGACTCTCAGGCGATAGGCCTGTACCAGACAGGCTCGCTTCAGGCGCGATTCCCTGTTCCTCAAGGACCTCAACAAGGGCTGCTACCTTGTAGGGCGCGTACCGTTTTTCATTCCAAAGAGGTAATTCCATGACGACCGATCTCTGTCCGAAAAGAACACTCTTATGTCCGAACTAAACCTGTGCAGCCTGATTATGCATCACTAGGATTCCGTTTGGGAAGTGCTTCTCTTGCGAATTTTTTGCGGTCGCGAAAGACGCTTCCGAATGGCTTTGAGGGTTGCAGTCGTCGGCGCAGGATTGATCGGTCAGGGCATCTTTGGATGCTTTGTCGCGGCGTTTGTGATGCAAAAACGGCATCAAAGGGCAACGCGTCCGGCGTGGGCCGAATGACTCGTCGATCTCAAACCCGCGTTTGAAGAAGGAGCCCAACAGGCCCGAGCCTGTTCTCAGCTCAGAACGGAAGATTATGTCAGAGTTCGTTATTGTTGCAGCTAAGCGCACGGCAATTGGAGGATTTCAGGGGACTTTAAAAGACAGTTCGGCGGTTGACTTGGGCGTCGTCGCAACCAAGGCGATTTTGGCCGGACTTCCCGCCGAAGATATCGCGGATGTGATTGTCGGCAATGTTCTTCAGGCGGGCAACGGCATGAATCCGGCCCGCCAAATCGCTATCAGATCTGGGCTTCCTGATCAGGTGACTGCGCAGACAGTCAATCGTGTTTGCGGGAGTGGTCTGCAGGCAGTCGTATCAGCCGTGCAAGGGCTGCAGTGTGGAGATGGCGAGTTGTACCTCGCAGGCGGCACTGAAAGCATGTCGAGCGCACCCCATTTTCTGCCGAAGGCGCGTGCTGGATATCGATATGGCTCTGGCGAACTGGTCGACTGCATCCTGAGCGAAGGTCTGACCGATCCCGTTCTCTCTTATGCGATGGGCGTTACCGCGGAGAATCTTGCCGAACAATGCGGGATCACTCGCGAAGAACAGGATGCTTTCGCGTTCGAGAGCCAGACACGCGCGGCGAAGGCTTTGAAGGATGGAGTCTTCGCATCGGAGATTGTTCCGGTTCCCATTAAAACCAGGAAAGGCATCGTCGAGTTCACGACGGATGAACATCCACGTCCGGATTCGACTTTAGAAGCTTTGGCAAAATTGAAACCGGCCTTCAAACCGAATGGGACGGTAACAGCGGGAAACTCCAGCGGCCTGAATGATGGCGCGGCAATGCTGGCCGTGACCACCGGGGAGTACGCCAAGAGTCACGGCCTGCCTGTGCTGGCGCGCATTCTCTCCTATGGTCTGGCCGGCGTTGACCCTGCGGTGATGGGAATCGGCCCGGCGGCGGCAGTGCCAATCGCTTTAAAGAAAGCGGGACTGACCGTAAGCGAAATCGATCTTTTCGAATTGAACGAAGCCTTCGCCTCTCAATCGATCGCCGTCATCCGCAAGCTCAGTCTCGACCCGGCCAGGGTCAACGTCAGCGGTGGAGCAATCGCGCTCGGACATCCTATTGGAGCTTCAGGCGCTCGCGTCCTCGTAACGCTGATTCACGCCCTCAGAAGACTTGAGAAACGATACGGTGTCGCCAGTCTTTGCATTGGCGGAGGCATGGGAATCGCAATCGTGACCTCGGCTGAATGAAAAGTGTAGTGGTTGTGTAGTTACCGCGTGCAGAAATTCGGCGCAGCCTTCCGAGCGCTATTTGGGATTGCGAAAACGCATGATCTGACGCGCACGCAACTCGTATATGTGCTGGCAGGGTAAGACGATCGGGCATTGTGGACTTTGGCGTGACCCGAGAAAGGGCAAGAACGTGAATAAGGTAATCAGCTCTCCGGATGCAGCGGTCGCAGATCTGCGGGATGGTATGACGGTCATGATTGGCGGCTTCGGGCTTTGCGGAATTCCCGAGAATCTAATTGCCGCAACGATCCGAAAGGGCCTGAAGGGGCTTCACACGATCAGTTGCAACATGGGCGTCGATGGATTCGGGATGGGGCTTATGCTCGAGGCCGGAATGATCGCATCGCACATTGGAAGCTACGTGGGCGAAAACCGCTTGCTCGATAAGCTCGTATTCGCCGGCGAACTGAACCTGACTGTGATTCCACAGGGCACAATGGCCGAGCGGATTCGCGCCGCTGGCGCTGGCATTCCCGCTTTCTATGTGCCTGCGGGAGCCGGCACCATCGTCGCTGAAGGGAAAGAGGTGCGCGAGTTCGACGGAAAGTCCTATCTGATGGAGCGCGCGATGCATGCTGACGTCTCGCTCATCAAGGCTTGGAAAGCAGACCGTCACGGCAATCTTGTCTACCGCAAGACAGCTCGCAACTTCAATCCCGTAATGGCGACCGCCGCAACAGTGACGATTGCCGAAGTGGAAGAACTCGTTGAGCTGGGCCAGTTGGATCCAGATGAAATTGTAACTCCCGGTATTTATGTAGATCGGGTAGTCGTGGGACCGGAGTTTAAGAAACCAATCGAGTCTCATTTTATCAAGGAGCATGCGCAGCAATGACAGACAAAGACGCAGTATCACTGGAATCTCCTTTTACGTTAAGCGGCAAAACCGCTATTGTGACGGGGGGCGGACGAGGCATTGGAAGGGCTATCGTACAAAAGCTGGCGTCAGCGCGCGCGAATGTGCTCGCGTGCGACCTGGATCAACAAGCGCTGAAGGAGACGCAGTCCTCTGTTTACCATCCTGAACGCATCGCGCTGGCCTGCGGAGATCTGATGCAGCCGGCTTTTCCGCAAGAGATTGTCAATGCCGCCCTCGATGCCTTCGATTCGATCGACATCATTGTCAATTGCGCCGGTTTCAGCTGGGACAGTGTTATCCAGAAGACCTCCGACGAGCAGTTTCTGGCGATGTTGAATATTCACGTTATGGCGCCGTTCCGTTTGCTGCGCGCAGCCTCCGATTATCTTCGTGCGACCGCCAAAAGCGAGATGGCAAGCGGCCAGCGCGTCATGCGCAAGGTCGTGAACATCACGTCTATTTCCGGGACGGATGGGAATCCTGGCCAGGCTGGTTACTCCGCCGGTAAGGCAGGAGTCATCGGACTAACCAAGACAATGGCCAAAGAATGGGGACGCTACAACATCAATGTGAACGCTGTTGGCTTTGGACTTATCCAGACTCGCATGTTGCAGCCGCTTATGCCCGAGGGAAAAATCAATATGGCGGGGAAGGATATTCCCATCGGCGTCCAACCCGCGATGCTCGAGTCAATTGCATCCGCGTGTCCGCTGGGACGCATCGGAACTCCAGAAGAAGCAGCCGGCGCTGTGCTCTTCTTCTGCTCTCCGTTATCGGACTACGTTACCGGCGAAGTGCTGATCTGCAGCGGTGGCTATCATTTTTGATGCGACAACCATGTCGCGCTTATGGTGCTGTCCCGGGCGAAGAATATCGGGAGGAGGAATATCAAGGTGAACGGTAAAGAGCTTATTGCGCGGCGGATTGCCCGGGAACTGCAAGACGGCTTTTATGTGAATCTTGGCATCGGGCTGCCCACCGCTATCGCGGCATATGTACCTGCGGGAGTCGATGTCATTCTGCAAGCCGAAAATGGCATGTTAGGCATTGGACCTCCGCCCGCTGAAGATCAGGAAGATCCCGATCTGGTTAACGCGGGAAAACAACCCGTGACAGCTCTTCCCGGTTCCAGTTTCTTCGGAACCGAAGTGTCTTTTGCCATGATCCGCGGTGGGCACATGGACATGAGCGTATTGGGCGCAATGCAGGTCTCTTGTCGAGGCGACCTCGCGAATTGGATGATCCCAGGAAAGATGATGAAGGGTATGGGCGGAGCGATGGATCTTGTCGCTGGCGCCGCTCGCGTCCTCGTCGCGATGGAACATAATGCCAAAGATGGAGCCTTTAGGATAGTCGAGGAGTGCTCATTGCCTCTTACAGGCAAACAGGTCGTTCAAGACATCGTTACCGAACTGGGCTGGTTCCACGTTGCCGCCGAAGGGCTTGTCATGCAGGAGATCGCTGAAGGCGTGACGAAAAATGCAGTAGAACATCGGACGGGATGCCAGGTGCACTTTTCCGCAGATCTCCGTCCGATGCTTCCGTACTAGACTCATCCATTTTGAAGGCACTCTTGGCACCGCATCCCGCGTAAACAAATAGCGGAACGCTCGCTTGTTTCGCCGAAACACCTGATTTATGAGCGCCGGAATGAAAATAGACCGCAAGTCGGCAAATCGATGCGCGATGGCCGACTTCCAAGTGCCGGCCCATTCGTGACAGTCAATCGCTCGCGTCTAGCAGTTATGTGTGCTGCTGGTCTTGGTTTCCAGCTTAGATACCTCGACGCAGGGCCCTGCGCTTGATAAGCAAGAAAAACACCGGAACGAGAATCAGGACATGGATGGTGGACGTAATCATTCCGCCGACGATCGGGGCCGCAATGGGTTTCATCACGTCCGAGCCGATGCCGGTTTCCCAGAGGATGGGCGCGAGGCTAAGAATGACGGTGGTCACGGTCATCAACTTTGGCCGCAAACGCTGGACCGCGCCTTCAATAACGGCCTGCTCGAGGACGGATTCCGTCATGGGATTGTCCTGCGCAAGATGGTGCTGGAAGGCTTCATGCAGATATACCACCATCACCACGCCGGTCTCGACCGCGATGCCAAACAGCGCGATATAGCCAACCCATACCGCAACGCTGAAGTTATAGCCGAGCGCCCACTGAAGCAGCAGTCCTCCAGACATGGCGTAAAGCGTGGGAAAGATCAGCACGGCAGCCTCCAGGGCGGATTTGAAGACAAGATAGAGCAGCAGGAAGATGACGAAGAAGACGATGGGCAGGATGAGTTTAAGGCGCTGTTTGGCGCGCATCTCGAACTCATATTCTCCGGCCCAGCGCCAGGTGTAGCCGGCGGGCAGGGCCAGCTTTTGGTTCAGCAGCCGCTCCGCGTGATTCACAAATCCTCCGTAATCGTGCGTGTTCAGATTGAGATAGACATAGCCGGTCAATGCGCCGTCCTCGTCGCGGATCATGGAGGGGCCGCGCGAGTAATACACGCGAGCCACTTCGGCGATAGGAATCTGTGCGCCAGACGGAGTTGGGATGAGAGCCTGCGATAAGGCTTCAGGATGGTCGCGGAGATCGCGTTGATAGCGCACCGCTACGGGAAAGCGCTCGCGGCCTTCCACATTCTCGGCGATGTCTGCTCCGCCGATCTCCGAAGTGATGACGCGCTGAACGTCGGCCACGGTCAGTCCGTAGCGTGCAGCCTCCGACCGGTTCACTTCAACATTCAGATAGAAGCCCTGCGCAACGCGCTCCGCGTAGACGGATTTGGCCTCCGGCATACCCGAAAGTATCTGCTGCATCCGCGCTCCGATATCCTCAATGCGCGCCAGATCGGAACCCTGAATCTTGATCCCAACCGGGGTCTTGATGCCGGTCAGTTCCATGTCCAGGCGGTTCGCAACCGGCATGGTCCATGTATTTGTAAGGCCCGGAAACTGGAGTTTGTCGTCCATCTCATGGATCAACTTTTCGTAAGTCATGCCGGGACGCCACTGATCGCGGGGCTTCAGCATGATGGTGGTGTCGTACATATCCAAGGGAGCATTGTCTGTGGCGCTGTCGGAACGGCCAACCGTGCCGAAGACCGTTGCGACCTCTGGAAATGAGCGGATGATCCGGTCTTGTTCCTGCATCAGTGACGCCGCTTGCGTAATCGAGATGCCCGGCAAGGCGCTCGGCATATACAGTGCTGAACCTTCGTACAACGCGGGCATAAACTGGCTGCCGAGACGGAAGTAGAGAGGAATGGTAGCGGCCAGGAAGGCCAGATTCAGCGCGAGCACCAGTTTCCAGTGCTTGAGGCACCAACGCAGCACGGGTAGATAGATGGCCTGTGTAACTCGCGCTGCGGGGTTCGCCGACTCGGGACGCAGCTTTCCTCTCAAGCAGAACGGCATGAGCGCCGGCACCAGCGTAATGGAGAGCAATGACGAGAAAATCAGAGCCAGCGTTTTGGTCCAAGCCAGAGGCCGGAACATGCGCCCTTCCTGCGCTTCCAGCAGAAACACGGGCAGGAACGAAACCACGATGATGATGAGCGAATAGAAGAGCGCGGGCCCCACCTGCTGGGCCGCGCCGACGAGAATGTGCCGCCGCTCCGCATCGCCCGGCACATCGGCCCGCTCGGTGAGATGGCGGTAGCCGTTCTCCACCATGACAATTGCGGCATCGATCAACACACCCACGGCCAACGCCAGGCCGCCAAGCGACATAATGTTGGAGCTGACGTGCAGAAAGTACATGGGGATGAACGCGGCCAGCACGGCGATGGGCAGCGTCAGGATGGGAACCAGCGCCGAACGGAAGTGGAAGAGAAAGGCAATGCTGACGAAGCTTACAATGATTGCCTCGAAGAAGAGGTCCCGCTTGAGCGTGTGAATCGACTGGTCGATGAGCCAGGAGCGGTCATAGCCGGTCACAACTTCAACGCCGGCAGGCAGCGCGGGCGCAATCTCCTTGAACTTGGCCTTCACTCCATTGATGACATTGAGCGCATTCATGCCGTAGCGCATAACGACAATGCCGCCGACGGTTTCCCCTTGCCCCTGCCAGTCAGCCGCGCCCCGCCGCACATCCGGACCGAAAGAGACTGCGCCCAGATCCTTTACCAAAACGGGCGTGCCGTTCTTTGTCGCAACAGGGACATTTTCGAGATCGGAGAGCGAGCGCAGATAGCCGAGGCCGCGAATCATGTATTCCGCGCCATTCATGTCCAGCACGTCTCCGCCAACTTCATTGGTGCTCTGCCTGACTCTGTCGATCACGGTGGAAGCGGAGATGCCGTAGGAGAAGAGTTTTTTGGGATCGAGATTGACTTGATACTGGCGCACAAAGCCGCCGATGCTGGCCACTTCCGCGACACCGGGCACGGTTTCAAGTTGGTAGCGCAGGTACCAGTCCTGCAAAGCGCGCAGGTCGGCCAAGCTCTTGGTGTGGCTGCGATCCACGATGGCGTACTCGTAAACCCAACCCGCGCCTGTGGCATCCGGGCCGATTGCGGGATGAACGTTTTCGGGCAACCGGCCTGCGATCTGGCCGAGATACTCCGTCACGCGCGACCGCGCCCAATAGAGGTCGGTGCCATCCTGGAAGACGACGAAAACATAGGAGTCGCCGAACATCGTTTGGGCGCGCACGTTCTTGACATTGGGAGCTGAAAGCAGGGCGGTCACAATCGGATAGGTCACCTGGTCTTCAATCACATTCGGAGGCTCGCCAGCCCACTGTGTGTGAATGATGACCTGAACGTCGCTGATGTCGGGAAGCGCGTCGAGCGGCACGCGCTGAAGACACCACAGGCCTCCGACGGCAAGAAGAATGGCTCCCATAAATACGAGGAAGGGGTTGTGGGCGCACCATGCGATAATTCGTGAAATCATCACATGCCTCCCGTGGCGCTAAGGCTGAACTGCTTTGTGGTGACGGGCTGGCCGACGCGCTGAACAGTCACGGTCACCTTCCATGTGCCACCCGACTCCAGTTCAAGCGGACCTTCATAGAGTCCGTTGCCTTTGTCGGCCAATGCGGCTTCCGCACGGCTTGCCGCCATCCCCATCGCGGGCATGGCCGGCATGAAGAAGGTCGCCTTCACCTGCGCTCCTGGGACAGCCTTTCCGTCAGGACCGATCAGCTTGACGCGCACCGTGTTTGCGCCTTTACGCGGCGGCGAGGGTTCGGTGCTGAGGTCGATCCGCATCTGCTGTGGCGGCGCGGCGCTCGCGCCCGCAGCCGGTTGCGTGGGAGTCGGCGCAAACGCCCCCATCGCCGCCTGAAGCTGCGCTTCAGAGTCAACGAGGAAGTTGGCCGAGCTGACAACCTGTTCGCCGTTCTGCAGGCCTTTGAGTACAACAACAGAATCGTCTAGCTGAAGCCCGGTCTCAATGAACCTCGGCTCCAGATTCCCGTTTCCGTGGTTGATGAATGCGATTGCCCGCGTCCCTCCCTGCAACACAGCGGAAGCCGGTATCACCAACTGGCGCCCCAGCGGGACAGCGATAGCGACGTTGACGTACATTCCCGGTTTGAGCGCAACACCGGGGTTGCGGAAGACAAGACGCACGCGCACGGTGCGCGTCGCCGGGTCCACTTGCGGCAGAATCTGATCGATGCGGCCGTTGAAACGGCGCCCTGGATAAGCATCGACAGTGACTAGCGCGGAGTTGCCCGGTTTCAATCGGCCCACGTCGCTCTGAGAGACGTTGGCATACACCCAAACCGTGGAGAGATCGGCGATGGTATAGAGCTTTGTCTCCGGCTGCGAATACGCGTTCGGCAGGGCATTGCGCTCAGTGATGTAGCCGGAGACAGGCGATTCGATAGCAATGTCGCGCTGCACTTTGCCGCTTTGCTCCAGATTTGTCATCTCCTGCGCCGGAATGCCGTATTGCCGCAGCCGCTCCTCGGCGGCCTTCATCAGCCAGCCACCTTCCTGCGCGGCCATGCCGTTCGCGTCGGGCGCAAAGGCCTTTTGGTTCTGCCTGGCCAGCAGATACTCCTGCTCGCTGCTTACAATATCCGGGCTGTAAATGGTGAAAAGACGCTGCCCTTTGCGCACGTACTGATAGGTCGCATTTGCAAAGACATTCTGAATCCAGCCGGGGAAACGCGTCTGCACATACGAGAGCTTCTCCTCGTCGATGTCCACATTGCCGGGAACTGTCAGATCGTCGTTCACATCCTTGAATGTCACGGTCGCGGTGGTCACGCCAATCTCTTGAAGGCGCTGCGGCGACAACTGCACGGGAGCCAGGGCCGGCTCAGTTCCAGCCTGCGCGGCGCCTCCCGGCTGCACAGGCTTGGAGGTCATCTCGGGCCCGCGCGCCACCACTGGATCCTGCGAGGACACTGGCAGAGCCGCCGGATTGCGATGCATGAGCACATACAAGAGAGTGGCTGCAAGCAAAACGCAGACGGATACAGCCGATCCAAATGCAATCTGATAGGTACGTGCTTTCATGGTTTCACCTCCGTTGCGGAAGAATCTGAAAGATCGATTGGGGCGCCTGCAGCGAGTTCGAGATCTGCCAGGCGCGTGTCGAAATCGGCAACCGCTTCCAGCCATGCAAGATCAACATTGATAACTGTCATCTGGCTGTCGAGCAGGTCGAGGAAGCTCGTTTTGTCGTTCTCATAAGCGATCACGCTCGATTGGAGCGTGGCGTCGGCCTGGGGCCGGAGTTCGTCATGATACATATGCGCGAGCCGTTGCGCGGCCTGCGCCTCAACAAGCGCTTCCTGAATCTGCCCAAACGCCATATTGCGCTGCGCGTTCAGTTCCTCATCCTGTTCGGTGACTTGCGCCGCAGCCTCCGCAATCTCCGCATCGTGTTTGCGGTGATTCAGCCAAGGCAGGTTCATCGAACCTTCCACCATGTAGCTGTTGCGCATCGGCGTGCCGGACGGCATCAGCATGTAACCTGCCGAAACCGTGAAGTCCGGTAAGTAAGCTCTCTTGGCCAGCGCCTGCTCTCTGTGGCTTCGTTCCGCGACCTGGACGGCAGCAACCAAATCAGGCCGTGAGTGGAGAGCCAGTCCTTCGAGTTTCTGCTCCTGGGGCAGCGCGGCCAGCGCGGCAAACTCCCCGCGCACATTGAGCGGCGCGCCGGGATCACGCCTCAGCAGCGTGTTGAGGCGGGCGCGCGCAAGATCGGCGTCGTGATCGAAGCGAATCATGTGCTCCGCCAGCGCCGTGAGAGCCACTTGCGCCTTCAGAATGTCCTGCTGCGATACTTTTCCGACAGCATACTTGATGCGCGCCGCTTCAATAGCCTGACGCGCGATGCCTTCATGCTCATCATGAATCCGCAATTCGTCGCCGGCGCGCAACAGATCATCGAAGGCCTTATGGACCCGCACCCGTACCTCCAGCCTGACCTCGTCAAGCTGAGCCTTCGCCACATCCACATCGGAGTCCGCCACGCTCGTCCGCAGCGCCCGTTTGCCCCGTCCCGGCAATGTCTGGCTGATGCTGAACATATTCTGAGCGGTGTTATAATCCCACGGCTGTTGCAGCGGAACTCCCCATCCGCGATACATCACGGAAGGATCGTCAAGCGCACCGGCGACGGGGACGTGCGCCTCGGCGACAACAACTCGCCGGACAGCGACCTCAATCTCCGGATTCACGGAAAGCGCGATCCGTTCAACATCGTCCAGCGTCAGCGCAGGGGTGGAAGCCCCCGGATGCGGGTGCTCCTCAAGCAGGGCGGCAAAGTTCGCCAGGACATCACTCTTTGCGGGCGACTCCGCGCGGGAAACACGGGCCGGCATAGCAGCCACCAGAACGCAAAGTGCGGCAACAGAAACTCTCATAACTTCCTCCAACGGAAATTCGGGTCAGTGCCCGGCCGTGCGTTTACAACGCGCATGAGCGCGCGAAGACAAACGAAGGCCAGCATTCAACCTGCGAAGGAAGGAGTTTTAGAGTCGGAGTATGGAGCTACTGCCCGGCGGAAACTTTGGCGGCTCTTCCAGAGCATTCTGGAGCCCAGAAACCGAAGCGGCGGACAATTGCAGACTGGCCTGATGCGGCACAAAGGCCAGTTTCTGTGAGTATTCAAGAGAATATGGAGGAACCGGAGTGGCGGGGGTGTTCTGCTGCTGGACCCGGCAGCACGAGCCATCGATGCTCGTTCCGGAGATTCCGCATTTCAGCTCCATCCCGCGACAGCAGGAATGCTGGCCGGACGGCTGCGAGGCCAGCAGACAGGCGCCTAGCGGCGCAGCGGTCCAGAGGACAACCACCGCCAGCAATAGCAACGCGCCTTTTCTGCCCCGTCTCATCGTGCGAAGATCACCAGTTTCAATTGCAAACATTCGCCGCGGCTTTTCTCCTAGTGTAATCTAGATCACACCAGAAAAACCCTAAAATTGCAACCTTTGACACCGGAGCATCAAATCCTCTACGTTCTTTGGGGCGTGAACCAGTATTCCTATTTGCAATTTCGAAAGTGTTTATATTCGACTCCGTTGTGGCACCCTAGAAGTTAGGAGTTTGTCTGTCATGCGACCTGAAGAACCTGCAATCGTTGACGCCTCTGAAAACCTCCACGTCTGGGAGGCGGGCGGAGCCGATTCCGCCGAGGCGCTTTCCGCATGGGTGAGCGCGCGCTTGGCGGCGTACGAGGCGGCGTTGGCCGCACTGCTGGCCGTCGAAGGCGAGCGCACGCCGGAAAACTCGCTTCGGCTCTACGACACGGCCATTGAGCAACTCAGCCTGGCCGGCGCGCAGGCCGGCATACTGAATTCGGTGGCCACCGACAAGGCCGTGCGCGATCAGGCGCAAATGGAAGCACAGCGGGTGGCGCAGGCCGCGAGCGCTCTGAGTCTGAATCGCGCGGTCTATGAGGCTCTTGCGGCAGTCAATCTGAAAAAAAGTGACGCGCCTGATGCGGCCAGCGCGGCCACAAAGCATTACGTCGAGCGAACGCTGCTCAGTTATCGACTGGCCGGCGTCGACAAGGACCAGGCCACACGCGACCAGTTGCAATCGCTGCATGAAAGGGCGACACGGCTTTCGCTCGAATTCAACCGCAACATTCAGGAGGGCGCAAAGACGATAGAGGCCACGGAAGTTGAGCTGGACGGGCTGCCGGAAGACTATCTCGCGCGGCATCGGCCAAGCATAGACGGTCGCGTTACGATCTCCACCGACCCACCGGAGATGCAGCCTGTGATGACCTTTGCCGCGAACGGCGCGCTGCGCGAGCGGATGTTTTTGGCCTATAACACCCGCGCCTACCCGGCTAACCAGCAAATCCTTCTGGACCTGCTGGCCACGCGTCAGGAGATTGCGGACGTGCTGGGGTTCCGCAGTTGGGCCGATCTGGCCACCGCCGACCAGATGATGGGTTCAGCGGCGAACGTGCGCACTTTCCTGGCAAAACTTGACGAGGCCAGCCTCGACGGCGCGCGGCGCGAGTACGAAATGGTTTTCGAATTTGCACGCAAGCGCGAGCCCGAGTTGAAGGCTATCGACATTACCAGCCGCGGATACTGGTACGAGCAATTCCGCCGCTCGGCATTTGATTTCGATTCGCAGTCGGTGCGGCCTTATTTTCCCTATGCGCAGGTGGAAGCGGGTGTGCTGGAGACCGCCGCGCAACTCTTCAAAATTGAATTTCGCAGCTCGACAGCCTTAGCATGGCACCCGGCGGTTTCAGTCTTCGAAGTCTTCGATGGCGGCAAAAATGTGGGCCGCTTCTATCTGGATATGCACCCGCGCGAGGGCAAGGACAAGTGGTTTTCCGCCGCACCAGTTGTGACAGGCGTGCGCGGGCGCGCTCTGCCCGAGGCCGCGCTCATCTGCAACTTTCCTAAAGCCGAAGAGGATGATCCGGGATTGCTTCAGTACAACGATGTGGTGACGTTTTTCCACGAGTTCGGCCACTTGATGCACGCCATTCTGGGCGGACAGACTGAGTGGGCGGGACTGAGTGGCTTTGCGACCGAGGGCGACTTCATTGAGGTGCCGTCGCAAATGTTGGAAGAGTTTTTCCGCGACGAAAAACTCTTACAGGCTTTTGCGAAACACTACCAGACCGGAGAAACGCTCCCTTCTGAAATCATCCGGAAGATGAAGCTGGCCGGTGCGTTTGGGCGCGCCGACTGGGTTCGCTCGCAGCTCTACTACACCACTCTCTCGCTCGATCTGCACGACCGGAATCCGGTGGGACTGGACCTGGACAGCACCACAAAGCGGCTCTACCAGAGACTGCAACCCTGGGCATGGATGGAAGGCAACCGCATGTACGCGAGTTTTGGCCACTTGACCGGCTACTCGTCGAATTACTACACATACGCTTTTGACAAGGTGATCGCGCTGGACTTCTTCGCCCAATTCGACCCCAGCGATTTACTGGGTTGCGAGGCGGGCGGCCGTTATCGCAAACTGGTGCTCGAACAGGGCGGGTCGAAGCCGGGGCGGCAGATGGTGCGTGACTTTCTGGGACGCGACGAAGAGTTCTCCTCATTCAGCCGGTGGCTCAATGAAGAATTTGAAGAAGAGCTGCCAGCCATCGGCTCCTAGCTTTTCGAAAGCCACACACGAGACAGAAGACCTTGGTTCCATGAATCTCATTCGGTCATGCGGAATCCGCTATGATGGACTCGCGATGGCAAACACACAGGATTTCAAAGGCAAATGGGCGCTAGTGACCGGAGCCAGCGCGGGAATCGGCGCTGCGTTGGCTCGGGAACTGGCAAAGCACGGGGCTAAACTCATCCTCACAGCGCGCAGAGTTGACCGCCTGGAGACACTGGCCGGCGAGTTGAGGGGCAAGGGCGCGGAGGTCCGCATCGTCGCTGCCGATCTAAACGATCCCGCAGCGCCGCAGAAGGTTTTTGATGCCACGGATGGTGCAGGTCTGTGCGTTGACATTCTGATCAACAACGCGGGCCTCGGGCAGTACGGGGCCTTCACCGAGAGCGAGATAGCCCAGGAGCTGAGCCAGGTGCGCGTCAACTGCGAAGCAATGGTGCGGCTGACACGGCTTTTTGTTCCGCGCATGGTTGAGCGGAGGAGCGGTTGGGTGTTGGTTCTTGCGTCGACGGCCAGCTTTCAACCCGTGCCCTATATCGCAACCTATGCGGCCACCAAGGCATTCGACCGCTTCTTCGCCCTTGGACTGGCTGCAGAAGTAGCCCGCTTCGGCGTCAAAGTAACGGCGCTCTGCCCAGGGCCAACGGAAAGTGAGTTCTTTGACGTTGCCCATGCCGGTGCCTTCAAACGCCGCGGGATACAGCCTGCTGAGGACGTGGCGCGGCTGGCGGTCGCGGCTCTGGCGCGCGGCCAGAGCACACTCATCCCAACCTTCAGCGGCAGGTTCACCGCCATCCTTGTCCGCTTCTTGCCGGTGGGGCTGATTACGCACTATGTCGAGAAGGCCGCACGCCCAACCTGAGAAGCATGACGTGGCGCTGGAATTTCGCGCTGCAACTTTGCACAATTCGCAGATTTTCTATTTTTTGTTCCCTCTTCCTTATTTTCTCGCTTACGATGGAGCGCATGAGCTACTTCCTCTTCAAGACTGAGCCCGATGTTTACTCCTTCGACGATTTTCTTGGCGACAAGGAGACCGTTTGGGATGGCGTGACGAATCCAACTGCGGTGAAGTATCTGCGCGAGATGAAGGCAGGAACAAAGTGGATCTTTTACCACACCGGCGACGAGCGCACAGCCGTCGGTACGGGAACCGTGATAAGCGTGGACGCAACCGATTCCAAAGTACCCATCGTCAAGGTCAAGGCGGGCAAGCGGCTGAGGCAGCCGAAGACCCTGGTGGCAATCAAGGCGGAGCCTTTATTTGCAGGGTCTCCGCTAGTGGTGATTGGAAGGCTTTCGGTAGTGCCATTGACCGCGGAGCAGTGGGAGTGGTTTTTGGGGTGAGTTACTATGACTAACCTTCACCCAGCCAACGCTTGGTGTTGAGTAATTGGCGCTGATCGAGGGCCCAGACTTTTCCGGTCATCTCGTCGGGACCTTTGCCTTCGCGGAGGCACTTATCGAATTCGACCTGGATGGCCTGCATCTTGGCGTCGAGGTCGTCGAGGAAGCTGAGGGCCAGGGCTTCGGGGATCATGGGGAGCTTGGGAGAGCCAAACTCCAGCTTGCCGTGATGCGAGAGGATCATATGCAGTACCAGAGTCTTGAGGCGCGGCGGGAAGTTGGGCAGGGAGTCGATAGTGCGCTCGGCGAGAGCCGTGCCGATCTGGATGTGGCCCAACAGGCTGCCCTCGACTGTGTATTCGAAGCCGATCTCCCATGAGAGTTCGCGCACCTTGCCGATGTCGTGCAAAATCACGCCGGTCATCAGAAGGTCGCGATTGAGGAGCGGATAATGGGGCGCGACGCGGTCGGCCAGAGTGCAAAGGCTAATGACGTGCTCCAGCAAGCCGCCCAGCCACGCGTGATGGAGTTGCTTGGCTGCGGGCGCTTCGCGATAAGCCTGGGCGATGGCGGGATCTGCCAGCATGGTGGTGAGCAGGAGCTTGAGGTCGGGGTTGGTGAAGCTCTCGACGAAGCTGAGAAGCTGACGCCAGAGATCGGCGATGTCGTAAGTGGTGGAAGGCAGTAGGTCGGTTTTGTCCACCTCGGACGGCAGCGCCACGCGAAGCTGGTCGATCTTCATCTGCAAGCGGTCGTCGAAGCGAGAGGCCGAGCCGCGTGCCTTGACGATGTCCCCGCGCTCGAAGTCTTTGGCGATGCGTGGGTCGGATGGCTCCCAAACGCGTCCTTCGAGCTGGCCGGTTTTGTCGCCGAGGACAAGGCTCAAGTAGGCTTTGTTGGACTTTGTAGTGCGTTGCTGCTTGGCCAGCACGAGGAAGAAGCCGTCGAAGAGCTTGCCTTCGTCGAAGTTGGCCAGATCGGCAATGTAGATATCTTTCATAGGGGTGACCGAGGGGCGGTACGCGCCACCGGGGTTGCGCGTACCGCTTACCTGCGGGTCAAGAATAACACGGTTGGCGGCGCGCGAAAACGACCGCAGCGCCCCGCAAAGTTCGGCGCATCACTTTGCGGCGAGATTCTTCCGCATAAAATCAACGAGCTCTGGCAGTGAATCGTCCGTAGCCTGTGCGTCATAAGCCATATGACCTTTCATTTCTTTGGCGGCGGGATCGAAGTAGGTTATGGGAGGAGCGTTGAGGTTGAAGCCGTGCGTTGCGCCAGGATATTCATAGGTGGTCAGATCGAAGTTAAATTTTTTTTGAAGCAGGCTCTTCAGCTGTGGCACCTCGTCTCCGTCGCCGTAGACGTCATCCGTGCCGTAAAAGATAATAATTGGAGCACCGGTCAGCACACCGCCGCTTTCAATCTTAGGTATGAAAGCCTTTGCAACCGGGTAAAACCCCGCATGTACCGCAAATCCCTTCTCGTCGCCCATCCAAATTTTGCGGTTGCCATCGAGGGCCGTACTCAGAGTGATTGCACCTCCCAGCGAAAACCCCATGATGCCGATGTGGCTGGGATCGATGGACGGCACTTTCCGCAGTTCTTTCAATGCAGCAAAAGCCAATGGAAGAAAGCTTTCAATCTTGGGCCGGTCGATAGGGGACTTGTAAATCCCGTCCTTAAAATTCACTTCAAAAACAGCAATTCCAGCATTTAACAGCGGCACCCGATAGAGAGTTCCGCGCGAATCAATCCCCATGGTCCCGTGAATCATGACAACTGCCGGGCATCGGCCTGATGTGTTCTCCGGAAGATAAAGCGTGCCATACACTTTGAAGGGATGGCTTGAATCGAGAGATGAAAAATCAATCCTGGTACCGGTTGAAGCTGCAGCGGCAGGCAGTACCGATGCGGTCAAAAGAAACAAGGCCAGTAACACGATGTATTTCAAAGAACTCATGACGAACCTCCGGCAAGTTCTTGCGAGATTTCTCCGAAGTTCCAATTCGCCGATTACACTATTGAAGAATCTCCGTGAGCGGAAACTTGGAAATATCCACGGTTACCTGCGATGTAAGTTGGTCAATCAGGCGAAAAACGTCACGATTCCAGTATTGGTTATCGGCGACATCGGCGCTCTTCTTGTCGGCAATGCGATAAATCTTCCCTCGGTAACTCACCTGGACAATGGGTGCAATGTCTTGATCTTCAGGCATACCTGTCAAGCGCAGCAATGGGGCCCGTTCGATGGCTGGGACAGCCTCAGAAAACCTGGGCAACTGTTTCAGCTGGAACTCAGACGGAATGTACCGGCTGCTGGGAATGACTGGGTTGGCGTGCTCGAGCGTGTCGTACGGAAGTTGCTCTTGAGCGGCAGCCGCCATCAGCCCCATCAAAGACCGCATAACCAGATGTGCGGATATGCTTGGAGCGCCCGAAGTTGAATTGCATGCGTCCTGATTGTTTGAGCTTCCCTCAATGGAAAAACCATTGGCAAGGCTCATAAGGATCGCGTCGAGCGCAGGCCCTTCTCGAAGTTCTTTCATCTCGGGATCATTCAGAATCTCCTTCTTGATCTTCGCGATGTCCGGAGCGGGCTTTTGGCCTTCCGATTGAAGCGGGTAAAGAGAAAACGCGGGGGTAAACACTTTCTCTCCTAAAAGCCACTTATTGCCCGCATGTTCCCACACGGCGTTCTTCTGGGAGGCAGTTACAACATCCTGGGCCTTGGGGGAGTTCGCGCCGTTGTCATCCAGGCCAGAATTGCTGTCAAAAGGCACGAAAGTATTTGTCCCGCGAAGAAGCAGATAGCCACGCCTTTGCAGCCAGTAGACGACCGCGTTAATTCTGAGGAAAGTTACATAGCTGGACAGAGCATCCGGGTTGCGAAGATAGTCAGCCTCAGCGGCGCCGTCCGGTTTGATGTAAATCGGAGGAGGCGCGTTGCGCAGCGTTTCAACGGTGCAGCCATGCGCGGTAACCCTGGTAAGTTCAATTCGATCAACCATCAAACGAACGAGCTGATCGGCACGCCAGCCCTGCTGGTAGAGGATATAGAAGGTTTCTGCGGGAACCGGCTTCAAGAGAAGCTGAGCGTTGGTTTCGTCGTTCACCGGGATGAATGTGAATATTGGATCGTTTTCATAGGTTGCAACAGAGCTGCCCCCGCCGGCAGGCCCACCAATAGTGGGATTGGAAGTTGAGGTGGCATACGTGCCGGTCCCCGTGAGAGACGCAGCCATCTTATATGCGCTTGTAATCTGGCCGATCTTGAAGAAATAGGTAGGATCGCGATTCTCGAGGCGCGCGAGATTCAAGAGCATTTCTCGATTCGAGGTTTCCGCATAGGCTTTTTCAAAGCCCGTGAAGTCCATTTTCAGACGCTTCGGCGCACAGCCTGTCAAACCCGCGGAGAAGAGACCGATGAGAGACAGTATCAAGTAAGTTCTTGCAGGTTTGGCGGGCTGAAAGAACCTTTTAGTCGGGGGAACGATGCGGTCCAGCAATTTTGATCTCATCTTAACTCCAGCGAGAAGCAATTTACCACTCTGCGGGGACGGCGAAAGTATAAGTCAGGCTCATGCTGAAAAGCAACAAAGAACGCTGGTTCCGTATTCAAGCCGACTTATTACCTCAAAGGTGGGCCTTGCAGTTTCGGCATATTGAAAGCCAAGTGCCGCTTCCTTTCAACCCGCTAAATCAAATGCTCGATACGCACATGTTCCTGCGCATACGCGTGACCTATCTCTCGCAACGCCGGTATCGCATGGATCGCGTCGAGCTGTGCGAGTTCGGCGTTCTGGAGAAGGAACTCCTCCGCATCCTTGCCCATGTACGATTTGTTGTAGCGGGTGTAACTGAACCAACTGCGCCCAGAGAGCGCTGCTCCTTCCAGATTGCCTATCTCCGAATCCAATTCTTCTCCGTGAATGCATTGACCAAGGCAGCGGCACATGCAGTCTTGTTCGAGCGCGATTCCTTGCATCAACGCGGCGGGGATTTGAGCGGCATGATATCCGACCCACATATGGCGCACATTCACGTCTGCCGCAGCCAGAGAAAAACGCATTGTCCCCACGGAGATCAATCGAATCTTGTCCGGCCCGGTTTCCCAGGCCAATCGATAACAAGGCAACACGGCCATTAGTGCGGCGATAAGCGCCGGATTGTTATATGGAGTAATCGCTCCATCGACAAAAACGTGACGCCTGCCGCCGAGCATGATCTCTTCGGGGTCGAAGTAGGTCGGAGCAGCTGTGCTGGCCCTCACCAACTTCCAGAGCGGGACTTTCAGATTGCAATCCGGAAGGTTGGCATCGTTGTACATTGCCAGCGGATTGTTGGAAATCGGCCATGCCGAGCCGGTTGTGTGGTTTCTCAAAACCACCAGCAAGAGCGTCTTCAAGCGCTTGGTATCCAACAGTGCCGGCACTTCACCTTCTCCGTCTTCGGAGAAGGTTCGACGCAGCAGGTCCGAGAGAGGTTTAGCCTCGTAGCGTGAAACCAGGATGCGTTTCAGGGGGTTGTACCAGGGCACGTGTTGAAACATGGTTGTGCCGTGCTTTACATAGAGCATGAGAATCTCCTCGACCGGCATTCCCCAGCTAAGGGCGGCGGCAATAATTGCGCCGGTGCTGGTTCCGGCGAAGAAATCAAAATGGTCGGCCAGGACAAGCTTGGGAGCGTTGTAGTATTCACGCAGCAGGGTTTCGATGCGAAGCAATATTTCAAGACTGAAGACGCCTCGAATTCCTCCACCATCCAACGTGAGAATGCGTTTCATGCCTATTTCCTCGTCATCTTTTGATTTCTGATTAAGGATCGCCACTCGATCAACTCAGCCAAAAGAGCCCGTTCAATCTGCTCGGCAACGTGCAGCACGCTCGGCCAGGTTCGCAACACTTCAATTTGCGTATCCCAGCTGCCGAGCTTCTTGTGCAATTCCTGGTAGCGTTCTTTTCGCCGATCGCAATCGTTGACCGCGAGCAATGCTCCGGCGATGGTGGCGATCTGGAATGCGATTGAGGCGCCGAGCGACAGACTCTGTTTCCACGGTCCGGGAGCAGATATCCCAGAGAAATGTCCGCTCACAAAGAGCCACGCGTTCACCGCAGCCGCGAATCCGATCGAGATCCAAGTAGCGGCTCGATAGCGGCGAGCCTCGGCGGCCGATTGCGCCGCATGGCGAGAAAAATAATCGATCTGGCCGGCGATCCGCTCCTGGCGATATCGCTGCTTGAATTCGTCAAGCGACGATTGGCTGCGGTCCCGGTCGACCATTTTCAGGAGGTTCAGCGACATGAGCACGCCGGATAGCTCGGGCACAACCTCCGGTCCAATCGCTTCGTAGTGCGCAGGCGTGCGCCAGAAAGCCATAACCGAGCGGCATACCTCAGCCGCGGTTCGCGTCCGCGCCCACAAGACCTGGCGATTGCGCAACCGCAATATAACCGGCAACACGGCGGCCAGAATTCCGAGCGCCGTTCCGATTGCCAGCCAGGTTTTTACTTCGTGCGCCCACGATCCTGCACCGCTGAAGATAGCCGCGGCCGCCGTGAAAACGATGGGGATTGCCGCCAGCCGCCGAGACTGTGGCGCGCAGCGAGTGGCGCTGTCGTCCACCTTGCGAAACCAGGCCCTGGCCAGAGTCCCTGGCCTATCGGCTTCAACATTCACATTCGGATCAGGCAGGCTGTTCAGGAATTCAAGTTCCGGATCGTCGAGGAGTTCATTTTCGGCCTGCTCGTTGAAGGTGCGCACTTCGCCTGTGGCGCTTTGAATCCAAACCACCTGCCTGCCAAGCCCCCGGGCGAAGGAGACAACATCTTCGGTACCGCCAAGGCCTTGCGAAGCCTCACCATTCCAAAGCGCGAGCATCAGGCGGCTTTGGTGAACGGTTTCGATGCCACATTCGTAGTAGCTCTCTTCGCGCGAACCGGCGCGCGTTGTAACTTCAATTGAGGCTGCCTTGCTCAGAACCTGTTCGGCGCGCGACCACGCGGCCGCGTCAAAGTCCTTGCGGAATTCATCCACCGGCAGCGGCAGCAGGACAGAGAGCGGCAGCTCCAGTTGAATGCAGCTCTCGGCAAACAGCAGATCTCCTCCCGCAGCGACCGAGGAAACCCCGTACACAACTCCCGCAGCAGAAGCTTTTTGCCGAGTAAGAAAGTCAACGATCCATTTTCTGCATTTGTCTTCGTCGCCGAGCGTGCGATGGCCTGTAAATCCTATGGCCATGGTGGCTGGCAACTTAATGGAAGGTTCCATTGATTCCCTCTCTTGCGCGGCTGTTCCCAGTGGAAGAAACAGTACACGGGTGTATGCCGGTTTGCAAACTCAGTTCGACCCGCTTTCTGTCGGGAGCTGCCGCCTGGCCCAATTCAAAAGATCATGGAGATCGCCAATGAAGATCCGGGCCGTTGCGTCGCTGCCAGCGGTGACGATGCGCTTTCCATCGGGCGAGAACGTTGCTTTGTAGACCTGGTCGGTATGGCCGGTCAGAGTGCCTAGCAACAGACCAGAATCAGCGTCCCAGACGCGCGCGGTATTGTCCTGACTGGCGGTGACGATGCGCTTTCCATCCGGCGAAAAGGCCGCAAAGTTAACGCGGGCGGTATGTCCGGTCAGAGTGGCAAACGGATGGCCGGTCCCGGCATCCCACACCATTGCTGCGTGGTCAGCGCCGGCGGTGACGATGCGCTTTCCATCGGGCGAGAACGCCGCTGTATAGACCCAGCCGCTGTGTCCGGTTAGCGTAGTCAACAGAGCGCCGGTCGCGGTCTCCCACACCTTCGCTGTACGGTCATAACTGGCGGTGACAATCCGCTTTCCATTGGGCGAAAAATTGGCGGTGTTGACCGCGGCGCCATGGGCAAGAGTGGCCAGCAGGCGGCCCGACTCTGCATCCCACAATCGTGCTGTATTGTCTGCTCCGGCCGTGGCGATGCGCTTTCCGTCAGGCGAAAACGAGGCTTGATTTACGGGACCGCTATGCCCGGTCAGAGTTGCCTGCAACTGGCCGGAGGCGGCATCCCACACACGCGCCGTAGAATCATCGCAAACGGAAACGATGTGCTTGCCGTCGGGCGAGAAGGCCGCATAATTCACGCGGCCGGAGTGGCCGGTCATAGTTGCCAGCAGGCGTCCTGTCTCGGAATCCCACACCCGTGCTGTCTTGTCAGCACTGGCGGTGACAATATGTGTCCCATCGGGCGCGAACGAGGCCGTGTAGATCATCAGAGCGTGTCCGGCCAATGATGCTCGCAACTGCCCGGAGGCAGCATCCCACACATGCGCCTGAGCATCCTCGCCCGTAGTGACGATGCGCTTTCCATCGGGCGAAAACGAGGCATCGAAGACTCTGCCACCAAATCCGGAAAGAATGGCGAGCGGATGACCGATATCCGCATCCCACACGCGCGCCGTGCCATCGTTTCCGGCCGTGACGATGCGGTCTCCACTGGGCGAGAAGGCCGCGTCGTTGACTACGCCGGAACCCGCGTTCAGCGTGGCCAGCAAGATGCCGGAATCGGCATCCCATACCCGCGCGGTGGCGTCTTCGCTGGCGGTGATGATGCGTTTTCCATCGGGCGAGAAGGCGGCGGCGTTGACTGGCGCGGTATGCCCGATGAGCGTTGTCAGCGGATGACCGGTTTCGGTGTCCCATACTTGCGCTGTATGGTCGGCGCTGGCGGTGACGATGCGCTTTCCATCGGGCGAGAAGGTGGCATCGTAAAGCGCGCCGGTGTGCCCGGTCAAGGTCGCAAGCTGATGGCCGGTTTTGGCGTCCCATACGCGCGCCGTCTGGTCCCAACTGGCGGTGACAATGCGACTCCCATCGGGCGAGAAAGCTGCGTCGGAGACGACGCGGGCATGCCCGATCAGCGTGGCAAGTAGCTTTCCGGTTTCCGCGTCCCACACGCGAGCGGTAGAATCCTGGCTGGCGGTGACGATGCGCGTTCCATCGGGCGAGAACGCGACATGGTGGACCACGCCCGTATGTCCGCTGAGGTTTGCGAGCAAGAGGCCTGTTTGCGCATTCCACACGCGCGCCTCATGGTCCGCACTGGCGGTGACAATGCGCTTTCCGTCCGCGGAGAAGACAGCCTGCCGCATCTCAACGCCGGGACCGGCGAGAGTGGAAAGCGGGTTCCCGTTCACCGCGTTCCACACGCGCGCCGTGCCGTCATCGCTGGCGGTGACGACATAGTTTCCATCCGGCGAGAATGCCGCATTGTTCACCGGACCGCCATGCCCGGCGAGTGTTGCCACCAGATGGCCGGTCACGGCATCCCATACGCGCGCAGTCTTGTCGCCGCTGGCCGTGACAATGCGCTTTCCGTCGGCGGAGAAGGCGGCCACATAGATCGGGCCGCCGTGATGCAGAACGAGATGTTCTAGCGGCCCCGCCACGACTGTCCGCAATGCGTACTGGGCCTGGTCGGTCGGCGATCGCTCGGCTGCCGCAACTGCCGTCCGGAGCGCCACTCCAGGATCGCCTCCAGCCAGGACTTCCTGTTCGACCAGGGCAGCTAGCTCGCGCGATTCGGCCGTGGCCTCTCGCGCTTCGGCGATCCACCACTCCCAAATTGCCCCGGCCAGGCAGACGGCGAGCACGATGGCGGCGGATACGCTGGCCTGTTGCACACGTCGGCGGAATCGCTCTCGCCGCGCCGCCGCCGCTTCCTGGTGTTCGATGCTGGCCTGAATGAATTTGCGTTCGCCCTCGCTGAGTTGCAGCGGCTTTTGTACCAGCCAGCTCCGCGCCCGCGTCAGCTTCAAGCCGGAGAGCAATGCCTCTGTTTTGTCGCTGCCGAGCGCTTTTTTCCAGTCGAGCAAATCCTGTTCGAGTTGATCCTTTCCGATGAGAAACTCGCGTTCTTCATCGAGCCAGCCGCGCAGCAGCGGCCACTTGCGCAGCAACGCTTCATGCGAAACCTCGACAATGGTCTCGTCATTTTCTTTCTGAATAATGAGCAGCCGCGCTTTGGCCAGGCGCTCGATCAACGGCCGGGCCTTTGCGGGCATCAGGTCGAAGCGTGCCGGGCGACGCACATATTCGCCCTCGGCGTTCACCCTCACCATCGCGGGCACGAACGATTCTCTCAGCGCCTGCAAATCTTCCACGGAGGGTTTGGCGGCGGCAAGAACTTCGTCGGCCTTGCGGCGTACCGCATTTTCAAGGGGCGAAAGCTGCCCGGCGGCGTCACCGAGCGCCAGATAAGCTTCGAGCGTGAGATTTTTCTTTTGACCAAAGCGATCGTAGAGTTCGCGCAGCGCAAAGGCCAGCAGCGGCAGCGCATCGTCGGTGGCCGCATCTTTCATGGCGGCGCCGACAAGAGCTTCGTCAACCGAGAGGCCGGCGACACGAGCCGGGCCTTCAATAATGTCGCGTATCCTCGCCAGGGGCATGGGCTTGAGAGAAAATTCTTCAAAAGCAGCGGTCATGGCGGGCGCTTCTTGAAGTTCTCCCAGATAATCAGAGCGCAAGGTCATGGCCACGAGGAAGGGCAGACGCTCATCCTGCATGGCGTTGAGAACACGCAGAAACTGTGCGGCTCCGCTCTTCTCTGCCGCGCCGAAGAGTTCTTCGGATTGATCGACCGTAATCAGGATTTGCGCTTCGTTCGACGAGTGCGCGGAGCGAAGGTCGCGGGCAAGGTCGGAAAGCACGTTCGATAGATCGTCTGACGCGAAGGCATCGCGCCAGTGCCTCCAGTCGGCGCCGGACCCAAGGGCAATGGCCACGGTCTGGCCCAATTCTTCCAAAGGGTGAAGTTGCGGACGAAATGGTGGGAGCACGATCCAGTTGCGCCTGTCGCGTTTGAGCCGGGGCAATACGCCGGCGCGAAGCAATGAGGATTTTCCCGAACCCGAAGCGCCAAGCACAACGACCATCCTGGCCCCGCCCTGCGCACGCCTCGCGTTGAGCCGCTCTATCAATCGGCGGACATCATCGTCGCGTCCGAAATAAATCGCCGCATCGGCCTCATCGAAGGCAAGCAGCCCGGGATAGGGAGGGCGCGTCGTGTCCCACTCGAACCCGCCGCGCGCATTGACAATAACCTCGGTCAATTGCGTGGCAAGGAGTGCCAGGCCGCCTTCGCGGTCCTTCACCAGATCGAGATGCTGGATGTCTTGTGAAACGAAGGTCTCGCCGGAGGGTGACTCGATTAACGGAAAAATTGCTTTGCCAAGCGCGCGCGCCTGAGTGAATTCAGCGAAGCACCATTTGCTGTCGAACCAGTTTTTGGTCAGAATCAGAATGACCGCTTCAGCCCCGGCTATTTCTCTGTAGAGTGTGCGCTCCCAGTCAGCGCCGGGTGCCAGCCCTGCGTGCTTATCGAAGTCGAGAAATGTCTCGGTAAAGCCATGCGCGTGCAGGCAGGTGAGCAGGTGCGCGGCCTGCTCTGTGTCCCGGCTTGAATGGCTGATGAAGATGTGCGACATACTCGTTCCTCGTGGGGTACGCTCCCTTGAGAGGCATTAACTAATTGCTCAAATAGACCTTGAGCATGTCCGCAGTTTGCTTGAAGGCATCGGAGTAGTCTTTGGGGTTGTAGTGATCCCCGCCATAGACGAAATCGTGTTCGGCATCCGGGTAGATGATGAGCTTGAACCTCTTTCCGGCAACGGTGGACGCGGCCGCCAGCCTGCTATCGAAATCGGCCAGGCAACAGCCATCGCGAAAGTGGTCCTTTGCTCCGGCGAAAACCAGCAGCGGCACATTCAATCTGCTCGCGAAACCGGGCACGTCATGAATGAAGTTGTTCGAGGGGTACCAAAGCACTTGGCCCGCCACCAGATCAGGCCATTGCGTGGCGAAATAAAGATACATGCCGCCGCCGACAGAAAAGCCGACCAAGGCGACCTTCCCGGGGAGCGCATGAGGCATTTGCTGCGCCTGCAGGATGATGGTTTTCACTCCATCCCCGTGTGTTCCTAACAGCAGATTGCCGTCGAACAGCACCACATCGTAACCGAGTTCGGCGATCTCGCGGGCTACCGTGGTGTAATGCGCCGGCCCTGAGACGCCCGAAGCCATCACGACCACGCGCCCTTTACCCTGGGGCGGCGGAAACTCCTGTTGCGCGAGCAAGACCGAAGCCGAAGTGAGCCATGCAAGCATGCCAATCATTGCAGCGAGGCGCGTAATTTCGTCAGGTATCACTTCCGTTATGAACCTCCGTTTGGCCCGGCGCGCCGGTCTCGACATGGTCCATTTAGTCCGCGAAATGCTGTAAGTTGCTCACTAACTTCCGAGGGCTGGAACAGATGAACTTGTAAAGGTTACTGCCTTCCGCCTGCCCTTCAGCCCAGCTCTTTTTCAAAAGGCAACTTAGTTTTGGCGTCCCGTGATCATCGCCGTTCTGCGCGAGGCTTTCCTGGCCCAGTTCATCTTGCAGCGGCGTTATAGTTCAGAATCCCCATCGCCATCAGTGATTACAGGAATAAGTACGCCCTCTCAGTGATGGGTGTCACGTCTTTGGAATCGCCGAGAGTCTGCTCGAAATTTGCAGTTAGGCGGACCCGACTCCGCTCGTGCACATCGATAATCCGCATGGCGATAAATTGGCGATGTTGAGTACGCGATCATTGCGCGGCACCGGGGTTGACGATCAGGAAGGAGGGCGGCTAGGTTAGCGGCAGGGAATGGTACGGAGGAATCGGAGATGAAAAGCATTAGTTGCCTGTTTGCCGGAGTTTTCACGGTAGCCGCGCTGGCCGGCGTTGCTCAGGCTCCGCAGCCGGGGGGACATTGGGCCATTGTGGTTCACGGCGGGGCGGGGGTCATTGAGCGGTCCAAGCTGGGCCCCGAAGGCGAAGCGGCCTACCGCGCTTCTCTGGCCAAGGCGGAGGCTGCCGGCGCCGGAGTGTTGGACCGGGGCGGGTCAGCCCTGGATGCAATTGAGGCCACGATCAACATTCTCGAAGATGATCCGCTGTTCAACGCGGGCCACGGCGCGGTCTTCACCGCCGAGGGCAAGAATGAGCTGGACTCCGCCATTATGGATGGCTCGAATCTGAAGGCTGGCGCGGTAGCCGGAGTAACACGCACGCGGCATCCCATCAGCCTGGCGCGTGCGGTGATGGAGAAGTCGCCGCACGTAATGCTGATCGGCGCGGGCGCCGATGCCTTTGGGGCGCGGATTGGCCTGGAGCAGGTGGACCCCAGCTTCTTTTTCACCGAAGCTCGCTGGCAATCGCTGGTGCGGCAGCTACAGAAGGAACGCCGCCCAGTGCCGCCGCGTCCGGTGGGCGCGCCTCCACCGCCGGCAGCGCCACTGGTTCCTGTTGCGCAGATTGACGAGTCGGCTGACGCGCAAATGCACGGCACGGTGGGCGTGGTGGCGCTGGACCGCACCGGTAATATCGCGGCGGGAACCTCGACCGGCGGATTGCAAGGCAAGATGCCGGGCCGCGTGGGCGATTCGCCGATTATCGGCGCGGGCACTTACGCATCCAATCAGTCGTGCGCCGTGTCGGCGACCGGATCGGGCGAGTATTTCATCCGCCTGGGCGTGGCGCGGGAGATCTGCAATCTGGTTGCGTTCAAGGGCATGAAATTGCAGCAGGCCGCCGACCAGGTAATTCACACAGAACTCGAAGAGCTGCACGGAGACGGCGGCGTTATCGCCATCACCACGGACGGTCAATTGGTCTGGAGCTTCAACACTCCCGGCATGTTCCGCGCGCGCCAGGCGGAAGGCGGCAAAGTGGAGATTGGCATTTATGACGACGAACCGTAAACGCCGTGCGCCCCAGTTCGCATTTTTGAGAGCTGGGGCGCAAGCAAGTCCAACTATTTTTCTGTTTTATGGGCAGACTCTAACGAATGATCTCGAAACGCTCCCACGCGCAGTTGCAGACGGGGCAGCGCTCGTGTTCCTCTTCGGTTTCCGAGGTGTAACCGCAAACGGGGCAGACGTAAAACTCGCGCGCCTCGCCAATCCAGGAATCCCGCTTTCCAGCCGCAAGCAAGGCAATTGCCTCGGCATAGAGCCGCGCGTGGGTCTTCTCAGCTTCGAGAGCTCCGTGGAATGTGCGGATGGCGGCGGTGTTTTTGCGCTCGGTGGCCTCCTCGAGGAAGCCGGGATACATGGTGTCGATCTCGTACTGCTCGCCGTTAAGCGCGGCCTTGAGATTTTCAAGCGTGGACTTTACTTCAACCGGGTGAATTTCGCACTCCGAGTGGCTGCCTAACTGGTGCAGAACGCGGGAGTGGTTGGTGGCGTGAATCTGTTCAGCGCGTGCGGCGGCGCGAAAGAGGCTGGCCGCGCCGGGCAAACTTTCCTCATCTGCCTTGGCGGCAAAAGCTGTGTACTTTGCGTGTGCGTTCGATTCGCCTTCAAAGGCGGTCAACAGGTTCTGGACGGTAGTGGTGTTATCTACGGCAATTGCTGGCATGAGGGATCCTCTTCAACTCCGTTCAAGAGCCTACGAGCAGCGGAAGAGAACGCGCTGTGATGCAGCTTACAGGCCTGGCGGCCCGGCGAGTCAGGCGTCAGCAAGTCCGCGAGTCGGTAAGTCAACTGAACGGCCCTGGAGCGATTCGTTGAGCGTGTTCTTGTTGGCATAAAACTGATTATTCCGGTGATTTTCAGAGGCCAAATCTCACGATGCGGGAGGATTTGGGCGCGAAAAGTTTTCAACAGGCATTGATTCCAAAAGGGTTAAAAATAATCTGCAAGGTTTTGAGGGGAAATCTGCATCCCTTGGTCCAGGGGGGTGGGTCAGCGGCCGGATACCTGACAGAACGGAGCGATGAGGGGTTGCGTGGTCATTTCTTCTATCTGCCATTGTGCGGCAACGGCGGGTAATTTTCGGCAAACGAGCTGCGATGGGGCCGAGTGCCTTCGGCTTCGCTCAAGGCAGGCTGTCGCACAACGCGGTGTGCGAATGCCTGATGAGCTTCGCTGGCACCTTCAGTTAGTTTTATTTCGCGCTATGGGCTGTTGTCGTCACATGAGAAGTTGCGCCTTATACGCGAGGAGCGACCCAAGAGTATTATTGACTGGGCCAGTCAACTTGGTCGGTGAGGCGATCAATTGCCATTCCTATTTAGCGAGGCTTCAGCAGAGTTTCGGGACAAGGTGCAAGCTGTCGAAGATCGCGCCGACGATTGCTACCAGCTTCTTCGATTGCTGAAACGCCCGCGCAATTTAGCTGCATGGGCACTCTTGACCCGCATGGCGCTTGGATTAGAGAGGACGCTTCAAGAGTATGGTGCGAATAGCCCACGTCACCGGATGGCTGTGATCAATTTGGACCTATGCACCTGTGGGTTCAAATTCATCGCGGTTCATTGCAAGCCTGAGTCACGGCTCGCTGAAAAATACACCTGGCATGGTTCAATTGCTCAGGATGCCGGTGACGCTCTTGATTTATGTATCAAATATAATCACTTCCTTAACGTCTTTCCGATGTGGCATAAAAATCACGAACAGGTGGACTTGCTCCCGGAAGGTCAGGTTCGGTTTCATATCCCCAGGGATTCGCCAAGGCAGCGCCAGGCTATTGCTTACAAACACATCTTTCGCCCGTCCGAGGAGGAATATCGCCCCTGGGGTTCAGTGCGAACGTCCGAGTCGCCTGACGCAACGCGGCTGCTCGGCGAATTGGTCCACCAGGTGCGCCCAGCAGGCTTACCGGGAAAATTCAAATATGAGCCCTCCCTAGAACTAATCGAGGCCTTACGCCCCAAGTATCAAGAACGTCTCGACGAGAATTTTAGGCACCCGGATTCTTTTCAACTTAATGGATACTCACTTCACGAATTTAAGTCGTTTTATGTCGCGCTCCTCATCCTTTGCGCCATTCACGAGAACATCTGCTATCCGTGGAAGGAGAATGGCCACCCAATACCAGTGTCTTCCCTAGTGATGGTCAAGAAGCGGGTTGTCTGGAATGCGAAGCTTAGCGAGATATCCAAGATACCAATAGCCACCTGCGACAAAATTGTGTCAGATCTGACTCTGGACGCCCTTACGAAGCCGTATTCGAGCATGTGCATCCATCCGTTTGTCCCAATTGACAAGCATTTTAATACCCTCGCTGTGGCACCGCAGTTCCCTCTCGCGAGCGCGGTGGACGAGAATATTTTGCGTTCATTTTCACACCTGTCTCCCGCGCTCTTCTCCGCTCAGAACACGCGGAAGGAGGCAGTAATGATAGAGCGAATCCGGAATGCAAACTCTCGATACCGGCTGGAATTCTCTATAGGGCTGCCCGATAAGTCTACAGAAATCGACGCGCTCTTCGAAGACGAGGCTTCTTCAACTGTCATTCTTGCTGAGCTAAAGTGGATTCGTAAGCCGGGTAGGCCGCTGGAGCAGATTGCCCGCGACGCTGAGGTTGAGAAGGGCATTAGTCAACTTAGCCTCATCCGCGCGTATTCTCGGAGGGAACCCGATTTTTTGAGAGCCCGGGGGAAGCTGGCGCTCCCCTTAACCTCTTATGCGAATGTTCATTATCTGCTGCTGGCTCGGGATTATTGGTTTTGGATTGATCCCGACGACGAGATTGCGATAGTCGATTTTGATGTGTTCCTCACTGCATTCGAATCAGGCAATAGCCTTCAAGAGCTTGTCGCTGGGCTCCTAAAATACGACTGGCTCCCGATCGAAGGACGTGACTTTCATGCGACATACGAGGCATCCGGCGTGAACGGAGCTGTGATGGAGTCGGCTATATTCAAGCCCGCTAGATAGCAGATGCCTATAGCGGCGCCGATTCTCCTTGCGCGCCGACAGTAGTCAGTGGCGGAATCTCAGCTGACGCAAAATCGCCATAGCGCTCAGGGCGCGTACCAATCGGTCCCGAGGCAAAGTCCGAACCCCTTGAGTTTGGGCGAATTGTGACTGCCCGAGTACTCACTGTGCCGCATAGACGGAAAGGCCATCCCTCCGGGACTGAAGCCCGCGTTAATTTTGGAGCGCTTACGGCACGACTGAAGTCGTGCCCTGACACAGGGCCGCTCTCGAATTGGGTTTTTCCGCGGCTTAAGCCGCAATCGATTCCATTAGCTTTATGCGGGGGTTGAAACCCCCGCCTCCCTCCGATTCCGCCTCGCTCCGAATCGGTTTTTTCCGCGGCTTGTAAGCCGTACCCTTCAAGACATCAGCTGAATCGCCGCATGCAGCAGAAAGACCACCCCGCGCGGGATGGCCTTTGCTTTCCAATCAGGATGTTGGGGATTACTTCGCTTCGTTGCGGGCCATGGCTTTCTCGGCAAGCACTTTGTGGGCGTGGTCTTCCAAGGCCTGGGCTTCAGGCAGGAAGGTGAGCGCTTTCTGAATTTCCGGGTCCCAGTCGGCGCGGGTGCGCAGGCCCTGCGACTCGCCAAACTGGATGGCGAAGATTTTGTCCTTGATGCTGATCTTCAGCCAGTCCGTGACGCCATTCAGATCAGCCTCGGTATAGGGAATGTCCTGGCTCGTGAGGAATTTCTTGAACTCCGCGAGCACCGCGGCATCGACCTGGAAATTTCTGTCCACGGTGCGGTTGGCCAGATAAATCGGGGCGAAGTGAAAGAAGGCATCCTTATAAAGGAGCGAATCCTGGAAGCGATTGTCTTTGATGCTGTCGATTTTCTCGTCGGGTGTAATGCCTCCGCCGCCGTAAACGGTGCGGCCGGAGTCAGTGAGCTTGACCTCGCGATTGGCGGTATCGGTGGGCTGCGCGCCGCCGTGGCTGTAGTAGGTATAGAGCGAGACGCCGGAGTAGTTGCGCTGGATGAGACGGCCCGAAGGCGTGTAGTAGTGATAGGTGGTGAGGGCCAGCGCCATGGAGTGGTCAGCCATATCGTAGACGGTCTGCACGAGGCCCTTGCCAAATGTGGTTTCGCCCACGATGAGAGCGCGGTCGTGATCCTGCAATGCGCCGGAGACAATCTCAGCGGCCGAGGCCGTTCCACGATTGACGAGCACGACGATGGGGAAGGTTTTGCCGCCGTTGCCGTGAGTGGCCGTGTAGACCTGGTCAGGGAATGCGCGTCCGCGCTGCGAGACAATTCCCTGCCCCTTGGTGAGCAGGTGGTCGCAGACTTCAACGGCTTGACTCAGCAGGCCGCCGGGGTTGCCGCGCAGGTCAAAGATCAGTCCCTTCAGGTTGCCGAATCCGTCGATGTCGTCGTTGACTTCCTGGGCTGTGGTTTCCTGAAATTGCGACAAGTGAATGTAGCCGACGCCGGGGCGAATTTCGTAAGCCAGGTCAACGGAGGGGTGGGGAATCTCGTCGCGAACGAGGTCAAAGACCAGCGGCTTGGGCTGGCCCTCGCGCAGCATGGTCGCCTGCACGTGGGTGCCTTTGGGGCCTTTGAGGGCTTTGGCCACCTGATCGGAAGAGGTCAAGCCGTCGGGATTCTTGCCATCGACCGCAACCAGCTTGCCATCCACCGCGTAGATAATGTCGCCGGGATGGATGCCGGCCTTGAACGCGGGCGCGCCCTCGGCGGGAAAGACGACATAGACTTTGCCGTTCTCCGGCACGATGGTCATGCCTACGCCATAATAATGGCCGCGCTGCTCCTCGCGCATGTGGGCGTAAGCCTTGGGGTCGTAAAAGTTGGAGTGGGGGTCAAGCACGCGCAACATGCCGGGAATTGCGCCGTCGTAGATGGCGGTGTCGGCCTTGTCACCGCTGATCGGCTCGGCGTAGTTCTCCTCGACCAGCGCGTAGACGTTGGAGAAGGACTTGAGGCTGTCGCGGAGCTGGCTTTCGTCTGCCGAGGACTCGGCTCCCACCTTACGCTGCAAAACGCTGCCCACGACGGCGCAGACGGCAAAAAAGAGAACCACGGTGAAGATGGCGCGGCGTGCGCGGGGAGTCATATGCGGGAGGAACCTCCGGACTGGGACGCGGCAGACGCCGGGACAGCGCCAGAAACGACAGTCTTAGGGCTAAAGTATACCACTGGAGCATTTGACGCGGGCCGAGGGGGTTCCGGTAGCCGCTGTGCGCGCTAAAAGCCAAGCCTTTAAGGAAATAAGTGCTCCGGCGCGGGTGGATTCGCAGGCCGGAATCGCCTTGCCGCTCCCCAGGCATTTACAATGAGGTCTATGCAACAGGGAACAATTTATGATGCCCTGCGGTGTCCTGACCTTATGACTTTTCGACTTTTTCGCATTCCCGCGGCTTTCGTGTTCGGCACATTGCTGCTCGCAGGTTACGCATTGGCGCAATCGCACCCGGCCGCGCCGCAGAGCCCTTACGGCGGCACGACGGTCGAAGAGATCGTCGCACGCGTCAACGACCAGATCATCACGCGCTCGGATTACGACCGGGCCATGAAGGAACTGGACGATGAGGCACGCCAGAAGGGCGCATCGCTGCAGGAGATTTCCGCTGCGCACAAGGATCTGCTGCGCAACCTGATCGACCAGCAACTCTGGCTCTCGAAGGGCAAGGAACTGGGCGTCACCGGCGAAACCGAGTTGGTGAACCGTCTGAACGCGATCCGCAAGCAATACAACCTGGAAACCATGGAAGACCTGGAAAAGGCCGCCAAGGAGCAGGGGGTTTCGTTTGAAGATTTCAAGGCCAACATCCGCAACGGCATTATCACGCAGGAAGTGATGCGCCAGGAGGTGGGCAAGCGAGTTCAGTTCACACCCGGCGAGGCCGAGCGCTACTTTGAAGCGCACAAACAGGAATACGCGCGGCCGGAAAGCGTGACCCTGGCCGAGATTCTAGTGAGCACCGGCACGCCTGCCCCTTCGGCAACGACGCCGGGCGGTGTGCAACCGGATGATGCGGCGACGCTGGCCGCGGCACAGACAAAGGCCAACGACATCGAGGCCAGACTTCATGCCGGCGGCGACTTCAGCCAGTTGGCGAAGTCGTTCAGCGACGGACCAACCGCAGCCGAGGGCGGCGACCTGGGCCAGTTTCACCGTGGCGCATTGGCCAAGGTGCTGGAAGACCAGACCTTCGCGCTCAAGGCAGGACAGTATACTGAGCCGATTCGCACGCGGCAGGGCTTCGTAATTCTCAAGGTCGTTGAGCACATTCCCGGCGGCGTGCCCGCATATAAGGATGTGGAACAGCAAGTCGAGGAGAATTTTTACATGGCCCGGATGGAACCGGCCATGCGCGGCTATCTGACCACCATGCGCGAGCAGGCCTTCATCGAAACCAAGCCGGGCTATACCGACAGCGGCGCCAGCGCGAAGCAGACCAAGCCGATCTACAGCGCCTATGTACCGCCGGCGCCGAAAAAGAAGAAGAAGGTGGAGCGCACGCGTTTCCGCGAGAGCACGCGCAACTACCGGCAAAAGGCGTCGCGGACTGAGCCTGCGGGCGATAGCGCCGCGCCGGCTACCGAACCCGTTGCTGCGAAGGGCAAGAAGGGCTCGAAAGCTGACCAGGCTGCGATGAGGCCGGGCAAGAAGGAAAAGATTCGCCTTGGCCAGGCGCCGACCAAGACCCTGCCCAGCGCACCGCAGACCAAGACGGAAGACGCGGGCGGAGGCGACGAGCAGCAAACGCAAGCAGCGAGTACCGCTCAGGAGCCGGTGAATCCGCTGGAACCGGCAAGGGCTACACAGAAGACCCGCTTCAGCGAACGCGCCAAACAGGCTAAACAGGCTAAGCAGCACAAAGGCGGACCGAAGGTGGATGCTCTGGCTCCCGACGCGCCTGACGCGGCAGAAGTAGCCGACCGGCAAACACAGGCGGGACCGTTGGGCCTGGCCGGTGATACGTCGAAGAAGAAGAAAAAGACAGCCACCACCACGGGCGACAAGACGCGGCTCTCCGATAAGAAGAAGACCCCGGCGGAGGACACCGGCGACCAGACGCTCGGCGCCGCACCGCAGGCTCCCACCCCGGCTCCGTTGCCGAAGAAGTAACGCCGGCCCCAGCGACGAGAACTCGTCGCTGGGGCTGACATTCAAAGGACGCAACTTCAAATTCGCTATTTATAACTACAGCATATTTCAAAAATTACTTCCGTTGACAGTTGCAATCCCTCGCCGGTTGAAACCCTTTCCGCTCAATGCTCTTTTCGCACGAGTGCAGTCGTACCCTAAGAAGAAAATCAATTTCGGACATATTGCAAGCCAAACAATCTGACGGAATGGCGGACAGAGCATTTCGGATCAAGTGCGGCGAGTTCGCCTCCGCTCCGCGGAGTTAGCGGGGCATTGGTCGACTCGATTTTCATTCCTTCGCGGCTCGGCAACGCCGGCGGAACGACAGACACAAAGCGCGTTTTTGAAACACACTCTATGAAATTCAAGAATTACTCCAGGTAGGAAGCCACCACCGCCAGCGCAGCGATAGCCGCGGTCTCGGCGCGCAAGATGCGCGGACCGAGCGATGCGGCGCGCCAGCCGTTGGCGTCGAAGAGAGCTTCTTCTGAAGGGGCCCATCCACCCTCGGGACCGATGGCAATCTCCAGCTTGGGCGTTTCTGTTTCAGCCGCGGCCACGGCTTCCTCCAACGCAAAGCGCAAGGTGGTGGTGCGCTCCTGCTCGGCCAGCACAATACATGTAGTGCCGGATTCGGCGCGAGTGGCCTCTGAAGCCGCCCGCACGCGCGTGGCCAAAGGTGCCGGATCAAAGACAATCGGCACGTCGGAGCGCCGCGCCTGTTGTGACGCTTCATGCACGATGCGCCGCCAGCGTTCCGCTCGCTGGCCGGCCGCCGTAGCCAGGTGCTTCTCCGTCCGCCGCGCAATCACGGGCGCAATGGCCGCAACTCCCAGCTCGGTCGCTTTTTCAATGGCCCACTCCATGTGGTCGAACTTGTAGACGGCCATCACCAGGGTGACGGGCAGCGCTGGGTCCGCCTCTAACTCGGAGATCAAATTGAATCGGACCTCATCGCCGGCGACCGCAGCCACCTGCGCGTGAAAGACGTGGCCGCCCGCCACTACGTCAGCTTCCATGCCCGGCTGCGCTCGCAAAACGCGTGTCATATGTTCGGCCTGCGCGCCCACCAGAGTCGCGGTGGCCTCGTCCCAATGCTCAGCAATCCAACGGCGGCGTGTCATCGATCTCTCCGTACCTCGCGTACCAGTGTAATCCTACCGCCGAAAACATATCAGTCTCCAAAAACACATCAGGGGAGCGCTGGAAGCGTTCCCCTGATGTGTTGCCTTTTGGTTGGATTGCCGCTACTTCTTCTTCTTTGCGGCCTTCTTCGCGGGCGCCTTCTTAGCTGCTTTCTTGGTTGCCATTTTCCTATTCTCCCTTTCGATGCTTTCGCATCGGTTCTGCAAATGTTATTGCAGTTGAAGAATGTATAGAATCTTGCATCGCCAGTGTCAAGAGAAAAACGACATGACAGTGGAAAAATCGTCAACAATTATTTGAGTGCGAAATCGCGCGCCGTTCGTTTCAGATCAGATCACGTGGCTCGATCTGAGCAAAGCGAGCGTGAGACCGGCAATCAAATCATGCCAGGCATGCGCGAAGATGCCCGCGCGCAGACTGCGGCGATGAATCGCCAACAAACTAAAGAGCGCGCCGAAGACGGTGAGCAGAACCATTCCGCGCACGCCTTGATACGCATGAGCGCAGCCGAATACGATGGCGGAAGCGAGAACGCCTGCCGCGGCGCGACCGCGCGCCCAGCCGATAAATTGGCGCTGCAGGTAGCCGCGAAAGACAATCTCCTCGATGAATCCGACGAACATGCAGAGCAACGTCCATGCGGCAATTTCTCTTCCGTTGGCGGGCGCCAGTTGCGCAAGAGCACGCAACCGCTCGATCTGCTCGGGATCGGATGCGAGGGCTTGCTCCGCTTTTTCCGCCTGTCCAGCTTGGCCTGCTTGCCGAGCCGCATGAGATGCCGCTGGGCGATGAGTGAGCGCGGCATCAACGCCCGACCAGGCAACGCCGAGCGTGCCCAGCACCATCAAGGAGCAGATCCAGAAGACCAGAGCAACGCACAAATCTCTTGCGATGGATCGTGCGTCGAAAGAGAACGCCCCGAGCAAAGAGCGCAGCGGAACTTTATTGAGCCGCAGTCCCAGGATGACCCATGCGAGCATAGCTGTTTCCATTGCCGCCGATAAGCCATAGGTCGCGAGCCGGTCAAGCGGGCCATGGTTGGCCGACAATCGCCCGGCGCCATGAATGGAGAGCGCAATGATGCCCGCGACCAGCACGAGGGTGTGCGATGCGGGGGCAATCGCCGCGGGCGCTGATGGCTGGACCAGCGCTTCGGCCAGCGGTTGGTTGTTCGGATCGTTCTCTTGAGCCGGCAAGTGGTTCCTCTTCGATAGGATAGCGAAGTGAGGGGGATTGGCTTTCGATCACGCACAAGAACGATGCTGTATGTTCATTGCCGGCGCTTTTCTGACGGTCGAAAATTTGTTTGACGAATCGAACTACTCGCTTCATCCTTCCCCTTATGGTAGACACACGAGTAAGACGGCTCCTGGCAGCTTATCCCGCTATCTTTCTCGCCTGCCATCGTGAGCACACACGCGCAGACGAGGCGGGGAAGGCGCTCACCGAAAACCAGGCGAGCGTTTTGAATCATCTGGACGCTGATCGCCCCACGACCTTGTCGAAGCTGGCCGAGCATATGGGGGTGGGCCGTTCAACCATGAGTACAACCGTGACCAGGCTGGCGCGGGGTGGTTACATTGCGCGCGGACGGGGTCGCCAGGACCGGCGCTCAGTCGCACTTACGTTGACACCGACCGGCAAGCGGATTCAGGAGCAGCATTCAGTTCTGGATCAGCAACTGGTGCAAGAGATGCTCAAGATGATGAAACCGGGAGAAGCGGAGCTGGCGCTGGCCGGAATGGAACGTCTGGCCCAGGCAGCCGCGATTCTTTTGAAGCGCAGAAAGCGAGAGAGGGACAGATGAAGATTGTGCTTATCGTGTTTGGGGTCTTGGTACTGTTGGCCGCAAGCGTGGTGGTGATCGGGCTCCTGCTGCCCAAGCGGCATACGGCATCGCGCAGCGCCTTCATCAACGCGACGCCGGAGCGACTGTTCACACTGATCTCTGGGAACCAGGAGTGGCGGCCGGAGGTGAAGTCGTGCGAGCTGATCACTGGAGACGCTGGCAGGCATTTTCAGCAGGAAACGTCCCGGCGGGGAGAGACGGTTCTCTATGAGCTAGAAGGAGGCAAGCCGCCGCTGGCCATCGAGCGACGGATTGCAACCGAAAATCTACCCTATAGCGGGAAGTGGAGCTTTAGGCTGGAGCCGGTGAACGGCGGGACACGCGTGCGGATCACCGAGGATGGTGAGGTTTATAACCCTGTGTTCCGGTTTGTTTCCAGGGTCGTGATGGGTCACACGGCGATGCTGGATGCGTATCTGAAGGCGCTGGGGAAAGCTGTTGGCCAGGAAATAACGATTGAGGATTGAGGAAAAGTGAAGCGGAGGGTTTGGTGGAGCTGAGCGGGATCGAACCGCTGGCCTCCTCGTTGCGAACGAGGCGCTCTCCCAGCTGAGCTACAGCCCCACGACATTTCTTATCTTACCAGTGCAAGGCAAATCCGGGAAGGCGGTGGGCGACAATTTGAAAAGAGAAGAGCAAGACACGCCGATCTGCCGCTGTTTCAGCGTCAGCGCACGAAGGTATAGGTTCCGCAGAGATCGGTGGATCCTTGCAGCGCTTCAAAGGTCATGAGAGGCGCCTTATCTCCAGAGAAGAAGGCAACCTTCAGCGAGCGGTCCGCAACATAAATCGCCATCCATTGAGTGTCTTGCGTGCCGCAGAGAGTGTTTTTCTTGAGGAAGCGGCGGGAGGCCGGGATGTTGACACGGTAGAGCTGGCCATTGCCGGCGGTGTCCACAGCTTCGTCGAAGGCGGCGCTGACCTCGGCCGGGGTGAGCAGACGGAGAGGCGAGATCAGGAAGCTTGTAAAGTCGATGGTGATCTTGGAGCCTGAGAAGGAGATGTCACCAGTGATGCTCTCAGCGGTTCGGCTGGCGGCTCTCCAATAGCCCTTTTCCGGCTGCTGCGCGGCGGCGCTCGTGGCGAAGACGAACGCGAAAGCCAGAACGAAGAGACTGACACGAACGCGCATTGCAACCTCCAAAAGCGTATTGAATGCCAGCTTGTGGCATCCCATCCTTTTCCGCCCAACCACCCCAGCGACGAAGACCTGTCGCCGGGGATCCAGGTAACACGGAAAGGATGGGCCACCCGATGGCCGCAGGCCATCTGCCCCACCGCAGGTGGTTATAGCTGATTCATGTTGGCCAGGAACTCGGCGTTGTTGCGGACTTTTTCCAGGCGGCTGATGAGCAACTCCATGGCCTCAACCGGCGAAAGCGGGTTGAGCACCTTGCGCAAAATCCAGATGCGCTGCAAATCTTCCTTGGGAATGAGCAGCTCTTCCTTGCGCGTGCCGGAGCGCTGGATGTCGATGGCCGGAAAGACGCGCTTATCGACCAGCTTGCGGTCCAGAATGATTTCCATGTTGCCGGTGCCCTTGAACTCTTCAAAGATGACCTCATCCATGCGCGAGCCAGTGTCGATCAGCGCGGTGGAGATGATGGTCAGAGAGCCGCCTTCTTCAATGTTGCGGGCGGCGCCGAAGAAGCGCTTGGGCCGTTGCAGGGCGTTCGAGTCAACGCCGCCGGAGAGCACTTTGCCCGAGGGCGGAACGATGGTGTTGTAGGCGCGGGCGAGACGCGTGATGGAGTCAAGCAGAATTACCACGTCGCGTTTGTGCTCGACCAGGCGCTTTGCCTTTTCAATGACCATCTCGGCCACTTGCACGTGGCGGGCGGCAGGCTCATCGAATGTGGAGCTGATGACCTCGCCCTTCACCGAGCGCTGCATGTCGGTGACTTCTTCGGGCCGCTCGTCGATGAGCAGCACAATCAGCACGACTTCGGGGTGGTTGGTGGAGATGGAGTTGGCCAGCGCCTGCAAGAGCATGGTCTTGCCGGTGCGCGGCGGAGCGACGATGAGGCCGCGCTGTCCTTTGCCCACTGGCGTCAACAGGTCCATGACACGGCCGCTGATGCCCTCGCGCACCGTCTCCAGCTTGATGCGTTCCTGGGGATAGAGCGGGGTGAGGTTGTCAAAGAGGATCTTGTTGCGCGTCTCCTCGGGTGACTCGAAGTTGATGGCCTCGATCTTGACCAGGGCAAAATACTTCTCGCCCTCGTGCGGCGGGCGAACGTTGCCGCTGATGGAGTCGCCGGTCTTGAGGTCGAATTTGCGAATCTGCGAGGGCGAGACGTAGATGTCGTCCGGGCCGGGCAGATAGTTGTAATCCGGCGAGCGCAGGAAACCGTAGCCGTCGGGCAAAATCTCAAGCACGCCTTCGGCAAAGATGTGGCCCTCTTTTTCGCTTTGCGCCTGGAGGATCTTGAAAATCAGGTCTTGTTTGCGAAGACCGCTGGTGCCTGGGATCTCCAGGGTGCGAGCGATGCGTGTCAGCTCAGTGATGTTTTTTTCTTTTAGTTCTGCAATGGTCATGTTCACCTGCGAAAAGTGAGGATGTGAGTGGGAGTATCCGGAATGGGGAAGTGTTCCGGGAACGTACAGGCGGGACTTCAAGGCTGGCGGCCAGACTGCGCCGCATTGGAGGACTATCCCGAAATCAAGTTGAGCATAGAACACCGGAATCCGCGACTGCCTTGAACGGCAAGCCGCCTGAAACCGCTGCCTGACTCAACTATACCCTTCGGAATGCGAGATCAGGCGGCGCGGCGAGTTTCGACCGGCTGGTGAGCGGACGCCTCGAAGGGCGCCGCGGAGCCGGGGTTAGAGGTCTGGAAACGGCCAAGAACCTCATTGGTGGTATCCTGCAGCCGTGTATTCGGCTTGTGCAGCTTACGAGTTGCCTTGCTTGCCAGCTGACAAAGCTGGTAGCGATTGGACACGTGAGAGAGTGCCCCGAAAACCAAATCAGAACGCATTACACCATCTCCTTAAAACAAATTGGCTCCAGCCTGAACCCGAGGGTTACCGGCGGCGCAGCAGGGGTGCCAAAACAACTTGGGACAGCCCCCAAATTTCAACTTCCAAGGCTTAGACGCACAAATCGAACAACTAGTTCAAAATTCTGACGCACTTTCGCGGATTTGGAGCTGGCCTCATGCACTATCAATGGTTCAGATTGCCGCCTTGGGAGCCATCCACCCTGCATTCCCATTCCGGTCGAGATAAACGCACCGGGGCATCAACGGATGAGCCTCAGCTCAATATGATGCGGGGAACAACAGAAGAGCGCATACAAATGCAATAAAACTCTGCTCTTTGATGGATAGCAATACTGACTGTATAACGAGTGGGCATCCAGGTCAACAGTTATTTGAGGGCAGGGAGTAGGGAATAGGGAACAGGGAACAGGGCTGGTAAAGGCACCGACATTCATGTGGCATAACTGACTCTATTTGCATGGCTTCCACATGGTTACCAGAACTGTGGTCCTGTATTGAGTTCGCTTTATCCGCCGAGAACGGGCCCCTGTTCCCTATTCCCTATTCCCTGTTCCCTGCATTTTCACGCCCAGTAGCTGCGGTCGAGGGTGCGGTATTGGATGGCCTCGGCAAGGTGGGCGACGGCCAGGTGCTCGGCGCCTTCGAGATCCGCGATGGTTCGGGCGACCTTGAGGATGCGGTCGTGGGCGCGGGCGGTCAGGCCCTGCTGCTGCATGGCGCGCTCCAGCAGGCGCTCGGAGTCCTCGCCCAGTTCACAGTAGGCGCGAATCTGGCGGGTGGTCATCTGCGCGTTGGAGTAGATTTTCTCGCCGAACTTGCGGAATCGCTGCTGCTGGCGTTCGCGGGCAGCCAGCACGCGGGCGCGAATCTCGGCCGAGCCTTCGATGGCCGCCGAGCCGCGCAGCTCCTTGTATTTCACAGCCGGAACCTCGATGTGAATATCAATGCGGTCGAGCAGCGGGCCGGAGATTTTGGCCACATAGCGCTGAATCATGGGCGGAGTGCACATGCACTCGCGGGACTTGTCATTGAAATATCCGCATGGACACGGATTCATCGCAGCCGCCAGCATGAAACGCGCCGGAAAGCTGAGCGACATGGAGGCGCGGGCGATGGTGACCGTGTGGTCTTCGAGAGGCTGGCGCATCACTTCGAGCACGTTGCGGGGAAACTCCGGCAGTTCGTCGAGAAACAGCAGCCCGTTGTGAGCCAGCGAAACCTCGCCGGGGCGAGGGATGATGCCGCCGCCGATTAAGCCAGCGTCGCTGATGGTGTGGTGCGGCGACCTGAATGGCCGCTGCGTGACGAGGCCGGCAGCCGCGTCGAGCACGCCGGCGACGGAGTGAATCTTGGTGGTTTCCAGCGCCTCTTCAAAGGTGAGCGGCGCGAGGATCGAGGGCAGGCGCTTGGCCAGCATGGTTTTGCCCGAGCCGGGCGGGCCGATCATGAGAATGTTGTGACTGCCGGCCGCGGCCACTTCCAGTGCGCGCTTGGCCGTCTGCTGGCCGCGCACGTCTTTGAAATCTACGGAAAAATGTTGCAACTCACCGAGCAGCGCTTCAGTCGAGACCCGGTAAGGCTCGCGCTGAATCACGCCCACGACCATGGTGTTGAGCAGTTCCAGCACATCGAGCAGCGAGGAGGCCGGATAGACGTTGACGCCCTCGACGACCGCGGCCTCGGCAGCGTTGGCGGCGGGCAGAATGAGGTTGGGAATATTTTTTTCGCGCGCCAGGATGGCCACCGGCAACATGCCCGGCACGGCGCGCATGGAGCCGTCCAGGCCCAGTTCGCCCACCAGTAGAAAGCGGCTCAGGTCGTTGGTGTGCAGCGCGCCGTATGCGCCGAGGATGCCGACGGCGATGGGCAAATCGAAGCCCGAGCCTTCCTTCTTGATGTCGGCCGGCGCCAGGTTGATGGTGATGTGCGTGGGCGGAATCGAGTAGCCGGAGTTTTTGATGGCGGCGCGGACGCGGTCGCGGCTCTCGCGCACCGCCGCGTCGGGCAGGCCAACGGTGTGGAAGACGTCTTTCTCCGCGACCACGCCGCTATAGTCCACCTCGACATCAATAAGGTTGGCATCGATTCCGTAGACAGCCGCGCTGTGAGCCTTGAAAAGCATGAGGGAGGTTTGCAGCGAGTGTAGCAGATGACAGGGATCAGGGAATAGGGGAATCCCAGGCCCGAGAATCCTTGCCGGGGGCAACGAAGGTTCACGCGGCGTTTTCGATACGCAGCATCCGCAGGGAATTGTCCAAAATGAACGGCCTGATGCGAAAGCCTTCACCGTGAACATAGCCGGTCTGAGGATTGCGCGCCATTCGTGTCACCCACTGGTAGCCAAAATCTAGACCAGAATTATTGAACCAATCTTGTGGATACAGACGGTAACGCGAGAGGCGAGGGTTTGCGACCAGCAGGGCCAGATCGACTGAACCGCTGGCTTGTGGAATCCCAGAAGAGTGACAAAGGATAAGCAATTCGTCAGTTGAATGTAGGATTTCAGGAAATTCGGCGCTCTGATCGTCCGTTACGTTCGTAGTTGAAAGGCTCATCTCCGCAGTTGCGCTCCCCCCAAGCACGATGAATTCATTATGCGAATCCATCCGCTCGTACAAGGAGTTCAAGTCGTCCTGAAGCGGTCTCAATCGGTTCGGCTCAATCACAAATAGTCGAATAGGCGGGGTAGGCAGTCCTTCGTATTCTCTTCCCTGATTCCAGACCAGCAGCGTAGATTCGTCCAAGACCATCACGTAGTTGTAATATCCGAGAACTGCAACAGGCCCATTGGGGCCTACAAGCAAGGTCTTTCCCCCAGCAGCGCGGTGGCCTTGTTCGGAAGGCTTCCAGATAGAGCCATCTACTTTGGGCGAATAGGCGCCCCTGTACCAATTGGTATTAGGAAACAGATACCAAGGGCTTGGACCCGGTGCACCGTAAAATAGTCTGTCTAAGAATTCCGGAGCGCTCATTGCACGTCCTCAAACTAGTATTTCCCCATACCAAAATCCGTCTTGGCGGTCCTTGAGCTTCCCGACGAGGAGGTCACTACTTGACCATCCGACCTCTTGAGAAGCTGACTGTTCCTGGTTTCCAGCCGCGCATCGTACTGGCGGTTGAAGCGGATGAGAGCGATCCACTGGCCCTGGTCTTCCTGCTTCCAGACGAGATCGCCGTGGAGCGCGAGGGCGATGGCTTCGGGCGCCAGGTCGTAGTGGAGGTCGAAGTAGCGCTCATCGAACGCCCTGCTCTTTGGCCCCAGCGTGAAAAGCGGCGAGGCCGGATCGTACTTGGTGCTGAAGACGAGGGCGGCGGAATATTTTTCCGGCTCCTGGGCGGCGCGGGTAATCTGCGCGGCGGAGAAGTTGTCGATGAGATAGACGGCGAAGGGGTGATGAGCGTAGCCCAACTCCGGGCGCTTGAGCTCGTCCGAGAGAGGCCAGACCGAGAGCACAGTAGCTCCGGGATAGCGCTCTTCAAGCTGCTGGACGCCGGCTTGCTGGAAACGGATGACGCGCGCGTAGGCCAGATTGTCTTCCGGGGCAAAGCCGTAAGGAGGATTGATGAAGAGTCCCAGAGTGAAGGCCGCCGCGGAGAAAACGGCGAGGCCGTGCCAGTAAGGCACGCGGCGATAGAAGGTTGTCACGGCCAGAAGCAGCACCAGAGGGTACATGGGCAGCAGATAGCGCGTAAGCAGCGCGCCGCCCAGGACACTGAACAGCAGCGCGTTGACCAGCAGCACAATGAAGATGCGCCGCAGCGCGGCGGGCGAGATGCCGGGCCGGTCCTGACGGTTGCCTTCAAGTCTTTCGCCATCGGAGCCGTTCGCCGCCCCCTGTTCCCTGCCCCCTGTTCCCTGTTCCCTGTCTTTACGCGGCGAAAGCATGAGTGCGGCGATGGCCATCAGCACCGGCACAAAGAGGTTCATATGCGCGGTGAGATCGAGGATGCGGTGTAAGAGGGCGGCCAGGAAGCGCAGTGGCGAGAAATTGGCCTCGGCGTTGTAGCGCAGAAATTCCGGATTGCCGAAGATGAAGCCTTTTTTGAAGTAGTGGTACGCGTACCATGCAGCCAGCGGAAGCGTGCAACTCGAGAGCCATGCGGACTCGCGCCACAGCCGGATGCGGGCCATTCCGGGAGCGCGACGGCTCTCGACAAGCCTGACAACGGCCAGGGTGAGCGGGATAATGATGGCCGTTTCCTTGCAAAGCGCGGCCAGGGAAAACCACACTGCGGCGGCCCATGGCTTGCGGTCGCGACTGGGCAGAGCGTAGACCAGTCCCCAGAGAGTGCAGGCAGCGGCGAAGATGTCAGCGTGGGCCAGCGAGCTTTGAACGAACCAGATGGGATAAATGGCGGTGAGCGCGACGGTCCAGAAGGCCACCGAAGCCACGCCCACCAGGCGCATGGCGAGCCGCCAGACCGCCGTAAGTCCGAGGGCGGCAACGATGAGCACGGCTTCGCGCGTGACCTCGGGAAGAAAGCCCGAAGCCTTCCACCACAGCGCCAGATAGATGCTGGGCAGCGGGGGATGAGCATTGGTCGGCGTGGTGAGGGGAATCAGCGAGCCGTGGAGGAAGAAGTCCAGCGCCGCCGGAATGTAGTAGCCGGCCTCATCCCAGTAGTAGGGCAAGGTGAGCAGAGTGAAGTGGCTCAGGTAAAGCGCCGCGAAGATGACCGGGAAGATCATCCACGCAGGAAATGGCGCGTCCGGCCGCGGCTTGATGAGGCTTATCCAGCGCAAGGGTTCCCTCTATCTAATTGACCGGTCCCTGCGGGAAGTTGTGGCCGTGCGGCTCGAGGTTGAGCGTGCCGAAGGCCTGCTCGTACTGCGCCAGGTTCTGTCCCAGCATGTTCCACAGAGCCTTGGCCTGTTGCGGGCTGAGGAAAACCGCATCGTGGTTGCGGATGGTGATCTGGTCGGGCGAGTCACTGGAAGCCAGGCCGAAGACCAGTTGGAAATCCCAGACGCTGACGCGGATCTGCACGCTGTTGGCATAGGATTCGCGGTAGTCAGGGGTGTGGGCAAGGTTCATTTGCGGCTGCTGCGCGGATGGGCTCATGGTTTCTCCAGATTACTCCGGCAGGTGAGCGGGAGTGAGGTTGGTGCGAAAGGGGGGACTCGAACCCCCATGGATTGCTCCGCCAGATCCTAAGTCTGGTGCGTCTGCCAATTCCGCCACTTTCGCAGGTGAAAGACCTGAAACCAGTTTACCGCGAAGTGCTCATGTTCTCCGAACACCCGTCTGTGGCCTTCCGAGAAATGCATCCAGCCCTTACCGCAGGTTATCCGTCACCGGCTCGGGATGAATCGTCACACGGTCCACCTCCGGGCACTCCAGCTTGAAGCGGTCTTCGAGAGCGGTAATCGCCACGTGAACCCGCTGCATGGTCAGATCGTCGGGCAGCGTGCAGTGGCAGGAAACGTGGATGTGCTCCGCGGAGCGAGCAACCAGAATTTCGTGCACATCCACAATCTCGGTGATCGGCTCGGCTGCCCGGTGCATCGCCTGATCGATGCGGCGATCCTCCGCCACCTGCTCTTCCGGCGGCTCGATTGTTGCCGGCTCACTCTCAATGTGCGTCAGCACGCTGTCAATCTCCGGAACCTCGCGCAGGATCTCCGCCTCGAGCAGGCAGACAAAATCGTGCGCCTTGAGCAGCGGCAGGGTTTCGTCCAGCTCCAGATGCTGCTCCACGCGCAGCCGTCCCTGGCGCGATTGCACGCTCAACTCATGCACGCTCACGTTGTTGCGCGCGGCCACGGCACGCACACGGTCAAAGATGCTCTCCGCCCTCGCCTGCCGCGGAACCGTGTGGATGACCACGTCGGCCTCCGGCAGCGCGCGACGCACGGCTTCGGTGGCTGCGCGCACCAGTTCGCCAGTGTGCTCGAAGGTGAACCGGCGGGGCAAGGCCAGCGTCAGGTCCGCAAAATAGTTTGCTCCGGCGCGCCGCACCCGCGCCTGCTCCACGCCGAGCACGCCGGGCACACGTTCCACTTCGCTGAGGATGCGCCGCCGCGTCTCGGCGGGAATCTCATCCGACAGCACGCTCACCGCCTCGCGGCCCAGACGCAGAGTCAGGCGCAAAATCATGAGCGAAACCACTACCGCCGCCAGCGGGTCAGCGTAGCGCAGCGCGGCAACGCCGAAGTGCACGCCCACCCAACTGGCGCCCAGCCCAGCGAGCACTGCCACCGACGACCAGATGTCGGAGGCAAAATGAAATGCATCAGTCGCGAGCGCCGACGAGCCAGTCCGCACCGCTACTGCCCCCAGCCGCCGCGACCGCCAAAAGTCCACGCCGATGGAGCACACGACCACTGCGGCTGGCCACCCCAGGTCATGCAATTCCTTTGTGGGATGAACGATCCGCTGAATTGCCTCCCAGATGATCCACGCGCTGGAAGCGGCCATCAGAATCACTTCGCCGAATGACGAGATGTTCTCGAATTTGCCGTGGCCATAAGTGTGGTCCTCGTCGGCCGGCTTGTCGCTCACCAGCACAGAGAAAAAAGTAAGCGTCGAGCCCACCATGTCCAGCCCGGAGTGAGCCGCGTCTGACAGCACGCCCAGCGAACCGGAGAGCAGCCCCGCCGCCAGCTTGAGCAGCGTCATCGCTGCCGCCGCCATCATCGAGTGCAGCGCCACCTGTCGCTTCTCGGCGGAAAACCCGGCTATCTTGGAGGTTTCGGAAACCATCGCTCTTAGGCTACAGCGCCACGCGCCGCCGTGTACAACCCGGCAATGCCGAAGGTGTAGGGTTGCCAGGCGCACTGCTCATAGCCTGTGGCGCTCATCAACCTAAGCATCTCGTGCGGTGGCGGAAAATTGCCCACCGATGTAGGCAGATAGTTGTATGCTCCCGCCTTACCGCAGATCGTCCGCCCGATGGCCGGCAACACACGGCGAAAATAGACAGCGTAAGCCTTGCCGATGAGTCCGCCCGGCTCACTGAACTCCAGAATCCCCAATTGCCCACCGGGTTTCAGCACGCGGTGAAACTCCCGCAGCCCGGCCTCGTAGTTGGCCAGATTTCTGAAGCCGAAGGCCGAGACAATCAGATCCAGCGACTCGGAGCGCAGCGGCAGATGCAGCGCGTCCGCTTCGATTGGCACTGCGTATGGCTGGCCCGCCTCGCGCGCGGCAAATTTTTGCGCGCCGCGGGTCAGCATGGCCCGCGCAAAATCCGCAGCCAGAATCGGCCGCGCATCCCTCGGACGGCGTTTGAGCAGGGCCATGGTCATGTCGCCCGTACCGCAGCAGATGTCGAGCACTGCCGCATCAGGATCGGCAAGCACCGCGCGAAACTGCCGCGCCGCCCGCCACCACCACAGCCGGTCCACATTGGCCGAGAGCACATGGTTGAGCAGGTCGTAGCGCGGCGCAATCGAATCGAACATCTCCCGCACAGCCTGCGCTGCGCTGGCTTCGTCGGTTGCTCCCTGCGGTTTCGCTCCGGTGGTGGTCATCAGGAACGATGCTCCTCGGCCTGCGCCAGCATATAGCCCACTGCGGCCTCCAACTCAGCCGGCGTCACGTCTTCCACTACGCCCGCGTCGCCGATGCCCACAGGCAGCACAAAGCGCGTAACGCCGCCGACGTTTTTCTTGTCGCCGACAGTGGCTCCCACCACTTTGGGGACGCGCAGTTTCAACGCAGGCAGCGGCCCATAGAGAGCTATCAAGCTCTCCAGCCGCTCGAATTGCGCGCGAGAAATTGTTCCTCGCTGTCGCGCCAGATGGAGCGCAGCCACCATGCCCCAGCCCACAGCCTCGCCGTGCAGCAGCGTTTTATAGTGCGTCGCTTGCTCCAGCGCATGGCCGACCGTGTGGCCAAAGTTTAGAATCATGCGCAAGCCGCGCTCGCGCTCGTCCTGATTCACTACACCAGCCTTCATGCGGATCGAGGCTGCAATCACTTTTTCCAGTGCCTTTGGATTGCGCCCCAGCACGTCATCCGAGTGCTCTTCCATGAAGCGCACCAGCGCGCGGTCGCGGATGATGCCCGCCTTTACACTCTCCATCAGTCCAGCGCGCAACTCGCGGTCGGGAAGCGTTGCCAAAACGCCGATATCGGCAAAGACCGCAAGCGGATGATAGAAGCTGCCCACCAGATTCTTGCCCTCCGGCAGATTCACGCCCGTCTTGCCGCCCACGGACGAATCCACCTGCGCCAGAAATGTGGTGGGAACCTGCACATAGGGAATTCCGCGCATGAAGATCGAGGCCACAAACCCGCCGACGTCGCCCACAATTCCGCCGCCAAAGGCAATCAGCAGGCTACCGCGATCTCCGCCCGCGCGGGCCATCTCCCGCAGCAGGATTTCGACGTTTTTGATTGTCTTTTGTTCTTCGCCGGGAGGGAGAAACAGCACAATCGGCGGCTCGGCAAAAGAAGCCTGGAAGGCCTCGCCCCATAGCCCCCAGATTGGCGCCGAAGTCACCACAAAAACCCGCCGTGGCAGCTTGCCTGCGACCCTCTCGATGCGCCGGGCAAGCGTCTCCACCAGCCCACTGCCTGCTACTACGTCGTATTTCGCCGAAGGTGTCTCTACTCGTATCGTTTGCACAGTACTCTAATCCTAAATGCACTGCGCGTCTTGCAGATCATTTA
>Ga0302155_10000082_pt1 | contig 77652 bp, 72 predicted proteins | sample I_Bog_N3_1_FD_193508 | JGI IMG/M metagenome (GOLD analysis project Ga0302155, IMG submission 193508) | Peat permafrost microbial communities from Stordalen Mire near Abisko, Sweden - I_Bog_N3_1 | ecosystem: Environmental > Terrestrial > Soil > Wetlands > Peat | place: Sweden: Abisko, Stordalen... | reverse complement strand
AAATGTTGCAACGTACCTTGCAGTCGGCCAATTTTGGCGGACCGGTCGGCGATCTGATCTCCGGCAATCGACGCGTATCGATTGAAACCGGACCGTTCCTGCAAGACGCGCATGCGATCGCTGAACTGGTGGTGGGGACGGCTGGCGGTAAACCGATATTGTTGCAAGACGTCGCGGCGGTGCGCGACGGGGCGCGACAACCTGATCGCTATGTGTGGTATGGCTCAGTGGGCGCGCATGCGACCGAATCTCCGGCGGTGACGGTGGCGGTGACTAAACAACCGGGGCAGAACGCGGTGGATGTGGCGCAGGCGGTGCTCAAGCGCGTCGCGCAATTGCAGAATACGGTGATTCCGGCGGATGTCGGAATCGCAGTGACGCGCAACTATGGCGTGACCGCCAATGACAAGGCGATGAAGCTGATCGAGAAACTGCTGTTTGCCACCGCGTCGGTGGTGGCCCTGGTGTTTATCGCTTTGGGACGCCGCGAAGCGGCAATTGTCGGCACCGCAGTTGGGCTGACGTTAATGATCACCCTGTTCGCCTCATGGGCCTGGGGATTTACCCTGAATCGGGTTTCATTATTCGCGCTGATTTTTTCTATTGGTATTTTGGTTGACGATGCCATCGTGGTGGTGGAGAACATCCATCGTCATCAGCGGCTCGCGCCCGACTTGCCCTTGACGCAAATTATTCCGCAGGCCGTGGACGAAGTCGGCGGGCCGACGATTCTTGCGACCCTAACCGTGATTGCCGCCTTGCTGCCGATGGCGTTTGTCAGTGGGTTGATGGGGCCGTATATGAGCCCGATACCGATCAACGCCAGCATGGGGATGTTGCTGTCGTTGGCGGTGGCGTTTGTGGTGACGCCGTGGCTGGCCAATCGATGGCTCAAACATGGCGGGCAGCACAGCGATCGCCTGGCCGATAAATTACGCCCTTGGTTTACTAAGCTGTTCGCGCGCTTTCTTGACCCTAAAACCGGGCAGCGCAACCGACGCAAGCTGGGTCTTGGGATTCTGGCGCTGATTGTGTTGTCGCTGCTGTTGCCAGTTTTTGGACTGGTGCAGCTCAAAATGCTGCCGTTCGACAATAAGTCGGAATTCCAGGTGATGGTCGATATGCCCGCTGGCACGCCACTGGAGCAAACCGCCGCGGTCTTGCATCAGTTGGGCGCCTATCTCGCCACGGAGGGGCAAGTGATCAACTATCAAGCGTATGCCGGTACTTCGGGTCCGATCAATTTCAATGGACTGGTGCGTCAGTATTATCTGCGCAGCGGGCCGGAGGTTGGCGATATCCAAGTCAATTTGGTCGATCAGCACCACCGCTCGGAACAGAGTCATGAAATCGTGACGCGCCTGCGCGCCGGGTTGCAGCACATCGGTCGGCGCTATGGCGCTAACGTCAAACTGGTCGAGGTTCCGCCAGGGCCACCGGTGCAGGCACCCATTGTCGCTGAAATCTATGGCCCCGATGCGCCGGGCCGCCAGGCGGTGGCCAGCGCCGTGCGCGCGTTGTTCAGTTCAACCGCCGGTGTGGTCGATGTCGACGACAGCAGTATTGCGCGCGCGCCTCAGACTGTACTGAGCATTGACCGGCGCAAGGCGGCATTACTGGGAATCTCGCAGCAGTCGATTGTCGCCACCTTACGCGCGGGTCTGAGCGGAACGGTTGCGACTTATCTGCAGGATGAAAGCAAATACCCGACGGCCACGCTGCTGCGTCTGCCGATTGCCAGCCAGGGATCACTGGACGATTTACTGTCTCTGACTGTCAGTAGCGCCGCTGGTGCTCTGGTGCCGCTGCGTGAGCTGCTGACGACCGCGGTCGGTCAACAGGAGCAGCCGATCTACCACAAGGACTTGCTGCCGGTGGATTATGTCATCGGCGATATGGCGGGCAAGGTGGATAGCCCGCTATATGGCATGTTTGCCATGCGCTCCGCGCTGCATGCGCTGAGCTTGCCGGGGATAGGGAAAATAGACGAATTTTTCATTCATCAGCCGCAAGACCCCTATCGCGGCTATGCGGTGAAGTGGGACGGTGAATGGCAGATTACCTACGAGACCTTCCGCGATATGGGGGCGGCCTATGCCGTGGGCTTGGTGCTGATTTACCTGCTGGTGGTGGCGCAATTCAAGTCCTACCTGACACCGCTAATCATTATGGCGCCGATTCCGCTGACGATTATCGGGGTGATGCCGGGCCATGCCCTGCTGCATGCGCAATACACCGCCACCTCGATGATTGGCATGATAGCGCTGGCTGGGATCATTGTTCGAAATTCGATACTACTGGTGGATTTTATCAATCTACAGTTGGCCGCGGGCAAGCCGTTTGCCGAGGCCGTGGTCGATTCGGCGATTACCCGCGCGCAGCCGATAGTGTTGACAGGGCTGGCGGCGATGATGGGAGCGCTGTTCATTCTGGACGATCCGATTTTCAACGGGTTGGCGATTTCGCTGATCTTCGGGATTTTGGTTTCCACGCTGCTGACGCTGGTGGTGATCCCACTGCTCTACTTTGCTGCTTATCAACATCAGTGGCCTCGTCCAACCTTACCGCTAGAGGAGTCGAACAAATGAAATCTTGGAGAGTTGTGCGCATTATTGCCGGGTTTTTCATCCTGCTCTCTTTGCTGCTTGGCGTAAAAGAGAGCCCATGGTTTGTCAGTGCCTACTGGTTATGGTTTACCGCTTTTGTCGGCGTGAATTTGTTGCAAAGCGGGGTGACCCGGTGGTGTTTGCTGGAAAGTATTTTGCGTAAATTGGGAATTGAAGGCGGTTGTTGAGCGCAAGGGAGACCACAAGTGAGCAGGAATAATCGGCAAGCGGCTGGACTATTTTTCGGTATGGTCTTGATCAGTTCCGGATCATGGGGGGCTAATCTGGTTGATGCCTGGATCGCCGCGCAGCAGAACGACCCTGAGTTCGCCGCGGCGCGCGCGGATTATCAGGCGGGAATGACTCAGTCCACGCAAGCACGCGCGCTACTGTTGCCGCAAGTGGTGGGGACGGCGGGTGTGGGACGCGCCAGCATGCAAAATACCACCGAAGGCGCGCAATTTTCCACGCCGGCGATGGGCACGTCAAATCAGGTCGATTTCCGCACCAGCATTAATAATGGTACCGATAATCAGTGGCGCGTGCAGGCGGTGCTGCCGCTATTTGATGGCGCGAACTCGGCAAAAAGCCGCCAATTGAACGCCGGCGCCGATTTGGCCGAGGCGCGCTATCGGCAAGCGAGACAGGATCTGATTCTACGCACCGCTCAGGCCTTTCTGGGTGTGATTCAAGCGCGTGAGAACGTGGCAACGCTGATCTTGCAGCAGGCTGGGGTTGAGCAGACGCTGCGCCAGACTCGGGAACGGTTTCGTCTTGGGGATTTACCGGTCACCGATAGTGACGAAGCACAGGCGATGGCCGACGGACTGCAAGCGGAACTTCTGGCGGCGCAAAGCGATTTGCAACTGAAGTCGCGCGCCTACCAAGACTTGACGCAGTTGAATCCGAACGACATCCCCGCGCTCAACCCCGATGGCAATGCGGCCCCGTCTTCGTTGGCGCCGCTGGCTGATTGGCAGCAGCGCGCGCTGTTGCATTCGCCGCTAGTAGTGATGCAGACCTATGGTGATGAAGTGGCGCACGATGAAATCGACAAATACCGAATGGAAACCGCACCGACGGTGAGCTTGGTTGGCTCCGTGGGTAGCGATCGCCTCAGTGGCTCGGGTAACTATGGGCCGAGCAGCATCACCTCGAACACCCGCATGATTGGGCTGCAGCTTTCCATCCCGCTGTATAGCGGGGGATTCCGTGGCGCCAAGTTCGAACAGGCGATTCAATTGAAGGAGAAGGCCGGTTTTGATCTTCAGTCGACGCGGCTTTGGGTCGCGCGTCAGGTAGAGGCCAACTGGCTGGGACTGACAGTCGGCGCGGCGCGGGTACAGGCGCTACGCCAGGCGGTGAAGTCCAACCTGGCGCGGATGAAAGCCACCCAGCTTGGGAGCCAGAACGGGGAGCGTAGCACGCTGGATGTCCTCAACGCGCACACGGCGCAAGCGCAAAGTCAGACGCAATTGCTGGTGGCTCAATCCAATCTGATGATTGACCGCTTGCAGCTCGATGCGCTGGCTGGCGAACTGGATGAACGTGAGTTGATGGCCCTGGATGGAATACTGCTCACCTCTCCATAAGGCGTGCTCTTCGTTTGACCCTTGCCACGACAAAAACCACGATCCGAATTCGGCTCGTGGTTTTTTGTTGTGTGTTATTTGTGTGTGGCATTGCATTTTAATTAACATGTTATGTTAATTATATTATTTTTATTGGTTGTGATTTTTAATGATATTAAACCAACGTTTAATATTTATCTTTAAATGACATGGCAAAAAGTATTGAAGATGTATCTTTATTTTTCAACAAAAACTTTCAACTGAAAAAAAGACTAAATATTTTATAAATAAGTCTATATGATTGGCGAAATTGTTGATTTTGCTAGTTCAAAATTCAAAGTTAGTACAATTAAATATTTGATGTGTATCAAAAAAAACAACGATAGCAGTAAAAAGTGAGGATTCATGCGCAATAACCAACCGGTTACGCAACAAGAGACGATTATTCCCGATGGTGTGTTTATTTATTCGCGCACTGACCTTAAGGGACAGATTACCGAGGCTAATCGCGCCTTCGCCGATATCAGTGGTTATACCCAGGATGAGATGGTCGGCCAACCACATAATATGATTCGCCACCCGGATATGCCCGAGGCGGCGTTTGCGGATATGTGGCTTAATTTAAAAGCGGGCAAACCCTGGAAAGGCGTGGTTAAAAACCGGCGCAAGGATGGTGGCTATTATTGGGTGCTGGCCAATGCCTCTCCCGTGCGCGAGCACGGGCAGGTTGTCGGCTACCAGTCGGTACGTTCGCGGCCGTCGCGCGATGAGATCAATGCGGCGCAACAAGCCTATCGGCGTCTGAAGGACGGCGACAAGTCTCTGCGCGTGCAGGATGGGCGTGTGGTGAAAAATCATTCGCCGTTGGTTGAAACGCTGATTTCGCATGAAACCCGGCTATACAGTTTTGCGGTACTGGTGGTGTTCTCCGAACTGATTGAGCGTCTGGCCGATTGGTTGGCGCTACCGGCCCTGGGCTATGTGGCGCAAGTGTTTTCCTGGCTGACTCTGCTGTGGTCGATTTACATGTTGGCGCTGTATTTGCCCAAAGCTTTTGGCCGCCTGGGGCGCGTGCTGAATTTTATTGAGATGACTTTGGCGACTGGCGATCTGACCCTGGTGCTGACGCCAACCAAGAATGACATCATCGGCAAGATTGCCGCGGGCCTGGCGACTCAGGTGGCGTCGATGCGCGCCACGCTGCAGGTGATGGCGGATTCCGCGCGCCGGGTGAACGAAACCTCGAGCACGCTGAATACCAGTGTTGAGGCCCTGGCCGAAGCCGCGGCGCAACAGAGCGAAACCACGGCCGCCGCCGCCGCCGGGGTTGAGCAGATGACGGTATCGATCACCGGGGTGGCGCAGCACGCGGCCAGTACCCAGGTGGTGGCGCATGAAGCGGGGGCCATGGCGCAACAAGGCGCCGGGCAATCCAGTACCGCCTCGGAAACCATCAAAGAGCTGTCGAGCACGGTGGCGCGTTCGGCCGAGACGGTTGAGCAGCTTGGCGTGCGTACCGACGAGGTGAGCAAGGTGGCGCGGGTGATCAAAGAGATCGCCGATCAAACCAATCTGTTGGCTTTGAATGCGGCGATTGAAGCGGCGCGCGCGGGCGAGCAAGGGCGGGGGTTCGCGGTGGTGGCGGATGAAGTGCGCAAGCTGGCCGAGCGCACCGCGCAAGCCACGCAGGAAATCGACAAGATGATCGGCCGGATTCAGGCTGATACGGTCAGCGCGGTCGATGGAATGCGTCAGAGCGCCAATCAGGTGGGCCGCAGTGTCGATCTGGTGCATGAGGCGCATGGTTCGCTGTTGACGATTAATCGCAAGATGGGCGAAACCCTGACGATGGTGTCGGAAATTTCTCATTCATCCAGCGAGCAATCGAGCGCGATGCAGTTGCTGGCGCGCAGCGTGGAACATGTGGCGCGCCTGACCGACGAAAATCTGGCGGTAGCGCGCAGCACCGAGGATTCTTCGCATGTGCTCACCGTGCATGTGAGCCGGATGAGCAACGCGGTGATGCAGTACAAGGTATAACTGCGCTCGCTATGCGGGTCATGCCGCTCACGTGTTTAAGTGAGCGGCATGACCGCAATGCTTGCGCGTTGCGTGGGTGGTTTTGCTGGCTGGAATCAGTACCGCGCCAGCGCGCGCAAGGCTGTCACCAGTCGATCAACTTCTTCGCAGGTGTTGTAGAACGCCAGTGAAGGTCTTACCGTCGCCTCGACACCAAAGCGCCGTAAAATTGGCTGAGCGCAATGGTGACCGGAGCGTACCGCAATTCCCTCACGGTTTAACAGCGACCCGACTTCCTCGGTTTTGTAACCTTGCAAGACAAAGGAAGCCACGCTGGCCTTGTGCGCCGCGGTGCCGATCAGGCGTAAACCCGGCACGGTGCGTAATCCATGGGTGGCGTATTCCAGCAAGCCATGTTCGTAGGCCGCAATATTTTCCAGCCCCAATTGCTGAACATAGTCGATAGCCGCGCCCAAGCCCACCGCGTCGGCAATGTTGCCGGTGCCGGCTTCGAAGCGCGCGGGCGCGTCGTGATACAGCGTGCGTTCGAAGGTGACGTCGGCAATCATATTGCCGCCGCCTTGCCAAGGCGGTGTGCTGTCCAGAATCGCCTTCTTGCCATAGATCACGCCAATGCCGGTCGGGCCGAACAGCTTGTGGCCAGAGAACGCATAGAAGTCCGCATCCAGCGCCTGAACATTAACCCGCATGTGCGAGACCGCTTGCGCGCCGTCAATCAAGGCTTTGGCGCCAACGCTATGCGCCAGGGCGATGATTTCAGCCACCGGGGTCACGGTTCCGAGCGCGTTCGAGACTTGAGTGACCGCCACCAGCCGGGTTTTATGGTTGAGTAGTTTGCGATACTCATCCAGCAATAGCTGACCACTGTCGTCGACCGGAATCACGCGAATCGTTGCGCCTTTTTCGGCCGCGAGTTGCTGCCATGGCACGATGTTGGCGTGGTGTTCCAGCTGCGAGACGATGATCTCGTCACCGGCTCCGATATTCGCCTGCCCCCAGCTTTTGGCCACCAGATTGATCGCTTCGGTGGCGCCGCGCACAAACACAATTTCATCTGGCGAGGCCGCCCCAAGAAACTGGGCGACTTTCTGGCGCGCCGCTTCATAGGCATCGGTGGCGCGCGCCGCCAGCTCATGCGCGCCACGATGCACGTTGGAGTTCTCGTGGGCATAAAAGTAGGCGAGGCGGTCGATGACCGATTGCGGTTTTTGCGTGGTGGCCGCGTTATCGAACCACACCAGTGGCTTGCCGTTGACCCGCTCCTGCAAAATCGGGAAATCGCGGCGTACCTGGTTAATATCGAACGGCGCGCGGCCGGTGGCGGGCGCCACCTGCGTGCTTGGGCGTTCGATCAGCGGGTCGATGAAATAGAAGTGACCACTATTGTTGGCTGGCGGAGCTGGCGCGCGCGCGCCATGGTCGAGATCGGTCAGCAACGCGCGCAGTTCGGCTTCTCCCGGAAAGCCCGACGCTTGTGGCTCATGACTCTGAGGCACAAAGGCGGGCTCGGCGCTGGGGTAGCCATTGCCGGCGCCGAGGAAGTAAAACGGCGTGGCGGAGCTCGGCGTGCTCAACGGGTCTTGCGCCGGTAGCGCCGCCTGATAAGCGGGGCCGCCGGTGCTCGCCGGTGTTACCGCGCTGGCGCGCGGCGTGGCGGGCGCCAGCGAAGGCGAACTACTGCCCGGTACGATGGCCGAGCCTGCCGAGGTCGCCAAGGTGGGGCGCGGGGATTCGGCTGGCGCGGACACTCCGGGCGCGGCGGCAAAAAACTCGCTGGCCATGCGCGCCAAGCTTAGCTCATCCGGCCAGCCGGCCGGAATCGCCTCACTTGTAAGTGTCTGGATAGTCATGGTATTTGCCAATCTCAACATCTTCAAGAACCGCTAAGGCATCGTCGGACAATACCGCAAGCGAGCAATACAGCGAGATCAGGTAAGACGCGATCGCGTTGCGATTAATCCCCATGAAGCGCACCGACAAGCCCGGGCTTTGTTCGCCGGCCAGACCTGGCTGGAACAGGCCGACCACGCCTTGGCGCTTATCGCCGGTGCGCAGCAGCAGAATCTTGGTTTTGCCATCCTCGACCGGAATCTTATCCGACGGAAACAGCGGAATACCGCGCCAGGTCAAAAATTGCGAGCCAAACAGGCTGACGGTCGGCGGGGGTACGCCACGGCGTGTGCATTCGCGGCCAAAGGCGGCAATCGCCAGCGGGTGGGCCAGGAAGAAGCCTGGCTCTTTCCATACTTTGGTAATCAAGTCGTCGAGATCGTCCGGGGTCGGCGCGCCGGTCAGGGTCGAAATCCGCTGTTCGTCGGCGACGTTGGCCAGCAGGCCGTAGTCCGGGTTGCTGATCAGTTCACTTTCCTGACGCTCTTTGATGGTTTCAATCGTCAGACGCAGTTGTTCTTTAATTTGATCGTGCGGGCTGGAGTAGAGGTCCGATACCCGGGTGTGCACGTCCAGCACGGTGGTGACCGCGTTGAGAAAGTATTCACGCGGCTGTTGTTCGTAATCGACAAAGGTGGTCGGCAGTTCGGATTCATCGCGCTGTGAGCATGCCACGCGCACATCGCGCGGGTTTTTAACTTTGTTCAGGCGATAGATACCGGCCTCCACCGGTTGCCATTGCAGCAAATGCGTCAACCAACGCGGTGTGATGATCGAAAGTTGTGGAACCGTCTTGGTGGCATTGGCGAGTTGGCGCGCGGCGTTATCGCCCAGGGCCAACTGCACGTCATTTTGGGAAGACATCAAACAGCTCCTAATGGGTTGGCAAAATGGTTGGAAAAAGATATTCAAATATCATGTGAAACCAGCATGGCCACAACCGGCTATCGCCATCAAATCTTGACTGGGGTCAAGCGGGGATGTCGTCTTCGCAGCGCGCCAATAAAGTCGACAGTCTCAATTGAAAGGCTGTCGCCAGCTTGACTAAGGTGTTGAGCGAGGCGACGACTTCGCCGCGCTCGAGTTCGCCAAGGTAGGAGCGGTTGAGGTTGGCTTTTTCCGCCAAGGTCTCTTGCGACCAGTCGTGCTGTTCGCGCTCATGGCGGATCACTTGTCCGAAGCTGGCGGGATGAATGCTCATACCGAGACGCCTTTGGCTTGAGGGTTGGCATGTTGACTGTGGGCCTGGGTGACCAGACTGCCGGGGGCCACGCTGCGGGTCAGCCAGACATTGCCGCCGATGGTCGAGCCTTTGCCGATGGTGATGCGGCCGAGAATGGTGGCGCCGGCGTAGATCACGACGTCATCCTCGACGATGGGGTGGCGCTCCAGGCCCTTGTACAGCGAGCCGTCTTCATCGGCGTCGAAGCTTTTGGCGCCGAGGGTGACCGCTTGATACAGCCGGACCCGTTCGCCGATGATGGTGGTTTCTCCGATCACCACGCCGGTGCCGTGGTCGATAAAGAAACCGCTGCCGATTTTGGCGCCCGGATGAATGTCGACCCCGGTTTCCGAGTGCGCCAGTTCGGCGATGATGCGCGCTATCAGCGGTACGCCGAGCAGGTGCAGCTCATGGGCCAGACGGTGGTGAATCACCGCCAGCACGCCGGGGTAGCACAGTAGAATTTCATCCACGCTCTTGGCTGCCGGGTCGCCGGTAAAGGCGGACTTCACATCGCTGTCGAGCAGACGGCGAATTTGCGGTAGCAAGATGGCAAAGTGACGCACAATCGAGCGGGCTTGCTCATCGATGCCCGCGCTGGCTTGCGGTTGTTGGCGCCGGGCAAAATGCAATTCAAGTTTGACCTGATCGAGCAACGCGTTGAGCGCGGTGTCCAGGGTATGGCCAACATAGAAGTCTTCGCTGGCCGGACGCAAATTTGGTGGCCCGAGACGCAGTGGAAACAGCGCGCCGCGCAGTGCATGGGTGATTTCGATCAAGATATCGCGCGAAGGCAGCTCGCGGCTGCCAGGCTCGGCCTGGCGGTGTTGCGCCGCGCGCCACTCTGCGCGTATCTCGTGCAGTTCGGCCACGACTTGGTTCAGCGGCCATAAACTGCTGGCGGGCGCCCCATCGGCGCCGACTAACTGAAGATCGCTTAGGAGCCTGTCGGGCTTTGGAACCTGCGGCTGCAAAAGCGGCTGCTTGGCCCATAATCCACCGGCTTCTTGACCAATAGAACAACTATTGGCCTGCGCGTCCGGTGAACTCTGGTCTGTCGCATCCGCTTTTTCGCTTTCGCATCCCAAAGCCCGACAGGCTCCTAGACTCTCGTGGTGATTAGGCATGAACTAATCCTGTTCCCATGGCAAGTTCCAGTAGCGCCAGCCACCTTCGCTTCCGCGTTGATGTAGCCGGTTCAAATCGCCTTCAAATCCTTCCAGGACATTGAATACACTGGTGAAGCCCGCCTGCGTCGCGGCGCTGGCGGCTTCGGTCGAGCGCTTGCCGCTGCGGCATAGCAGCAGCAAGATGGCATTTTTACCGCCACCCTTGGTTTCCAGCTCTTTAACAAAACGCACATTACGGTTGAGCGATAAGCCAGTGGCCCAGGGGATATTGATGGCTTGCGCCACATGGCCGACAAATTTGCACTCTTCCGCCGAGCGCACGTCCACTAGGCGCGCGGCGCCATCGGTGATCAGTTGCCAGGCTTCAAGCGGGGTGACACTGCCGGAAAACGGCAGTTGCTCTGCCTGTGCGCGTTGGCGCGCGCGCTGCAATAGCGAATGATCGGCGCCTGACGCGCGGGACAAAAGGTGTTGAGCGGGGGCATCTGGTGCCGGGCTGGTGGTGATGGTCTGCATTTGCGTCGTCTCCCTACGAAGGACATCATGGCCGCGCAAGCGCACGAGCCGACTGGGTTAGGATAAGAATTTAGCATATGCATGTAAAAGTATTAAAAACTAAAGATTTATTACTTTTAGTTATTAACGGGTTGGTGGTGAGCCAAAGGCGAACTCCAACATTGCCCGCATTCTCAGGTATCTTGTTGGGGTTCTCCGCGTTCACCGCCAACCTACGCGACAATTCGTTATGGAATGAACAATGCCGAAATTAACATTGCTACCGCTGGCCACCCTAGGTGCCGCTCTGGCGCCGGACACCGATCATTTGTTGCGCTCGCTGACTGCGGGCTCAATGTTGTTGATTCATTTACCTCCTGGTGACTATGCCTTCGAGGAACATGTTACGCCTGAGTACATTGTGTGTTTGAGTGGGGTATTACGCATGGCCGACGCCGCTGGCAATACCGTAAGCGCGAGCGTGGGCGAGATGATCGAAGTGTCGCCGGGGCTTAGTCATCACTTTGCGCCGGATTGCGCCGCGGTGGTTCTGACCTTGACCCAAAAGCCAGTAGGCTGAAGCGCTACGGTTCTGATTGGTCATGCGTGACATTCCCGATGATCGTCATCCTCACCGCCATCGGAGGCGTGAATTTATTTGTAAATTGAGCGGCGGTCATTTATGGTGATCAAATAATGACCGTCGGTCAAATAACAAGGGCGCAATGATGACGACAAAAAAATGGGCTTTGATTACTGGCGCGTCGAGTGGCTTCGGCGTGGATTTTGCGCGCGAGTCGGCGGCGGAGGGCTACAACCTGGTCCTGGTGGCGCGGCGTACCGAGCCGATGCGGCGCTTGGCGGATGAGTTAGCCGCGCGCCATGGCCTCGAGACGCGGGTGATCGGGATTGATCTGACCGAAGCCGGCGCGGCGGCGCGGCTTAAGCAGCAACTGGACGCGCAAGGGATTGCGGTCGATCGGCTGATTAATAATGCGGGCTTTGGGGTTTTCGGTGAGTTGATTACCCAGCCGTTAAACCACACGCTCAACATGCTGCAATTGAATGTAATGAGCCTGACCGAGCTGACTCAGGTGTTTGCCAGTGAGATGGCCGCGCGTGGCGCCGGGCAGATTTTACTGGTGGCCTCACTGGGCGCCTATCAGGCTACGCCGACCTATGCCGCGTATTGCGCGAGCAAGGCTTATGTATTGTTGTTCGGCGAGGCTTTGCATGAAGAACTGCGCCCACATGGCGTGACGGTGTCGGTGTTGTCGCCAGGGGTCTCCGCGACCGAATTTTTTTCGGTGTCCGGGCAGCGCGCGACGCTGTATCAACGCCTGGTGATGATGAAAAGCCAGCAAGTCGCCCATATCGGCCTGAATGCTTTACGCCATGGCCGCGCCTCGGTGGTGGCCGGCTGGTTGAATGCCGCGACCGCCTGGGGCAACCGCTGGTTGCCGCGCGCGATGCAGCGTAAGGTGGCGTATCAATTAATGAAGAACTGAAATGGCCCGTCCAAGTCTGAATCCCGAACAACGCGCCGAGCGTCGGCGTCAATTGCTGGATGCCGCCCATCGCTTGTTTGGTCTGCGGCGCGAATTGCCCACCGTGGCGGCGATTGCCGATAGCGCCGGCGTGTCCAAAGGCAGCGTGTATCTGTGGTTTACCAGCAAGGAAGAGATTTTTATCGCTTTACTGCAAGATAACTTTGAGCAGCTGATGCATGGCATCGCTGGCTTGATTGCCGATTTACCCGCTGATGCCGAGCTTGCCGCCATGCGCTTTGGCGCGGGTTTGCCGCTGTTGCTGCGGCAGTTGCCGGATTTATTGCCCTTGGCCGCGATGACTAACGCGGTGCTGGAAAAAAATTTGCCGCTTGAGGATATTTTGGCGTTTAAGCAGCAATTGGCATTGGGGTTGAGTCAGGAGGGTGGGCTTTTGGAAGCCCGTCTGACGGGGCTGGCGAGCGGGGCGGGCGCTGATTTGTTATTGCGTAGTTGGGCGCTGTGCATGGGCTTATGGCAGTCGCTGGACTATCCCGATGAGGTGTTGCCACTGCTGGCGCGCGCCGAATTGCAAATTCTGGCGCGCAATTTTAACGATGAACTGCGCCTATCGCTGTGTCAGTTGTGGCGCGGCGCCTTGCTGGCGCGCGCCGGTGATCCGTTGTTGGGTCCGTTGACGTGAAATCGCGCGTCAGTGGATGGGCGGGCAGCCTAGCTCAAGTCGTCATCCCCGCCGCGATGCGGCGAGGATGACGACGGGGCGTTGGAGAGGACGATGACCGGGGTGTTGGCGATGATGATCCGCAGTGCGACCGGCGGCGGTTAAACCTTGCGCAGGAAGCAGGCTTTGAGCATGAAGCTGCCGGCATCCATTCTGCAGTCGACTTCATGGTCGCCACCTACCAGGCGGATGCTCTTGACCTTGGTGCCCATCTTCAAGGTAATCGATGAGCCTTTGACCTTCAGATCTTTAATCAGGACGACCGCATCGCCATCGTGCAGAATGTTGCCGTTGGCGTCTTTGATCTGGGCTTCGTCGCTGTCGTCAGCCGTGCCGTTTGCCGCGATCGGCCACTCGTGTCCACAGTCGGCGCAGATAAAGTTATCGCCATCAGTGTAGGTGTTTTCCATTGCGCATTGCGGGCAGGCGGGAATCGTGGACGTCATAATATTAGGTTCAGTTAGCTGTCTGTAAAGGCAGAGGATAACCGATCCGGGGGTCTGAGAGCTAGATTGCCTCTGCGCCCGACGGTTGCCAAGCGGCGGGTGCGCGGGAATAATCCCGGTTCGATTGCATTGATAGGGGGTGGGATATGTTGATTGGCGAATCCAAGGTCGAACGACTGGTGGTGCACCGCGTAGGCAATCAGGCGCGCGGCGAAAGCCTGCAACTGTCAGATCGCACCACCACGGTGGATGAAGCGGTGTCGGAGCTGTTGCTCAATGGGTATTTGAAAGGCATTGTTTCCGACAAAAAGAAGTTTCAGTTGTTTCACGAAACCGACCTGAAACTCAACGAAATTTATCACTATTCACGTCAGTTTTTCTCTGGTGAGTTGGATTTTCTTGCGGTGTCGCAGCGCATTGCCACGCATCTGTATAACCGTTCGCAACATCCAAACATCAGCGCTGGCGATTTGTTTGTAATTTTATTTGAGGGCTTGTCGGATGGTGATCGCAGCCTGCGCGCGCTCGGGGTGTTCAAAGCGGAGATTCGTGATGATTTCCTCACGATTATCGAGTCCGGCGATGTGTTCGATATTCACCACGCCAGTGGGATTAACCCGCGCTTGATCGATAAAGGCGCGCTGTTACTGGAGCATGGCCCGATAGTGTACGCGGTCGATCGCCTGGGGCAGCAGACTAAATTCTGGCTGGAAGATTTCTTGCAGGCGATGCGTGTGCCGGATGCGGTGTCCAGCAGTCGGCTGATGGCCAGCGCGGTGCAGCAGTTAAGCGGTGAGATTGAAGACCCGCAGCAACAAGCTGATTTCAAGGATGCTTGCCTGACGCTGTGCGACAGCGCGGAGACGGTTTGCGCCAGCCAGATGATGTCGGTGGCCGAGCGGTTTGTTCCAGGCGAGCAGGTGAGTCAGGCGTTCGATAGCGCGGCCGAGTCTTGCGGTTTCGCCTTGGACGACAGTGCGCAATTGCCGGCGCAAGGCATGGCCAAGCGTCTGGAACGTACCTTAAGCAAATACGGCATTGGTCATGGGATTAGCGTGCTGCTACCCGCTGGATATTCGTTGAAGAATATTCAATCGAGTGAAGATGGCGCCAATGAGTTGACCCTGACGCTCAAGCTGCGGCGGCGTGAAGTGGAGTGATGCCGGCGTTGAGGGGGCAATGTTTTGGCGCAATGCCGCAGGCGTTGCCCTACTCGATGGGTAGGGTCCACTGAAGCAGCAGCAGCAAAAACAAAATCAATGCGATGACGCGTAGCGCTCCGCGTCCGCTAAGTTCTCGCTCCGATGGATGGTGCTGATAGCGCGGGCTATAGCAGCAAGTGCCATCCGAGAGCGCCACACGGCGCAGGGTCGAGGTTTTGGCGTTCGTCAGGCGGTCAGCGGCGCCTTGCGCGGGCTTGAGTTTACTCAGGGCTATTTGTTGGTCGGGTTGTAGTTTGAAACATCGATCCATCACCATTCACCTTCCTTTTTGCATGAGCCTGTCGACGCGGCGTGCCTGCGTCTATGGCTTATCGGGGGCGATGATGGGGGTGGGCGTGATGCACGGACTTGCAAAAAACGCTCATTGTGGTCCGGTGGACGCGTGGTTGTCGGGCGGCCTGGGCGCGGCTGGCGGCGGCGCCGATTCCTCGGGGGCTACTCGCACCGGCGTGTCGGGTTGTAGCACGAAATTCGGCGACATGATTTGTACGCCAAATTGATTGAACACATCCAGAATTTCATGATGTAGCGCGTCGAGCGCATCGGGTTTGCAGACGCCGCTCTGTAGCTGTACCGCCAACTCATAGCTGATGTAAAAGTCTTGCAGCGCCAGCTGGCGCACGCGTGGCGCCTGGGTGTGATTGAGCAAAGGCGCGCGTCGCGCCGCCAGTTCCAGCATGGCGTGCACTTGGCGCCATGGGGTGTCGTAGCCTATGGTCACGGTGGTGGCGATCGTGATGCCTTGTTGTTCGGCCAGCCGGGTGTAATTGATAATTTTGCCACTGGTGATCACCACATTGGGCAAGGTGATTTCTTGCGCCAGGCGGTTGACGACCTTGGTCGATAACGGACCGAGTTCACTGACCGTGCCTTCCACGTCGCCTAGCTGGACCCAGTCGCCGGGCCTTAAGGCGCGCGAGTAGACCAGCACCAGCCCACTCATGGCTTGATTCACCAGGCCCGCCGATCCGAGCGATAGCATCAGCCCGAGAAACACGCTAATTCCCTTGAATGCCTCGGAACCCGATCCGGGCAAGTAGGGATAAGCGATACTTAGCGCGAACAGCCAGAGCACCACGCCGGCCAGACGCCGGGTGGCGCCGACGGTTTCCGGGTAGAGACCCGGCAGGGTGAGTTTGTGTTGTTCGATGGCGCTGAACAGAAAATTAAGCGCGCGCTGCGCCAGTCGGGTGAGGACAAAGATGGCGGCCGCAGAGCACAATCCCGGCAGGGCGCCGAGGATCGCACTGGCAAAATCGATGGCCAGATTGAGTATCGAGCTGCCAAGTTGCCGACCCCAGGGTTGGGTATAGGGAAACTGCAGTAGAACAAAGGCCATCCAGCTATAGACGATGAAGAGGCTGAGCAGCAGTTGAATCAGGTTGAGCAGCAACTGTTCAATATTGGTCAGCAGCATGCCGAAGGTGGCGGCAAGGCGCGCGCGACTGGCGGCGCGGCGCTCGAGATGCGCGACGCAGGTCCGGCGCGCCCGGCGCAATAGTACCAGCAGCGTCACCATGGCGGCGCTCGCCAGCGCGCTCGTCAGTGCGCCCATGGCCAGGCGGCGCGGGTTTTCTTGCTGGTAACGCGCGCTGAGCGCTTGTTGCAGTTTTTGCTGGGTTGCGGCGGCCAACAGCGGCAGCGATGGCTGGTCGGGGGCCAGATCGCCCGGAAACAGCGTCAGCAAAATCACCCCTTGCTGCACTAGGGCGATACCGTTTTGGCCTTGAAACGCCAAGGGTTGTAACTCAATTGGTTGCAACTGCTGGCGAGGCGGCAATTGTTCGATGCGCGCGCTGATTTCTTCCTCGCGTTGCTGTGGGGTTAGCCCCGCGAGCGTGGCGCGTAGCGTGGCAATCTCACGGTTGAACAGCTGCACCTCGGCTTCGTCGGCGCGCGCCGGCCTCTGGCACAGCAGCAGTAAGGCCAGCGCACTCGCGCGCCAGAGGCATTGTCTATTCATCAAGCCAAACCACTGATTCATATCGACCTCCGCGCGCGACGTGCCGCGTCCCAAAGCCCAACAGGCTCCTAGGTGGTGCCCGGGTGGCGGGTGGTCTTGCGCGCCATGTACCAATAATGTGCGCGGTCGAGATACAAATACACCACCGGCGTGGTAAACAAAGTCAGCATTTGCGATAACGCCAGCCCGCCGACCATGGCAAACCCCAGCGGCCGGCGCAGTTCGGAGCCAGCGCCGTGCCCCAACATCAGTGGTAAACCACTCAACAGCGCGCACAAGGTGGTCATCATGATCGGGCGGAAACGCAGCAGGCAGGCCTGGTAGATGGCCTCTTGCGGCGATAGACCCTGGACGCGCTCGGCCTGCAGGGCGAAGTCCACCATCATGATGCCGTTTTTCTTGACGATGCCAATCAGTAAAATAATGCCAATAAGGGCAATAACGCTTAAATCATAGCCGCCTGCCATGAGAATCAGCAAGGCGCCCACACCGGCCGACGGCAAGGTGGAGAGAATGGTCAGTGGATGGATATAGCTCTCGTATAGCAGACCGAGCACGATATACACCGCGATCAGCGCGGCGGCGATCAAATACGGCTGCGAAGACAGCGATTCGTTAAACGCTTTGGCTGTGCCCTGGAAGGCGCCGGACAGGGTTGCCGGCGCGCCCATCCGGGTTTGCGCCAAGCCGATGGCGCTGACCGCGTCGCCTAGCGCCACACCCGGCGCCAGGTTGAACGAGATGGTGACCGCCGGGAACTGGCTTTGATGGTTAATCGATAGATAGGCGGTTTTAGTGCTATCGACCTTGACCAGGCTGGACAGCGGCACCTGGGTGTTGGTCAGCGGCGAGGTCAGATAGATCTTGTTGAACAGATCGGGATCCCGCTGCAGCGCCGGGGTGACTTCCAGAACCACGTGGTAGCTGTTGATCTGGGTGAAATACTGCGCGACCTGGCGTTGGCCGACGGCGTCATAAATCGTGTTATCGATATCGGCCGGGGTAAAGCCCAAACTGGAGGCGCGCGCGCGGTCAATGGTCAACACCGCGGCGGCGGCGCCATTTTGCTGATCGGAGGCGACATCGGTCAGTTGCGGTAATTGCCGCAGTCGCGTCAGCAGCTTGGGCGCCCATTGATTGAGTTCGTCGAGATCGGTATCGGTCAAGGTGTATTGATACTGGGTGCGCGACAGGCGGCCGCCGACATTGATGTCCTGGCCGGCTTGCAAGAACAGATTGACGCCTTCGACCTGGGCTAGCTTGGGGCGCAGACGGGCAATCACCTGATCGGCGCTCAGCGTGCGTCCCTGATCCTTGGGCTTCAGGCTGATGTAAAAGTTACCGGTGTTAAAGGTGGATTGACCACCCGACATGCCGAAGGCGTTAACGTCCGGGTCTTGGCGGATCACGTCGGCCAGGGCCAGCATGTGTTGGTTCATGGCTTTGAACGAGGCATCTTGCGCCGATTCGGCGAAGCCGAAAACGAAGCCGGTATCTTGCTGCGGGAAAAAGCCCTTGGGGATCATGATGAATAGCGCCACGGTAATCGCCATGGTGGCCAGGAACACGCACAGGGTGACGAACTGATGGCGCAGAACTTTGTCCAGTCCGCGCTGATACGCGGCCAGCATGCGGTCAAAACCGTGTTCAAAGGCGATAAACAGCCGGTTGTGCTGTTCGCCCTGATGCGACTTGAGATAGCGCGAGCACAGCATCGGGGTCAAGGTGAGCGAAACCAGCACCGATACCGCGATGGTCAGGGTGACGGTGATGGCGAATTCGCGAAACAGCCGGCCGACAATGCCGCCCATCAATAACAGTGGAATGAATACCGCGACCAGGGATACCGAGATCGACACAATGGTAAAGCCGATTTCGCCAGCGCCTTTCAGCGCCGCTTCCATTGGCGCCATGCCGTCCTCGACGTGGCGGTAGATGTTTTCCAGCATCACAATCGCGTCGTCGACCACGAAGCCAACCGCGATGGTCAGCGCCATCAACGACAGATTGTCCAGGCTGAAGTCCAGCAGATACATCGCCCCGGCGGTGCCGAGCAAGGCCAGCGGCACCGTCAAACTCGGGATCAGCGTGGCCGGCAGATTGCGCAGGAACAGGAAAATCACCAGCACCACCAGGCAGATGGTCAGCACCAGGGTGAATTCGACGTCCTTGACCGAGGCGCGAATGGTTTGAGTACGGTCGATCAGGGTGTTGATCTGTACCGTGGGCGGAATCGCGGCTTTGAGTTTCGGCAGCGCCGCGTTGATCCGGTCCACGGTTTCAATCACATTGGCGCCCGGCAGTTTGCTGACCGCCAGTACGATCGAGCGGCCGTTGCCGATGGTATTGTCCGGCGCCGCCGCTTTGCCGGCAAAGGCCCAGCCGGCGAGTTTCAGGTTTTCCGGCGCGTCGACCGCGACCCCGATATCGCGTACCCGGATGGGCGCGCCATTTTTATAGGCCAGCACCATGTCGTTCCATGGCGCCGCCGCCAGTAATTGATCACTGGTGTACACGGTAAAACTTTGTCGGGCGCCGTCTATGGTGCCCTTGGGCTGGTTGACCGTGGTGTTGGCAATCACGCCACGCACTGATTCCAGACTGATGCCCATCGAGGACAGTTTGACCGGATCAACCTGAATCCGTACCGCCGGCTTTTGCGCGCCACCAATATACACTTGGCCAACTCCGGCGATTTGCGAGATCTGCTGCGCCAGAATATTGTCGGCATAGTCATTGACCCGGGTCAGCGGCAAGGCATTGGACTGCACCGCCAATACCATGATTGGCGCATCGGCCGGGTTGACCTTGCGATAGGTCGGTGGGCTGGGCAGGGAGCTTGGCAACTGACCGGTGGCGGCGTTGATCGCCGCTTGCACATCGACCGCGACCGCGTCGATATTGCGGTTGAGATCGAATTGCAGCGTGACTGAGGTGCTACCCAGCGCACTGGTCGAGGTCATTTGCGCCAGCCCCGGAATCAACGAAAACTGACGTTCCAGAGGCTGGGCCACATTCGAGGCCATGGTTTCCGAACTGGCGCCCGGCAGCGAGGCGTTGACCACGATAGTCGGAAAGTCGACCTGCGGCAGTGGCGCGACCGGTAGCAGCGGCCACACCGCAATCCCGATCAGCAGGATAGCGAGCGCCAACAACGAAGTACCGATCGGGCGTTTAATGAAGTGGGTGGAAATACTCACTGTGCCGCTCCGGTTTTGGCGGCGGTCATTTCAATCACGCGGGCCCCTGGTTTCAATTTGTATTGTCCGTCGAGCACCACGCGCGCGCCCAGCTTGAGCCCGGCGCTAATCACGGCGATGCCGTCTTGCGTGCGGTCGAGGGTGACGGTTTGCATCTGGGCTTTTTGCTGCGCGTCGACCAGATAGACATAGCTACCGCTGGGGCCGCGCACGATCGCGGCATCCGGCACGGTCAGCGCCTGGCGGCTGATTTCCTGAATCAAGCGAATATCGACATATTGCCCCGGCCAGAGCGCGTGGGTTGCATTGGCGAACTGGGCTTTCAACAGCACGGTGCCGCTGGCGGTGTCGATTTGGTTGTTGACCAGGGAGAGTTGGCCGTGCGCCAGTATTGCGCCAGTGTTGTGGTCGTAGGCTTCGACGTTCAATGGCGCGTGACTGGCCCTCTGCGCCTGGTTGATGGCGCCAAAGGCTTGTTCCGGCAGTTTGAAGGTGACCGCGATCGGGTCGACTTGGTTGATCACCACCAAACCGGCGGTGTCGGTGGTGTGTACGATATTGCCGGGATCGACCAGGCGCTGTCCGGTGCGTCCGCTCAGCGGCGCGGTGATGGTGGTGTAGGCCAGTTGCACTTTGGCGTAGTCGATCAGTGCCTGGTCATTTTTCACCGTGGCGGCGTTTTGCGCTACCAGCGCGCGCTGGGTCGCCAGGGTTTGTTGCGAGATCGAGTTGAGTTGTCCCAGGGTAGTGTAGCGCTGCAGGTCGAGCTGGGCATTGGTCAGCTGCGCCTGGTCTTTGGCCAGCAATGCCTGGTCTTGCTCCAATTGCGCCCGCAGCGGGCGCGGGTCGATGCGCGCCAGCAATTGCCCGGCTTTGACATCCTGGCCTTCTTTGAAAGCGACTTTCTCCAATTGGCCGTCCACCATGACTTTGACGGTGACGGTGGCATTGGGCACCACGGTGCCGACCCCGGTCTGATAGCGCGGCAGGTCGCGCGCCGTGACGTGGGTCGTGACCACCAGTACGGGCGGGTTGCTGGCGACGGGGCTTGGGTGGCTTTGGCTCGCCGCCCAGATCAGCACAAGCAGTAAGACCAGCAGCGCTAGGCTGGCGCGCGCCATGACAGTGGTGGAGGGGCGTTTCATTGTAGCCATTCTCATCAGAATTTTTTGCGGGTGACGGCACGTTATGCATCATTTGGCATATGCCATGCTGTCAATATACCGATTTACATGAAGATACAACGGGGAAAATGTTTAACGGAGTTTGCGGCGCTACACCCCATTCACGGACGCAACGCGTCCGTGAATGGGGTGAAAACGCTGGCGCTGCTTAGTTTTTCAGTACATCGGCAACGGCATTGGCTACGCGCGTGGCGTTGGCGCTATTGAGTCCGGCGACACACATGCGGCCGGTGTGCACCAGATAAATCGCATGGCGCTCCCGCAAGGTGTCGACTTGCTGCGCGGACAGTCCGGTGTAGCTGAACATGCCGCGTTGCGTGCGCAAATAATTGAAGTCGCCTTGTGGCAGCTGCTGTGACAGGACCTGATACAGGGTCTGGCGCATGGCCTGGATGCGCAGGCGCATTTCGCTGAGTTCCGCTTCCCATTCGGCGCGCAAGTCGGCGTCGAGCAATACCGTGGCAATCAGTTGGCTGCCGTGTACTGGCGGGCTGGAGTAGTTGCGCCGCACCGTGGCTTTGAGCTGGCCCAGGACTCGCGTGGCTTCCTCCTGATCGACCGCGACCACGCTGAGACCGCCACAGCGTTCGCCATACAGTGAAAAAATCTTGGAAAACGAATTGCTGACCAGGTAGGACATGCCGGTCGCTAGCAGGGCGCGAATCGCATAGGCATCTTGTTCCAGGCCGGCGCCGAATCCCTGATAGGCAATATCAAGAAACGGAATCAGCTGGCGCTGTTGCAGCACGGCGATGACTTGATCCCATTGGCTGTTCGACAGGTCGGTGCCGGTGGGGTTGTGGCAGCACGGGTGCAAGAGCACGATACTTTGCGCCGGCAACTGTTGCAGACAGCCGAGCATGGCTTCGAACTGCAATTGACCGCTCTTGGCGTCGAAGTACGGATAGCGATGGACGCTGAATCCGGCGCCTTCGAAGATCGCCACATGGTTATCCCAGGTGGGGTCGCTGACCCAGACTGCGGATTGCGGGAAGTAACGGTGCAAGAAATCGGCGCCAATTTTCAAGGCACCGGAACCGCCCAGGGTCTGGATGGTGGCGATGCGTTCCAGCGCGGCATCCGTGCCGAACACCAGAGGTTGCAGAGCCTGGCGATAATTCTTCGCGCCTTCCATCGGCAGGTAGGCACACGGCCCGCGCGTCACACGCAAGCGTTCTTCGGCCTTGAGGACCGCGCTCAAGCTGGGAATTCGCCCCTGTTCGTCGTAGTACAGGCCAATGCCCAGATTGACTTTGTCCGCGCGCGGATCTTTTTGAAATGACTCCATTAACGACAATATCGGGTCGCCGGGGTATAGCTCGACATGTTCGAACACGCACATTCTCCTTGCTGACGTATTGGTATTTTGTGGCCTACGGGTTTTACTATACCCGCGTCATAGCTTTATTGACTAACCCACCGCGCTGCTTGGCTTTTCAAGCGCCAGATTGTTCTCACAACTCCCCACGCTTTGATACGCGCCATTGCTGAGCGCCAGCATTTCCTCGGTTAAATAGTCGATCAGTTGGCGCACGGCCGGCACCAGGCCGCGGCGTGTCGGAAATACCAAGTGCATGATGCCCCAGGGAATCTGGTAATCCGGCAGCAGTTCCACTAGCTCACCCCGGTTGAGCGCTTCCTGGCAGACCAGGCGCGGCAGTTGGGCGATGCCCAGTCCCTGGCTCGCGGCTTGGGTCAGTACCACCAGGTCATCGGTCATTAGACGTGGAACCTCGACATGCAGTGTGATTTCGTGACCATCGGCATCCAGTAGCGACCATAGCCCGCGTCCATCGGCGCGGCTCATGGTGAGCCAGGGGTAGCGCGTCAGTTCGCCCGCGTTTTGCGGCGCGCCCAGTTGCTGTAGCAGGCTGGGGCTAGCCACCAGAACCATGCGACCCTGGCCAATCGGGCGCGCGACCTGGTTGGCGCTGTCTTCAATCACCTGACGCACACGGATGGCGATGTCGAAGCCTTCTTCGATCAGATCGACACGGCGGTTGGTGGCTTCTAGCTGGATACGAACCAGCGGGTGAGTTTGCATGAAGCGCGGCAACAGGGGGCCGAGCAAGGTTTTAGCGACCAGCTCCGGACAACTGATGCGCACCAGTCCACGGGGTTCGGCGCGCGCGCGCGCGATGGTTTCTTCCGCTGCCTCGGCTTCGCTCAATACCGCCTGACAGTGTTGATAGAAGTGGCTGCCGACTTCGGTCAGGGCCAGGCGCCGCGTGGTGCGCTGGATTAATCGAACCCCGAGCCGCTCTTCCAGTTCGGCGATGCGGCGCGACAGGCGCGATTTGGGAATGCCAATGACGCGACTGGCGGCCATAAATCCACCGTGCTCGATGACTTTGGCAAAATAGAACAGGTCATTCAGGTCTTGCATGGTATTGTCCTGTATATGGAACAATGATTCCGATTATAGCAATCTAGTGGTGATTGGTGGCTTGGATTAGGATGCATCCATACCCAAACTGTTTATAAGGACACGAAGATGAAGCTGCTGCACATTGATTCCAGCATTCTTGGCGATAACTCGGTTTCGCGGCAGTTGTCGGCGGCCTTGGTGGATGCGGTACGTCAACAGCATCCGGGTCTGGATGTGACCCCGCGCGATCTGGCGCAAAATGAGATTGCCCACTTGTCCGGTGAAATTCTGGGCGCGGCGTTTACCCCTGAAGCCGACTGGAATGATAAGCAACGCGCCGAACGCGCGTTGACCGATACCCTGATCAACGAGTTTATGGCCGCGGATGTGGTGGTGATTGCCGCGCCGATGTATAACTTTTCGATTCCGTCGCAATTGAAGAGCTGGATTGACCGTATCGCCGCCGCCGGTCGCACGTTCAAGTACACCGAAACCGGCCCGGTTGGCCTGGCGGGTGGCAAGAAGGTGCTGATCGCGTCATCGCGTGGTGGTGTGTACTCCACCGATCAAGGTCGCGCGATGGATTTCCAGGAAGATTATCTGCGCACGGTGCTGGGGTTTGTCGGCATTACCGACATTGAAGTCGTGCGCGCCGAAGCGGTCAATATGGGCGATGACAAGCGCGCCAGCGCAATTTTCGCCGCGCGCGAAGCGATCAAGGCACTGAAGCTGTAATATCCCCCGCCTTCCTTCGTGATTCTCATTATACCCCCGCCGTCATCCCCGCTCTTCGAGCGAGGATGACGGCGGGGGGCGGCGAGGATGACGGTTGTGGATTTCACACCCAATCGCGCACCGGCAGGAAGCGCTGGTAGAGTTCGTCTTCGGGTGAACCCGCCTCGGGTTGGTAGCCATATTCCCAGCGGACCAAGGGCGGTAACGACATCAATATCGATTCGGTGCGTCCGCCGCTTTGCAGTCCGAACAGGGTACCGCGATCCCAAACCAGATTGAATTCAACGTAGCGCCCGCGGCGGTAGAGTTGAAATTGGCGTTCACGCTCGCCCCAGGGCGTCTCGTGGCGCTGGGCGACAATCGGCAGGTAGCCGTCGAGAAAGCCGTTGCCCACGGCTTGGGTCAAGGCGAAGCAGCGCTCGAAGCCGCCCTGATTTAAGTCGTCAAAGAACAGACCGCCGACACCGCGCGCTTCTTGGCGGTGTTTCAGATAAAAATAGTCATCACACCATTTTTTGTATTTGGGGTAGACCTCGGCGCCAAAAGGTTGGCACAGGTCGCGCGCGTTACGGTGCCAATGTGCCACGTCGGGCTCGAAGCCGTAATACGGTGTCAGATCGAAGCCCCCGCCAAACCACCACACCGGCTCGGCGTTGTCGCGCTCGGCGCAGAAAAATCGCACATTAGCGTGGCTGGTGGGGACATAGGGGTTGCGTGGGTGGATCACCAGTGAAACGCCCAGGGCTTCGAAACTGCAGCCCGCCAGTTCGGGACGGTGCGCGCTGGCGGATGGGGGTAGGCTTGCGCCGTGAACATGCGAAAAATTGACGCCGGCCTGTTCGAATACTCGACCTTCGGTCAGTACGCGGCTTTGTCCGCCACCGCCTTCCTCGCGCTGCCAATCGTCAAGCTGGAAGCGGGCCACGCCGTCGGCTTGTTCCAGGGCGCCACAGATGCGTTGTTGCAGATCGAGTAGAAAATCTTTGACCTCGGTGTTGCGCAAACTCGACATGCTCACTTCCTTGCTTACAGTTATTAGTCTGTCATTTTAACTGCGGATGGCGTGAGCCGAAACCCGTGCGCCGGTGGTCTTAAATGCTTTCTTCGGTATTGTCATGCGATGGAATACGGATGATAAAGCGGGCGCCACCATCCGGACTATCCGCGACGCTCACGCTGCCGCCGTGATGTTCGGCAATCAGACGCACAAATGACAGGCCCAGCCCATAGCTGCCGCCATGGCGCTCGCGGCTGACGTCCAGACGATGAAACGGGGCGAAGATTCGTTCGCGCTCCGACAGTGGCACGCCCTGGCCATCATCATCGACCATGATTTCCAGCCAGCCATCTTGTTTGTCGACTTTGAGTCGTACCGCCGAGCGCGCATAGCGCAAGGCATTCACCAGCAGGTTGCGGGTGGCGACATACATGAGCTTGCGGTCGAACTCCGCTTCGGTGCGCGGACAGGCCATGCTGAATTTCAGGCCGGGGGTGGCGAGCGGGCGTACCAGTTCAAGCAGGTCGGCAAACCAGTCGTAGAGTTCGGTGTGCTCCCATTGCAACACCACATCGCCTTGGTCCAGTTGGGCATAACTCATGCTGGCGTTGACTAGATCGTCGAGCTCCTGCATGTCGCGTTCCATGTTTTCACGATATTTGCGCGCTTCGGCGTCCGACGCGGCGTCTTCCAGCATGGTCAGTCCAAAGCGCAGCCGCGCAATCGGGGTGCGTAATTCATGCGCCACCGCCTGGCTTAATGCCTGGTGCGAGGTCATCTGGTTTTGCAGGCGATCGGCCATACTGTTCAGTCCCAGGGACAAGGGCGCTAGCAGCCAGCTGCGCGCCAAGGGCGCGCGCGCCGCCAGGTCTCCCGCCGCCAGACGTTCGGCGGTGCCGCGAATCGTCACCAGGTCGTCCCACAGAGGACGGATGGCTAAAAACACCAATATGCCAAAGCCCAGACCGGTGAGCATCCACCACAAAACTTTGGCGTGGGTACCATCGGTCAGTAACGAATCGCTATCGTTTGGGGTGAAATTCAGGGGGCCCAGCGCCAGCACCCGCTGGCTATCGCCGACGCGCGCGTAGATCACTAGTTCGTCCATGTCCATGTGCGTGATGCCGCGGCTGACATCCTGACGCTGGTTGTCGTCCAGGGTTTGCAGGTGCGACAAGTCAGTCAGCGATACCTTATAGCTGAATGAAGGGGCCAGTGTGGCCAGGACATGATCCCATTGGGCTTCGGGGTGCTCTTGTAGCTCTTGCTGCAACATGACCACGGTGCCGCGCATGAAGTTACGTCCGGTATCCTCATCCAGGCCGTTATAGATCTGATCGATCACCACGCCAACGACGCTGATGATCAAAACCAGCGCGACCAATGCGGTCAGATAATAGCGAAAGAACAGCATTGCGAGCGAAGGCCGCAGGATGTGGCGAAAATTCAGTTTCATGCAGGCTCCCAATCGCTTTTGGAGAACAGATAGCCTTTGCCACGCACGGTTTTGATCCGAGTCGGGTTATCTGAATCATCGAGCAATTTTTTTCGCAAACGTGAGATGCGTGCGTCGATCGATCGATCGGTGCCATCGAATTCGATCCCGCGCAGCTTTCCAAGTATGTCATCTCGAGACAGGATATGTCCGGCATATGATGCCAGCAGCCACAATAAGTCAAATTCGGCGGTGGTCAGCTCCAATACATTGCTCCCCAGTCGCGCTGAGCGGGTGCTTTGGCTGATGGCAAATGAGCCAAAGCACAAGCGGTCATCGCTATCGCTGCCTCTGGCTTCTTTCTGTCGCCGTAACAGCGCTCGAATCCGTGCCAGGAGTCGGCGTGGATCCACCGGCTTGGCCAGATAGTCATCCGCTCCCAGCTCCAGACCCAGAATTTCATCAATCTCATCATTGCGCGCCGTGACCATCATGATTGAACCGTTGAAATGCGCTCGCAGGTCGCGGCACACCTCAAACCCCCCTTTGCCGGGCAACATCGCATCCAAGATAACCAGGTCGGGGCGCGTCGCTAATATTTCCGCTTCGGCGCCGTCGCCGCGCGGATAGATACTCACCTGATAGCTTTGTTTTCTCAAGTAGCTGGCCACTAGATCGCTTAGCCGTTCGTCATCTTCAACCAGAAAAATATGTTCAGTCATTCTAGTGCGGCTTTACGTTATTGTGACCTTATTTGTTATGCCGGGCAGGCATCATCATGATTGTGATGACTTTGTTCGGCATCATCACATCTAGCGCTAGCGGACTCGTAAACTAGCACTTAGACTTGATTGATCGCATGGGTCTAATCTTAATTGCATAAAAATAAAAACTGAACGGTCTGCCTCGCGCGGCCTCCGTCTATTAAAGGAACCTTACTCATGATGTCACGCTATAAGGAAGGGGCGGTGTGGCTTGCCGTTGCTCTGATCGGCGCCGGCGCCTTTGCTGTCCTGGCCCTCAACCGAGGGGAAACCATCAGCGCTATCTGGATTGTGGTTGCTGCGTTGTCAGTGTACGCCATCGCTTATCGCTTCTACAGCCGCTATATCGCCACACAGGTTTTGCAACTGGATGAGCGGCGTTTGACGCCGGCCGAGAAGCATAACGATGGTCTCGATTATGTGCCGACCAACCGCTGGGTGGTGTTCGGTCACCATTTTGCCGCAATTGCCGGCGCCGGACCTTTGGTTGGGCCGGTTTTGGCGGCGCAAATGGGCTTTTTGCCAGGGACCTTGTGGATTTTAGTGGGTGTCATGCTGGCCGGGGCCGTGCAGGATTTCCTAGTGCTGTTCATGTCGATGCGACGCGATGGAAAATCGCTGGGTGAAATCATTCGCCTGGAATTGGGACCGATTCCCGGCGTGATTGCCTCACTCGGGATTCTGATGATCATGGTGATCCTGCTGGCGGTATTGGCGCTGGTGGTGGTCAAGGCGTTGGCTGGTAGTCCATGGGGCACGTTTACGATTAGCGCCACGATACCGATTGCCTTGATGATGGGGCTGTACTCGCGCTATGTCCGTCCGGGGAAAATTGCCGAGGTCTCGGTGGTGGGCTTTATCTTGTTACTGCTGGCCATCGTGGTCGGTGGTCAAGTGGCACACAGCGCGGCTTGGGCTCCGCTGTTTACCCTGAAAGGGACGACGCTGGCCTGGTTGCTGATCGGTTATGGTTTCGTGGCTTCGGTGTTGCCGGTATGGCTGCTGCTGGCCCCGCGCGACTATCTGTCGACCTTCCTCAAAATTGGCACGATTCTCAGCTTGGCCATCGGTATTCTGCTGGTGTCGCCTAGTCTGCAGATGCCGGCGGTGACTTCGTTTATCGACGGCAGCGGTCCGGTGTTCTCCGGCAAGCTGTTCCCGTTCCTGTTTATCACCATTGCTTGCGGTTCGGTATCGGGCTTCCATGCGTTGATTGCTTCGGGCACTACGCCGAAGTTGATTGAAAACGAAATGCAGGCGCGCATGATCGGCTATGGCGCGATGTTGATGGAAAGTTTTGTGGCGATCATGGCGTTGATTGCGGCCTGCGTGCTTGATCCGGGCGTGTATTTCGCGATGAATAGTTCGGCGGCGGTGATTGGGCATACCGCGCTGGAAGCGGCGCATACGATTTCCGGCTGGGGCTTCGCGGTAACACCCGAGATGTTGACCCAAGTGGCGCATGATGTGGGTGAAACCACGATTCTGTCGCGCGCCGGCGGTGCGCCGACCTTGGCGGTCGGCATGGCGCATATTCTGTCGCGGGTGCTGGGTGGTCAGGCGATGATGGCGTTTTGGTACCACTTCGCCATTCTGTTCGAAGCATTGTTTATTTTGACAACGATCGACGCCGGCACCCGGGTGACGCGCTTCATGATTCAGGATTTGGGCGGCGCATTTTACCCCCCGCTGGCGAATACCGAGTCTTGGACCGCCAACTTGATCGCCACCGGGCTGGCGGTGTCGTTCTGGGGTTATTTTCTCTATCAGGGGGTGATCGATCCTCTCGGCGGGATTAATACCCTGTGGCCGTTGTTCGGGATTGCCAACCAGATGTTGGCGGGGATTGCCCTGATTCTGGCCAGCGTGGTGCTGATCAAGATGGGCAAGGCGCGTTATGCCTGGGTCAGTCTGTTACCGACCGCTTGGTTGCTGGTGGTGACGTTGACCGCCGGCTGGCAGAAGTTGTTTGACCCTAGCCCCAAGATCGGATTTTTGGCGCATGCGCACAAGTTCGCCAGCAGCGCGGCCAATGGTAAGGTGCTGGCGCCGGCCAAAACCATGGTCGAGATGCAGCGGATTGTGTTTAACGACTATGTTGATGCGACGTTGACGGCGATGTTTATTGCGGTGGTACTGGCGATGATGGTGTTCGGTGTATCGGTTGCGCGTCGCGCCTGGTCGCTGCGTTGGCCTAGCGCCAAGGAAGCGCCGGCGGTGTATCGCACGGAGAACGCAGATGTTTGAGCGCTGGCGCCGTTGGCTACGCTTCTCGACGCAGACTGCGCGTTTGATGGTGGGGGTGCCGGATTACGAGGCCTATGTGGCGCGCCGGCGGCATTTCAACCCACAGGCGGCGGTGTTGAGCCGGGGGGAGTTCGTGCGCTATTGCGCTCAACAGCGTTTGGGTGGCCGTGGCCCGAGAGGGTGCTGCTAGCCTAACTGGATCGATATCGTCAGTTTGAAACCCCGCGTGTGCGGTAATGCCGTTCGCTTCAGTCGAGTGAACGGCATTTTCTTTGATATTGTCTCAGCAGCCATGATGTCCCAGTGCGCACCGGAGAAGGCCGCGGTTTGCTATCCAAGCAGCCGTTCAACTCCCAGGTTGATTAGCGCGCCACCAACGATCAGATAAGCGTAGAGCAGTCCGGCCAGCGCCAGTGGTTTGAGTCCGGCCTGACGCACCGAGCGTATGTGGGTGCACAGTCCGAGCGCGCCCATGGCCATGGCCAGTAATAGATTGTCCAGGGTGAGCATGAAGCTGGCCGCCGCCTGCGGTAGGCGGATATAAGAGTGCAGGCCGGCGACCGCGATGAAGCCCAGGGCAAACCAGGGAATCGTGATCTGACGCTTGGCGCCGTCGGTGGCCGTTGTTCCGCGCCATGCGGACAGACCGACCAGAAACGGGGCCAGCATCATGACGCGGATCATTTTTGTGATCACCGCAGCGTCTTCCGCCTGCGGGCTGCTTGAACGCGCGGCCACCACGACTTGCGCGACTTCGTGCACGGTGGAACCAATATAAATCCCAAAGTGCTGCGGCAACGAGGGTATCCAGCGAAAGATCAGTGGGTAGAGAAACATTGAGACGCTGCCGAACACCACCACGGTGGCCACCGCGACCGCAACTTTTTCCGGCCCACCTTTGACCACGGGTTCGGTGGCGAGAACCGCCGCCGCGCCACAGATCGAGCTGCCCGCGCCAATCAAAATCGCACTTTTTGCATCCAGACCGAAACGGCGGGTTCCGAGCCAATAGGCCAGACCAAAGGTGCTGCACAGCACCAGCAGATCGCTCATGATGCCGGGCAGGCCGACAGCGGCTATGTCCTGGAAAGTCAGACGCAGGCCATACAGTACGATACCCAAGCGCAGCAACTGTTGTTTGGAAAAGCCGACGCCACTGGCACAGCTCGATTCGTAGCGTGGATAGATCGTATTGCCGATGACCATGCCGCCGATGATCGCCAGGGTCAGTGCCGATAAACCGGCATGGCTCATGATGGCAAAACTTCCCAGCCAGGTGGAGACGCCAGCTAATAGAAGTGTCAGTAATAGGCCTGGGATATAGTGTTTGTTTTGCATAAGCTAATTGCTGTATGGAATAAGTGTGCTGAGTCTAACGCGCCAGTTATAATTAGTTAAACGGATAAAACTTATTGAATTAAGTGGTAAAACTAATATGACGCTAAGAATCAGCCTGAGGGCGCTGGAGGTGTTTGTGGCGATTGCCGATTGCGCCACGGTGACATTGGCGGCTGAGAGGGTGTCGCTAACTCAGTCGGCGGCCAGTCAGGCTCTGGCCTCTTTGGAACAGGGGGTGAGCGCGCCGCTGTTCGACCGAGTCGGTCGACGCCTGGTGCTGAATGAAAATGGCCGCTTATTGTTGCCTAAGGCGCGCGCGCTGCTGGATTTGAGCTTGGAGGCACAGAATTTGTTCTCGGGCGGGGCGGCGCATTTGCGCCTGGGAGCCAGTTCTACGATTGCCAATTATCTGTTGCCGCGTTTGATTGCCGGGTTCCGGCGTTTGAATCCCAATAGCGGGGTTGAGTTGCTGGTCGGGAACACCCAGGACATTATTCACGCCGTGGCGAGTTTTCGTGTCGATGTTGGTTTTATCGAAGGACCGTGTCACCACCCTGAGTTGCGCATTTACCCGTGGCGCGATGATGAGCTGGTGGTGGTGGTGGCGGCCGAGCATGCCTTTGTTCGGCAAATGCCGGATATGGCGACGTTGGCGGCCGCGCCATGGATTTTACGCGAGGCGGGCTCGGGAACGCGCGAAGAGGTGGAACGCTTGCTGCTGCCTCGTCTTGGCACTTTTGCCGTGGCGATGGAGTTGGGCGACTCCGAGGCGATCAAGCATGCGGTCGAAGCCGGTTTGGGGGTGAGCTGTTTGCCGCGCCGCGTGGTGGCCGAGCAGCTGCTGCGCGGCGTGTTGCACGCGTTGCCGCTACCTGTGTTAACGCGCAGCCTGTACCGCGTCATGCACCGGGATAAGGCGATGACGCGGGGTCTGGCGCATTTTCTGGATTATGTGGCCGAGGAACTTTAAAGCCAAAAATCCTGGCGCTGCCGATGGGCGTCGAGCAGCTTTTGAAATACGGTGGGATCTTTGGTGTAGGTGAGCGCGCCCGGCATCGGTTGATAGAGATCGAGCAGGCGCGAGGTCCAGAAACGCAAGGCGGCGGCGCGCAGCATGAGCGGCCAGGCTTTGATTTCTTGCGGATTGAATGGCCGCATTGCCTGGTAGCCTTGCAGGAAAGCGCGCGCCAGATCGGCGTCGATTTCCCCTTGCGCGTTGCGCGCCCAGTCGTTGACCGCAATCGCGACGTCGTAAATCAGAATGTCGTTGCAGGCGTAGTAGAAATCGATAAAGCCGGCGATGCGCTCGCCATCGAGCAGTACGTTATCCTTGAATAGGTCGGCATGCACCACACCGCGCGGCAGGTGACTGAAGCGATGTTGCGACTGAAAGTGAATTTCTTGTTTCAGACTGTGGGCATCGGCCGCTGGCATCAGCGGGTACAGCTGGCCTGCGACCTGTGTCCACCAATGCGGTCCGCGCGGATTATCCATCTTATGCGAAAACGTCTCGCCGGCGCGGTGCATGCTGGCCAACATATCGCCCACGGCGCGGCACTGTGCCGCATTGGGCGCGCTCACATCGGACCCGGAGAGGCAGCTCACCAGACACGCTGGTCGACCCGCCAGCATGGTGGCCAGTTGATCGTCCTGATCGGCCAGCGGCGCCGGACAGGCGACGCCGTGCTGCGCCAGATGGCTCATCAAGCGCAGGTAGAACGGCAGCTCTTCCAGCTTCAGGGTTTCGAATAAGGTGAGAACCCAGCGGCCATGGGTGGTGGTGACAAAGTAGTTGGTGTTAGTGACACCGGCTGCAATGCCTTCTAAACCAACAAGTTGCAAATTATAGCGCTGCAACCAGACGCTTAGTTCTTGTTCGGTGACGACGGTAAAAACCGACATGGTGCCCCCATCAGAATCGTAATAATACCCAGCGCGGAATAATGAAGTGCTGGTTGGGTCCCAACTGACGCATCTGGCCAGAGCCATCATCGTCGACCAGATAGTAAGGCGCGCCAATCGATGGCGTGACCTTGACCATGTAGAGCTTGCCGTTCAGGCGGTACTCTTCGATTTTATTCTGCCCCTTCTGAATAATCCGTACTTCCGGCTCAGGGGCGGCGGTACTGTCACTGGCGCTATCGCTGATCGTGGGCGGCGGCGATAGGTCTTTGGCGTCGCTTGCCGTCGCATGGGGCGTCGGGGCGGCAAAGGCTGGGAGTGATAGTAGAGCAAAGAGCACAAGATAGCGTCTCATGGCGTTGTCCTAGGTCTGTGTTACAAATTCAGCAATTGTTCGCGCTCTTCCGGCAAAGCTTCGAAGCCGCGCGTCTCGTAATGTTTGAAAATCGTTTCGATAATCTGCAGTGGATCGTCGATGATCTGCACCAGGTCCAGATCTTCAGGGTTGATCATCTTTTCGCTTACCATGCGGGTTTTTACCCAATCGATCAAGCCCTGCCAAAAATCGCTACAGCACAGAATGATCGGAATTCTGCGGCTTTTTCCGGTTTGCACCAGCGTCAGGGCTTCAAAGGTCTCGTCCAGAGTACCGAAGCCGCCGGGCATGACAACATAGGCGATGGCATGTTTAACGAACATCACTTTACGTGAAAAAAAGTGATTGAAGCTCAGGCTAAGATCTTGGTACTCATTGGGCTTTTGTTCGCGCGGCAGCACAATGTTCAAGCCGACCGAGGGACTTTTGCCATAGAATGCCCCTTTATTTGCCGCTTCCATGATCCCGGGACCGCCACCTGACAGCACGGAAAAGCCAGCATCGGACAAAAGCCGGGCAATTTCTTCCGCCAGCTTATAATACGGATGGTCGCGCGAAGTGCGCGCGCTGCCGAAAATACTGACTGCGGGAATGATACCTTGCAGTTCTTCCGACGACTCGACAAACTCGGACAATATTTTCAACACGTGCCACGCTTCACGTGAACGGAAGCGCTGCATCATTGCATAACGGTCGCTGGTCTGCGGCAGCTTGTCGGACAAACTCATTTTTTATGCCTTTATGAAAACATTGTTATTGATTGACGGCTCTTCTTATTTGTATCGCGCATTTCACGCGATGCCCGACTTGCGCTCCAGGGAGGGATTGCCGACTGGAGCGATTTACGGCGTGGTTAATATGCTGCGGCGCCTGGAAAAGGAAGTCGAATTCGATTATAGCGCCTGTGTTTTTGACGCAAAAGGCAAGACTTTCCGCGACGATCTATACCCTGACTATAAGGCCAATCGGCCGCATATGCCCGATGATCTTGTCAGCCAGGTTCAGGCGGTGCACGAAGTGGTCAAGGCCGCTGGCTGGCCGATGCTGATGGTGGATGGGGTCGAGGCCGATGATGTGATTGGCACGCTGGCGCGCCAGGCCGAGGCCGCTGGCATGCGCGTGGTGATTTCCACCGGGGATAAGGATTTCGCTCAGTTGGTCAGCGATCGCATTTCGCTGGTCAACACCATGAGCAACGAAGTCTTGGATATTGCCGGGGTGGTGAGTAAATTCGGCGTCGCGCCCGAGCTGATCATCGATTATCTGACCTTGATCGGCGACAAAGTCGACAATGTGCCGGGTGTGGATAAGTGCGGACCTAAAACCGCGGTCAAATGGCTGCAGGCCTATGGTTCGCTTGATGGGGTGATGACGCGCGCCAGCGAGATCGGTGGCGCGGTGGGCGCCAAGTTGCAAGAAGCCCTGCCGCATCTGCCGCTGTCGCATCAACTGATCACGATTAAATGTGATGTCGATCTGAGCGCCGAACTGCCCAGCGGAATGGACGAGCTGATCTATCGCGCGCCGGATACCGCGCTGTTAGGCAGTCTGTTTCAGCGTTTCGGCTTCAATAGCTGGTTTCGTGAGTTGCAGAACGCAGCTCCAGCTCCGGTTTCCGCGCCGGTTGCCGCGCGCGCGCCGCTCGCGAGTATGTCGCGTACCACGGACCTGTTTGCCAGTGATGAACCGGCCGATGACGTCAGTGCGCCGAGCGTCGCGCCCGTCATCACGGCGCCGCCGCAGGAACGTCACTATCAGCTGATTTTGACCGAAGCCGATTTTAATCTGTGGCTGGCCAAGATCGAGGCGGCCCCGGTGGTGTCGCTCGATACTGAAACCACTAGTCTGGAGCAGTTGTCTGCGCGCTTGGTCGGCATCAGCTTTGCTGTCACGCCGGGAGAGGCCGCCTATCTGCCGCTGGCGCACCGCGCGGCGGGGGTTGCTCCGCAGCTTGATTTAGTGGCGACATTGGCCCGATTGAAGCCTTGGCTGGAAGATGAAAGTAAGAAAAAACTTGGGCAGAATCTGAAGTATGACCGTCATGTGTTTGCCAATCATGGCATCCGGCTCGCGGGCGTGCAGGATGACACCATGTTGGCCTCCTACGTGATAGAGAGTCATCTGACCCACAATATGGATGATTTGGCCGAACGACATTTGCAGGAAACCACGATTCCCTTCGAAGAGGTGTGTGGCAAGGGCGCCAAGCAGATCGGTTTCGACGAGGTCGACCTGGAGACCGCCACGCGCTACGCGGCGGAAGACGCGGATATCACCTTGCGTCTCAATGAGGTGTTGCGGCCGATGATGGATGCCGCGCAGGATTCGGTGTATCGCAAGATCGAACTGCCGGTGGCCGAGGTGCTGTTTACCATGGAGCGCAACGGGGTGTTGATCGATCGTCAGCGCCTGGGCGAGCTGAGTCATCAATTCGGCAGCCGCATGCTGGAACTGGAAAGCGAAGCCTATGCCCTGGCCGGCCAGCCATTTAATCTGAATTCACCCAAGCAGCTGCAGGAAATCTTGTTTGGTAAGCTTGGGATCAGCACCAAGGGGGTGCGCAAGACGCCATCCGGTGGTTTTTCCACCGATGAGTCGGTGCTCGAAACCCTGGCGCTGGATCATCCCTTGCCGAAATGCCTGCTGGAATATCGCGGTTTGGCCAAGCTGAAATCGACCTATAGCGATAAATTGCCACTGCTGATTCGCGCCGATACCGGACGGGTGCACACGACCTACGCGCAGGCGGTGGCGGTCACCGGGCGTCTGGCTAGTTCCGATCCGAATCTACAGAATATTCCTATTCGCTCGACCGAAGGGCGGCGCGTGCGCGAGGCGTTTATCGCTCCGGCCGGTCATGTGATTATCAGCGCCGACTACTCGCAAATCGAACTGCGCATCATGGCGCACTTGTCGGGTGATGAGGGCATGTTGCGCGCTTTTGCCGCCGGCGAGGATATTCACCGCGCCACCGCCGCCGAGGTGTTCGGCGTCGAGCGCGCGGCGGTCAGCAGTGAGCAGCGCCGTTATGCCAAGACTATCAACTTTGGTTTGATTTACGGCATGAGTGCTTTTGGTCTGGCCAGCCAGTTGGAGATCGAACGTAGCGCGGCGCAGCAGTTTATCGATCGTTACTTTATGCGCTATCCGCGCGTGGCCGAGTACATGCGTGATACGCGCGAACTGGCCAAGGAGCGTGGTTATGTGGAAACCGTGTTTGGTCGCCGTCTGTATCTGCCGGAGATTCGTTCCAGCAACCCCGGGCGGCGCAGCGGCGCCGAGCGCGCGGCGATTAACGCACCGATGCAGGGCAGCGCCGCCGATCTGATCAAACTGGCGATGATTGCGGTGCAAGGCTGGCTGGAGAACAACGCCATGGCGACGCTGCTGGTGATGCAAGTACACGATGAATTGGTGCTGGAGGTGCCGGATGCCGAGCGCGAAATCGTGTTGCGCGAGCTACCGCGCCTGATGGCCTCGGTGGCCGAGCTCAAAGTACCGCTGCTGGCCGAGGTCGGCTGCGGTGCCAACTGGGAGGCTGCGCACTAGGCTCGGACGTGTGAGCGGGTTTAACCCCAAAAAGCCACCGGGTTACGGTGGCTTTGTGCTTTTCAAGCGTCGCGCTGTTTTATCGCGCTAGTTCGGGCGACGATAGGGGCTAGGGCCGATGCGCGCATAGGGGTAGATGCCCTTGATCCAGAAATTCAGGTACTGCCCTTTGGATGTGGCGGCCAAAAAGGCCTCAAAACAAGCGCGCGGCACGTTGTAGTATTCATAGCGGCTGCCCTTGCGGAATAGCACGCTCAAGGTCTGGCTGGCCGCGTGGTAACCGATGGTGGCGATATTACTGGAGACCACCGGCAACGCTTGGCAGTCGAAGGGTTGGTAGGCGGCGTTGAGGCGCTCGCCGTACCCCATATCGACCGTGAACTGGCGTTGGTGTCGGGCACCGCTGGCGGTGCTGATTTCATAGTCGTCGATATAACGTTGCAACGCGCTGTCCCAGCGGCGCGCGCAACGCGACTCGGCGCCATCGTCGTTGAGGACTGACAGGCTGTAGCTGCCGTTGCCGGGGTTGAACGACAGCCGGGCCTGTGTGTCATCAACTGTCAGTTGCTCGTGCTCGCGCTTGGGTAGCAGCAAGAGATAGTCATCGGCTAGGCGCCACTCTTGGCCGGCGCGCAGGCCATTGACGGCGCGCAAATCACCCAGGGTGATCGGATTGCCGCGCAAGCGTTCGCGCGCCACAATATCGGCCAGTGTGGCGCCCGGCCGTAAAATGATCGAGGCATCGTCCAGCTGTGAGACCAAGTCGTGGGGCGATGCTCGTGGCGTTTGCGGCAGTGGGGCTGGCGTTGCCGGTGGTGTTTCCGTTGGCGCGTCCGGCGTCCGGTAGTTGGCATGGCCAAATCTTTGGCCGATTTGCGTCGCGTTGTGCTGGTGGTTTTTCCCCGCAGCATCCTTTAACCCGGGTGCGGGTTTGTATTTTCCCTGATTCAGTAATGTATTCTTTGGACGTCTCTCCTCAATCGTTACTGGGCCCATATTGTAGTAAGTCAGGTAGAGGGCGTCTTTCTCGGCGTCGCTGAGCTGGGCCCAATACTCCGGGTCGGCATGCGCGCGCATATAGCGCTTGGCTTCGGCCAGCATCAGGCCGGCAAACTCGGGCACGGCGTCACCCGCAGCTAGATCGGTGGCCAACTGCGGATAATTCCCGGCATAGCGGCGCAGTTCCAGCGGGTCGCTGTCGGCCGGCGTGGTGTCGAGATAGTTTTGCAATAAGCGCATGGCGGTGGCCAGCTTGAAATTGAACGGGCCAATATCGTTGAGCACCGGGTTGATCTTGTCCCACGTGGAATGTCGATCGAGTTTGCCGGCTTGTTGCGCGCGCCGATAATCCGCGACCATGAAATCATGCGTAAGCGCGTGCGATAAGGTCCAACCATCACCCAGCCAGTTTTTGAGAAATCCCTGCCGATAGCCGTGGTTTTCTTCCACCATGGCGCCATAGATCGCTTCTGGGCGCAACTCAAGCTTGGCGGCAATGTCTGCGATTTGCGACTGGTACGGGTTGGTTTGGCTAAACGCCTCACTGCTGTAGTCCTCTCCACGTGCTTGTTTCATGATCCGTCCTTTTGTCAAAGATGCTGCATGGGAAGGCGAGGTTGCCCGGACTCAATGGCTATAGACTGTAGCTTGCGTACTGTGTCAGGTACCAGCCGCCTCCAAGAGGGAGGTAGCCGCAATAATCCGAGTAAGTTTCCTCTGCCAAGAGTTCAGGCACCGGTTGGTCTAAAGAGGTTTGTAGGTAATGGCCCTGACTGCGCAGGTATTGATCGCGATCGGTTGGCAGCGTGTTCGCCTCGCCCAACTCGCTGCCCGGCAGCAGTGGCGGCACAAATAAATAGCCCTTGTACCAGCCTTTGATGCGCGGGTTGGTGTTGCGCCACCAATCCTGATCGCGCTGGCGCAACGCGTAAGCCTGGATCTTGCAAGCGGCACCGCAGTACCGGCGCCAGCGCGGGCGCCATGCCGAGTTACTCACTTCGCCGCCCCAGCCGTGGACTATGCCGAGGCGGGCTTCAATTTGATCGCAATCGCCAACCGGGCATTGCCCGGTCGCGCGCCAGTAGGCCAGGCGTTCGAATTCAGCTTGGTGTTGCTGAAAGAAGGCGCGCATGGCGGCGTCGGATGGTGGTCCGCTAAAGAAGCGCAGCAGCCAGTCGCCATGTGCTTTGATGTCCACCCAGGTCTGGCGGCTGGCGCCATGTTCGAATACGGAGCGTCCGATGCTCCACAGGGTTTCACCCAGCGGCACCCAATACAGTAGCCATGCAGCCAGCGCGGCGGTGCACCAGCGGCGGTAGCGCCACAGTACGCGTTTGAGTGTTGCTTTGGGCATGCGCAAGTTCCCCCGTGGAATCCAGGAAAACTGTGGAGCATGGGCCGCGAGCCGACAAGTGCGGGCGGTTTTAGCGTAACAAAGCCACCGGGTTACGGTGGCTTTTTGCTTTTCAAGCGTCGCGCTTAAGCGCCGGCGCCTTGGGTGGCAAGCAGCGAACGGCTACGGGCATAGCCGAAGTAAACCACCAGACCGATCAACAACCAGATCACGAAACAGTACCAGGTAATGCTGGCCAGTTGGGTCATCAGGAACACGCAGAAAATAATCGCCAGCGCCGGGATGTAGGGCACGCCCGGGCAATGAAATTTACGCGGCAGATTGGGTTCGCGTTTGCGCAGCACGATCACCGCGATCGAGATCAGCGAGAAGGCCGCCAGGGTGCCGATGTTGGCCAGTTCAGCCAGGGTGCCGAGCGGAACTAGCGCGCCCAGGATGGCAATCACAATCCCGATGATCCAGGTCGCGCGATACGGCGTGCGATACTTGGGGTGCACTTCGGAGAATACTTTCGGCAGCAAACCATCTCGCGACATGGCGAAGGTGATGCGCGTTTGGCCATAGGTCATGACCAGAATCACGGTGGTCATGCCCAGAATCGCGCCAATGTTGACCAGACCAGCAACCCAGTTCAGGCCGGCGACTTCCAGTGCCAGCGATACCGGATGGTCGATACCGGCAAACTGCGGGTAGTGCACAATCCCGGTCATGATGGCGGCCACGATCACGTACAGTACCGAGCAGATGCCCAGCGACAGAATCACGCCGCGCGGAATATCGCGTTCCGGGTTTTTGACTTCTTCCGCCGCGCAGGTGACGGCATCAAAACCCAAGAAACTGAAGAACACGATGGCGGCGCCATGGAACACGCCATGCATGCCATACGGCAGGAATGGATGCCAGTTGACCGGTTTGACGTGCCAGACGCCCAAGGCGATGAACAGCAAAACCACCGATACTTTCACTGCCACCATGACGTTGTTGACGCGCTTGGACTCCTTGATGCCAAAGGCCAGCAATGCAGTGACGGCAATCGCGATCATGAAGGCCGGCAGGTTAAAGAAGCTGTTGATCCCCGGGCGGGCGCCGTAAGCGCCAGTGAGCGCATCGGGCAGATGGAGTCCAAAACCGGCAAGCAAGTTCTGGAAATAACCGGACCAGCCGACCGTGACGGTGGATGACGCCAGTAGATACTCCAACAATAAATCCCAGCCGATAATCCAGGCAATCAACTCACCCAAAGTGGCATAAGCGTAGGTATAGGTCGAGCCGGAGACCGGCAACATCGAAGCAAATTCGGCGTAGCACAAAGCGGCAAAGCCGCAGGCCAGCGCGCCAATCACAAACGACAGCATTAATCCCGGCCCGGCGGTCAACGCGCCGGTGCCGGTCAAGACGAAAATGCCGGTGCCGATGATGGCGCCGATACCGAGCATCGTCAGGTCAAATACCCCTAATTCCTTTTTAAGTGCCTGTGTGGTTTTGCTGAATTCCAGCATGTCCTGCACATTTTTCTTGCGCATCAAACTCATTAGTCATGTCCCTGGTGCGGCCAGTCGTTCATAAGGGCGGATTGTCTTGACCCGTCCCCTATCGTCGTTGTGTTTTATCCGTCAGCGGGTAGCTGGGTGGGTGACGACTGGACATTTTCGATTGAATACAAAATATAAAGTCAAAGATAAAGCCAAAGCATGTTTATCCCGACATGGCATTGGCTGGGCTACTTTTTAAATGCAATGAAATAAAAACGCAACAGAAAATTCTCCCTATAAGGGAAAACTCTGACTGTTACATGGGTGCTATCTGAGTGGAGCGCCTGAACTCAATGGTTTTAACTATCGCTTGGTTCTAGGTCGCACAGGATCGTTAACGTGTGACGATCTCACCACTACTCGGGGAGGAAGGTATTGATGTAAGGCAAAGGGCTCGGGTGATGGCAGACAAAATGTCCTTTGCGCAGGCTGACACAGCGCGCCGCGTTGCGAGGGCGCGACAGAATCTGGTGCGTGGTGGCGGCAGAATGACGCTCGGTTAAAGCGACAATGGACGATGCGCCTGCGTCGCGGTTCTTATCGCGCGCGCGGCTGCCTGGTTCTATGGTGCAAGGGTTGTGATTCTAAGCGGGATGGCGCGATGACTCAGCGACGGCAACCTAAACACCCTGCGCGCGGATTTACCTTGCTTGAGTGGCTGTTGACCATGAGTGTGGCCCTTGCCCTGTTGCTCGGGGCAATACAGCCTTTGCGCGCATTCATCGGCGCAAGTCGGCTGGAGGCCGGGATTCAGAGTCTGGTCAGCGCGCTGAATTTGGCCCGAAGCGAGACGTTGCAGAACGCGCGGCCGGTGTATTTGTGCGGCATGCGGATGCGCCGCCACGGGGTATTCGATGGTTGCAGAGCCGCCGCCGCCGATGGGGGCAATCCCTGGCGTCAAGGATGGTTGCTATACGCTGATTTGCCTAAGGGGACACAAACTCAATATGACAGTCGTGAGGACCTGCGTGTGGCGAGTTTCTCCTCCTCGTTGTCAGTGCATAGCGCACGCGCTCAGTATGCGTTACCGGGGCAGATGCCGCGCTTCGTGTTGCGCGAGGAACTGAGTCAGCGTTGTGCCGTGGTGTGGATTGACGCGGATACCGCCTGGCCGCGGGTGTGTCGGGACGCGCTCTGCCATCCGGGGTGCGGCTAGCATGCGTCGGGCGCGCGGGTTTGCCTTGATCGACAGCCTGCTGGCCTTTCTGGCGGTAAGCCTGACGCTGGCGCCGCTGTTGGTGTTGCAACGGCAGAGTTTTAACGCGGTCAGCCAGAGTGCGCTGCGCAGTCGTTTGGTCCTGCTGGCGGCCAGCTACGCTGAAGAGCTGCGCCAAGCGGCGCCGGTGCGCACATTGGCGCCGCTTGAACTTGAGAAGCACTTCGGTCAGAAGCATGGGGTGACGGTGAAGCTGCTCGCGGGAGCCGAATGGCCGCAAGATAAGCCCGCTCGTCTGCGCACTGTCCAGATGAGCTGGCGCGATCCAATCTCCCACGAATTAATCATGGGGGCGCCATGATCAGTCGCGGTTTTAGCCTGGTGAGCCTGATGTTGGCTCTGGCGCTGGGCAGCGGTGCGGTGCTGCTTGGGTTGCAGTATTATCAGTCGCTACGGTTTGGTCTGGAAGCCCTGCGGCGGCGGGTCGAGTGGCAGCAACAGGCGCGCTTTGCCTTGTTCGAATTAGCGCGCGACTTGCGCATGAATGGCCAGGCGGGGTGCGCGCGCTTAAAAAGCGTTCCCGAGCCGCAGTCGAACGAGCTGCGGATTGAGTATGCTCCCAGCGTCTGGCGCCTGATGGCGGTGAATCCGCCCGAGGAGAAGGGCGGCGCGATCGAGTCTCTGCGGGTTATTGTCGGGGAGCGAGAGGCTGCACCTGGCGCGTTGCTGGTGTTGTCGAGTTGCGCGCGCTCTGAGCCTTTGCAGCAAGGCGTTGACTTTCAATGGCACAGTGAGAATAAGGAATGGCTGCTGATGTTTGAGCCGGGCAAGCAGCCATTGGGGCATCACCGGGCTTCGCTAGAGTTGGCGCCGTTGGTACGGCGCCATTATTACGTGCGTCGTGAGAGCATGGGCGCGGGTGAGCTGATGCGCAGCGAGAATGGTGGCCCGCCTCTGCGCCTGTTAACCCAGGTACACGATTTCAGCCTGAGGCATGCGGCTTCGGGTCTGGTGACTGTCGAGCTGCGTCTGGGGCCGGGGCGGGAATTGTGGTCGCTGCGGGTGGCGTCGCGCCAGAACGGCAGCGCGCTGATGATGGTGTTGGCCTTGATGCTGGGCGCGTTGATGTTGCTGGCGGCCAATCAGCGCGCCGTGCTCGACGAGGGCCGTATGGCGCAGCACCAGCAAGACTGGTGGCAGACATTGCAGATCGCCGAGGCGGTGCTGTCGCTGGCGGAGCAGCGAGTCGCGAATCTGGACACACAGCCTGGACATCGCGACGGGTTTAGCGAGAGTTGCCAATCGTCCGGAGTGTCAAAACCATGGTTGACTGGCTTGTGCTCACGCGGCTTTGCGCACTTGGACTGGCTCTCCCCCTGCGAGGATGCGCGCTGCATCGAATTGCCGCTGCCGAACAGCCAGCAGAAAAATTATTGTCCTGTTGCCGAAAAAGGGCGTGTCTCTATGCCGACGCGGGTACCGAATCCCTGCTTTCTGGTGGAGTTGCTCGACCCACGCTATCACGGCGTCGGTTTATATCGGGTGAGCGTGCGCGCCTGGGGTTGGGCCGGGCGCGCCGAGGTGACGCTGCAAAGCTATGTCTCCGCCAGCACGCCCCCCAAGCGCCTGGCCTGGAAGGAGTTGCCGTGATGCGCGCTACGGCCGGGCAGCGCGGCTGGACCTTGTTGGAGTTGATGCTGGTGTTGGCCTTGGCCGGGCTGACGCTATGTTCGGCTCTGGCGCTATGGCGCGAGCAGATGAGGGGGCTGCACTTGAACGCGGCGCGTCTGGCGCTGGCGCAGAATGCCCGTTTTCTGGAAGGCTGGCGCGCCGATCGCCACCGCTATGCGGACAAGAAGTCCAGCGAGCAATGGCCCGCACTGCCAGTGCCTAGCACCGGCTATTACCTGATCAGTTTTAGCAGCCAGCGTGAGCATGTGGCCGGGCGTTATCGTTTGACCGCCAAGCCGAGGTCGACGTGGCTGGGCGATCGTTGGCTATTGATGGATCAGAATGGCGAGATTTTTGTCTGTCGCCACAGATGGAGTTGGGAAGAAATTTGCGACTAGCAACCTGTCGGACTTACGCTGATCGGATGCGTGATCATGAGTAAGCGTATCTGGCGTCCCCGTCCGCAGGACAGCAGGCAGGGCCAGTCTTCCTTCGCGCTGCGCAAGGCGTCAGCCCGGACCTGCCTGCTGTCCTGCTTTCGGTTGTGGTCGGATCCCGGCCCCCCCTTCCCCTGCCTGTTGAGTTTCCCCGTTCTGCGCCAGGGTGTGATAATGCTGCTTTCTCTGCTTTCTCTGCTGGTCTATGGCTACGCCACCGGGGTGTTCTCCAGCCGCAAGATCGAACGGGCCACCTACGATTCGGTGGCTTTTCGATTCATTGCCGCTGGCTGTCACCCGGATCGCGACACCCTGGCCACCTTCCGGCGACGCTTCCTCGCGGAACTGGACCGTCTGTTTGTGCAGGTGCTGGAACTGGCGCATGAAATGAAGCGGTTGAAGCATCGAACCGCTGATTGCCATGCGCCGGGAGGAACATCATCCGAACTGGCGAGAGCGTTTCACCGAACCCGCCGCCTTGCCGGAGGGGGCGACACTGGTAGAAAAAATGGCACATCGGCTCAAGAGCAAGGCAGCAGGCCGCGTGGCCTACGCGCTCAGAAAACAAACCATAGAGCCGGTGTTCGGCATCATCAAATCGGTGATGGGCTTCCGTCAGTTCTCAATGAGCGGATTGGAGAAAACCGCAGTGGAATGGAAGCTGGCTTGCCTGGCGTGGAATCTCAAACGCATGGATTCATTGCGTCTTCCAACGTAGAAAAGTGGGCAGTTGGCACAAAAAAAGCGACACAACGGTCAAAAACAATGCCGTTTGTCGCCTTTTCTCAGCCTCAAGTCCGACAGGCTGTTAGTGCGCGCCGCCGGCATCGCCGCCGCTGGAGGGTTTGAACGGGGGCCGTGCCTGCCACACCAGTAATATCATCGCGATAAACATCCAGCCCGAGATCCAGAAGACTTCGTTGGAGCCCAGAATATTGCCTTGGCGCGTGATTTCCATGGCGGTGTAAGCGGCCTGCTGTGGCTGCGACAGGCCCAGATTTCCCAGCAGTTTGAACCACTCGATGGATGCGTTATCGTACAGGCTGACATGTTGAGTCAGCACGGCATGGTGCAGGGATTCACGGTTACTCCACAAGGTGGTGGTCACCGAGGCGCCGATACTGCCACCTAATACCCGCAGGAAATTCGACAGGCTGGCGGCGGCGGCGATCTGGTCGGGACGCAAACCGGAGAGCGTGATGGTGGTCAGCGGCATAAAGAAGCAGGCTACGCCAATCCCTTGGACCACTTGTGGCCATACCACATAGCTGAAATCCATATTCGGCGCGAAAGTACTGCGCCAGAAAAAGCATAGCGCATAGATGGTAAAGCTGATGGTCACCAGCCAGCGCATGTCGAGGCGTTGCGCGTTCTTGCCGATAATCGGCGAGAGGATCACTGGAATGATGCCAATCGGCGCCGCCGCCAGTCCGGCCCAGGTGGCGGTATAGCCCATCTGGGTTTGCAGCACCAGCGGCAGCAGCACGATGGTACCGAAATAGATCATGTAGCCGATAGCGGTGGCGCTGGTGCCGACGGTGAAATTGCGCGCGCGGAACAGGGCGAGATCGATAATCGGGTGTTTGGCCGTCAGCTCCCAGATGACCAGGTAGGTCAAGGCGATGGCCGAGACAATGCCCAGAATCAGGATTTCATTCGAGTGGAACCAATCCAGATCTTTACCCTGATCCAGCATCACTTGCAGACTGCCAATACCAATAGTCAGGAGAATCAGCCCCATGGTGTCGATGGGCAGTTTGAACATCTGGGTTTCGCGCAGGTGTAGCTGTTTCCATGCGATCCAGGCGGCGAAGAGCCCGACCGGGATGTTGATGAAGAAGATCCAGCCCCAATGCCAATTGTCGCTGATAATGCCGCCAAGAATCGGGCCAAAAATCGGCGCGACGATCACGGTCATCGACCACAAGGCTAGCGCCATGCCCTTCTTGGCATTCGGGTAACTGGCCAAGAGCAAGCTCTGCGAGAGCGGAATCAGTGGACCGGCGACCGCGCCTTGCAGTACACGGAAGAAAATCAGCACGTTGAGGCTGCCGGCCATGCCACACATCCACGACGTCAGCACAAACAGCAAGGTCGAGGCGACGAACATTTTGACTTCGCCAAAGCGCTTGGCTAACCAGCCGGTCAGCGGAATCGCAATCGCGTTCGCCACCCCAAACGAGGTAATGACCCATGTGCCCTGCGAGGTGGCGGCGCCAAGATTGCCTGAAATCGTTGGCAACGCTACGTTTGCGATCGTGGTATCCAGCACTTGCATGAAGGTGGCCAGCGATAACGCCAGCGTCACCCAGAACAGGCGTGAACCGGTCAGGGGCTCGTGAGCCATGGGAATTCCTTATTTGTCGCCAGCGTTAGCCAGCAGCAATTTTCTAATCAACGCATCGACTTGCTTGAGATCCGGCGTGAGTACCTGGGTCTGTTGCACCGAGCTCGCCTGCGGCGCGTCGGCCAGCATCGGACCATCCTGATCATGGGTCGAGACTTCAACATTCATCGACAAGCCCACGCGCAGCGGGTGCTGTTGCAGTTCTTTAGGATCAAGCGCGATCCGTACCGGAACCCGTTGCACCACCTTGATCCAGTTGCCGGTGGCATTCTGTGCCGGCAGCAGCGAGAAGGCGCTACCGGTCCCGGCTGACAGGCCTGCGATCTTGCCGTGATAGGTCAGTTGCGTGCCATACAGGTCGGCGGTCAGCTCAACCGGTTGTCCGATGCGGATTTTGTCGAGTTGCACTTCTTTGAAGTTGGCGTCGACCCACACATTTTGCAGTGGCACGATCGCCATCAGCGCGGTGCCCGCGCTCACGCGTTGGCCAACCTGAATGTTACGTCGGGCAATATAACCCGCCGCTGGCGCTTTGACATGCGTCCGTTCCAATGCTAACCAGGCTTCGCGCAAGCTGGTCGCAGCGGATTGCACTTTCGGCAGTTGGGCGATCTGATCGCTGACCAATAAGTCGTTGGTGGCTTTTTGTTGTTGCGTGCCGACATCCAAGGCGGCTTGCGCGCTGGCCACTGCATCGCGGGCGTGCGCCAGTTCTTCCGGCGAGATCGCATCGGTTCCCGCCAGCAGCTCGCGTCGTTTCAGATCATCCTGTGCGCGGGACAGGTCGGTTTTGCGTTGTTCAACCTGGGCCGCCATCTGATGCGAGCTGGTCATTAATTGCCGTGCTTCGCGCACTGCCTGCACATAGTTTTGTTGTGCGCGATCGAAACCCAGCTGTGCGTCGTTAATGTCCAACTGCACTACGGTCTGGCCGGCTTCGACGCGGTCGGTGTCATCACTGCTGATTTTGACCACGGTACCGCCAACTTCCGGGGTCAGTTGCAGCATATGGCCCGATACGTAGGCATCGTCGGTGCTTTCTTCAAAACGCAGCACCGTGCCCCAGTACACGCCGTAGGCAATCGCGAGCGCGGCAAAAATGCCGGTGGCGACGATCAGGTTGCGCTTGCGGCTTTGGGCCTTTTTGACTTGGCTATCCATATTCTTTTGCTTCCTTAACGGGTGGCCGGGCTGGCGGTCAGTCCGCCGCCCAGGGCGGTGTTCAATTTGGCCCAAGCCAGGCGGGTGCTGGCTTGCGCGTCGAGTTGAGTGCTCTTTTGCGCCAGAGCGTTATCCTGGCTATCGAGTACATCGAGCTTGCTGACCATGCCGGCGCGCAGGCGCAGGGTCATGGCGTTGGCGGCTTTCTGGCTGGCATCAAAACCATGGCGCGCCTGGATCAACTGCGCATTAGCCTGTTGCTGTGAGCTGAGCGCGTCGGCGGCGTCTTTCAATCCATCCAGCAGCGCCTGGTTATAGCTATCGACCGCTTGATCGTAGCGCGACTGTTCGCGATGCAAATTCGCCTGTAATTGCCCTGAATGGAAAATCGGCAGGGTGATTGCAGGCGTGAAACCCACAATCCGCGAAGCATGATCAAACAAGGTGCTGTATTCCAGCGAGTTGACACCGGCAAAGGCGCTCAGGCTGACATTAGGGTAAAACTCGGCATGGGCGGCTTTGACGCTTTGCTCCATGGACTCGACCCGCTCGCGCTGGCTTGCAATGTCCGGACGGCGGCCAAGCAAGTCCGCGCTCAAGCCCGCTTCGTCAATTTTGGGCGTATCGCTCAGCCGCGCGGGGACCAGTCCGTCGAGTGCCGACGGAGACTGCCCGCACAGGGCGGCTAAAGCGTGGTGTGAGCGTTGGATGTCGCCGCGAATCGCCGCATCTTGCGCTCGCAGGCCGGCGAGACCGGTTTCCGCCTGATCCGCCATGTCGGCGCTCAATAGGCCGGCATGCACTCTGGCCTGAATCAGACTGAGTCGGCTCTGAGCGATTTGGATCCGTGCCTGGCTGATTTGCTGTTGCTGTAATTGACGTTGCAACGCGGTGTATTGGGCGATGACCGCCTGAGTCAAAACCAGTTGAGATTGTTGGACTTCCCAGGCGGTGGCGCGCATTTCACCTACCGCCGCGCGGGTTTCGGCGCGGACCTTGCCCCAGAAGTCAATTTCCCAGCTGGCGTTGAGCGTCAGGAAATACGAACTATAAAAGTTACCGCCGATGGGCGACGGCATAATGCCATTGGTCGAGTAACGCTGGCGTTCATCGCTAGCGCTCAGGTCAAATTGGGGGCCAAGCTGGCTTTCGCTGATGCCGACGGCGCTTTGCGCTTCGCGCAAACGGTCTTGTGCCAAGCGCAGTGATGGCGATTTTTGTAGCGCTTCACTGATCAATTGATTCAGTGTCGGATCTTGTAACTGCTGCCACCATCCCTGTGCCGGGGCTTTGCCCGGTTCAGCGCGCAGCGACAGTTGCGAGGGGGTGAGCAGGGTGGCGGGAGTACGCTCCGGACCAAACCCTGCGCAGCCGCTGAGAAGCGCAGTCATTACCAGCAGGCTAAGTCCCTGCTGCCAGGGTTGTCGATTCACCGTAGATTCTCCATGGGTTCTTTGATGCAATATTTGGGCGTTGGCCATCGTGCTCGGGGGTGTCGCGGGTCTTGCGCGCTCAACCACCCAGGGTGGTCAGTAATTTGCGCATCAGGGCTTCCAGGGTGTCTTTTTCCTGGGGACTGAAATCGGCCCATTGACCTAGCATGTAGACTCTTGCGATCGGAATGACTTTTTCAACGAAACGCATGCCCTCCGGGGTCAGTTTGATTTGGATTTTGCGGCGATCATCGCAGCAGGATGTGCGCGCGGCCCAGCCGTGCTTCACCATTTCATCCGAGACCCGCGTGGCGTTGGTGCGCGAAAAATCCAAAGTTTCGCTGAGATCCGACGGATACAGCGTTTGCTCGGGACAAGAATACAAAGCCAGGAGCGCGATCCACAGTGTTTCGTTGAGCGCGTAGGGCTTGAGTGCCTCATTCAAGTGGCAGGTCAGACGTGAACGCACATGACAGAATAAACGGTTCAGGATGATCTCCTGGCGAGGAGAGCCTGGGTAGCGCGCGTCGATCTGGTCGATGGCCTGCTCTATGTTTAGAAATGAATGATTCATGAGCAGCATTATAGTAACAGGCGTTACTATAATGCAAGTTATTGTATGCTATGTATGCGTTATATGCCTTCAGTGTAGGATTTGCATTGCATGGTTATTCGACGCTGAGGAGTTCGAGAACTTTTTGTGGCGGTCGGCCCAGTATTGCCCGCACGGCTCCGACGGCGATCGGGCGCTCGATCAGGCGAGGGTGCTGCACCATAGCGCTAATCAAGTGCTTACGTTCAAGTGTAATGTCATCCAAATGAAGTTCAAGATATTCCGGTTCCTTGTTGCGGATCAGCTCGCGCGCTTCGAGTCCCAGTAAGGTGAGGATCTGTTCCAGTTCGGGTTCGCTTGGAGGGGTTTTCAGATAGTCGATGATTTCAAGTTCTGCCCCTTGCTCTTGCAGTAGGTGCAGCGCTTCTCGTGATTTTGAACAGCGCGGGTTGTGATAAAAGCGAATCACATCAGTCTCCATTATTTTATATTGTTATGTCATTGTTACTCAAAGTCATGGTTAGGCCAACCACAGTTTGATGATCGGGCTCATGTACAAAAGATTGCTAATGGCTTCACTCTATGTGAGAATGATTATCAATACGAATCTGTGATCGTTCTGTCACCGTTCAAACTAGAAAGGAATAACCATGCAACCTCGCGTGCTTGCCGCCTCGGTGGCTTTATTGGCGTTGACCGTTACTGTGCCTGCCTGGGCCAAGGAGTATCCGATTGGTAAGCCACAGATCAGAAGCGGCATGGAAATTGGCGCGGTTTACCTGCAACCGATCAAGATGGATCCGGAAGGCATGATGCGTAAGGCGGAACTCTCCGATGTCCACTTGGAGGCTGATATCCACGCGGTGAAGAATAACCCGAACGGGTTTGCCGAAGGCGAGTGGATGCCGTATTTGGCAGTGCATTATGAAATTAGCAAAACCGGTAGCAGCAAGGTATTGAGTGGCGATTTCATGGCGATGGTCGCCAACGATGGTCCGCATTACGGCGACAACATCAAGTTGATGGGTCCGGGTAACTACAAGCTGAAATACACCATTTCGCCACCGAGTGCTAATCCAGACAGCCACTTTGGGCGCCATACCGATAAAGAAACGGGCGTCGCGCCCTGGTTCAAGCCATTCGAATTGAATTACACCTTTACCTATGCGGGTATCGGGAAAAAGGGCGGGTACTAAGGACCAACCCGGCCGACGCGGGTCGTCGGCCGCAGGGAGACAATATGGTAGCGAAATGGATCGGGTGGCTGGTGTTGGCGTTACCGCTGGCCGTCAGCGCGCAACCCATGGCGACGTTCAACCTGACGTTGAAGGATGGGGTGATGAGTCCGCGCCGGCTGGAGGTGCCCGCCAATCGACCGGTCAAGATTGTACTGGTGAATAGTGGACGTAGCCCGGCGGAGTTCGAGAGTTTGCAGCTGCGTAAGGAGAAAGTGCTGGCGCCTGGCGTCACGTCTTTTGTGGTGTTTCAAACTTTGTCGCCCGGTGAGTATAAATTTTTCGATGATTTTCACCCCAGTGCCACGGGTGTGATTGTCGCCAAGTAAAAGGATGCTGACATGGGGCAAGTGCTGTTTATCGTCTGGCGCGAAAGCATAGAGGCAATGCTGGTGGTGGGGATCCTGAGTGCTTGGTTACAGCGCAACCCCGACGCGCGGCAAGGCCGGGTCTATCTCTGGGGTGGGGTAGCGCTGGGTTTATTGCTGGCTGGATTGTTGGCGTTCGGGCTGTTTGCCGCTAGCGCGGTGTTTTCCGCCAATCAAGATGTGTTTCAGTTGGTCATGGTGCTGGTTGCCGCTGGCTTGATCGTGCAGATGGTGTATTGGATGCGTGTGCACGGCCGCAACTTGCGCCGCGACATCGAGGCCGGGCTGTCGCGTCAGGCTCAGCAGTCAAATTGGTGGGGGGTGTTGCTGCTGAGCGCGATTGCGGTTGGGCGCGAAGGCAGCGAAACCGTGGTGTTCCTCTATGGCACGCTGGCCGCGGCGACGCCCGATACCTTGTGGGCGCTGATCGGATCGGGTGTCCTCGGCTTTGGCTTGGCGCTGGCGATGTATTTTGCTTTGCAGCTGGGGGGGAAACTGCTGTCCTGGCGACATTTTTTCCGCATTACCGAAGTGATGCTGTTATTTCTGGCCGCCGCGCTGTTGACCACGGGGATTGAACGGATGATTTCACTCAATTGGTTGCCGACATTGATAGACCCTGTTTGGGATAGTTCTCGCTTGTTGGATGATAGCGGCACACTGGGGGGCGTGGTGGCGGCCTTGACCGGTTATCGCGCGCAGCCGGCGCTGATCAGTCTGCTGGCGTATGCCGGCTACTGGCTGGCGGTGTGGTTGTTGCTGCGGACCAAGCGCGGTAACCGGGTGCTGGCATGAGCCTGAGTCAATGGCTTGCCCGGCTCGGCGATTGGCTACGCGACCATGGCGCCATAGTGCGCCGCGTGCAGTGGGTGGTGATTCTGCTCTACGCCGCCTTGCTGCTGATCCCCGCGAGCATGCCCTTGCCGGACGATAGCGCGCGCATCTTCAATAATCTGACGATTTTTGCGCAATTTGTGTTCTGGGGCATCTGGTGGCCATTTGTCTTACTTAGCATGGTGTTGTTCGGCCGGTTGTGGTGCGGCGTGCTCTGCCCCGAGGGCGCGCTGTCCGAATGGGCGGCCAAGCATGGCAAGGGATGGCCGATTCCCCGCTGGATGCGCTGGAAGGGTTGGTCGTTCGTGGCTTTTGCCTGCACCACGATTTATGGCCAAATGATTAGCGTTTATCAGTATCCAAAACCCGTATTGCTGGTCTTGGGCGGTTCGACCGTGGCCGCGATTGCCGTTGGGTTTGCCTTCACCCGTGGCAAACGCGCCTGGTGTCGTCACCTATGCCCGGTAAATGGGGTGTTCGCTTTATTATCCAAGCTGGCGCCTATGCACTATCGGGTGGATACCCAAGCCTGGCAGTCGGCGTCGTCATCGGTGATTCGCATCCAGTCGGTCGATTGCGCGCCGCTACAACCGTTGCGCCATATGCAAGGCGCCAGTGGCTGTCATATGTGTGGCCGCTGCAGTGGCCACCGCTCGGCAATCACCCTGTCACCACGGCCCTGGGGGCAGGAGGTGGTGGAGCTGGCGGCCAGCGACAGTGACCGCTGGCAGTCAGCATTGATCCTGTTCGGCTTGCTGGGCATTGCGATCGGAGCGTTTCACTGGAATGCCAGCCCATGGTTTATCGATATCAAGCAAACACTGGCCTCTTGGTTGGCCGAACGCAATATCTTGGGGCCACTCGACGATTCGGCTCCGTGGTGGTTGTTAACCCACTACCCGCAGCTTAACGATACCTTTACCTGGCTGGATGGTGGTGTGCTGATCGGCTACATTCTGACCACGGCGCTGGTCATGGGGGGCATGCTGTCACTCCTGCTGGCATTGACGGTTGGTAGTTGCGGCCGCTGGAGCGAGGCGCGGTTTCATCATTTGGCGCAAAGCCTGATACCGATTGCCGGTTGTGGAGTGTTTCTTGGCCTGTCGGCGCTAACGGTGACCTTGCTTAAAGCCGAGGGCGTGGCGCTAGGCTGGGTTGGGCCGTTACGCCTGGGGCTATTGCTGGTGACCAATCTGTGGTCGCTGCGGCTGGGATGGCGGATCATCAGCGCCTGGGGTCGGCGGCGCTGGCTAGGCGTATTCCCGTTGTTGCTGGCGCTGACCTGGGTCGATCTGGCCTGGTGGCTGTTGTTTTGCCACTGGTCCTGATCAACGGACCATCTCTTCAGGCTGTGATGTCGAGTAGCGTTGGCTGTAACACGCGGATCAGATCCCGCGGGTTGAGGCCGATCAAAAATCCACGCTTGCCTCCATTGATATACAGCCGCGGCAGTTCGGCTATGCTGGCCGCCATATAGACCGGCATGCTGTGCCGCGTGCCAAATGGGCTGGTGCCACCCACCTGATAGCCGCTGTGCCGGTCGGCGGTTTTCGGGTCACAGGGCTCAACATGTTTGGCCCCGATCTGGCGCGCCAGATTGCGCGTGGACACTTCACCATCGCCATGCATCAATACGATCAATGGTTGCTTGCGTTCATCTTCCATAATCAGGGTCTTGATCACACAGTGTTCATCGACACCGAGTTCACGCGCTGAAACCCGCGTACCGCCCTTGTCTTCATACTTATACGGATGCTCGCTATATTCGACCGTGTGTTCGCGTAGCATGCGAATCGCCTGGGTCACTGGCGCTTTAGACATGAAGAATCTCGCTCTGACATCAAAGACGATATTTTACTGCAGGATGCGCTTGATCAGGAAAACCCTGGCAAGCGCGCGCTGATCGTGACTTAACGAGAGGCTTTTTTGGAGCGAAAAAAGACACGCAGCCCGAGCAAAATCAGCAGCACCAGTGCATAGATCAGTGGTTGGTGGTGATCTCGTTTGACCAGCCACCAGTAGTGCAAAACGCCAAGTAGCGCCACCGGGTAGATCAAGCGATGCAGGCGACCCCAATTGCGTTTCAGGCGGCGCATCCAGCCATCAGTCGAGGTCAGCGCCAGCGGGGTCATCAGCAATAATGCGGCAAAGCCCACGGTGATGAAGGGCCGTTTGACGATATCGTGGGCGATGGCGCCTGGCGCAAAGCCTTTGTCGAGGCAGAGATAGATCGCAAAGTGCAGCGTGCCGTAGAAATAAGCGTATAAGCCGAGCATGCGCCGCAGGCGAATCAACAGGTTGGGAAATCCCAGACGGCGCAGCGGCGTGATCGCCAGTGTCAGCAGCAGAAAGACCAGCGTCCAGCTACCGCTGACGTGAGTCATGAAGGCGACCGGATCGATCGCGTCGCCGTTGAGTACATGCCAGGCGGTATACCCCACCGGCAGCAGGGCGGCGAAAAATAGCGTCAGTTTGATGGCGGCTAAAGGCCCTTTGGGTTTTTGCACGTTGCGGTCCTAAAAATTCTTCTTTAAGTCCATGCCACGATAGAGCTGGGCGACTTGTGATCCATAGCCGTTGAACGGCAAGGTCGGACGGCGGAGAAATTCACCGATGCGCCGTTCGGTGGCCTGGCTCCAGCGCGGATGGTCGACCGCCGGGTTCACATTGGAATAGAACCCATACTCGCTTGGCGCCGCCAAGTTCCAGCTGGTTTGCGGCTGGGTTTCGCTCAGGTGAATGCGCACGATGGCTTTGATGCTTTTGAATCCATATTTCCATGGCACGACCAAGCGAATCGGCGCGCCATTCTGGTTAGGCAGTACATCGCCATACAGGCCAACCGCTAACAGGGTTAGCGGATGCATGGCTTCATCGATACGCAGCCCTTCGCGGTAGGGCCAGGCCAGCAGCCCTTCGGCTTGCCCTGGCATTTCACTCGGGCGATTCAGGGTTTCAAAGGAGACATAGCGCGCCTTGGAGGTCAGCCGCATTTGCTTGAGTAGTGTCGCCAGCGGGAAACCGATCCAGGGAATCACCATGGACCAGCCCTCGACACAGCGCAGGCGATAGGTGCGTTCTTCCAGTGGAAAGCGCAGCAGTTGCTCCAGCGAGAAGGTACGCGCTTGTTCCACCGCGCCATCAATGATCACGTTCCACCGGCGGGTTTTGAGCTGGGCAGCATTTTCCGACGGATCGGATTTTCCGCTGCCGAATTCATAATAATTATTGTAATGCGTGATATCGCGCAGGCTATTGGGGGTGTCGCTGCCAGACAGCGCACTTTTGTGCGCGCTCAGCGCGGCCAGGGCGGGTGTCGACAGTAACAGCCCGGTGGCGCCCGCCGCGCCGGCTTCTATGAAACGACGCCGATCAAGATACACTTCGCGTGGCGTGATCTCGGACGGGGCAATGTCTTTAGGTTTTCCGATCAACATGTGTGACTCCCTGGTGGTCATGAGGGCGGCTGCGCCGGCTCCTAGTCTATTGGTCGGATGAAACCCGCCAATCTGACACTAGCTGGGAAAAAACCGGGATGCCAGACTATTTGTCAATTAAGCCGGGGCGAGCCAGGGACGTCCGACGGCGCTGCCTTGCGGTCCATCGATGCGCAGTCGGTCGGCGATGGCTTGCATTGCCGCCCAGTGGGGGGCGCACCAGTCGGGTGAGATCAGGATGGGCTCCTGAGCGGTGGCGGACACACGATGAAACACCACTTCGCGCGGGGTATGGCGGATCAGATCAGCCGCCAGCGCCGCATAGTCGGACAACGCCATGGTGGTGAATTCCTGGCGGCGGAATTGCGCGGCCATGCGGCTGCCGCGTACCACCATCAGCGGGTGCAGTTTAATCCCCTCGACACCCAAATCCAGAACTTGGCCCAAGGTGTCGAAGATTTGGGCGCGGGACTCTCCCGGCAGACCAACGATCAAATGAGTGCATACTTTGAGTTGGCGTTCCCGCGCGCGCAGAATCGCATCGCGGTAGGCGGCAAAATCATGACCGCGGTTAATCCGCGCCAGAGTCGTGTCGTGCGCGCTTTGCAAGCCCAGTTCAAGCCAGACTTCAAAGCCACGCGCCTGATACGCCGCCAGTAGATCAAGCGCGGCATCGGGTACGCAGTCGGGTCGGGTGCCGACGCACAGTCCAATGATATCGGCTTGCTCCAGTGCTTCTTCATATAGCGCCTGCAGGGTTTCGACTTCGGCGTAAGTGCTGGTGTAGGCCTGGAAATAAGCCAGATAGCGGCGCGCGCGATCGGAACGCTGTTTTTCGCGGCCGATTTGCTCGGCGATCGACAGCTGCATGGCTTCGCGTCCGAAGCTTTTGACATTGCAGAAAGTACAACCACCGCGCCCCAGCGTGCCGTCGCGGTTGGGGCAGGTGAAATCGCCGGCCAGCGATAGCTTCTGCACCCGCTCGCCGTAGCGGGCTTTCAGGTCATTGCCGAAGGTGTGCACAAAGCGGGAGATATCCATGACTGCTTAAAAAATCCATTGGTTAACGTGAAACGGCGGGTCGAAATGGGCGCTGCCGCAAGTCCCCTGGATCCCCGCCGCCTGCGTGCGGCGAGGGTGACGGTGGATTGTTGGCGTACGCCTGAATGCGGTCAGTAACGGCTGATCCAGCCGCCAAGGCACAGGATCGACAGCACCAGAGCGCTTCCGAGTAGCGCCAGCGCAATGGTCTGGAACAGCTGGTGCAAGGTTTGTCGCTGCGTGCGGTTGAGCAGCGCGCGCGCGGCCACATAACCCAGGGTGGCGAGTAGGAATAGATTGAAAAGTCGTCCGAGCATAGTGCCGTCCCCTGAACCGAGGCTCGATTATCGTGACTCAACCCCGCTCGCGCAAGCGATGCATATCGTTATAAACTGAGTTCCGGAATCTGTCGGGCTTTGGCGTCCAAACGCCCAACAGATTCCTAAAGCCTTGACGCCGACAAAAACCAACATAGGCCTCGTCCGATGTCCAATACTGAACAATCAGTCGGCATAGTCTCAGCGCAAAGCGCTGATTTTGATATACCGCTTGAGCTTGGCAGCGGGCCAGTTCTGCCCGCCTATACGCTCAAGTATGAAACGTATGGTGAACTGAATCAGCAACGCAGTAATGCGGTGCTGATCTGTCACGCCTTGTCTGGACATCACCATGTGGCCGGACGCTACAGCGCGGACGAAAAATCACCCGGCTGGTGGGATAGTATGATCGGGCCGGGTAAGCCGATCGATACACGACGGTTCTTTGTCGTCGGGGTTAATAATCTGGGCGGGTGCCATGGGAGTACCGGGCCGTCGTCCATCAACCCGGCCACCGGCCAGCCCTGGGGGTCGACCTTTCCGTTGATGACCGTGCCCGACTGGGTGCGTGCTCAGGCGCGTTTGGCCGATCGGCTCGGCATCGAGCGCTGGGCCGCGGTGGTCGGTGGTAGTCTGGGAGGAATGCAAGCCCTGCAGTGGAGCATCGACTTTCCTGATCGGATTCTACACGCGCTGGTGATTGCCTCCGCTCCCAAACTGTCCGCGCAAAATATTGCCTTTAACGATGTCGCGCGCCAGGCGATCCTCAGTGATCCCGATTTCCATGGCGGCGATTTTTATGCTCATGGAGTGCTGCCGCGCCGTGGTCTGCGCTTGGCGCGCATGCTGGGGCATATCACTTATCTGTCGGATGATGGCATGGGGGAGAAATTCGGTCGCATGCTGCGCTCGGGTGAGTTTACCTTCGGCTATGAAGTCGAGTTCGAGATCGAGTCCTATCTACGCTACCAGGGCGATAAATTCTCCGATATGTTCGATGCCAATACCTATTTGCTGATGACCAAGGCGCTGGATTATTTCGACCCGGCGCGGGCCTATGGCGATGATCTGCCGAGCGCTCTACGGCGCGCGAAGGCGAAGTTTCTGGTGGCCAGCTTTACCTCGGACTGGCGTTTCTCCCCCTTGCGTTCACGTGAGCTGGTTCAAGGCCTGATTGCCGCCGATAAGTCGGTGGCGTATGGCGAAATTACATCTAGCCATGGTCATGATGCGTTTCTGATGCTGGATCCGCCTTATGTCAATTTGATGCGCAGCTATCTGCAGCGGGTTGCGGTGGAGGTCGGCGCATGAATCCCTCTTTAAGACCTGACTTGCAATTGATTGCCGACCAAGTGCCCCATGGCGCGCGCGTATTGGACCTGGGCTGCGGGGATGGCGCCTTGCTCGCCTGGCTGCAGCAACATAAGTCGGTACGTGGCTATGGTGTTGAAATCGACGTCGATAATGTCGTGCGTTGCGTTGATGCCGGTGTGTCGGCCATTCAGGGCGATCTGGAAACCGGCCTGTCGGACTTCGCCGATCAGAGCTTTGATTTGGTTGTGCTGTCACAAACCATCCAAGCGGTGCAACAGACTGAAACCATCTTGCTGGAAATGCTGCGGGTGGGGCGCGAGGCGATGGTGACGTTTCCTAACTTTGGTTATTGGCGCAATCGTTGGCAAATCTTCCAAGGCCACATGCCGGTGTCTGAAACGATTCCCTATCAGTGGTATGACACCCCCAATATTCACTGGTGCATGCTGGGTGACTTCGAGGCGCTGTGCGCTAAAAACCAGGTCAATGTTGTAGAACGGATTGTGCTCGATCATGGGCGCCCGGTGCGGATATTACCCAATCTGCTGGGTAGTCTGGCCTTCTATCGCGTGAGCCATCATCAGAGAACGCCGCCGAAATGAGTGTTGCTTCCGAGTCTGTCAGCCTGCGTCAGGAAATCTTGTCCCGGCGCATGTTGACCTGTGTGTTTACTGGCTTTTCCTCGGGTTTACCCCTGTATGTGCTGATCAATCTGTTGCCGGCCTGGTTGCGCAGCGCCGGGATTGATCTCAAGGCGATTGGTCTGTTTGCGCTGATCCAGTTGCCGTTTACCTGGAAGTTTCTTTGGGCGCCATTGCTTGATCGCTTTGTCCCGCCTTTTTTCGGGCGTCGCCGAGGCTGGATGCTGTTAAGTCAGTGTTGTCTGCTGGGCAGTATTGCGGCATTTGGTTGGTTTGATCCCCATAAAAACCTGTGGACGATTGCCGCTCTGGCACTGGGAGTGGCCTTTTTCTCCGCCAGCCAAGATATTGTACTGGATGCTTTTCGCCGTGAAATTCTGACCAATCGCGAGTTGGGTCTGGGCAACACCGTGCATATCAATGCCTATCGCCTGGCGAGTCTGGTTCCTGGTTCGCTGGCCCTGATTCTGTCAGATCATCTACCATGGGGCAGTGTGTTTTGGATCACCGCTCTGTTCATGCTACCGGGCGTCATGATGTCCTGCCTGGTGAATGAGCCGCAGTTGGGGCAGGGTATCCCCCATACCTTGGCCGAGGCGGTCAAAGAGCCGATCCGTGAATTTCTTGGGCGTAATGGAGTGCGTTCGGCGCTGCTGATTTTGCTGTTCATCTTTCTGTATAAGTTGGGCGACAGCATGGCGACGTCACTGGCGACACCGTTTTATCTCGATATGGGGTTCAGTAAGTCGCAGATTGGGCTGGTGGCCAAGCACGCGGGGCTATGGCCGAGTGTGATCGGGGGGCTGTGTGGTGGTGTCTGGATGTTGAAAATGGGGATCAATCGCGCCTTATGGGTCTTCGGCGTGGTTCAAGTATTGTCGGTCCTCGGTTTTGCCTGGCTGGCGCATTTGGGCCCGTTTCATATTATCGACACCGGGGCTTTATTGCGTTTGGCGGCGGTGATCGGTTTCGAAGCCTTGGGGGTCGGTCTGGGGACTGCGGCGTTTGTGGCTTTTATCGCGCGCTCGACCCATCCCGCGTATACCGCCACCCAATTTGCGTTGTTTACCAGTCTGTCCGCGGTGCCGCGTACCGTGGCGAATGCCGCCACCGGCTATCTGGTCGACTCGGTGGGCTGGACGCCGTTTTTCCTGTTGTGCTGTGTGCTGGCTATCCCCGGGATGTTGATGTTACCCAAAGTGGCGCCTTGGCGAGAATAAATAGGAAAAGGTTCCACACAAAAAAACCGCGCAACTCAGTTGCGCGGTTTTTTTCAGATACTCGGAGTGGATTAGCGACCGCCAACCTTACCGGTGACTGGATCTTTACCATCCAGGGTGCTGATCGCTTGGTAGTATTCCGGACGACGGTCGCGGAAAACACCCCAGGCGCGGCGTTTGGCTGCTAGCGCTGCCAAGTCGAACGATGCCGTCAGAATTTCCTGTTGATCAGAGGAACCTTCGGCCAGCAATTCGCCTTCGGCGCCCGCGATGAACGAACGACCATGGAAGGTATTGGCCCAGTACTTACCATGTTCCATCCCGATACGGTTCGACGATACGACCGGCATCAGGTTCGCGGCGGCGTGGCCGCGCTGCACCATTTGCCAATGATCAGCAGATTGAATTCCGGTATCGTGCGGTTCGCTGCCGATTGCGCTTGGGTAAAGCAGCAGTTCCGCGCCGCCTAGTGCGAAACAACGCGCAGCTTCCGGGAACCATTGGTCCCAGCAGATGCCCAACCCGAGGCGCGCATAACGGGTTTGCCATACGGTAAAGCCGGTATCGCCAGGAGAGAAATAGTACTTCTCGGTGTAGCCCGGGCCGTCGGGGATATGCATCTTACGGTACACGCCCAACAAACTGCCGTCGGCGTCAATCACGGCCACCGAGTTGAATTGCGTTTGACCCGCGCGCTCAAAGAAACTGACCGGAATCACGACTTCCAGCTCGCGTGCCAATGCTTGAAAACGTGGCAGCCAACTGTGTCCTTGCAACGGTTGCGCCAGATTGTTGTAGCGCGCTTCTTGGTCGATGCAGAAGTACAGAGTCTCAAATAATTCTTGCAGCAGAATGATTTGAGCCCCTTGGCTAGCTGCCTGACGAACCATGGCTTCGGCGTTTGCCAAATTGGTGGAACTGTCAGGCGTGCACGCCATCTGGGTGGCTGCAACGGTTATTGTGCGCATAGGTGATCTCCAGAAAAAGCAAAAAATCCCGCCATCGCTGCTCACCAGCGAGGTGGGTTGCCAAGATGCCAAAATAAGTGAACGAAAGTGTTACCCGGCTGCCAGTTTCAGTGCAATCCCTGCCAGTCGTTTTCCTTGCGCCAAAGCAAGACTTTTCTCTTCTTTTGATAGTGGGCTGTCATTTTTCATTCCCGAAACATGACTTACACCGTAGGGCGTGCCGCCGCTGGTGGTGTTTGACAGCTCGGGTTCTGTATACGGTAAGCCTAGCCATAGCATGCCATGATGGATTAACGGCAGCGCCATGGATAACAGTGTGCTTTCTTGCCCGCCATGCATAGACGCCGAGCTGGTAAAGACACAGGCGGGTTTGCCGACGAGCGCTCCCCGCAGCCATTCGCCACTGGTGCCATCAATAAAATACTTGAGCGCGGCGGCCATGTTGCCAAAGCGTGTTGGGCTACCCAAAGCCAGGCCGATGCATTCTGTCAGGTCGCGCGGCTCCACATAGGGCGCGCCACTGTCCGGCACTGTCGGCGCACTGGCTTCGCACACTGTGGATACCTTGGGCACCGTGCGCAGTCGCGCACGACAGCCCGCGACGCTTTCGACTCCGTGCGCGATATGCTGCGCCAGAGCACGGGTTGCACCGTTTTCGCTGTAATACAGAATCAGAATATCCTTCATGCGATTTTTAGCTATGTAAACGCGCGAAGTCTATATTATCCCATCCCTGCGGCATTCCGCATATGCTGATGAGGCAGTCACTTGTCGGCTGCCCGGTTTAATCGTAAGGTCTGGTGCATGAAGCCCTCTCTCCGTAGCGAATCGCACTGGCTTGGTTTTGCCGGTTTTCTCTGGCATCGCATGAGCGTCAACCGCGTACTGCAGGTCGCTGGAAGTCTGACCTTTACCACCTTGCTGGCGCTGGTGCCTATATTGACGATTGCCTTGATCGTCATTTCGGCGCTCCCCATGTTCTCTGATTACAGTACGCGCTTTAAACTCATGCTGCTGTCGACCTTGATGCCTGAGTTTGCTGGTAAAGTGCTGAGCGTTTACATGCGGCAGTTCGCCGATAACGCGGCCAAACTGACCGCTGCCGGCATCCTGATGCTAGGGGTAACGTCACTGATGTTGATGGCCACGATCGAGCGGACATTTAATGCGATCTGGGGGGTGACCCGTTCACGTCATTGGTTGCAGCAGGGGTTGATTTATTGGTCGGTGCTGACGCTTGGTCCGGCCGCGCTCGGGGGCGGATTACTGCTGTGGCATGATCTATTCAAGGCGTGGCGCTTGGCGCATCACGTGTCTCTTTTTTCCGAATTGCTCCAGTCTTGCGGTTCGGTTGTGCTGACCGCGGCTTCGTTATCCCTGTTATATCGGATCGTCCCGAATCGTTTTGTGCCATTTAGGCATGCTTGCTATGGGGCGCTGGCTACCGCGCTACTGATTGAGGCCGCGCGTTTGTGTTTTGGCTTTTATATCGAGGCGGTGGCGTCGTATAAATTGGTCTACGGCGCCTTTGCCAGTATTCCGATTATTCTGCTGTGGCTGTATTGCCTGTGGCTGGTGGTGCTGGCGGGCGCGGTGTTTACCTGTGCTTTGTCGTATTGGGATGGCTTCGCATGGCGTCGGCGCCTGAACTCGCGCCAGCGCTTTCTGGATGCATTGCAACTATTGATTGCCTTGGAACGGGCTCACCAGCAAGGCGTGGCGCTGTCGCCGCAGGCATTGCGCCACCAGGTTTGTATTGGCTATGACGAACTCGGGTGGGTCTTGGATCGTTTGGCGGTTCATGACTATGTGCAAAGGGGGGAGCGCGAGGGGTGGGTCCTGATGAGAGCGCTTGCCAGTATTAATGTCGCGGAGATCTTTCGGTTGTTTGTTTATCATGCCGATGAGTTTCACTCTGATCCCATTGAAGAGCAGGTTGAGGCATTACTGGCGCCGACGCTGTCGGCATTGTCCGCTGTCAGTGTCGCGGAGTTTGCCCGGCGCGTTGGTTGGGGTGAACCGAGGTGAACCCCAACGCTCGCCTGGGGTTGCTGCGCGTTCTTCGCTATCTGTCGTAAGGCTCAGGCTGTCGGACGTTGGGGTTCGCGTTACTCACCCCAACCTGCGCATTTTTTAAAAAATAGATGCGTAGCATTTGCGCAACAATTAAAGTACGCAATGATTTTGCGCAATTGATGGATGATTGATGGATTTTTTCCCGGTATTTCTCAAGCTACGGTCTCAGCCATGCCTGGTGGTGGGGGGGGGCGAGGTTGCGCTGCGAAAAGCGCGTTTGATGCTTCAGGCGGGGGCTGCATTGACTGTTGTGGCGCCGGAGTGCTGTAACGGACTGCTTGAATTGCAGCGACAAATCCCGTTTACCTATATCCAGGCTGAATTTTCCGGAGAACTGCTGGCTGGCATGCGCTTAGCGGTGGCGGCGACCAATCGACCCGAGGTCAACCGCCGGGTCGCGGCCTTAGCCGCCGAGCAGAATGTGTGGGCCAATGTGGTCGATGATCTGGAACTCTCCAGTTATATCTCCCCCGCTGTGATCGATCGGTCTCCGATTGTGATTGCATTGTCTACCGGTGGTGCGACGCCGGTTTTAGCGCGTTTACTGCGCGCGCGGCTGGAGAGTTTGATTCCAGCGGGCTGGGGACAAGTGGCGCGATTTGGCGCGGCCATGCGTGAGCGGGTTCGCGCGCGCATTGGCGACACCGATGCGCGGCGCGCGTTCTGGGAGTCGGTGTTTCAGGGGCCGATTGCCGAGGATTTGATCGCGGGGAATTTAAGCCGGGCACAAAAACAAATGGATCTGCGCCTCAGTCACGAGGATGGCGTGGCGCGTGGCGCGGTTTATCTGGTTGGCGCCGGCCCCGGGAACCCCGATTTACTGACTTTTCGTGCTCTGCGCTTGATGCAGCAGGCGGATGTGGTGCTCTATGACCGCTTGGTCGCGCCCGCTTTGCTCGACTTGGTGCGGCGCGACGCCGAGCGGGTGTATGTCGGCAAAGCCCGTGCTAATCATGCCTTGAGCCAGGAAGACATTAACGCGCTGATGGTGCGCTTGGCGCGCGAGGGTAAGCGAGTCTTGCGCCTCAAGGGGGGGGACCCGTTCATTTTTGGTCGTGGCGGCGAGGAAATCGAGTCGCTGTCGGCGCATGGCATTCCCTTCGAGGTGGTGCCGGGTGTGACCTCGGCCAGCGGTGCCGCGGCCTATGCCGGTATTCCGTTAACCCACCGTGATTATGCGCAGTCGGTGACTTTTGTCACGGGTCATCTGAAGGATGGCAGCATCGCCCTGGATTGGGAGATGCTGGCGCGCCCCGCCCAGACTGTGGTGGTTTATATGGGGGTGGTGACGGCGCAGGCGCTGTGCCAGGCCTTTATCTCACACGGACGGCCCGGAACTTGTCCTGCCGCCGTGGTGGAAAATGCCACCATGCCGAGCCAGCGCGTGCTAATTTCTACCTTGGACGACTTGGCGCGAGAAATCGAGCAACAAGGTATTCAATCTCCAGCATTGATTATTATTGGCGATGTCGTGAAACTGGCGGGAAAACTCGCTTGGTTCCATCCCCCCGCAGTGGGGGAGACTGATACAATCAGCTTATCAGAGACTTCATCGGACCCGCGAGTCTGATGGCAACGATTATTGGTTCTTAACATACTATGGTTGGCATACTTATCATCACACATGGCAACCTCGGTGTTGGTTTGGCCGAGAGTGCGTTTCATATCTTGGGTAAAAGTTGGGATAACGTCGCCACTCTGTCGGTGGATAAGGCTGAGGATCCCGACCGTAAACTCACGGTGGCCCGTACCTTGGCCGCGGGGCTGAATCAAGGTTCGGGTGTTCTGGTGTTGAGCGACATGCTGGGTGGCACCCCGTCGAATATTGCCAGTCGATTGATTCGTCCAGGCGAAATCGAGGCGGTTTCCGGTGTCAACCTGCCGATGCTGGTGCGTGCACTCAGTTATAGCCAGCAGACGCTGGATGTTGTTGTCAGCAAGGCGGTAACCGGTGGACTGGAAGGGGTGGTGTATATCATCCCGGGGGAGGGAAATGGTTAAAGCGGAAATTGAAATCATCAATAAATTGGGCTTGCATGCGCGCGCATCCAGTAAGCTGACCCAATTGGCGAGTCGTTATACCAGTGATATTTTTATCGCGCGCAATAACCGGCGCGTGAATGGCAAAAGCATCATGGGCGTCATGATGCTGGCAGCCGCCAAGGGATCTGTTGTGGAGTTGGAGGTGAGTGGAGTCGATGAGCAAGTGGCCATGGCGGCACTGATGGCGCTCATTAATAACAAATTCGACGAGGCAGAATAACGCTGCCCGATTGACTGGAGGGGCGGGGACATGAGCATCATCCTGCACGGGGTGGCAGTTGGCGGCGGGGTAGCCATTGGCCGCGCGCACCTGATTTCACGCAGCATGGACGATGTGGCCCATTATTCGCTTGACGACGATGAGGTCCCAGCCGAAATCGCGCGCTTCGATGAGGCAATTCGTACCACGCGCAAAGAGCTGGAAATGCTGTGGGGCACCATCCCGGAAAATGCGCCGGCTGAGTTGGGTGCCTTTCTGTCGCTGCATATTATGTTGCTGGGCGATGCGCCTATTTCGCGTGAACCGCGTGAAATCATCGAAGCGCAACGCTGTAACGCTGAGTGGGCGTTAAAGCTGCAGAGTGACATGTTGCTGGCGCAGTTCGAAGCCATTGAAGAAGATTATCTGCGCGAGCGCAAGCACGATGTGCTGCAGGTGATTGAGCGAATTTTCAAAAACCTGGATGGCCATAGTGTTCAGCTACCCAGCGCCGATGACTTGGTCGAGGACGCCATTCTGGTGGCGCACGACTTGTCGCCGGCCGACATGGTGTATTTCAAAGATTCGGATTTTGCCGCCTTTATTACCGATGTTGGCGGCGCCACCTCGCATACTGCGATTATCGGCCGCAGTCTGGATCTGCCGTCGGTGATTGCCTTGCATCATTCGCGTGAGTTGATTCGCGAAGATGAATTGGTGGTGGTTGATGGCCAGCAAGGCGTGGTGATTATCAACCCGGATGAAGTGGTGCTGGCGCATTATCGCCGCCGTCTGCGCGCCTGGCGCGATGCGCGGCGCAAACTGTCCTCCATCCGCAAGTCGAATGCCTTGACCATGGACGGCACGCCGATCGAGCTGCTGGCCAATATCGAGCGGCCGCAGGATGTCGGTGAAGTGCGCGCCTGCGGCGCGGTCGGTGTCGGTTTGTTCCGAAGCGAGTTTCTCTTTCTTGGGCGTGACAGCCTGCCATCCGAAGACGAGCAGTACGAAGCCTACCGCGCGGTGCTGGAGCAGATGAAAGATCTGCCCGTGACGATCCGCACCATGGATTTGGGCGCCGATAAAAATCCGCGCTGGCTGAATCATGGCGTCGCCGACAATCCGGCGCTGGGCTTAACCGGGATTCGTCTGTGTCTGGCCGAGCCTCTGATGTTTCGCGTACAGTTGCGCGCGTTGCTGCGCGCCTCGGTACACGGCAAGCTGCGCGTCATGTTCCCCATGCTCAACTCGTTACTGGAACTGAAGCAGGCGCTGGCGCAACTGGAGTACGCCAAGGAAGAGTTGCGCGACGAAGGTCAGCCCTACTCCGATTCGGTCGAGATCGGCTCGATGATCGAAATTCCCTCCGCCGCGCTGGTGGTTGGCAGTTTTCTCAAATATATCGACTTTGTTTCAATCGGTACCAACGACTTGATTCAGTACACCTTGGCGATTGATCGCAATGACGACTCGGTTAGCCATTTGTATGATCCGGTGCATCCGGCAGTGTTGAAATTGATACTGCACACCATCAAAACCGGAACCCGTGGCAGTGTGCCGGTCTCGGTGTGCGGCGAGATGGCGGGTGACCCGCGTCTGACCCGTTTACTGCTCGGCATGGGCTTGCGCAAGTTTTCCATGCATCCCGCTAACGTGCTGGCGGTCAAGCAGCAGGTCTTGACCACGCATCTGGATCATATCGCTCCGCTGGTTAGTCGTATGCTTCGCACTGAAGACCCTGATAGAATTGCGGACCTTTTGCAGCAGTTGAATGCATTGAACGCCGACTGAGCGCATCTGGACCTACCGATTGCCGATGCCTCGGCGTAACTGAATGATATGCCGCTTTGGCTTGCGTCTGGCGGCTGAATGGACTTTGATTGCATGAGCGGATTTCAGCTTAAAGAAAATCTGGCGTTATACGGACGCCTGATGCAGTACTTGCGTAAATATTGGAAAGTTTTTGCGCTTTCACTGATTTGCATGATTGTTTCCGCGGCAACCGAGCCTGCGTTTATTGCATTGATGAAGCCGTTGATCGACAAGGGCTTTGTCGCCAGGGATGCCGCCACCATTCGCGCGGTGCCGCTATTGATCATCGCTTTGTTTGTGGTGCGCGGCATCAGCAGCTTCGGTAATGAATACTCCACCAGCTGGTTGACTGGGCATTTGGTGCAAACCTTGCGTCAGGAAGTGTTTGGCAAGTTGTTGCGCATGCCAGTGGCGTATTACGACAATAATCAATCGGGCCGCTTACTGTCGCGCGTGGTTTACGATGTCAATCAAGTGACTGATGCCGGCTTCAATGTATTGACCGTCTCGGTTAAGGATGGCGTCACAGTCATTGGTCTGTTGGCCACTCTGTTGTATTACGACTGGCGCTTGACCCTGATTTGTTTCGTACTATTCCCCGCGGTTGCCAGTTGTATTCGCGTGGTGAGTAAGCGTCTGCGCGCTCTGACACGGCAAAGTCAGCTGCAAATGGCGCAACTGACCCAGGTGCTGGGCGAGAGCATAGACTGTCAACGGGTGGTCAAGGTCTACGGTGGCCAAAGCTACGAAGGGCAACGGTTTACCCGCGCCGCTAACGATATTCGCCGTAACTCGATCAAGCAGACCGCAGCATCGGCGCTTAACACCTCGGCCACTCAGCTGATCATTGCGATCGCGCTCGCCAGCGTTCTGTACTATGCCGCGCTGCGCGCGCAAGACAATGCGCTGACCGCTGGTACGTTCATGGCGTTTTTGACCGGGATGTCGGCTTTGTTCGCCCCGATTAAGCGTATCACCAATATTTCACAATCGCTGCAACGAGGTTTGTCGGCGGCCGAGAGCGTGTTCTTATTTCTCGATGAGCCCGCTGAAATCGATACGGGCAGCCTGAGCCTGGAGAGCACGCGCGGTGAATTGCAGTTTTCTCAGGTGAATTTCCGTTATCAGAATGCCGAAAAGGATGCGTTGAATTCTATCGATTTGACGATTCACTCGGGCGAGACCGTGGCGCTGGTGGGGTCATCTGGTAGCGGTAAAACCACTTTAGTCAGCCTGCTGCCGCGTTTTTATGCGCCGACCTCCGGCCAGATTTTGCTCGACGGTATCGATGTTAGTGAGATTACGCTCGATAGTCTGCGTCAACACATTGCCCTGGTTAGCCAGGATGTGGTGCTGTTCAATGGCAGCGTAGCCGATAATATCGCCTATGGTCGAATCGGCGGGGTGACGCGCGATATGGTGGTTGAGGCTGCGCGCCAGGCGAATGCGCTCGAATTTATCGAAGCCTTGCCCGAGGGCTTTGATGCGCTGATTGGTGAGAACGGAACCTTGCTATCTGGCGGGCAACGCCAACGCCTGGCGATCGCACGCGCATTGTTGAAAAATGCCCCGATTCTGATTTTGGATGAAGCGACCTCCGCCCTGGATAATCAATCTGAGCGTTTGGTGCAAGAAGCGCTAGAGACGCTGATGCAAAATCGGACCACGATCGTGATTGCGCATCGGTTGTCGACGATCGAAAATGCCGACCGCATTGTGGTTATGCATCAGGGTGAAATTGTTGAAGTGGGCACCCATCAACATTTGCTGCAGCTCGATGGTGTTTACGCCAATCTGTATCGAATGCAGTTTAAGGAAGCGACGGAGTAAGTCGTAGGTTGGCGATGAGCGCGAGCGAATCCCAACGTCCGAAAGCCTGGGCATTATGGTAGGTAATGAAGGGTACACATTAAGTACAAAAGACAACACCGGCATTTGCCGGTGTTGTCTTTAATGCTTTTGCGCTTGATGTTGGGATTCGCTACGCTCATCGCCAACCTACGGTGTGGTCTCAGGTGTTGAACAAAGGATTGTGTGGATCCATGTCACGGCCATTGCGCTGAATGGTGTTCCACACCGCCTGGTCTTGCAGGTCTCCCCGCAGATCATGGGCTAATGTCGAGTAAGCGCGGACATTGCGATCGGTGGAGTAGGCGCGCAGTAGTGCGACTTTCGCTGCCAAGTTGTCTGGCTCGTCAGACAACGTGTCGCGGAGTACGCGCACCGCATCCTTGGTTCGTCCGTAAGCCAGAAATACCTCGGCTTCGCCTACTGGATCAATACCGCGATGACGCGGCTTGGTGTAACGAACCGTTTTCCAAAGCTGGCGCACCGAATAGTAGGTCACCATGCATCCCAAGCTACTAGCCATTGCCGTGAGCAGCATCATACGTTTCCCTTGTGTTTTCTCTTGTTATGACTGAGATTATTCGGGTGAACGGTAGATGAAGCAATGCGTATAAATCCTTAGCTGACAGATTATGTCCGTCGCGCGACCATCCGCTGACAGGTGTTTTAACCGAGAGAGTGGCTTCCTGGCAGGATTGTTCGCAGGATAGTCAGCGGCAACTGGTTTTCAATCACGGCATGTCCTAGTTGTTGCAACAATACAAATTGTATTTTTCCCTGACTGACTTTTTTGTCGTGGCTCATCAACTCCAACCAGTGGTCGAAGCCAAGATCCGGTGCTTGAGTAGGAAGCCCCGCTTGCTGGATCAGGCTGCGAATCCGCTCGAGTTCCGGCTCTCCGATCCAGCCCATCTCCTTGGATGCTTGTGCCGCCAGCACCATGCCAGCGGCCACGGCCTCTCCGTGCAGCCAGACGCCAAAGCCCAGACCGGCTTCAATCGCATGGCCGAAGGTGTGTCCCAGGTTGAGCAGCGCGCGCACGCCATGTTCTTTCTCATCTTGCCCGACGATCTCGGCTTTCATCTCGCAGCAACGGCGCACAGCGTATTGCAGCGCGCTTTCATCGCGCGCGCAGAGCCTGGCAATGTTGGTTTCCAGCCAGCTAAAGAAAGCGGCATCGCCCAGTAAGGCGGTCTTGATCACTTCGGCGAGCCCCGCGTGTAATTCGCGCTGGGGCAAGGTATCCAGCAGGGCCATGTCGGCAATCACCGCCAACGGCTGGTAAAACGCCCCAATCATGTTTTTGCCTTGCGGGTGATTGATTGCGGTTTTGCCGCCGACCGAAGAGTCGACTTGCGCCAGCAAGGTGGTTGGGATTTGGATGAATGGCGCGCCGCGCTGATAACAGGCGGCGGCAAATCCGGTCATGTCGCCCACTACACCACCGCCCAGCGCGATCAAGAGTGTGTTGCGCTCACAGTGGTGAGCCAGCAAGGCGTCGAAAATCAGATTGAGCGTCTGCCAGTTCTTATGGCTTTCGCCATCGGGCAGGACAATCGGGATCACACGGATGCCGCGCGCACTTAGTTGCGTGGAGAGACGTTCAAGGTACAAGGGCGCGACCACCTCATTGGTGACGATCGCCACGACCTTAGCCTTAATGTGCGGCAGCAGTAACTCGACTTGGTCCAGTAGTCCTCTGCCGATATGAATCGGGTAGCGAGTATCGGGGAGTTGCAAGTCAAGTGTAATCATTTCAGGGTGTCCTGTTACGGGCCAGTAATTGTTCTTCGAGGTGGGCCACCAGCATCAATACATTTTGCTGAGTGGTGTCGATGACCAAGTCGGCAACCTGGCGATAGAGCGGATCGCGCTCTTCAAACAGACTGGCCAATTTGGCGCGCGGATCGGCGATCTGCAGCAGAGGGCGATTGCGGTCGTGCTGAGTGCGTGCCCATAAGTCGTCGATACTTGCGCGTAGGTAAATAACGGTGCCGTTCTCTGACAGGCAACGGCGGTTCTCGGCGCGCAAGATGGCCCCACCTCCGGTGGCTAGGACGATATCGTCAAGTTTGACCAAGTCGGCAATGACGCTGGACTCACGGTCGCGAAAGCGCTGCTCGCCTTCGATGTCGAATATGGTCGCCACGCGTACACCGGTGCGCGCCTCGATTTCCTGATCCGAGTCGTAAAAGGTTTTCTCGGCCTTGCGCGCGAGCGCACGGCCTACCGTGGTCTTGCCAGCCCCCATTAGACCGACCAGAAAGAAATTGCCTGCCAGTTTCTCCATGGGGGACATTTTAGCCGAAGCGGTAGCCATCTGTCTGTGTGCCGCATGCTTGCCGTAAATTTCTGTTGGCCGCATAGCGAATTTATGGGTTGGAAATAATCTTAGGGGTAATAAAAACTAATAATTCACGTCGTTGTTGCCGCGTGTGCCGACTTCTGAATAGCCAACCGAGCACAGGGATGTCGCCCAAAAGCGGCACCTTGGTTTCCTGTTGATTCTGCTCGTCGATAAAAATACCGCCCAAAACCACGGTGCCACCATTTTCAATTTGAACCTGAGTGTGAATCCGTTTGGTATCGACACTCGGTGCGCCGCTGTAATTCAAGTGATGATAATTCGGCGAGTCTTTGCTGATTTCAACATCCAGCCAGATGCTGCTCATGTCCGAGGCAATGCGCGGTTTGATGCGCAGGCTGAGTGCCGCCTTTTTGAACGAAGTGGACATCGCGCCGCGCCTGGATGTGTGTGAATACGGGATTTCACTGCCTTCTTCAATCGTGGCCTCGCTTTGGTCCGTGGCCAGCAGTCTAGGGTTAGAGATCACCTGCCCGCGATCCTCCGCCTGCATGGCCAGTAACTCGAGTTCAATGAGTCGGCCGGCGCTTGGGCGGAATAACGCGGCGATCGTCGCATATGAGGAGTTAATCGGTTGGCTGATTCCCGAGTGCGCCAAACTGTTATTGGTTGAATCGCGATGGTTCTCCTGCCTGGGCGCAGCGCGTATTGGTCGCTGATCTTGTGTCTTTACACTGGCAAAGTTCAACTTCACGCCGAGACTTTTACTGAAGTTATCGCTGGCTTCGACTATGCGGGCTTCAATCAGCACCTGCCTGAGCGGCGTGTCGGTTTGCTCCAGAAGTTCACGGATTCTGGCGATGGCTTGCGCACTGTCGTTGACCTGTAATGTATTGCTCGCATTGTCCGCCAGCAGGCTACCGCGTTCGGATAACACATGGCCGTCTTCCAGTAATTTTTTGACCTCATTGGCCTGTCGGTGGCGCAGGACAAAGGTTGCAACCGCATAAGGTTGCATGCCGCGTCGTTGTTGTCCGGCGTCAAAACGTTGCTTGTCCTGCGCCAACCATTCGTCGCGGCGTCCGATGCGAATCACTTGGCCCGTGACCTGCTGCTCCAGATTGTGGAGCTGCAGAATTTGCTCAAGCGCTTGTTGCCAGCTCACATTGTGCAGTCGCAAATTAATGCGTCCGCTGACCGAGTCGGCAATCACCATATTGGTGCCAGAGTATTCCGCCAGCGCATGCAGCGCAGCGCGTACCTCCATATTCTGAAAGTTGAGCGACATGGGCAACACGGGATTCGCGTGCGCGTGCAGACTGGATGCTAGCGCGCACAGCGCGCCTAGGAGCCTGTCGGACTTTGGCGTCCGACAGGCTCCTAGTCCCTCACTTGTTTCTTTGTTCATGGCGTCTCCAGATATAAATGCGTATTGCGTTGCCGCTGCCGCCCATTTACGTCGGTGACGGTTTCCTGTAACCACACACTGTCGTCTTCTATGCGCTGAATCTCCCCTTGCTCCTGACCAATGCGCTTGCCCGGTATCAGCAGATAGACGCGATGTTCTGGATCGAGAATCAGAGCAAAGCGTTGGTGATCAGTGATGAGTGTGCCGACCATGCGTAACTGTGCCAATGGGTAGTCCCGCAGCGTGGCTTGTTGCGGCGGGCGACGCCCGATGGGCATGTGCTCCAGGCGCCTCGGGTCGAAAGGGTTGTTTTGTGCATGGCTGTTCAATGCGGCGACGAGTAGAGCGCTGCACAGCAGAACTCGCCGTGTATTCATGGCGTGACCTGCGGACTGGCTTGGCGAATGCAATGAATTTGAGCCTGCATTTCCACCAAATGACTGGGGCCTGGCGCCAGGTTTAAGCCCGCAATAACCACCGCGTAATCAGCGTGCGCGAGTTCGGTACTGAACCGTTGCAGATCGTTATAGCTGGCGTTGATGAACAGGTTAGCTCGGGCCTCGGTCCAGCCGCCTTGGCGTTGATCTTCGCCCGCGTTGCCGATCAGCGCGGTGATGCCCAGTTCAGCGGCCAGGTCGCGCCATGACTTCTCCGAACAGCCCAATCCGCTTTTAGGCAGCAAGGGGGCTATCTTGTCCATCGCCCGCGCGCCCGCTTGTAGCGCGGACAGTCGTACTTCCAGCTCATGACGCTGCTGCTGAGCGAGGCGCCAGCCAGTGAGCGGCTCTTGTAATACCACGAGATAAGCCAATGCCAGGATGGCCGCAAGCAAGACACACAGCGCCGCGCACTGTGCGCCGAGCGGCCAGCTCCTCAGATCGCGTGGGTCGAGGTGGCGCCATGAGTCCAGTTTCATGGCGCCGCCTTCACAAGTGGCAGGGCTTGCAGCGTAAACGAGAGCACCGGGCGTTGATTCATCATGGAGCTACGCGCACTTTGGCGCTCGATGTGGCGCCATTCGGCGATTTGGCGCAAATTTTGCTCGAAACGTTGTAATACATCGGAGGACAGCGCATGGCCTGACAGGATATAGCGCTCCCCCTCCTGCTTGAAACGCGTTAATGCCACGCCACTGGGCGTGGCTTGCGCTAGCTGATCTAAGACCACTGCGGCATGCCCGCGTTGTTCCAGCCATTGCGCTATCCAGCTCAGATCGGCCTGGCTGGGGGGCGGATCGAGGGGGAGCCAGGGCGCGATTTTCAGGGCGTCGATCTGCTGTTTCAATTGAAGATTGCTTTGCTCTTCGGCGCGTAACTGGTGTGTCAGCCATTCATAGCTCGCGCAACACAGTGCCGAGCTCAATACCAGGCACAGCGCTAGCCCTGTGATGAAGCGCCGGCGATGAGCCTGTCGACGTGTTGCGTGCAAGGGCAGTAAATTGATCCAAGGGAGCCAGCTGTCCACGCTAGGCTGTCGCGCGCCAAGGGCTAACCCACAGGCTAGCGCTAGGGCGGGGGCGTCAGGCAGTAGTGCTTCTCGGTCAACCTCGGGGAGGCAAGCACAGATCGCGAAAGGGTCGGCCACCGTCGTCGCCAAGCCAAGATGGCTCTGCAATTGCTGGCTGAGACGTTCCACCGGTTGTCGCATTCCGGCCAGTAGTATCAGATCAGGCATTGTCGCGCCGAGCAGGCTGAGAAGTGGGGCGCTGGCTGGTTGGTGATCAAACATCCTGGCTGGTGATTCTGGCAACACGGCGCCAACCGGTATGAAATGCGCGTTGCAGGTGTGATCCGAAACCTGCAGCATGACGCGCCGCTGCAAAACGTTTTCGCTCCATGGCGCCAGGTAGGCGCCGATTCGTAACAGCGCAAAAGACTCCACATCCAAGTGGCTGACGCAGAGCCCGGCTTGCTCAACCAAGTCGATGCGCTGGTGGATCTCCTGAAGGCTGGCGGCGCAGAGCAAAACGCGGATTTCATCGTGATTGGCGTCGGTGTCCGGGGGAAGGCGCTGATAGTCGAAACTGATTTCATGCGGCGCGAGCGCAAGCTGTTGCGCCGCCTCGTTTAATAACATGGCATCCAGATCGTGCTCCGGCATGCGTGGTAAGCTGAGAATCTGGTAGCGAACTTGATGGGCGGGTAGCGCCAGCGCGACGTGGCGCTGGCTGACGCCGAGGCGTCGCCAACTTTCATGGATGGTGGCGCGACGCTCATCGGCGTCATCGGTTAAAGGGGCCAGCAGGCAACATTGCATCACAGGTTGCGCGCCTGGCGTCAGTTGAAACCAGGCGAGCGAGTGCGTCCCGAGATCCAGTCCCAGCGGTGTCTGGCGTGAACGCCAGTTAGGAAAAATACTGAGTGCTTGCCATTGCATGAGCGTGACACTCCCTCGGGCGAAAACAACAATCCCGTCCCTTGCGATGGATTGGTTATCTTCTACTCGTTACAAGACGTATAATCCGGGTTCTCGTGGATTACTTTAAGATCATGTTAAAACGAATATTTGCGATTCTTGCCGGCTTATTCCTGGGTGGCGCGGTGCTGAGCGCCGGAGCCTTGGCGATTGCAATCATCATAACGTACCCGCGTTTGCCCAGTCTGGACGTGCTGACCGACTATCGCCCCAAGGTTCCCTTGCGGGTCTATTCGGCGGACAACGTGCTGATTGGAGAATTCGGGGAGGAGCGCCGGTCATTTCTGCGGATTCATGAAGTTCCGCAGCAGATGATTAATGCCCTGTTGTCGGCGGAAGATGCCAATTTTTACCAGCATAGCGGCGTTGACTACTACGGCGTGATGCGCGCGGCGGTGGGTAATCTGCTGACCGGACACGCGCGTTCCGGCGCCAGTACCATCACTATGCAGGTGGCCAAGAACTTCTTCTTATCCAGTGAAAAGACCTTTACCCGCAAGTTCAACGAAATGCTACTGGCGTTCAAGATTGAACATGCGCTGTCCAAGGATCAGATCCTGGAGCTGTACTTTAACCAGATCTATCTTGGGCAACGGGCTTACGGCTTTGGTGCCGCCGCCCAGGCTTATTTCGGCAAGCCCCTACAGAATTTGACTGTTGCGGAAATGGCGATGTTGGCCGGCTTGCCCAAAGCCCCTTCGGCGTATAACCCGATTGTGAATCCAGATCGCGCGCGGCTGCGTCAGGAGTATGTGCTGCGGCGAATGAAAGAGTTGAATTTCATCAACGACCAGCAGTATCAAGATGCTCTGGCGCAAAAACTGGTGTTTGCCAGCCAGACCGACAACAATGCCTTCCCGGCGCAATACGTCGCTGAAATGGTGCGCCAGGCGATGTATGAGCGCTTCCGAGATAGCGCCTATACCGATGGCTACCGGGTTTACACCACGATAGACAGTCATCACCAGCAATGGGCCTATGATGCCCTGCGCGCCGGCTTGCTCGACTTTGACCGCAAGCATGGCTACCGTGGCCCGGAAAGCTTTATCGATATGAGTAGCCTGCAAGGCGAAGATATCGGCATGGCGCTGGATGATGCCCTGTCGGACATCAATGATAGTGGTGACATGAAGCCGGCCGTGGTGCAAACGGTCTCTGGTTCCGAAGTGCGCGCTTATATGCGTGGCGGCAAGATTGCCGTGATCAATGGCGCCGGCCTGGACTTCGCGCGGCGCGCGCTTGGTTCGCGCCAGCCGGCGGCCCAGCAGATTCGGCCTGGCGCGGTGATCCGCTTGCGCGCCAATGACAAGGGCTATTGGGAGATTGTTCAGCTGCCCGATGTGGAAGGTGCGTTTGTTTCGCTGGATACGCGTACCGGGGCTATCAAATCATTGGTGGGCGGGTTTGACTTTAATCGACGCAGCTTTAACCATGTCACTCAGGCATGGCGTCAGCCAGGCTCGACCTTCAAGCCATTTATCTACTCCGCGGCGATCGATCGTGGTTTAACCGCGTCGACCATGATCAACGATGCGCCGATGTCGTTTGATCCCCAGGACGGTTCGGGCAAGAAGTGGGAGCCGCAGAACGACGATGGTCAATTCCTTGGCATGATCACCATGCGCCATGCGCTGGCGCTGTCGCGCAACTTGGTTTCGGTACGGATTTTGCAGGCGATCGGCACTGATTATGCGCAGCAATATATTCAGCGTTTTGGGTTTTCGCCCAAGCAGCACCCCGCCTATCTGACCATGGCGCTGGGGGCGGGCGCGGTGACACCATTGCAGATGGCCGAAGCCTATTCCAGTTTTGCCAATGGCGGTTTCCGGACTCATGGCTATTTCATCGACCGAATTGAAGATTCCTCCGGTCGAATTTTGGCCAAGACCCAGCCAACCATCGCCGGCGGAACGCCAGCGATTGATCCGCGTAACGCCTTCATCATGACCAGCATGATGAAAGACGTGATTCACTATGGCACGGCCACCGCGGCCATGCGTTTGGGGCGCCAGGATCTGGCCGGCAAGACCGGGACCACCAGTGATTTCAAGGATGCCTGGTTTGTCGGTTTTAGCCCTGGCCTGGTGGCGGCCACTTGGGTGGGCTATGACCAACCGCGCAGTCTGGGCCGTTATGGCTATGGGGGTACCGCCGCCTTGCCGATCTGGATCAATTACATGGCCAATGCGCTCAAGACCGTGCCTGAAGTCGACCTGCCGATACCGCAAGGGATCACGGTGCGTCCAGGGGGTGGGCTGCATGGTGGCGATGAGTACTATTACAACGAGTTCCAGACCGGCAACCCGGACATTAAACTGAATAACCATGGCGCGGTGCCGGTAGCGCCAGACACCTCGTCAGATGCCGCCTCCGACGCGGCTACGCAGGCTGATAGCGCGGCGCCGCCAGCGGATGCCGTGGATAAGGTCAAAGACCAGTTGTTTTAAAGATTATTTAGCGCCACACCCAAAGCCCCCGCCCCGTGCGGGGGCTTTTTGTTGGTGCGCCCGGCAGGGCGCGTTGCGCGCAAGCGCAACTGGACTGGCTGTGGTGGCCAGCCCGGTGACTTGGAGGTGCAAGTCCTCTACACACCCGGCAAGGGGAAGTGTTAGCCGAAC